>LFEF01013147.1_pt1 | contig 16271 bp, 13 predicted proteins | sample 619371 | NCBI WGS metagenome assembly LFEF01 (sample SAMN03014291, study PRJNA259931) | freshwater metagenome | biome: lake; feature: waterbloom | place: China: Taihu Lake | collected 2006-08 | depth 0 m m
TTATCACCCGGTTTTAAATCAAAAAAATCTCCGGTAGCCAAAGCCGACCGAACCATTGCTTGTTTGTCAACTTTGATTAATTTGGGTTTACCGGTTGAGCCGGAAGTATTCATTTCTATATAGCTTTTATCATCAAACCAGTCCAAAAGGAAATCGCCAACAGGTTTTTCAAAATCCTCCCCTTCTTTGATGAAGCTATATGCAAACGTACAAAGCTCTTCACGATTTAAGTGAAAACCGTTTAATTTGAATTTATTGTGTACGTTATGATAGGTAATTTCAGTATCAATCATTTGTTCCTATAGTATTAATTTGATCATTTTGCGGTAAATATTCATGGACTTTTCCGGTTAGTTTATCTTTCCAGTTTGTCCATTTGTATTTCTTACCAAATATAAACAAAAGAATCGGAAAAATGACCAAAACCGGAAACAAAACATCAAACCCTGCGGATGGTTCAGATACATCTTTTAAGATAGAATGTGTTTGAAAAGCGGTCCAATCTGCCGTAACTAATAGTGCTCCGATTAAGTTGTTGGCCGCATGAAAACCCAACGCCAATTCTAAACCTTCATCCATTAACGTCATAATGCCTAAAAAGAAACCGGTTCCTATATAATAGACCATAATGATCATTCCTAGCTTACCTACTTCCGGATTGGCAATGTGCATTAATCCGAATGTAATTGATGTTATAAGTAAAGGAATTAATCTACTTCTAGTAACTACACCTATACCTTGCATTAAATACGCTCTAAAAAAATATTCTTCAAAACTGGTTTGCAAAGGAATGAGCAATAATGCTAATAGTAAAAAAGGAAAAAATTTGACAGGATCAAAATTGATGACAAAATTCTCAGGCGACAACCAATACAGAATAAGGGTTGTAATTGCAGTAAAGCCTCCCCAAACAGAAAAAGAGAAAAACACGCGTTTCCAATCTATTTTTTCTCTAGAAGTGGTTAAGCTGGTAATACTTTGACCGTGGATAAATTTGACCCATAATAATAAAACAAGACAGCAAAAGGCCAATTGACCTACCATTAATGCAAAGGTGACATTTGTACCTAATTGATCAATCATCATTTGCATCATTTCTTCTACATCTACTCCAGAGGTTGCAAAATAATTTACCGCAACTAAACCAAGAAATACGAGAGGGATTGGTAAATATAAGATTAAATTGAATTTTTTATTATTAACTTGTTCGATATACATATGATTTTAGCTTTTAGTTTTTCAAATATAAGTTATATCTTTAAGAATATGTTACAATTATTTTAACTAAAAATGCGTTTCAATGATTTTACTTTGCTGAAAAAAACGTCAATGATTAGTATTTTACATAATCCGCGTTGTGGAAAATCCAGAGAAGGAATTGCACTTTTGGAAGCATCCGGTAAAGCTTTTGAAGTGATTAAGTATTTAGAGCAACCTTTAAATGAAGAAGAGTTAAATGAATTAATCCGGAAACTAAACATTCGCCCCATTCAACTCATTCGACAAAAAGAAAAAATTTGGATTGAACAATTCAAGAATCAAAATCTTTCAGATAAAGAAATTGTAAAAGCAATTGTTAATTTTCCCATATTAATGGAACGACCAATTGTTATTGCAGAAAAAAAAGCCATTGTTGGTCGTCCGCCACAACAAATTTTGGATATAATTTAGAATTATTCCAATCATCTTTTAACAAAGGTTTATGAGTTTGGGCTTAAACCTAAGGCTACTTTTGCAATCTTATTTTACACTAGAATATATCTATGAAAAAATCAATCAATCTATTACTTATCCTCTTTTTAACGTTCTCAATTGATGCTTTAGCTCAACGACCGGAACCTAAGAAAATAAAAGTTTCAGGAAAAGTAATTGACAAATCTACTTCTCAACCGTTAGAATATGCCACAATTGTGCTTCAAAGCGTAAGAAACCCTGAAATGGTAACCGGTGGTATTACTGACAGTAAAGGAGAATTCACTATAGAAACATTTGCCGGTAATTACAATGTGCGATTTGAATTTATATCTTTCAAAACGATTGAATATAAAGGTCGAGCATTACAATCAGATACAAACTTCGGCACAATAACATTGGAAGATGAGTCCACTCAACTAGAAGGTGTAGAATTACGAGCAGAACGTTCTACTGTAGAAATTAAATTGGATAAACGTGTTTATAACGTAGGACAAGATATGATGGTGAAAGGTGGAACCGTAAGTGATGTGTTGGATAATGTTCCATCAGTATCTGTTGATGTAGAAGGAAATGTTAGTTTACGAGGGAATGAAAACGTTAGGATTTTGATAGATGGTCGTCCTTCAAACGCCATAAATGTAACAGATGCTTTACGTTTAATTCCGGCTGATGCTATAGATAAGGTGGAAGTGATTACCAATCCGTCTGCCCGTTATGATGCAGAAGGTGGTGGTGGAATTATCAATATAATTTTGAAAAAAGGAAAAAATCAAGGACTTAATGGTGTGATTACCGGAACCGTAGGTGATCCTAGAAATTATGGTTTAACCGGTAACATAAATTATAAATCAGAAAATTTCAACTTATTTTCGACAATTGGATGGAGTGACCGAAATAGTCCGGGAAACTCAATGACTGATTCAAAAATTTTAGATCCTGAAACAGGAGAAATTATTCGTTATCAAAACGAGAGAAGAGAAAATAATCGTATCAGAGATGCTTTTAACGGAAGTTTTGGTGCGGAATGGATTTTAGATAAATCATCCTCATGGACTAATACCTTTTCCTATCGCAATGATAATGGTTCTAATCCGGATGAAGTACTTTTCTTCAACTTTGATGCTGATAGAAATCCAACGGGTACAAGAAGACGTTTTAACAACCAAATCAGCAATGGAGAAAATATTGAGTTTTCCTCTAATTATGTGAAAAACTTCAAAAAAGACGGACACAAGTTAACTGTTGATTTTTCTGCTTCAACCAATAAAGATAACGAAGATGCATTGATTGAAGATGACATTGATCAGACAACATTTAATGCCCAAAGACAAACTCGAAACTTAATTCAAACCGACTATGTATTACCAATAGGAAAAAATAGTCGTTTTGAAGCGGGATATCGTGGAGATTTTACCAAAATTCTTACTGATTTTCAAGTAGAAACATTTAACGAAACGACCAATCAATTTGAAATTGACCCTTTATTTTCAAATCTATTTGAATATAAAGAATATGTAAATGCTTTTTACACTCAATTTGGTTCTAAAATCAGTAAATTTTCTTATTTGTTTGGTTTGCGTTGGGAAGATTCTAATATTGGTGTAAATGTCATTTCAGAAGATAATTTTAATACTAAACGATACAACAACTTCTTTCCTAGTGCATTTTTTGCTTATGAAATATCAGACAAGAGTAATGTTTCTTTGAGTTACAGCAGAAGAATTCAGCGTCCGAGAGGAAGATTTTTAAATCCAACTGCAAATTTATCCAGTAATATTAATATCTTTAGAGGAAATCCTGATTTAGATCCGGCTATGACCCACGCTATTGATTTGGGATATTTAAAAAGATGGGACAAATTAACATTTAATACTTCTGCTTACGTAAACAAAACAGAAGATGTTTTTCAATTTATTAGAAGAGAATCCGGAGTAATTATTGATGGCGTACCACAAATTTTGAGTGGTCCAATCAATTTAGCTACTGAGTATCGAATGGGTTTTGAATTTACTTTGAATTATACTCCATATAAATGGTGGCGATTGAACGGTAATTTTAATTTCTTTAGAAATGAAACCTTAGGTGAATTTAAATATACCAATTTCCTTGGTAATGATGTTGTAATTGATTTGGATAACGTAGCCACTAGTTGGTTTGCCAGAATCAATTCGAAGATTACATTACCTTACAAAATTGATTGGCAAACCAATGCCACTTATAACGCACCACAAGATAATGCTCAAGGTAGAAGTTTAGGTGTTTTAAGTGCCAACTTGGCCTTTAGCAAAGATGTTTTAAAAGATAAAGGAACAATCGCGTTAAACGTAAGTGATGTATTTAATTCTAGAAAAAGAATTTCTGAAGTGAATTTACCACAAGTGCAATCCTATAGTGAAATGCAATGGCGAGTAAGACAAATTAACCTTACTTTCACATATCGTTTTAATAAACAGAAGAACGAAAGAGATAAAAACCAAAGAAGAGAAAATGGAGATGAGGGTGAGTTTATGGGAAGACCATAAAAAAAGGGATGCGTTGGCATCCCTTTTTTTTACAAATCTATATGGTTAAGAGATTTGTTCTTCTTTTTTAGCCTTTCTCTCTTTGATTAATTCCATAATTGCTCCGCCCACCCAATAGTGAACAAAACCAACCAAGAATATCATTAACCAAAAACCAATGGTTAGAATGGTTAAGAAAAGTAAAAAGCCTAAATACTGTTGAAATTCAAACATATTACAAATGTAATTTAACTATATCATTTTATCAAGATAAATTCAAAAATATTTTAAAATAGGATTGTTAATAAGTAAATTTGTGCACGGATATTGGTTATCGGTTATCGGTTTCCATGATTGCGGATAAAGAATTTGTAATGAATATTGAAGAATATGATACAAATCCGTGAAAATCCATTAAAGCGAAGCTGTTAAAAACATTGAAAGTCCGCGTTTAGCGTCAGCTAATCCTTTAAATCCGTGTTCCATTTTTTAGTCACGGGTTTAAAAAATAACATATAAATTTTACAGATTTTCAAGTTGTAAAAATCTGTGTTCAATTAAAAACAAAATAAATTATAAATATACACAACCATGAATTATCGTATTGAAAAAGACACCATGGGCGAAGTAAAAGTACCCGCCGATAAATATTGGGGAGCACAAACAGAGCGTTCCCGAAATAATTTTAAAATTGGGCCTGCTGCCTCTATGCCAAAAGAAATTATTGAAGGTTTTGCCTACTTAAAAAAAGCGGCTGCTTATGCCAATCACCATTTAGGCGTTTTGTCGATTGAAAAAAGAGATGCAATAGCAACTGTTTGTGACGAAATCTTAGCCGGAAAATTAGATGATCAATTCCCGTTAGTGATTTGGCAAACCGGTTCGGGTACACAAAGTAACATGAATGTGAACGAGGTAATTGCCAACAGAGCTCAAGTATTAGCCGGATTCAATATTGGCGAAGGAGAACAAGTGGTCAAAGCGAATGATGATGTAAATAAATCGCAATCTTCTAATGATACTTTTCCAACCGGAATGCATATTGCTTGTTACAAAGCAGTAATTGAAAAAACAATTCCGGGTGTTACTCAACTACGTAATACGTTCAAAGCAAAATCAGATGCGTATATGAATGTGGTAAAAATTGGACGTACTCACTTGATGGATGCCACTCCCCTGACGCTTGGTCAGGAATTTTCGGGATATGTTTCTCAATTGGATCATGGTTTAAAAGCATTAAACAATTCGTTAGCTCATTTATCAGAATTAGCTTTAGGAGGAACAGCGGTTGGAACCGGTTTAAACACCCCTAACGGTTACGATGTAACAGTAGCCAACTTTATAGCTGAGTTCACCGGATTACCTTTTGTAACCGCTGAAAATAAATTTGAAGCGTTAGCTGCTCATGATGCAATCGTTGAAACACACGGAGCCTTAAAGATGTTAGCCGTTTCATTGAATAAAATTGCCAATGATATCCGTATGATGGCCTCCGGACCGCGTTCCGGAATTGGCGAAATTTTGATTCCGGAAAATGAACCGGGTTCTTCTATTATGCCGGGTAAAGTAAATCCAACACAATGTGAAGCCCTAACGATGGTTTGTACTCAAGTGATGGGTAATGATGTAGCAATCACAGTTGGTGGTACACAAGGTCATTATGAATTAAATGTGTTTAAACCGGTGATGGCAGCAAATTTCTTACAATCTGCTATATTAATTGGTGATGCATGTGTTTCATTTGATGAACATTGTGCACAAGGAATTGAACCAAATTATGGAAGAATTAAAGAATTGGTTGATAATTCATTGATGTTAGTAACGGCTCTTAACACTAAAATTGGATATTACAAAGCGGCTGAGATTGCTCAAACAGCTCATAAAAACGGTACAACTTTAAAAGAAGAAGCTGTTCGATTAGGTTATGTTACCCCAGAAGATTTTGATGCTTGGGTGAAGCCGGAAGATATGGTGGGAAGTTTGAAATAGGAATCCGAAAAAAAGCACTTTCAATAAAGAAAGTGCTTTTTTCTTATACAGTTGAATAAAATTTATCTTGATGGTATTTTGATAATTTATAATTCAGTTCTTTAGGATTAAAAGGTTTTATGATGTAGTCATTCACACCCATTTTCATTGCTTTTTCAAGATATCCATAGGAGGCAGAAGCGGTTAAAGCTAAAATAGGAATTTTAGTATCTTTCGTTCTGATAATGGAAGTTGCCTCGTAACCATCCATAACAGGCATTGAAAGATCCATTAAAATCAAATCATAACGATTGTTTTGAAACATATTCACTCCTACCAAACCATTTTCGGCAGTTTCGATTTCAATTCCCCAATTGGATAATATTTTCACCGCAATTTTAGTATTGATTAAATTGTCTTCTACCAGCAACACTTTAAGTCCGTTTAGTTGAATTTCGTTGAATTCATTCATTTCTGAAAAATTATTTTTTTCTGATTGAACCAAGGGAAGTTGTAAATCAAATTGGAAAGTAGAACCTTTCCCCACCTTACTTTTTAGCACAATGTCACTATTCATCAATTGCAATAATTTTCTAGAAATGATTAAACCTAAACCGGTACCTCCGTATTTTCGAGTGGTTTTAGATTCTGCTTGACCAAAATTTTGAAAAATTACATCAAACTTTTCTTTTTCAATACCTATACCATTATCAGCAACTTTTACTCTAAAGTGTATTTTTTCTTTTTCCAAAGTTAAGGTTTCAAGACTAATTTTAATTTCACCATTTTGAGTAAATTTACAAGCATTTGATACTAAATTGGTGAGTATTTGACCAATTCGAAGTGGGTCTCCTATTACATTTGGATTAAAATCAGTATCGGTTTTGATACTTATTTTGTTTAAGTTTTCTTCAGCTTTAACAGTTAATGAACTTTTAATTTGATCAACAAGGACGGAGAAATTAAATGGAATTTCTTCCAACTCAATCTTTCCGGCTTCTATTTTATTGTAATCCAAAATATCATTAATGAGTAAGAATAAATTATTAGCCGATAATTTCAGAACATTTAAATTTTCTTTAAAATGCTCCAAATGTTCTTCTTTTTCCATGATGTAAATCATCCCAATTATCGCGTTCAGAGGGGTTCTGATTTCATGACTCATAATCGATAAAAAATCAGATTTGGCCTCACTAGCTTTTTCTGCTTCTAATTTTGCATTAAATAATTGTTGCTGATAGTCTTTCTTAAGTTTAATTTCATCATTTAATATTTTCAACAAATCAATTACATCCGTACTAACATGATCCGTTAGTTCAGCATCAGTTAATTGATAAATTGCCTGAATCAATTTTTCCTGAAATTCATTTATTTTTGACAATTTACTTTTTAATGTATCGTTTATCTCTTGATATTCAATATCATTTAATCGCGATGACTGTTCGAAAAGTTCAGCATCTTTTTCATAATTAATATAGGTTTGATTTACGGCCTCAATGAACTTTTGAATACTTTCATTCTGTTCAATCAATTCAGGACTTAAGTATTTATTGATTTGTCGTTGTAAAAATCGATTAATTTCTAAATTTGGCTTCATTAGATCGTTTCAAAGAGCGTTGTTATTGTCATTGTTTGGTTGTGTAATTCGCATGCTACTTTTTCAAAGGAAGGAGAAATTTCCCCGTAGGAATAAAAGCCAAAAATAAAACTATCATCGCCATATACTTCTCTGACAACTTCCAGTTCTTCTTCAATACGATTGCCTAAAACAATTCTTCTTCCTACACAACTCACCAAAAACACTATTTGTGGTGAAGAATATTTTATATTAAAAGCTTGATTGGCAGCTTCATAAGAAGCATCTACTAATTTATCGTGATTTCCTTTCATCAAACGTACACGTGAGCCTTGCGGAATGTCACCTGCAAAAGTCATTGATTTTTGTTCTTCATCTATTGACAAAATGGTTCTAACAACCGGTTCAGATAATTCATCTTCTTTCATTGAAAGTGGAAAATAAAGTGAAGAACCGGGAAGTTCGTCGGCATATTTTCCAAGATACTCTTTATATAAATCCAAAGCAAATCGGTTACCAATTTTGTACACCGTATTTTTATTGGATAAGGTAACTTCTCTTTCCGGACCAAAATCAGACCAACCACCGGAAGAGCCAAAACCAAAACTTAAATTATTTCCATAAAAACCTACAACAACAATATTGCCTGGGGCGGCATCTTTATTTAAACCAACAATAGTTTTTTCAAAACGGATATCATCTCCAGCTAAACCACCAAATATTGGAATTCTTTTTTGAGTACGATGAATGAATTCATTGATTAATTCTGTTCCGTTGGTCAAACTACCTTCTGACAAAATCAAAATTGCTTTAAGATCATCATGAAGTAATTCATTTTCTATTCGATTTCCAAAATCTTGGAGAGTTAAATCGTTAAAAACATTGTGCTCAATTGCTTTTATGGATGATTTTTCAAATTCAATTGCAATTATGGCAATAGCATTTAATTCAATTTTTCGTTGTACAATTTGACCGGCCGAAGAACTGATAACAATAGAAGCATTTGGAAATTTTTGTTTTATTTGTTGATAAGGAGTACTATTTTCCAATAAAATTCTGTCACCAAAGGCTAATACGAGTTGACATCTTTTATCATCAAAAGTATTGGTTTGTTTGTGAAGAATAAAACCGTGATCGGAATTAAAAATCAGTTTACTGACTTTCATAGTAGTTGTGTTTGTAGATTTGGGAAATAAAAGAAATAAAAATTAAGTTAATTTCAAAATAATTTTAACTTTATTTATACATTTTGTTAAATCACCAAGAAATTTCTACTTTTCCTCTTTGTTTCAATAATTCATTAATAAGTCTAAAATGACCATTTCCAAACCATAATCCCCTATTTGCACTTAACGGTGATGGGTGACCACTTTTCAGAATAATATGCTTTTTTTCATCAATAAACTTTGTTTTTTGTTGAGCAAAATTTCCCCATAAAACGAATATTAATTGTTCATTTTGATTGGATAATTCTTTTATAACATAATTTGTAAAGGTTTCCCATCCTTTACCTTGATGGCTTCCGGCTAGATTTTCTCTAACGGTTAATGTGGCATTTAATAGCACAACACCTTGTTCAGCCCAACGTTCTAAATTTCCGGAAATCGCAATTGGAATGTCTAAATCGCGTTCTAATTCTTTGAAAATGTTTTGTAAAGAAGGTGGAAAAGTTATTCCATCATTTACAGAAAAGCACAACCCATTGGCTTGTCCGTGGCCATGATAAGGATCTTGGCCAATGATAACCACTTTCGTTTCAGAAGGTGGAAAATACTTAAAAGCCGAAAAAATCATTTCTTTAGGAGGATAACAGCGAAATGACAAATATTCCTTCTCTACAAAATCTGATAAATTTTGAAAATAGGTTTGCTGTAAAGTCGACTCCAAAAAAAAATACCAATCAGATGGGATGAATTTTTCCATACAATAATCTATACTACAAATGTACAGAATCCTAAACAATTCATATACTTTTCATAAAAAGGGAAACAATCAAAATAATGCGTAAATTTGCTTAAAATTGCTACACTACATGATTTCTATTTCAGATAAAACCCTGAAGGATTTAGAATTTGCCACCATATTACAAACGGTTTCCGACCGTTGTAACACAGAATTGGGAAAAGAAAAAGCATTATCTATTATACCATATAAAGATAAAAATTTGTTGATGGATGCGTTACTGCAAACCTCCGAGTATTTATCTTCATTTTCAAATAACAATGCGTTACCTAATCACGGTTTTGATAGTATTGCTCATGAAATCAAATTCATCGGAATTGAAAACAGTTTCTTAGAAGTAGGTAGTTTTAGAAAAATTGCCAATTTGTCAGAAACGGTGAATACGATGTTGATGTTTTTGAAGAAATTTCACGATTATTATCCCAATTTATTTCAAAAATCTTCTACGATTGAATATACTAAATATATCATTCAAAAAGTAGATGAAGTGATTGATAAATATGGCGAGATTAAAGATAATGCTTCGCCGGATTTAATCAATATTCGCCGTGATATTAGTGTAGTGAGAGGAAAAGTGAACCAAAGTTTCGGAATGGCCATGAGCCAATATAATAGTCTTGGTTACTTGGACGAAATTAAAGAGAGTTTTGTTGAAAACCGACGTGTTTTAGCGGTTTTAGCGATGTACCGCAAAAAAGTGAAAGGTAGTATTTTGGGCAGTTCCAAAACCGGTAGTATCGCTTACATTGAACCTGAAGCTACACTTCGTTATTCGAGAGAATTGAGTAATTTAGAATATGAGGAACGTGAGGAGATTGTTCGCATCTTAAAAAAGCTCACCAATGATATTCGACCATTCAAAGAATTATTGATAAACTACCAAGAATTTTTAAGCGACATCGATGTGATTGCCGCAAAAGCGAAATATGCATTAAAAATCAATGCTATTCTTCCCACTATTGTGGAAGAAAAACGAATGTTTTTTAGGGATGCCTTCCATCCTATTTTGTACTTGAACAATAAAAATAAGGGGGAAATTACCTATCCACAAACCATTGAATTGAATAATTCCAATCGAATTATTGTGATTTCCGGACCGAATGCCGGTGGAAAAACCATTTCATTAAAAACAGTTGGTTTGTTGCAATTGATGCTACAATCCGGTATGTTAATTCCGGTACACGAACGTAGTGAAACCTTTTTGTTTGATCGAATACTCACGGATATTGGCGACAATCAATCCATTGAAAATCATTTGAGTACGTATAGTTACCGACTCAAAAACATGAACTACTTTTTGAAAAAGTGCAATGCCAAAACCTTATTTTTAATTGATGAATTTGGAACGGGTTCCGACCCTGAATTAGGTGGTGCTTTAGCAGAAACTTTTTTAGAAGAATTTTATCATCGTGAAGCTTTTGGAATCATTACCACTCATTATACCAATTTAAAAATACTTGCCAACGAATTGCCATTTGCTTCCAATGCTAACATGCTTTTTGATGAAAAATCATTAGAGCCCATGTATAAATTGGTTTTAGGTCAAGCCGGAAGTTCGTTTACGTTTGAAGTTGCTCAAAAAAACGGAATACCTTACGGACTCATTAATAGAGCTAAAAAGAAAATTGAAAAAGGAAAAATTCGCTTTGATCAGACCATAGCCAATCTTCAAAAAGAACGTTCGAAATTGGAAAAAACTTCTCTCAATTTGAAAGAGGAGGAATCAAAAGCTCGTGAAGAAAGCAAACGAATGGAGACGATTAATGCAAAGATTCAAGATAAATTAGAGCGTTATCAAGAGTTGTATGATGCCAATCAACGGTTAATTTATTTGGGTCAGAAAATTGACGATTTATCGACAAAGTATTTTCAAAACAAAGACAAAAAAGTTTTGATAGGTGAACTTTTAAAAATTGTAGAAATTGAAAATTCCAAACGAAAAAAGAATTCCGCAAAAGAACAATCGATTGAAGTAAAAAAACAAAAAGAAGTACTCAAAGAAGTTCAAGAAAAAGTCGAAGAAATCAGAACGGTTAAAAAAGAAAAGAAATTAAAAGCCATTAAAGCGGAAACAGAGAAACCAAAAATCGTATTGAAAATTGGCGACCGAGTGCGAATGATTGATGGAAAAGCTGTTGGTACGTTAGATAGCATTGAAAAAAATAAAGCAACTGTCAATTATGGTTTATTTACTTCAAAAGTAAGTCTTGATGCTTTAGAATGGGTTGAATCAAAGAAATAAAAAAATGTTGAATTTACCTGAAAATAAAAAAATTATTCTTTTTGATGGAGTGTGCAATTTATGCGAATCTTCCGTTCAGTTTATCATCAAGCATGATAGAAATGATATATTTAGATTTGCCTCTTTACAATCAGAAATAGGACAACAAATAAAAGAATATATTGGTGTTTCACAACAAAATTTAGACAGTATAATTCTGTATGTGCCAGGTGAAGCCTATTATGTGAAAGCAGAAGCCGCTATGCAAATTGCTAAAGAATTGAATAGTTGGCATAAGATTATTGGTTATTTATCCTTTACCGGAAAATTAGGAAATTTCATTTATGATTATGTAGCAAACAATCGCTATAAATGGTATGGCAAAAAAAATCAATGCATGCTCCCTTCACCTGAATTGATGAAAAAATTTCTAACCTGATAAAAATCATATTTTAGGATTGTTGTAAAAAGTAATTTTGTTTCGTTAAACTTTATACAATGAAACTTTCTAGTATTGCTCTGTATTCATGGGACAATGGTGCCTTTATCATGATTGGTGTTTTTGCCTTAGTAATTTTAGGATTAGTAGGAGCCGTTATGATGATGATGAATAGTAAAAACAAAAAAGACTAAGTTATACACTTAGTCTTTTTGTTATGTGATGAAATTCTGATTAGTTTTTCACAATTTTCTTGGTTGATACACCTTCAGGTGAAGTGATGCTTACAATATAAATTCCTGAATTTAAATCCCCAATAGATAATTGAGCTTCAGATACACCTTCAAAATCAACAGATTTTACAACTCTACCATTTACATCTACTAATTGAATATTAGAGATCATTGCATTTTCATGGCTAACACTTAAACTATTTGTTGCAGGATTAGGATACACAGAAAAAGACAAAGCAGATGATTTAGGTAAGCTTAAAACATTTCCTGTATATTTGAAAATACCTCCCGTTGTTGCATTTTGAGAAAAACTTCCTGAAAAGCCAGTTGTTGCATTTCTAAATCTACAAATAGTATGTTGAACATTGTTATCAATTCCGGTCCAAGTTAATCCATCATCTAAACTATATGATGAACCTGAATTATTAGAGGCTGATCCGGTGGAAATTACATTCGAAGTACCGGGAACATAGGCTAAATCTGATAAGTAAAAGGGGCCTGAAAAAGAAACCGGTGTCCAGTTTTCACCACCATCTTCAGTTGACCATAATTGACCCGCATTTGAACTTAATAATCCTTTTGTTGTAGAAGAAAAAGTATAGCTTCCACTTTCAGATTCACCGCCAAAATCACTTAAAGGTGATTGAAAAACACTCCAAGTTAAACCACGGTCAGAAGAACGGTATATTCTACCATAATTTGTACCAAACCAAATCGTATCACCAATTACCGCATAATTATTCACATAACCGTACTCACCTGAATCAGCCGGTGGAGGGATGTTTACACTTGGAACACGTGTCCAAGTGCTACCACCATTGGTGGTAGTATAAATTTCATAAAATCCGCTTACAAGGTCACCTTGGCATACCCCATTATTGGCATCCCAAAAGTGAACAACATTGGCAAAAGCAGCAGCATTGTTAAAAAGAGCTGTAGTTTGTTTCGTCCATGTAGAACCGCCGTTAGTAGTTTTCCAAATTCCACCAACTCCGGTAGAGGTTGGATGTGCAGCTACCCAAGCAGTGTTAATATCTGTTGCCGTAATGCATGATATGGCTAAAGTTGTAACCCCACCCGTTAATGTAAATGAAGCGGAAGTCCAATTATTTCCTCCGTCAGCACTTTTTGCATACTCCTTAATCGTTTGAACATTAGCAGAAGAACCATCATATGCATTAAGCCAAATTACATCGTCATTCACAATTGATAAACTTCTTACCCCTCTTGCCGGTGTGGTGAAGGAAGTTGCTTTTTCTGTCCAAAATTGAGCCTGCATACCCCATGAACAAAGCCAAAAAATAAGTATTCTTTTTTTCATTATTAATAAGTTAGGAGTTTGACATTAATTATTTTTTATTTCTAATTTATTGACTGATTTAGCTACAACTGTTGAAACGGCAGCATCACTTGTTACATTTACAACTGTCCTACACATATCCAAGGGCCGATCTATCGCAAAAATTAAAGCTAATCCTGCTTCCGGAATTCCGGCTTGACCTAACACAATAACCAACATTACCATGCCGGCACTAGGTACAGCAGCAGAGCCAATAGAAGCTAAAGTAGCGGTTATAATAATCATTAACTGAGTAGATAAATCAAGTGGTATTCCCATTGCTTGAGCAATAAAAATAGCGGCTACTGCTTGATACAAACTTGTTCCATCCATATTTACTGTTGCTCCCAATGGCAATACAAAACTGGCAACTTCTTCATCTACTCCAACATGATCAATTACTCGTTCCATAGTAACAGGTAAAGTTGCTGCACTTGAACTAGTTGAAAAAGCCAATAATTGAGCCGGTGAAATTGCTTTGAAAAATCGAATAGGTGAATATTTTGCCAGTACAACTAAAAGGGTTGGATAGACTACAAGCATCATAATCAATAAACCTAAAACAACTGTTAATGCATATACTAACAGTGCGTTTAAGGTGGAAAAATCAGGAATTTCAACCATTAAAGCCGACATTAAGGCAAATACACCGATAGGAGCACCCAACATAATTATATCGATAATTTTTAAAATAACATCGTTTAATCCTTTGAAAAAATCCACCACAGGTTTTGCTTTTTGTTCGTCAATCAAAATCAATCCGATTCCAATTAAAATAACAAATAAAATGACTTGAAGCATTGAAGAATTATCTGTCATGGCCTTAAAAAAGTTTTCAGGAACAACGTCTACCATAGGTTGAAGCGGTCCGCTGTTTTTAGCTTGATCAGCTAATTCAATTTTTTGGGCCGCATCACCGGCAAAATTTTCCAACAAACTGTTTCTTGATGCTTCGTTTATATAATTCCCGGGTTGAATGATATTAGCCAAAACTAAACCAATACTTACGGCTGTAACTGTAGTAACTAAATATAAAACAACCGTTCGCAATCCTAACTTAGATAATTTCGAAATATCTTTTAAATCAGATAATCCAACAATCAGAGAAACAACTATCAACGGAACGGCAATCATTTTTAGAAGATTAATAAAGACTGTGCCAAATGGTTTTACCCAATCCATTACAATTCCTTTTAATTCTAAATTTTTCATGATAAAACCGAAAACGAGTCCAAGAACCATCCCGATTAAAATCTTCCAATGTAAAGCTAATTTCATATTATTTCTGATAACTGTTTTGTAAAAAATAAAAATCGACCAAGACTAAAGCTGCCATGGCTTCAACAATAGGAACAGCTCTTGGAACCACACATGGGTCATGTCGACCCTTCCCTTCCAATACGATCTCATTACCGTTTTGGTCTATTGTTGTTTGGGGTTGCATAATTGTGGCAACAGGTTTAAAAGCAACTCTGAAATATATATCCATACCGTTAGATATCCCACCTTGAATTCCTCCGGATAAGTTGGTTTTGGTTGAACCGTCTGAAAGAAATATATCGTTATGCTCACTTCCTCTCATTTGAGCACCACAAAAACCGCTTCCAAATTCAAATCCTTTTACGGCATTAATCGAAAGCATGGCCTTTCCAAGTTGAGCATGAAGTTTGTCAAAAACCGGCTCACCCCATCCAACCGGTACATTTTTAATTACACAAGTGATGGTACCACCAATGGTGTCTCCATCTTTTCGAACGGTTCGAATCAACTCTTCCATTTTTTGTGCAGTTTCTTCATCAGGGCATCGAACCGGATTGGTTTCTATTTTAGAAAAATCCAATTCTTGGTAAGGCTTTTCAAGAAAAACACTACCAACAGAAGAAACAAATGCATTAATTTCAACATCTTTAATAATTTGTTTGGCTATAGCTCCACCCACAACTCTACTCGCAGTTTCACGGGCTGAACTTCTACCACCCCCACGATAATCGCGATGGCCGTATTTTTTTTCATAAGTAAAATCTGCATGACTCGGGCGAAAAGCAGTAGCTAGATGCTCATAATCATTAGATTTTTGATTGGTATTCGGTAGGATAAACCCTATTGGTGAGCCGGTAGTTTTTCCCTCAAAAATACCGGATAAAAATTGAACATTATCCGGCTCTTTCCGTTGGGTTACAATTGCAGACTGTCCGGGTTTTCTTCTGTTTAATTCAAACTGAATTTGTTCAAAATCAACTTCGATACCGGCTGGACAACCATCTATAATTCCTCCTAAAGCTTCACCATGTGATTCGCCAAAAGTGGTAAGTGTGAACATTTTTCCGAAACTATTTC
>LFEF01001674.1_pt1 | contig 16250 bp, 11 predicted proteins | sample 619371 | NCBI WGS metagenome assembly LFEF01 (sample SAMN03014291, study PRJNA259931) | freshwater metagenome | biome: lake; feature: waterbloom | place: China: Taihu Lake | collected 2006-08 | depth 0 m m
GATAGAAAAACTCATGGACACGAAGTTTTTCCTGAAATTGCTAGGGTTATCAAGGAAAATTATCGGCTAGTTGATGAAGTTCAAGGAGTTCGTATTTATCTTAAAAAATAATTATATGCTGCCTTTTTCCTGATTTGAGAACTGCGTAAAAGCTCCGAATAAGTTTGTGCATCACGACCCCAACTATCTGCATTTTACAGTATTTTTATACTACCCACCACTTTTCCATAGCGATTTAGTCTGATTGACGATTCGATCGTAAAATAGCAACAGATCAAGAGAGTACAGGTCAAATATGCCGAAATTTGTTGTCTGGGGTAGTTATTGTGAAAATGTGCTGGAAAAACGCGCACCCTATCGTCAAGCGCATCTAGAGGGATTAAATCAACAGAAAGAACGGGGAATTCTCGTTACTATCGGACCAACGGCAGATTTAAGCCAAGTTTTCGCAATTTATCAGGCAGCCAGCGAGTCAGAAGTGCGAGAATTAATCGAAGCGGATCCCTACTGGCAAAATGGTATCTGGACAGAGTACCAAGTCAAAGAATGGATTCAAGCTATCTAAGGGGACTATCAGCTATATTTTTCATAAGGGTGTTGTCATAAAATTTTCCAACTACGCAACTAATCAAACTCATCTCCGGTCAAGTCTGAGGATATTGTCAAGGATAAACCGGAGTTATCCCTTATCGATTCAAGCTGACAGCTGATAGCTTGCCTACTTTTTGCTTATCGCCATGGTTTACATCAAAAAGGTCGAACTCTCACACTTCAAATCCTTCGGGGGAACGACTCCTATACCCTTTTTGCCGGGGTTTACGGTGGTTTCCGGTCCAAATGGTTCGGGAAAGTCGAATATCCTTGACGCATTGCTATTTTGCTTGGGATTAGCTACTTCCAAGGGAATGCGGGCCGAAAGATTACCGGATTTAGTCAATCATAGCTATAACAGTCAACGTCATAGCACCGAAGCGAGCGTTTCGGTGACTTTTGATGTTAGCGATATTCCCGACGCAACCGATAGGGATTGGACGGTTTCCCGACGCTTAAAAGTGGCTAAGGGTGGCAGCTATACTTCTACCTACTATATCAATGGGGAAACCTGTACGGTTAGCGAACTTCACGACCAATTAAACCGTTTACGCATCTATCCCGAAGGGTATAACGTGGTGTTACAGGGGGACGTAACCCGAATTATCAGCATGAATGCCAAGGAAAGACGGGAAATTATCGACGAATTGGCAGGAGTAGCCGAATTTGACCGCAAAATTGAGAAAACTAAGGAGAATATCGATTCGGTTAAAGAAAGGGAAGAACGCTGCCAAATTATTGCCACAGAATTGCAAAAATCTCTGGAGAAATTAGCACTCGATCGCATTAAAGCCGAAAAATACCAAAAACTCAAGGCCCAAGTCCAAGAAAAACAACAATGGGAAATTGTCCTGCATTGGCAAAATCTCCAGCAGCGCTGCCAGCAAGTACAAGGACAAATTCAAGCTGGGGAAAGGGAAAAACAGGTTTTAACCGAGAATATCGCCAATTTATCCGAACAAATCGCCCAAAATAGTCAAGAATTAGAGAAACTCAATCAACAGGTCAAAGCTTTTGGGGAAGATGAACACCTGTCCCTAACTTCCCGATTAGCGAGTCAACAGGCCAAACGACAACAACAGCAACAACGACAAAAAGAGTTAGAAAACCTCGAAAAAGAATCTCAGGCACAGAAAACCAGACTTTTAGAGGAAATTAATCGCTATAATCTCGAATTAAATCAGATTACTGCCCAAAAAAGCCGTTTAGAAACTGAAATTTTACCCAATCTCCTACTGACAACCCAAACCGCAAGGGAAACCCTAGAAAACCATCGTCTGCAAGCAAGTAGTCTCGCAGAAGCGTCAGAAGCTTGGGTAAAAGAACAAAGTGACCTTTCCCGCAATATTACCCGTCTTCAGGAACAATTAAACCCCTACCGTAGCCAACGGGCCCAATTGACCGAAAGATGCGATCGATTGCAAACTAATATAGTAGAAGCTGGTCAACGTCTGCAAGAATTAGAGCAAGTTATTAGCACAAAAACCGAAGAAAGTCAAGAAATATTACAAAAAATTAATCAATCGGAACCCGATATTCAAAATTTAGCCCAAAAACTCACCATTGCCGAACAAAATCGCGTTATCAGTCAGGACACCCAAAAACGTCTGCTAAAAGAACAACGGGACAAACAGAGGGAATTAGATAAACTGGAAGCGACTAAGCAAGCGCAACAGGAGGCCCAGGGAACCTATGCTACTCAAATATTATTACAGTCAGATTTGCCCGGAATCTGCGGATTAGTGGCACAATTGGGGGAAGTAGAGGAACGTTATCAAATTGCTCTGGAAATCGCCGCCGGAGGTCGTTTAGGTCATGTAGTCGTCCAAGATGATAGCGTCGCGGCTGCCGGAATTGCCTTACTAAAACAGCGTCGCATCGGTAGGGCCACTTTTTTACCCCTGAATAAAATTCGTCCTCCCCGTCCCCAGGATATTTCCTCTCTGCGTCATGCGCGGGGTTATCTGGATTTAGCGGTGAATTTAGTTAAGTTTCAACCCCAGTATCGGGAGGTTTTTAACTATATTTTTGGCAGTACGGTGGTTTTCGAGGATATAGATTCTGCCCGTTATTATATCAATCAATATCGCATCGTTACTTTGGATGGCGAGTTATTAGAGATGACTGGCGCTATGACCGGAGGCAGCCAACCGACGCGATCGGGGCTGCGTTTTGGTAAAATTTCTCCGAAGGAGTCTAGTGAAGCGGAATCTCTACGGGAAAGATTAGCAGAAATCGATCGCATTCTTACCCGCAACGAGGAAAAAATCACCCAAGTTAATCATCTTATCAGTCAGTTAACCCAACAGTTAACCGAAACCCGTCAAAGTCATCGGGAAAATCAATTATCTCTACAACAATTAAGCAAGGATTTACAACGTTTAACCACAGAAAAAGAGGATTTAACCCGTCAATTATCGGGACAGCAAGAGGAAATTAGTATTTCTAGTCAACGGTTAGAGGTATTAACTAGAGAAATTCCTGAGTTAGAGTTATCTTTACAGCAAGAACAGGAGAAATTAACTGCTTTAGAGGCCAATCATACCCATAGCGAATGGCAACAGGTACAGGGAATAATTCGCAGTCAAGAATTAGAGTTACAAACCCAAGAAAATCACCTCGCTACAGTCCGCGAACAGTTAAAAGATTTACAAAATCAACAAATCAGACTAGAGGAAAAAAGTCAAGAGTCTGCGGATAGAATTATTGAGATTGAGAAAATAATCACCGATGCAGTTAATCAGAGAAATATCGGTAATCTAGAGATAGAAAAACTTGATCACCATATTTTAGAAATCAATCAAGGTTTACAGCAATTATCCCGACAACTAGGGGAAACCAAGCAAAAAAGAGACCAATTAGAGACAGTTTTGCGACAACAACAAAACCAACAACAACAGGCTATCTGGCAATCGGAAAAGTTAGTCAACAATCAAGAGGAAAGACAAGCATTACTAACCACTTTACAGACAGAAATTAGTCAACTAGAAAGCGACTTACCCAATCCCTTGCCCGAAATTCCCGAAAGCGAACGAGATTTCGAGAAAATTCAAAGCGATATTCGGCAGTTACAAAAGAAATTAGCAGCTTTAGAACCTGTGAATATGTTAGCTTTAGAAGAACACCAAAAAACTAAAGAGAGATTAGATGAACTATCAGAAAAACTGCAAACTCTAGAAGGAGAAAGAACCGAACTACTTTTACGGATAGAAAACTTTACCACCCTCAGATTTAATGCTTTTCAGGAAGCATTTACTGCCGTTAACGAAAACTTTAAGAATATATTTGCCACCCTGTCCGATGGCGATGGTTACTTACAACTAGAAGACGAAAATGACCCCTTTAATGGTGGCTTAAATCTGGTGGCACATCCGAAAGGAAAACCCGTACAGCGATTAAGTTCCATGTCTGGAGGTGAAAAATCTTTAACCGCTTTAAGCTTTATTTTTTCCCTACAAAGATATCGTCCTTCTCCCTTTTATGCCTTTGATGAAGTGGATATGTTTTTAGATGGGGCCAATGTAGAGAAATTGGCCAAAATGATTCAAAAACAAGCACAACAAGCGCAGTTTATTGTCGTTAGTTTGCGTCGGCCCATGATTGAAGCATCGGAAAGAACCATCGGTGTCACCCAAGCGCGGGGAACCCATACACAGGTACTAGGAATTAAAGTTTAACCTTAGACGCAAGTGGGAAGTGGGAAGTGGGGTGTGGGGTGTAGGGTGTAGGGTGTGGGGTGTGGGAAGTGGGAAGCTTTTCAGTAAACAGTAAACAGTGAACTGAAAACTCACATCTGATAACTGATAACTGATAACTGATAACTGATAACTGATAACTGATAACTGATAACTGCCAGACAAGCCCAGCAAAGTTAAGTTATATTAAGATTACTCAGAATGCGTCCTCGTCCCATTCAGAAATCTCATGACTCAACCGCAAGCGCAACGCATCCTCTACGTTAGACTCCCCTGTAACCCCATTTTCCCCATCGGTGTGGTTTATCTTTCCGACCACGTTCATAAACTATTCCCCGACATCGAACAAAGGATTTTTGACCTTGGTACCGTCCCCCCCTTAGACTTTAACCAGTCCCTCGATCGCTGTGTTGACGAATTTCGGCCCACCCTGCTAGTATTCTCCTGGCGGGATATTCAAATATATGCTCCCGTCGGTGGTCGCGGTGGCAATCCCCTGCAAAACGCCTTTGAATTTTACTACGCTAAAAACCCCCTAATCAAGCTGCGAGGTGCTTTAGGAGGTTTAAAGGTGACAACCGCCTACTACGGCGAATTATGGCGCAATCAGGCACTAATTCGCCGCGGGTTGCAGCGGGCCAGAAAATACCATCCCGAAGCGCGAGTTATCGTCGGGGGTGGTGCCGTCAGTGTTTTCTACGAACAACTAAAAACCAAACTGCCCATAGGAACAATTGTATCAGTGGGAGAAGGGGAAACCCTGCTAGAAAAATTCCTCTCCGGCCGGGACTTTAGGGATGAACGTTGTTATGTCGTCGGAGAAACCACACCCCGGCCGCGTTTAATCCACGAATCCCCCACCCCTTTAGAAAAATCCGCTTGTAACTACGACTACATCGCCAGTATTTGGCCAGAATTTTCCTACTATTTCCAAGAAAACGACTTTTATATCGGGGTACAAACCAAGCGCGGCTGTCCCCATAACTGCTGCTACTGCATCTATACCGTCGTCGAAGGGAAACAAGTACGCATTAATCCCGCCGATGAAGTAGTTAAGGAAATTCGCCAATTATACGACCGTGGCATTCGCAATTTCTGGTTTACCGATGCCCAATTTATCCCCGCCAGAAAATTTATCGACGATGTAGAAGAACTATTAAAAAAAATCCTCGCCGCTGGGATGAAAGATATACATTGGGCTGCCTATATTCGCGCCGATAATCTTACCCCGAAACTGTGCGATTTAATGGTAAAAACTGGTATGAACTACTTTGAAATTGGTATCACCAGTGGTTCTCAGGAATTAGTCCGCAAAATGCGGATGGGCTATAATTTGCGGACAGTTCTACAAAATTGTCGAGACTTAAAAGCGGCGGGTTTTAATGATCTGGTTTCGGTAAATTATTCTTTCAATGTTATTGATGAAACCCTAGAAACTATTCGTCAAACTATCGCCTATCATCGGGAATTAGAAAATATTTTTGGAGTCGATAAAGTGGAACCAGCCATCTTTTTTATCGGACTACAACCCCACACCCATCTAGAAGAATACGCCCTCAAAAAAGAAATTCTTAAACCCGACTACGATCCCATGAGTTTAATGCCCTGGACAGCCAAAAAACTGCTCTGGAATCCCGAACCTTTGGGGTCATTCTTTGGCGAAGTTTGTCTGCAAGCATGGCGACAAAATCCCGATGATTTTGGACGGGAAGTGCTGAAAATTTTGGAAGCAAGACTAGGGAAAGCCGATTTAGAATCCGCTTTAACCGCACCGATAGAAACTAAGGAAAAAGTCTTAACTCCTGCTTAAAAATTAATTTTAGTCAATCCCAAGGCGGCAATTAGAGTTACCATGAGTCTGAAATCAGGAGATCAACAAAATCCCTTTACTGGTAACTGCAAAATGACCGACCATCGCCCCCATTGGCTAGAATTAGCGGAATATATCGCCCTAGGATTAACCCTGCTTACCCTTATGGCCATGGGTGCGGGGTTTTTGCCTTTGTTCCTCCTAGTCGTAACTTTCGCGTTAAATATTCTCAATCGTCTCCGAGAAAGAACCCTGCAACGTCAACGCTTAACTGAGATGACCGGTCATTTACAGAGTCAGTGGGAAGAAGAAAAAGAAGCTTTATCGGCCCAAATACAGTCCCTCGATCCCGCGGTGGCCAGGGATAACGAACGTGCGGTCGCAACGCGCTCGCTACGCGAGATCGCAGAATTAGAGGAGAATATTCTCGTCCTCGAACAGTCCTACAATCAAATTATCCAATATATCAACCGTAACGGGCTGCTCGAACGCATCGAACATCTGGAAAAATCCTACGGTCGCTTACACAGAGAGATTTTGCCGATTAACGAAGAATCGGCGGATATTACCGCCACAAAAGCGGAAAATGAGCCACAAATCACCCTACCCGCCCTTAATTTAACTCCCGCTTCCCCCCCCGTCCCTATCCCCCATTGGCATTATTATCGCCGTCTGACCGCCCATCGGGAAATGATTACAGCGATCGCAATTACCGAGGATCAACGGTTTTTAATTAGCGTTAGTTGGGATCGTACCCTAAAAATCTGGGATTTTGCGAGAGGAACCCTGATTAATACGGTGGAAGCTCATGATCAGGGCATTTTAGCCCTAGCAGTCACCGGAAACGGCGATTATCATCTAGCGACGGGAGGATTCGATCAAACCGTTAAATTATGGACTTTAGCCAGCGATGCCAGTAGTCTGGAATTAAATCAAATTTTCCTCGGTCATCTCGGTTCGATTCACGGCCTAGATTTTGCCCCTCGGTGGCATTTTTTGGTTAGTGGTAGTTACGATCAAACCCTAAAACAGTGGAATTTAGAGCAGGAAACCGAAGAATTTAGCTCCTATGACAGTCTGGGGGCAATTTATGCCCTAGCGGTGGCTCCTAATCAAGATTTTATCGCCGCAGCTGGGGGTGATGGCACTGTCACCCTCTGGCAATTGGGATCGGGAGAAAAAATCGCCGTCCTATCCGGTAACGTTTCTTCGGTGCAGAGTCTGGCGATCGCTGCCGATGGTCAGATTATTGCCGCCGGTTGTGTGGATGGTACGGTGAAAATCTGGCAATACGACCCCGAGAAAAGCGGTCATTTTGCGCCAATTCGGGTGATCAATGCCCATAATGGTCAGGTGACAAGCTTGGTATTCGGAGAGGAAGGTCAATGGTTATTTACCGGGGGAACCGACGGAGAGATTAAAATCTGGTTAGCCAATTATCAACAGGCGATCGCAACTCTCACCCCTGCCGATGGGCGATCGTCGCCGATCTCCAGTTTAGTTCTCAGCCCCGATTATTGTCACCTAGCGGCGGCCGCGGCCGACGGCAGCATCACCATCTGGGAAAATATCACTTAATGGTCGATCGAACTAGAAAAATTGTATAATGTAATGTCCCGGACTCGGTCGGGCCAGTTTGACCCCAAGAAAAAGTGACTGAGTTAATTGTCGTTTCTGCCCAATAGTTGTCATCGGGGCATCGAGAACGCGAGAGCGATCGCTTATCCCAGATCATTACCCATAGTAAAAAATTCAGAATGAAGACTCCAACAGATCAAAGATTTGATTACGTCAAAATCGGTTTAGCGTCCCCCGAGAGAATTCGGCAATGGGGAGAAAGAACCCTACCTAACGGTCAAGTCGTCGGAGAAGTAACCAAACCAGAAACGATCAACTATCGGACTCTCAAACCGGAAATGGATGGGTTATTCTGCGAGAAAATTTTTGGCCCCTCCAAAGACTGGGAATGTTGGTGCGGTAAATACAAGCGCGTCCGTCACCGGGGGATTGTCTGTGAACGTTGCGGGGTGGAAGTCACCGAGTCCCGGGTACGTCGTCATCGCATGGGTTTTATCAAATTAGCTGCCCCCGTCACCCACGTTTGGTATCTCAAAGGTATTCCCAGTTATCTCAGTATCCTGCTCGATATGCCCCTGCGGGACGTGGAGCAAATCGTCTATTTTAATGCCTATGTGGTTCTCGATCCGGGTAACGCAGGCAATCTTAGTTATAAACAACTCCTCAGCGAAGATCAATGGTTAGAGATCGAAGAAGAAATCTACGCGGAGGATTCGGAATTAGTCGGCATTGAAGTGGGTATCGGGGCCGAGGCTATCCAAAGACTCTTACAGGAAATTAACCTGGAAGAAGAAGCGGAAAGACTGCGGACGGAAATTGTCGAAAGTAAAGGGCAAAAACGGGCAAAATTAATTAAACGTCTCCGGGTAATCGATAACTTTATCGCCACGGGTTCTCAGGCAGAATGGATGGTTTTAAGCGTAATTCCCGTGATTCCTCCCGATTTACGCCCGATGGTGCAGTTGGACGGCGGCCGTTTTGCCACCTCTGACCTGAACGATCTCTACCGTCGGGTGATTAACCGCAATAACCGTTTATCCCGTCTGCAAGAAATTCTCGCCCCCGAAATTATCGTCCGCAACGAAAAACGGATGTTACAGGAGGCCGTCGATGCTTTAATTGATAACGGTCGTCGCGGTCGCACGGTGGTGGGGGCCAATAATCGCGCCCTGAAGTCTTTATCGGATATTATCGAGGGTAAACAGGGGCGTTTCCGTCAAAATCTCCTCGGTAAACGGGTTGACTATTCGGGACGTTCGGTTATCGTTGTCGGTCCGAAATTGAAGATCTATCAATGCGGTTTACCCCGGGAAATGGCGATCGAATTGTTCCAACCCTTCGTTATCCATCGTTTAATTAAATTAGGCATCGTCAATAATATCAAGGCGGCCAAGAAAATGATCCAACGGGGGGATGCCAATGTTTGGCACGTCTTGGATGAAGTGATCACGGGACACCCGGTGATGTTAAACCGCGCCCCCACCCTGCACCGTTTGGGCATTCAAGCGTTTGAACCGATATTGGTGGAGGGCCGGGCGATTCAGTTACATCCCCTCGTCTGTCCCGCTTTTAACGCTGACTTTGACGGCGACCAAATGGCCGTACATATTCCCCTCTCCCTGGAAGCACAATCGGAAGCGCGATTATTGATGTTAGCTTGTCATAATATTCTCTCACCGGCGACCGGTCGCCCGATTGTTGCCCCTTCTCAGGATATGGTTTTGGGTTGTTATTATCTCACGGCCGAAAATCCCAAGGCCCAAAAGGGTGGGGGTCGTTATTTCGCCAGCATGGATGACGCTATTCGCGCTTTTGATCAGGGATTGGTGGATCTGCACGCTTCTGTGTGGTTGCGTTTACCAGTCGGAGAAAAGGTGAAAACCAATAAACCCGATGAGGAAGTCCTGGAAACGGAAACTCTCCCCGATGGCAGCATCTGGAAATATTATCGGGAGCGCAAAACCCGCGAGAAGGATGGTGAGATAATTTCTCAGTATGTGCGTACTACTGTAGGGCGAATTATCTACAATAAGACGATTCTAGAGGCTTTGGTGGTCTAGAGAGAGATTCCCTTAGGGTGGGCATTGCCCACCTTAATTTTTAGGCTAAAGCGGCAATACATTCTATTTCCACTAGCACATCTTTGGGAAGACGGGCCACCTCCACACAGGCCCGGGCCGGGGCAGTTTCCGGGGGGAAATAACGGGCATAAACTTGATTCATCGCCCCGAAATTGGCTAAATCCGAGAGAAAGACGGTAGTTTTCACCACATTTGACCAATTAGCCCCGGCAGCGGTTAAAATGCCCTCTAGATTGGCCATAACTTGTTCGGTTTGGGCGCTAATTTCCCCGGAGACGATTTCACCCGTGACGGGATCTAGGGGAATTTGTCCCGCAACAAAGAGAAAAGGACCAGTAGCGGCGATCGCTTGATTATAGGGACCCACAGGGGCCGGAGCTTTATCAGTACGGATGACCTGATTATTCATGGGCAGGATAGTTAAAAAAGATGACATTGAATCAATTGAATATTTTCCCAGTTTTTCGATCGCTTGTAGTTAATTTTCGCTGGTTAGGGGGTTTAATTTTGACTGATTGTCTTTGTCGAAGGTGCGCTAAAAGCGATTGTACGAGAAATAAGTCAACACTTATGACGCTGCAATTCTGCATCTAACTCTGTTAACAAAGCATATATTCTATCAAAATCATGTTGAGTTTTAGAAGGAGCGTCATAGGTTCTCAAAGTACCTTTAGTATGAGTATGAGCCGCTCGATTGCGACTTTTCTTTAGATTAACAAGATCACCTTTTAAAGCACTAATTTTATCAGTTTTTTCTAACTTTTTTTCAATTTTTTCTAATGTTGCTAAACCAATAACTATCATCAACATTTTTCTAAAAGCTTCATATTGAAAGTTAGAGTTAGGCTTAATAATCTCGTCTTTGATGAATTTTTGGTTAGCTGGGGACTTTAAGCATCGTTTAGCACATCTTAAAACTATATCATCCATAGTTTCCTCGATCCAGCCACATAATTCTATAAGAGCTAGTTTAGAATAAAAAATTTTGGCTCTACCGAACCTGTCATGTAAAACTATCAACAACTCATGATTGAAAAGCTTATATAGGGTTTGCTGAAAAAGTAAAAAACAAAAACTCTCAAAAATCAGCCCGAATTTAAGATAAGTTTTTCTGTTGAGAAATCAGCTTTTTTATCATCTTTTCTAATCAAAGAGGGATGAATAAAGCTAAATTTAGATGTATAAAGAAATAGGGACAAAAAAAGACAGTTAACCTGTCTAAGCAGGTTAGAAAGATTGATGACTAAAAAAGTAATGGCAAGGTCAGTTTCTGAAGTTTTATCAAGTTTTGTCATGATACAATCAAGACTATATCTTCTTTTCGCTTGACCAAATTTACCTTCAATTGCATTCCGAATTCCTTCATCCTCAAGAGCTTGTTTTTTAGTTTCTTTACTAATATTTTTAGGTGGTCTTCCTAGAGGAACTCCACTGATTCTAATTCCTCTTTCTTTACACCAAGCTAGATTTTTTCTAGTTCGATAAATTTTATCAACATGAACTGATTCTGGATAATATCCTGTGAATTCTTTATACTCTTCTACTTGCGCTTGTAAGTCCCCAGATTCATTAAAATTATCCCAACTTAAATGGTCTAAAAATACATAACTCTCAAAACAGCTTACTGAGATTTTTGCTCCAAATTCAACTGGTTTTCCTGCTTTTCCTCTAACGATAGGGCGGATGTGTGGTTGGGTTATACTCACAATTCTATCATCAATTCTCGATGATTTATTTTCCCACATCCACAATTGTTGACGATAAACTTCTGTCACCACTAACAACATTTTGTAGTTTCTTTTGCTGAGACTACTTAACTCTGATCCCCCCTCGATTAATTTCTCTATTTGAGATAGATTTCTTTTGATATATTGCAGTTGCTTCTTGATAGCTTCTCGTCTTTCTTTTTGAGAACAACGACGTTTTTTGGCTACTTTTAAATAATCTTTTCTCGCTCTTTTTCTATAAGTTCTTGGCTTTTTCTTCAGCTTGATTCTCAAATTTTGATAGAGACAATCTAGAATGTTTTCTGTTTTCTTTCTTGCTTGATTTAATATCCCTAAATCCTGGGGATAACTTAGATCAGCAGGGGCGCAACTTGCATCTAATATTAATTTTCCTTTATTTTTTATTTGACTCTCTTTTTCTTCTTCTTTTCTTTCACTTTTTTCTGCAATTTCCTTCTTTTTTCTCTCTCTCATCACCATTCTTTTATTAATTTTATTGATTAAATTTTTACTGATTCTTTTACGAAAATTAACGAACATTGTCGCATCAAATAGAGCTTCATTACTATAGGCTGACATCCCTAGAAAATACTGTAAATAGGGGTTTTCCTTGATTTGCTCTATGGTTTCCCTGTCGCTTGTTTTTAATTTTTCCTTAATAATTAATGCTCCTAATGCCATCCTAAATGGTTTGGCTGGCGCACCCATTTCTTCGTCAAAATTTTGGGCATATTCTTCTTCAAATTCTTCCCAGGGAATTAACTCTGCCATTATTATCCAGCGATTATCTGCTGATAATTTTCCCTCAAAAGGCAACTCAAAGTTTTCTGGGGCAATTGAAGACTCGTTCGTTTTTCGGTACATCTGTTCTTGTCGGATAAGTGCAAGGGTATTTTAGCAATTTTAGCCGTTTTCTGTCCCTTTTTCTTGACTTTTTGGGAATTTAATATGGCTGTAATCCTTATATCATAAGTATTTCACAGTTATTCAGCAAACCCTAATTACAGAAATTTTCCGCTTGTTTTTTCGATAAAGAAGAGAATAAAGCGATAGTTTCCTCGACTTTTCCCTTCCATAACAAGCTTTCCGCCTCTTGAATTCTCTTCTGGGAACCTCCGACTTTATACAGGTTTTCCACCAGATGAAACCAATCTAAAACCTCTCGTTTTTCGACTGGGGCTTCGATCTGTCCGATGATTTTCCATATCCCCGGATGACCGTCTCCTAGACAGGTTAGAGGATCGGACAACTCTTGCCGATTTACCCACTCGATTAAAACCTCGTTTTCCCTGAACGTGGCTTTGGTCACTAGATTATCTGCCCGGATCGCCTTGTAATCTTTCCAAACGCACGATTCTCCTTTTGTCTCCGTTCAAAGAGCGTACTTTCCCACCATCCAAGCTGATTTCTTTGATAGTTTCTCTTACTTCTTCCTCGGGAAACTCGTGGCGCTCGACAATTCTTTGTAACGTTTTCTCGGAAACTTTTATTCCCGTGTATTTGGGTAGAGCCTTTTCAGCATTCTTGTAAGAAACCGTGGCACTTAACCTTAAACAACATTCCTCTAAAGCTGGACTAATTCTTTGATGGGATTCCAGATGTAAATACTCCGCTTGTTTTTCGGTGACGGGTAGTTGACCGATTATACTTTTTAGAATTCTTTCTCGTCCCGCTTTTGTTCCCGTTGTTTTTTCGATAAAAAAATTCCTAATTGGGGGGTAACATAATCTAAAGTCTGTTGTCGGATCGTTTTTTCAATATCCCCTAAACTGGCTAAGTCTTCGGGAGCGGCCTCTTGATAGAGAATTTCGGCGATTCCTCGGGCGTATTCTTGGAGTTTTTTCTGGTTTTCTGGGTTCATTGACCGTTTCCTCCTTTGATATATCCCTATTTTACTCGATTCTTCTACCGGTCTCCAGCGCACTCTTCTGCAAAACTGACTTGCTCCCGAATATATCCCCGGTCTGGTTTTAATCTGAACTGAGGTTAACCACGGCTAATTCTAATGTTGTCCCTTCCTTTTTTAGCTCCTTTTTGCTAAAACTTAACACTTCATCCAGACAATCAATTACTACCGTATCCCCTTCCATAAAAGCTTGTTCGAGAATTTTTGTGGCTAAAGGATTCTCTAACTCCCGTTGGATAGCACGTTTTAAAGGTCGCGCACCGTAGGTAGGATCGTAACCAACAGTAACGATATGATCTTCTGCTGCCGCAGTTAATTCTAGATTGATTTTTTGTTCTGCTAATAATCTTTCCAGACGCTGTAATTGCAGACGAACAATATAACGCAATTCTTCTTTTTTCAGGGTATGGAAAATAATTAAATCGTCGATACGATTCAAAAATTCGGGACGAAAATGACTCCGCAAAGCTGTTAAAACCCGTTTCCGCATCTCCTCATAATCGGCATCTTCGGAAACATTTAAAATATGGTCACTGCCAATATTACTGGTCATGACGATAATCGTATTCCGAAAATCCACCACTCGCCCCTGAGAGTCGGTAATGCGCCCATCGTCAAGCACTTGTAATAAAATGTTAAAAACATCCCGATGGGCCTTCTCCACTTCATCCAATAAAACCACAGAATAGGGACGACGACGCACCGCTTCCGATAGTTGTCCCCCTTCCTCGTAACCCACATAACCCGGAGGAGCGCCGATTAACCGCGAAACCGCGTGTTTTTCCATGTATTCCGACATATCGATGCGAACCATGGCTTCCTCGGAGTCGAACAGTAACCCCGCCAAGGCCCGCGCTAACTCGGTTTTACCCACTCCTGTGGGTCCCATAAATAGGAATGAACCAATCGGACGGGAGGGATCTTTCATTCCTGCGCGTGCGCGTCGAATCGCCGCTGCTACTGCCGTGACCGCTTCATTTTGTCCGACAACTTTTTTCTGTAAATGAGACTCTAATTCTAATAATTTTTGTCGTTCCGATTCCATTAAACGATTGACGGGAATTCCTGTCCACCGGGCAACTATTTCGGCGATATCAGCATCAGTTACCTGTTGTCTTAACAGGGTAGAACCTGCCGCTTGAATCGTTTCTAGCTCTTTTTCTTTTACTTCTAATTCCCCCTGTAAAATCTCTAGTTTGCCATACTTTAATTGGGCCGCTTTATTGAGATCATAAGCACGTTCGGCCTGTTCCACCTGTAGGCGCAATTGTTCTTCTTCCTCTCGTAATAATTTAATTTCCTCGGCGATATGTTTTTCCGTTTGCCATTGGTCAGCGAGAGGCTTTTGTTTACTTTCTAATTCCTCAATTTCTTCGATAATTCTTTCTAAACGCTCTTGAAAAGCTCGATCCTTTTTCTCCTCTTTTTCTAAGGAGAATTTTTCCATCCGTAACTGCATTAAGCGACGATCTATCATTTCCAAATCGGCGGGTTTAGTGGTACTTTCTACCTCTAATTTTGCCGCCGCTTCATCGACTAAATCGATCGCTTTATCTGGTAAAAAACGATCGCTAATATAACGATGGGATAAGGTAGCTGCTGCCACTAGGGCCGAATCGGTAATTGTCACCCCATGATGCACCTCATAACGTTCTTTTAAACCCCGGAGAATCGAGATAGTATCCTCCACGGAAGGTTCCTTAATATAAACCTGTTGAAAACGTCTTTCTAAAGGGGGATCTTTTTCAATATGATTGCGATATTCATCCAAAGTTGTCGCCCCAATACAGCGCAATTCTCCCCGAGCTAACATAGGTTTTAATAGGTTGCCTGCATCCATCGATCCCCCTTCCCTAGAACCCGCACCGACAACGGTATGCAGTTCATCAATAAAGAGAATAATTCGCCCTTCTGATTGGGTAACTTCTTTCATGACTGACCGCAATCTTTCCTCAAATTCGCCTCGATATTTTGCCCCAGCGATTAAACTTCCCATATCGAGGGAAATTAACTGACGATTTTTCAAAGATTCGGGAACATCTCCGTTAATAATCCTTTGGGCCAATCCTTCCGCAATAGCGGTTTTTCCTACTCCCGGTTCACCGATTAAAACTGGGTTATTTTTTGACCGTCGCGAGAGGACTTGTACCACCCGTCGAATTTCTTCATCACGACCGATAACCGGGTCTAATTTGCCTTCTTTGGCTGCTGCTGTTAAATCCCGGCCATATTTATCTAAAGCTTCGTATTTTTCCTCTTGATTGGGTTCAGTAACCTTTTGAGTACCGCGAATAGCTTTGATAGCTAATTCTAAATCTTGGGGGTCAAGATTGAAAGTGCGTAAACATTTCCGGCCCACCCTTTCATCTTCGGCAAAACCGACGAGAAGATGTTCGACGGAGATAAATTTATCTTGCCAACTTTCCCGGGATGCTTCCGCTCGATCGAGCAACAGATCGAGACCACGACCTAGGTATAATTGATCGACGATGGCCACTTTCGGCTGTCGGTTGGTGAAGACTTCTAGCTGTTGTTGCAGTCGGGGAATTTCTATATTAGCTTTTTGTAAAATCCGGGTGGCTAGACCGTTATTCTGCTCTAGGAGGGCAATAATAACGTGTTCCACCTCTAAGGTCTGATTTTTAAAGCGTCGCGCAATTTCTTGCGATTTAACGATTGAATCCCAAGCTTGTTCGGTAAATTTATTCGAGTCTGTGGGTTGCATTCTGCACCAATGAGGAAAGCCAGTGTCAGAGGTATAGTATAGCAAGGAGTCTCGACCGATCACAAAGTTCCAGGATCGACAAAGGATCTGACTTGAAAGAGGGTGTGGGGTGTGGGGTGTGGGGTGTGGGGTGTGGG
>LFEF01007679.1_pt1 | contig 16128 bp, 15 predicted proteins | sample 619371 | NCBI WGS metagenome assembly LFEF01 (sample SAMN03014291, study PRJNA259931) | freshwater metagenome | biome: lake; feature: waterbloom | place: China: Taihu Lake | collected 2006-08 | depth 0 m m
GCAAGAGGCAACAGTAAAGGGATTGGGGGAGATTCGGCTAATCTTAAGAATAAGCGCTTTAAATGCGTCTTAGCTTATTTTCCCGTACTGCCGAGATAGACCCCAAATGGCAGTCGGCTAACTGTGTGGTTAGGGTTACCCGTCAGGGAAGGAGAGAGGAACATGACTTTGAGCGAACAGGTTACTATCTGACCTCTCAGGCGCCCAACTGCCGTCATCTTGCTCAGGGAATCAGAGGAGATTGGAAAATTGAAAATCGCTTACATTGGGTCAAGGATGTGATTCAAAACGAGGATCGTAGTCCCCAGAAAAAGGGACTTTCCCCCATCAACATTTCCTTGTTAAAGACATGGGTTTTAACCTTGTACAGGTTAGAGGGTTATGATTCTTTAACAAAGGGAATTGACCACAATAAGCACAACATCCGCCAATTATTGTCTTTATGTCGCTAAAATTTCGTTTCTAGCCGTATTTCTCCTTTTTTCTTGAGAATGAAATAGCCCTACCCTTATCAAGGGGGGCAGGGGGGATCCCCCCTTGATCCCCCCTTGATAAGGGGGATGTCTGACAATTTTTAACACCCACCTACTTAGTATCAAAATCTCTGTTTATTTTAATAATAATAAACGCTGGGGAGATAAAGTAACAGTCCAAGGCAAAGCTTGCTCCTTAATTTCTAACCATTTATCCTTATATAACTCTGCTTGGATATGAAAATCGCGGTCGTGGTTAGAGGGTTGATTAAGTTTCAGATAGAGAGTCACCCGATGGGGTCCTTCAATGGCATTAGCTAACCAACAGGGAAAAGTATTAATATCGCCTAAATCTCGACCAAAAATAATTTGATGGGCGCGAATTCCCGTATAGGTTAAATAGTCGGGAATCCTGGAAACAGTGTGTAATTTAACATCCCAATCAATCGCTTCCAATTGTTGATTATTAATGATTATAGCACGGGAAAAATTCTTACAGACCGTAATTTTTGCCAAACTAACGCTATCTGGCTGCTCAAAAATTTTCTGTTTAGAATTATTAGCAATTGCCCGCCCTTTTTCCATAACTAATAAATTCTCACATATTCGATAGGCTTCATCCATATTATGGGTAACAAAAATTGTCACGCCATCGTAATTACTTAAAGTTTTGATCATCTGACGTTCTAATTGAGTGCGTAGATGGGTATCAAGGGCAGAAAAAGGCTCATCTAATAATAAAGCTTCCGGACGACTAGCTAAAGCGCGAGCGATGGCGACCCGTTGCTGTTGTCCCCCCGATAATTGATGGGGATAACGGTTTTCCATGCCGGGTAACTGCACTAATTCTAATTGGTTGGCAATCTGCTGACGGATAATTTTTGTGGGTAACTTTTGCGAGAGACCAAAAGCGATATTTTCCGCCACGGTGAGATGGGGAAAAAGGGCATAATTCTGCACCACAAAACCGATACGACGCTGACGACTGGGGAGATTAATTCCCTTTTCGGAATCGAAGAGAATGCGCCCATTTAAGACAATACGACCCCTTGAGGGCGTTTCCACACCAGCCAGCGATCGCAAAATGAGGCTTTTTCCCGACCCCGAAGCCCCTAATAGTCCTAATGGCTGATTTTGGCAGTTAAAAGTGACCGAGAGATTAAAACCGGGTAAATATTTCTCTATATCGACAAATAAGCCTATTTTATTCTTATAATGCTGATTTTCAGCTGCTAAAAGGGCAAAATCGCGACCCTCCCAGGGTGGCAGCCAGTCCTCCATCTCGTTAGGTTTGCTTTCTCCCGGTCGTCCTAATTGCTGTTTGCGTTGACTTTGCCAGAGATTAACGGCGATAATCCCCGATAGGGAGATTAATATGATAATAAACACCCATATCCAAGCCTCAGTCATCGCTCCTGCTTCCACAGCGAAGAAAATCGCCATCGGGATAGTTTGAGTTTGCCCCGGAATATTACCCGCTAACATCAAAGTTGCCCCAAATTCCCCCAAAGCGCGGGCAAAAGCTAGGGTTAATCCCGCTAATACTCCGGGGAAGGAAAGGGGCAAAAGTACGCGCCAGAATATTTTCCCTTCCGATGCCCCTAGGGTGCGGGCAACCTGTAGGATGTTGGCATCCACCTGTTCAAAAGCCCCTAGGGTGGTTTTGTACATCAGGGGAAAAGCCACCACCGTCGCGGTGATAACGGCGGCATACCAAGTAAAAACGACGCGAAAGTTAAATAAGTCTAATAACTGTCCTAATGGTCCGTTTTTGCCGAATAGGAGCAGTAAAATGAAGCCTACCACCGTCGGGGGCAAGATTAAGGGCGCGACGAAAACTGCCTCGATTAGGGATTTCCACCGTCCGCGATAGCCTAACATCCAATAAGCGGCGGCAATACCGAGAAAAAAGATGATTATCAGGGCAATGGTGGCGGTTTTCAGGGATATCCATAGGGGGGAAAAGTCTGACATTGTTTATCTGGCTATTCCGAAGCCGAATTTTTCAAAAATGTTTTTAGCCGCTGCGCTGGTGAGATATTGGGTGAAAGTCTTGGCAGCTTGCGGGTTTTTACTGGCTTTAATCACAGCTATGGGGTAAATAATCGGAGAATGGAGATTATTGGCAGCCGTAGCCACTACTTTTACCCGGTCGGAAATTTTGGCATCGGTGATGTAAACAATGCCAGCATCGGCGTTACCAGTTTCTACGGCGGCGAGAACATTACGGACAGAGTTGGCCAAGACCAGTTTTGGTTTTATTTGCTCTAAAATGCCGAGATTTTTCAGAACTTCTTCGCTGTACTGACCGACAGGAACGCTGCGCGGTTCACCCACGGCAATTCTTTTGACATTACTGTTAGTCAGGGAACGAAAATCGCTGATTTTTAGGGCGGAATTCTTGGGAACGATTAAAACTAGGCGATTAGTGAGCAGGTTTCTTCTGGTAGTTGTATCGATTAAACCAGCTTTTGCTAAAGCGTCCATTTGCTTAGTGGCAGCCGAGAGGAAAACATCGGCCGGCGCACCTTGTGTAATTTGCTGTTGCAAAGCCCCCGACGCACCGAAGTTATAGTTAACTTTAATGTTGCCATGGGCTTTTTCAAACTCTGGCTTGATTTCTTCTAGGGCCTCTTTGAGACTAGCGGCGGCAGAAACTAGAATTGTCTGGGTTTGTGCAGTGGTGATAGTAGAGGAAAAAAGGTTTATGTCTGGAGATAATAAGCAACTAAGGACAATTGAGCCGATAAAAGCCAGAAAATATCGTCTTTTCATCAAGATTGATAGCAAGCGATCGATATTTATATTTCTATCACAACCAATCCACCGCCCGAAATCTGTATCTAGGGTTTGCGGCAAAAAGTTTTTCTTGGGGAAGTGGGGAAGTGGGGAGATGGGGGAGTGGGGAAGTGGGGGTGTGGGGAGAAAAAAGCTGACTCCTGACTCGGAGAATACTGACTCGGAGAATACTGTCTCGGAGAATACTGACCCCTGAATCCTAGAACTTAGGGAATCCTGTGAATTTTGAGGAAATTAGTGCCTTTAGTTTTCTGCATGGGAATTCCCGCCATAATCAGGATTTTATCGCCCGATTGCGCTAGATTTTTCTGAAGTAGAATTGATTCCGTTTGCTTTAACACATCCTCAAAGACGGACACCTGATGATCGAGAAGAATCGGGATCACACCCCAGACTAGGTTGAGACGGTGATAGACTCGTTTATTGGGAGTCATGGCAATGACGGGAACCGAGGGACGTTCCTTAGAAGCCAGTAGCGAAGTGTAGCCAGAGGTGGTAAAAGTGACAATATAACGGAGATCAAGGGTTTGATCGATCGCCACTAAAGCCTCACTGAGAGCGTGAGTTTCATCGGACTGATTGGGGGGAGCATTATCAAACTTCACATCCGCTTCCACATCATGGGCGATTTTGGCCAACATAGCCACAGCTTTGACGGGAAAATCTCCCACTGCTGATTCCCCCGATAACATCACCGCATCGGTTCCATCGATAATTGCATTAGCCACATCACTGGCCTCGGCCCGAGTCGGTCGGGGATTGTGAATCATGCTCTCTAACATCTGGGTGGCAGTGATGACGGGAATAGTTTTCATATTGCAGAGTCTGATGATGCGTTTTTGCAACATGGGGACTTTTTCGGGACTTAATTCTACCCCCAAATCGCCCCGGGCCACCATAATGCCGTCACATTCCTCGATAATTGACTCTAAATTTTCGATCGCTTGCGGTTTTTCAATTTTAGCTATCACTGGCACATCCGCGTGATTTCTCTCGGCTAAAAATGCCTTAATCGCTTTGATATCTTCTCCTTTACGAACAAAACTCAGGGAAACCCAATCAACCCCCTGAGCAAGACCAAATTCTAGGTCTTGTTTGTCTTTTTCGGTCATGGAAGGTAAGCGCAAATTGAGACGGGGTAGATTAACTCCCTTGCGACTCTTGAGAATTCCTCCCTCCAATACTTGACATTTTAGGTCTTTTCCGTTAATTTCAACGATTTTTAGCTCTAATAAGCCATCATCAAGGAGAATTTGCTCACCTAACTTGGCTTCCTCGGCCAGATAGGGATAATCGATCGAAACGGTGTTCGCTTCTCCCCGATACTCATCCATGGGGACAAGGGTGAGATAATCGCCGTCGTTGATGGAAATCGAACCATTGGGGAGATTGCCGACGCGAATTTTTGGCCCTTGTAAATCTTGCAGGAGGGTGATAGGATTGTCTAATTCTTGAGAAATTTGCCGTAAAAGGCTAACAACTCTCGCATGATCTTCGTAGCTACCGTGGGAGAAGTTTAGCCGCGCTACATTCATCCCCGCACCGATCATCTGCTTGAGGACTTCTGGCGAATTACTGGCAGGGCCGATCGTGGCTACGATCTTAGTTCTATGGGTAATAATTGACATGGAACCCTTACTAATCGATCTTGGGACGATTACATGATATTCACTTTAGGTTAACTAACGGTGAAGCGGAAAACAAATTAAGCTTTTCCACAGAGTTGCCATCGCTCTCGGTCCACTGCTTCACCGTCAGGAGTCAGCTATCAGCAGCAACGGTTGAGATCTTTAAGGTAGGATAAACTAATAACCATCTCCGCTCTTCGGCGTAGCTCAGAGACCACTCGTTTAGATTTCGTTATGACCAACACATTAGACGATAAAGCCATAGTCAAGGACTATTTTAACGCCACAGGATTCGATCGCTGGCGCCGGATTTATGGGGATGGCGAAGTTAACAAAGTACAAAAAGATATTCGCATCGGTCATCAACAGACGATCGATACCGTTATCGGTTGGTTAGAAAGTGATGACAATTTGCCCAATCTCTCAATCTGTGATGCCGGTTGTGGAGTCGGTAGTCTGAGTATTCCCCTCGCTAAAGCGGGCGCAACTATTTTCGCCAGTGATATTTCTGAGAAAATGGTGACAGAAGCCAAGGAAAGAGCGGCCAAAGAGTTAGCAGATACCAGTAAACTCACCTTTGCCGTTCAAGATTTAGAAGCATTAACCGGCCAATATCACACGGTCATCTGTCTTGATGTTCTCATTCACTATCCCACAGAAGAAGCCTTAGGCATGATTAAACACTTGGGAACCCTAGCTCAATCCCGTTTAATCCTCAGTTTTGCCCCTAAAACCTGTTTATTAACCATTCTCAAGAAAATTGGTCAATTTTTCCCCGGTCCGAGTAAAACCACTCGTGCCTATCAACACAAGGAAAAAACTATTGTCGCCGCTCTCAACGAAAATGGCTTTAAAATCGAACGGACGAGTATGACTAGCACTCGTTTCTATTTTTCCCGTATCCTCGAAGCTGTCCGCAGTGAATAAAGAATGGCAGTCACCACCAGCAAATTAATCGAGTGGAAACAGCAAAAACGCGCGATTGTCACCCTCACAGCTTGGGATTATCCGATCGCGCGACTGCTCGATCGAGCAGGAATTGATATTATCTTGGTAGGTGATTCCTTAGCTATGACCGCTTTGGGCTATCCTACCACTTTACCGATCACCCTAGAGGCGATGATTCACCATGCGGCGGCCGTGTCTCGTGGGGTAAAACAAGCTTTAGTTGTCTGTGATTTGCCTTTTCTCAGCTATCAGGAAAGTGTCAGTCAGGCAATTCACTCGGCGGGAAGGATGTTAAAGGAAGCGGGAGTGCAAGGGGTAAAATTAGAGGGAGGTTATCCCGCTATGATCGGGACGATTAGCCGTTTAACCGAGATAGGCATCCCTGTTATGGGTCATATCGGATTAACTCCCCAGTCAGTGCATCGTTTAGGATACCGTCAGCAGGGAAAAACCCCATCGGATGCACAAAGATTAATCGAGGAAGCTTTAGCCTTGGAGAAAGCGGGAGTATTTGCCCTGGTTTTGGAACATATTCCCGCCAATTTAGCCGCTACTATTACCGATAAATTGACTATCCCGACGATTGGTATCGGTGCGGGGGAGGATTGTGATGGTCAGGTATTAGTAACGGCGGATATCCTAGGATTAACCGAAAAGGCTCCCCCTTTTGCCAAAGTTTATGCCAATTTAAGCGAGACAATTACAAAAGCAGTGGTGGAATTTGCCAAGGATGTGAGGAGAAATGAATAGCGGCGAAAAAGCCACCTTTGGGGCCGGCTGTTTTTGGAAAACCGAGGACGCATTTCGGCGTTTATCGGGGGTTTTAGCGACTTCCGTGGGTTATATGGGGGGAAATTTCCCCAATCCTAGTTATCTCGATGTGTTATCGCGAATTACCGGTCATGCGGAAGTGGCACAAATTGCCTATAATCCCCAAGAGATAAGCTATGAGGCGTTATTAGCTGTTTTTTGGTCAATCCATGATCCGACTCAGTTAAATCGCCAAGGACCGGACCGGGGAGAACAATATCGATCGATTATTTTTTATCACACCCCGGAACAAAAGTTAATCGCCACTGCTTCCAAGCGTCAACTACAACTATCGGCAAAGTTTCAGCAAGATATCGTTACTTTGATCGAACCCGCAGGAGATTATTATCTGGCCGATCAGTCCCATCAACAGTATTTCGAGAAAAAACAGGCTCGATCGGTCGCGGATTTGCAGAAGAAAATATAAAGACAGGTTCGGGGTATAATGTAAAGTTGCTTTCGCAGGAGATCAGGAAAAATGCCCGAGGCGGTCGGAGTCATTCAAACGTTGGGTTTTCCCCCCGTTTTAGCGGCGGCGGATGCCATGGTTAAAGGGGGACGAGTCACCCTAGTTTATTTCGATCTAGCGGAAAGGGGCGAATTTTTGGTGGCGATTCGCGGTCCGATTTCCGAGGTTAAACCAGCAGTAGAGGCAGGATTAGCGGCGGCGATGACCGCTTTTGGTGGTAATGTGGTCAGTCATTACATCGTACCGAATCCTCCAGAAAATGTACTGGCGGTTTTACCAGTGCAGCATACGCCTAAGTCAGACCGTTTTCGCAGTTAATTTCCCTAGCGATTTGCCCCAAACTAGACTATAGTTAAAGACTGGAAAATAGATTGGATTCTATCAATTAAACTTATCTGATTTTTGTTATTAGGAGTTAATTTATGACAGCCCAACCCGCGGTGGGATCGATCGAGACAAAAGGTTTCCCCGGTATTCTAGCGGCCGCCGATGCGATGGTAAAAGCAGGACGGATCACGATTGTTGGCTATTTAAGGGCAGGAAGCGCCCGTTTTACCCTCAATATTCGTGGGGATGTACAGGAGGTAAAAACCGCTATGGCTGCCGGCATTGAAGCCGTCAATAAAACCGAGGGGGCAGCTTTAGAAACCTGGGTAATTATTCCCCGTCCTCACGATAACGTGGTGGCTATTTTACCGATCGATTATAGCGAGGCAGTGGAACCTTTTCGCGCCGCCGCCGACGGTGCGAACGCTCCGATTCGTCGTTAATATTCAAGGTTAATTTTTGGTGATCGGTTGAAACTTGTCTAGTTCCAACTTAGTTTTTATTGACGTTCGCCCCTGCCTAAAGGCGAGGGCATTCTTCATTCAACGAGTTTCCGTAAGAGGGCAGCATTTCTCCAACTAACCAAGAGGTAATCTCTCCTCAAGCGTGAGTTGGCCGCTATAATCAGTTACGATCTGAGTAAAACCCCACTAGCTAGGATTTGATAGCTGTGATCGCTCTCTTTTCAGTAAGGCACTAGCGAGAAAAATGCCCAGTATTGCCAATACAGCCATAGCATAAAAAGCATAAGTGTAAGTACCGAACCAATCGCGAATTCTACCGGTTACTAAAGTTCCGATCAAAGCGCCGACACCGTAGGCAGTAAAAACAATACCGTAATTTTGGGCGTAGTGGTCAGGATTGAAGAAGTGGAGAGTGGTAGCGGGAGCTAGGGCTAACCATCCCCCTAAACAGAACCAAAATAGACAAAAAGCCACTAGATAGCTAGTAACCGCCCCTTTTTCGGCCTTGACCATCAACAGACAACCAATCAAAATGAGTGTATAGGCCCCAATCGCTAAATAATGGGGTTTCCAGCGATCGCTCAGCCAACCGAACAAAGGACGACTAATACCATTAAACAAGGCAAATAGCGCAACACTACTAGCGGCTAACCCCGGCTCAATCTGAATAATTTCCTCAGCGACGGGACTAGAAATACCGATGGCACTCAAGCCAATTAAAGCACCAATAGCATAGCAAAGCCATAAGCCATAAAATGAGCGACTTTTCAGCATATTCACTGGATAATTGGCCTGAAAGTCGGATTTTCGATTAGCTAAATTGGCGGGAGGTTGCCAGTCTTGAGGGGGTAACTTCATGGCGAGGGCAATCATCACAATAATTATTGTAAAGATAATCCCCAAAAATCTTAAACTTGGTCTAACGCTATATTCATTGATCAATCGATTGGCTAAAGGTGCGGTAATCAGGGGAGAAAGGCCAAATCCGATGATAGTTAAACCCACCGCTAAACCTTTTTTGTCGGGAAACCAGCGTGCCACCACTGCCATGGGAACACCGTAAGCGATGCCGACTCCCGTGCCGGCAATAACTCCGTAGGTAAGAATAATTGTCTGAATCTGAGCGGCAAAACTAGCGAGAATATAGCCTAAACCGACGATAATTCCGCCGATAGCAGTCATCCTGCGAGTGCCTACCCGGGGGATAAAAAAACCAGCGATCGGCATAGAAGCGGCATAAAATACTAAAGCCACAGTGTAGGGTAATAGGCTTTCCGTGGCGCTGAGATTTAACTCTGTTTCTAGGGGTTTTCTAAAGATACTCCAAGAGTACACCGTCCCTAAACAGAGTAAAACGCCCATTCCTAGAGGTATTAATAACCATCTACCTTTGGCTGCGGGTAATCCCAAAACTGTCAACTCGGAATCATAATTACTGGTAGTCATAGATCGCCGTGACTCTTTCTAGACTTGTTTGGCCAGTATTCTAGATGAGGTCATGGCTAATGGGGCCAATTTTCTGGAAAATTTTCCGATTAAAATAAGGGGCGAATTATTTCGCCCCCCTTTAAAAGTCTGCCCCCCATCTATAGCGGAGGGACTTCTGAGGATTTTTAACTAAACTGCCGCGAAGTAAACTTTTGACTTCACAGGGTCGGGAACCATGGTAGCATCCCCTTCTTGCCAACCGGCGGGACAAACTTCATCCGGGTGGGATTGGACGTATTGAATCGCTTTCAGAGTGCGGAGGGTTTCATCGACACTGCGACCGAAAGAAAGATTATTAATAGTAGCGTGTTGGATAACACCTTCTTTATCGATGATAAACAGACCGCGCAGGGACACTCCCGCATCAGGATCAAGAACATTGTAAGCGGTGCTGATTTCTTTTTTTAGATCCGACACCAACGGATAGGCCACATCACCGACACCGCCGGATTTTCTCTCGGTTTGAATCCATGCTAGGTGAGCAAATTCGCTATCGACGGACACCCCTAAAATCTCGGTGTTGATGCTGGCAAATTCGCTAACTCGATCGCTGAAAGCGGTAATTTCCGTGGGGCAAACAAAGGTAAAATCGAGGGGATAGAAGAATAAAACGACGTATTTACCCCGATAATCCGATAATTTGATGGTTTTGAACTCTTGATCGAAAACGGCGGTCGCGGTGAAATCTGGCGCCGCTTGTCCGACTCTTAAGCAACCTTCGGCGGTCATACTTTTAATCTCCTTAATCTAGTTTCTGGGAAAATGCAACTATTTTTACATTCCTTAACAACTATATCATAGTCATAACGATTTTGAGTAGTCAGCAATCAGTTATCAGTGGCTAGTGGGGAGATAGGGAGACCACTTCGTGGGCGACGTTCGGCGATGCTCAGTCGAGCCGTTGCGGGGGGTGATGGGAGTTAGGTGTTAGAGAGGTTTGATCGGGCGAGAGAAAAAGAATTTAATAGACTCCGTAATGTTCACTTTTGCAGCCGAAATAATAATTTAAGGACAGCGAAAGAGATCGTCACCCGGGGAATTCAGCCCATTGTACAACTTAGTACAACTTTCTTGCCTCAACGCTCCGACCTGCTGCTGTCTGCTTTTACTTATAGTTGCAAAGGCTATGTCAATGTCATCAAGCACCGGTAAATATCTATCCTCATCCCAACGTCAGCAACTTCTCGAAATCTCAACAGAACCGAATATCTCTGATGTTGATCGCAAACGGATTCAAATCATTCTTTTCGCTGACGAGGGCAAATCCCAGAACGAGATCCGTAAGCTTCTCGATTGTACTGCCGCCACCGCTAGTAAATGGATACTGATCGCCGAGAGTGGCAAGATCGATCGCTGGCAAAAATACCGCCGCGGTCGCCCTTCAAAAGTTGATCAACCTTACCTCGATCGCCTCAAGGAACTGATTAGTAAATCCCCCCGGGATTTCGGCTATTCCTTTAAGCGATGGTCGGGAGTTTGGTTAGCGCGGCATCTAGAGAAAGAATTCGGGGTCGCACTCACCCCCACCCACATCAATCGCCTCCGCAAACAGCTACAGCCGATCCGCATCGTCGATCTTTCTCCTTCAGCCAAAGCTTAAAACAACTATGCTCGATACTCACAGCCTCGTCAATCCCTGGCCAGAATTCCTGTCCGAAACCCAGTGGCGGAGTCTCCAGAAAACGGCGATCACCCTCTCTCCCGAAGCAGGTACACTGCCCCTACAGCCCGGATTATACCTAGTGGTTCGCGGCAAAGTTCGTATAGCGAACTCGCAGCAAAAAGAGATGATTGCGCTCAAAACCGGCGAATTTTTCGGGGAATTCTCCCTCTTTCCCCGATCGGGTTTTCTTCCCTACTCGGTTCGAGTCTCCGCAAAGGCGGAACTACTTCTTATCCCCGAGTCCGCCCTGAAGCCGATCCTGAAAAAACACCCCGCCCTGAAAAAAACATTACTACAACGGGCGCGGGAAATTGAGCAACTTCTTGGGACGAAGACAGAAGAAACGGACAAAAAAAGCGATCGAGCCTATTTTCCCTCTCCGGCGCAGCGGTTAGGTCACTGGATCGGGCAATCCCTCCGCCGTTATCCCTTCTTCGAGCAACAGTCCGCCTCCGATTGCGGGGCGGCCGGTTTAGTCATGATCGCCCGTTATCACGGCAAAAGAATCAGCGTCAACCGTTTGCGGGAAATGGCCAACGTCAACCGCGACGGGGCAACCCGGTCGGGACTGATCACCGCGGCGGAAAATATCGGCCTCTCCACCCGTCCGGTAAAAGCGACTCTAGAGGGATTAGGGAAACAGCCCCTACCAGCGGTCTCGCGTAGCGAGCGCGTTGCGACCGCTCACTGGGAAGGCAAACACTTCGTTGTTATCTGGAAAATTACCCCCAAACAGGTGATTATTGGCGATCCAGCGATCGGGCAATTAACCCTAAGTCGTGCCGAATTCGCCAGTAAATGGACGGGATTCACCCTGCTGCTCCAACCGAACCAGAAATTCCGGGACACGAAAGAGGATAAAACCTCTCTCTGGCAGTTTTATCGCTTACTGGAACCCCATTGGTTCGTACTGCTGGAAATTTTCGTCGCCTCGCTTTTTATCCAGATATTCGGCTTAATTACGCCGATTTTCACCCAGTTAATCCTCGATCGGGTAATCGTGCAGGGGTCCTTAACTACCCTTTGGGCGATGGGGATCGGTGCGCTAATTTTCGGGGTTTTTCGGGTAGCAATTACCGGTTTACGCGCCTATCTCCTCGATCAAACCGCTAATCGCATCGATACGGCATTAATCACCGGTTTTATCCGCCATACCCTCAGCCTTCCCCTCGGTTATTTCGAGTCCCGCTATGTGGGCGATATTATTTCCCGCGTCGGGGAAAATCGCAAGATTCAGCGTTTTCTCTCTGGGGAAGCTCTCTCGATTTTACTTGACTTATTAACGGTTTTCGTGTATGTGGCGGTGATGTTCCGCTATAGCTGGCAATTAGCCCTCATCAGTTTAGCGATTGTGCCACCGTTCCTTCTGCTGGCGTTAATTTCTACCCCTTTTCTGCAGCGAATATCCCGGGATATTTTTCAGGCGATCGCTAAGGAAAGCAGTTACCTGATCGAGATTTTAACCGGTATTCGTACCGTCAAATCTACTGCCACAGAGCGATCGACCCGTTGGCACTGGGAAGACCTTTTCTCGGTGGAGGTCAAGAAAAATTTCTCTGGGCAGATCATTGGCAATAATCTCCAGATATTCAGTAATCTGATCGAATCTTTAGCGACGACGGGGTTACTCTGTTTCGGTGCCTATCTAGTGATTCAAAATCAATTATCGATCGGACAATTGATCGCCTTTAATATGCTTTTTGCCCAGATCATCGCGCCTTTTCAACGCTTAACCGTTCTCTGGACGCAATTTCAAGAAGTCAATATCGCCGTCGAGCGCATTAACGATGTACTAGACGCAAAGCCGGAGGAGAATTTAGAGGAACTTTCCCGTCAATTTCTCCCGGAATTACAGGGACATATTCGCTTTGAGAATGTCACCTTTCGCTACCACACCGACAGCGATCGCAATGTTTTAGAAAACCTCAGTTTTGAAATTTTACCCGGTCAAACCGTTGCCCTCGTCGGTCGGAGCGGTTCGGGAAAAACCACGATCTCGAAATTACTGATCGGCCTCTATCCCCCCACCGACGGGAAAATCTCGATCGACGGTTACGATCTGAGTACGATCGCCCTCAGTTCCCTCCGGCAACAGGTGGGAGTCGTCGATCAGGATACTTTTCTCTTCGGTTCCACGATTCGGGAAAATATCAGTTTAGGTCATCCCGATCACCCCCTAGAAAATGTGATCGAAGCGGCGAAATTAGCGGGAATTCATGAGTTTATTCAATCACTGCCCATGGGGTACGAAACTCAAATCGGCGAGGGTGGAGGGCTACTTTCCGGGGGACAGAGACAACGAATCGCCATCGCTCGATCGTTGATGGGAGAGCCGCGGTTATTAATCCTCGATGAAGCCACTTCCCACCTCGATACCGAATCGGAACGGATTATTCAAACAAATCTCCAGAAAATTCGGCAGAATCGCACGATGGTGATTATCGCCCATCGCCTCTCTACGGTGCGGAACGCAGATTGTATTCTCGTTCTCGATCGAGGGGTATTAGTCGATAGTGGAACCCACGAAGAATTAATGGCCCGTCCCGGTATTTACCGTAATTTGAACTCTAATCAATTGAGTGAATAACTATGACCACCAATCTAGACAGAGAGCGCGATAACTGGTCTTTCCAGACCAAGGAATTGATCGATACTTTACCCCTACCCTGGACGCGTGGTTTACTCTATTTTCTGATTATTTTCGTCTCGATCATTCTCCCCTGGGCGATATTCTCAAAAGTCGATGAAACGGGTGTCGGACCAGGAAAACTGGAACCCCAAGGAGAAACAGTCAAAATCGATGCTATCGCGACGGGAAAAGTGGAAAAAATCTATGTCCGTGAAGGCCAAGAGGTGAAAGCAGGACAACCGATTTTAACCCTAGATTCCTCATTAATCGGCAAGGAAATACAACAAATTGAGGAGAAAATAGAAGGACAAAAAAGCCGTCTTTCCCAACAGAAACTTGTCAAAAGTCAGTTAGAGATTTCTTTAACCACCCAAAGCCAACAAAATCGCGCGGCAGCAGCGGAAAAAGAAGCCTCGATCGAACAAGCGCGGGAGAATGTGGACGCATTAATCAAGAAAGCGAAAATATCCCTAGAAGAACAACAGGCGCGGGTAAATCAAGCGAAAACCGCCCTCGCACAAAGTCAGACCGATTATCCGATTCTCAAAAGTCGTTATCAAACGGCTTTAAAAGAAGTCGATCGCTACCGAAAAGCGTGGGAGGATGGCGCGATATCGGAGGTGCAATTCATCGAGCGTGAGGACAATGCCAAGGAGCGCCAACAACTCTACGAGCGGGGAAAAGCGGAGGTAAAAGAAAATCAACATAAACTAGCGGAATTAAAAAGTGCCTACCGTCAGACGAGTCAACAAACGAGCGCCGATATCGCCCAAGCGCGTCTGCAATTACAGGAGCGGCAGCGGGGTTATCAAAGTCTCCGCCATTCCAACGAGTTGGCACTCTTAAGGATACAGGAGCAGATTAACAATCTAGACACGGAGATCGCAACACTGGCATCGGAAATCGCCCAAAGCGAGAGCCAACGGCAAGCGCTCCAAATCCAACTAAGTCAGAGGGTTTTAAAGGCGAATACCGACGGCACAATCTTTTCATTACCGATTAAACGCGCGGGTGCGGTGGTGCAGTCGGGAACGCGGGTTGCGGAGATAGCACCGAAGGGATCGCGGTTTATTCTCAAGGCAGAAATGCCCACGGATCAAAGTCAATTTCTCCGCGCCGGTATGCCGATAAAAGTCAAGTTCGATGCCTATCCTTTTCAGGATTACGGCATTATCGGCGGCAAGATCACCAAGAAATCACCGACGGCGATCGAGAAGGATACGGCGACGGGAAAAATCAACGTTTTCGAGCTAGAAATTCAACTCGATCGCTCCTGTATTCAAAAGGGAAATCAATGTATTCCCCTCAATCCGGGGGATACGGCTACCGCAGAAGCGATCGTCCGTCAGCGTCGGGTGATCGATTACATCCTCGATCCCTTTAAGGATCTGCAAAAAGATGGGTTAAAACTGTAGTTTTTTTAGGTATCAAAGCCAAATTACTTACACTCCTCCCTAACCCTCTTGCCTATCTCAACTAGGAAATTAATTTCGCATAACTGTTTCAGGAGTCATTATGTCCCATAGTATCACCATCACCAATCAAGACCTTATTCAACAGCTTAAGCTATCGGGGAAAGTTCCCGAAATGGCCGAGAGAATTATCGCTCGGAAAATCATCACCGAAACCGCCACGGCAGCGGGGATTAAAAACACGACTGCCGAGTTACCGAAATTTTGGGTTAAAGCCCCGTCCTTTTAGGACGGCTTTTTAAACTATATCTTGTTAACTTAACTTTTATTGTGCTATACTGATTTTGTCTAAGTCCCCCCTGCGTAAAATGTTTGTCTTAGAGTTTAAAGTTAAAGCTAAAACTCAACAGTATCAAGCCATAGACGATGCTATTCGTACTGCTCAATTCATCCGTCACAAATGTGTAAGGTTATGGATGGATACAAAAGGTACGGGTAAGAACGATTTATACCGATATTCTCAAGAATTAGCTCAGGACTTTAAATTTGCCGATGAACTTAATTCAACTGCTAGACAGGCAAGTGCTGAACGTGCTTGGAGTTCAATTAGTCGTTTTTACGACAACTGTAAACGTAAAGTATCAGGCAAAAAGGGGTATCCTCAATTTAAAAAATCTCGCTCTGTTGAATACAAACAATCAGGATGGAAGCTTCTTAGCCCTAAAACTGTTAAGTTCACTGACAAGAAAAACATTGGTGTTCTTAAGTTGGTAGGAACTTGGGATTTAGGGTACTTTCAAGAATCCGATATTAAACGGGTTAGGTTGATTCGGAGAGCGGACGGTTATTATTGTCAATTTGTCCTTTCTTGTGACGTTAAAGAAGATGTTAAACCATCAGGTAAGTGTATTGGCTTAGATGTAGGTTTGGCTTCTTTCTATACAGATCACAATGGCGACAAGGTTGATAATCCTCAATTCTTGAGAAAGTCTGAGAAACGATTAAAACGACTTCAAAG
>LFEF01023356.1_pt1 | contig 16083 bp, 13 predicted proteins | sample 619371 | NCBI WGS metagenome assembly LFEF01 (sample SAMN03014291, study PRJNA259931) | freshwater metagenome | biome: lake; feature: waterbloom | place: China: Taihu Lake | collected 2006-08 | depth 0 m m
CGGTGGGGCAGGGCGAGCAGCAGCCGCAGGCGGTGTGCAGCCACGGCACGCCGACGCGATCGCCTTCCTTGATGCGCGAAACGCCGGCGCCGAGCTTGGCGACGTAGCCCACGCCCTCATGCCCGGGAATGAAGGGCGGATTGGGCTTGACCGGCCAATCACCATTGGCCGCATGCAGGTCCGTGTGGCAAACGCCGGTCGCTTCGTATTTCACCAGGATCTGGCCGGGGCCGGGGTCCGGTATCGTTCGCTCTTCGATGACAAGTGGTTTGCCGAATTCACGGACCACCGCAGCCTTCATTGTCGATGCCATGTCAATCTCCCACGCTTTCTCGTGCCATTCCGCCTGCACTCGACCGGCGGTTATGGACAGAGGTTATGCGCGGGATGGATGCGGCCGGTTGATCGGTATCAAACGGCCGGATATTTCATCAAAATGTCATGCGGGACATGGCCGCGGCTGAGCGCCGCTAGCATCGGTCGTCGGCAACGCCAATGGTGAAGCTCGCCTGAAGGACGCCGGCATCGAGTTTCTCGACATCAAAGATGTAGTCCGCCGCCTCGTCCTCCGAGATGATCCGGTCCGTGCCATTGCGGACCCGGCGCGGGCCGCGCCCCGCGTAGTCGGGGTGGTCTGCATAGAGCACGTCGCTCAATGTGTCATCGAAGAGCAGTTGGGACACCAGCAACTCGCGGCCACCAACCAGAATGCGCAGATGAATGTGCACGGTCCGGCTCGGATACCAGCCCGGATAGACCGTGATGAAATCGACCCGCCCATTTTCATCGCTGATCTGCCGGCCTCGACCGAAATCGGCCTGTTTGGCTTCCTGGTCACCGGGATTGCACATGTTCGCCGCGTCACCGGAGTACACTCCGCGCGCATCCGTATGCCACAACTCGACGTCTGCGCCTTCGATCGGCGTGCAGGCGGGCATCGCAACGACCCTCAGCGACACGCGCATCGGCAGCCCAACGATTCCGCCGGATATATCCTGTCGCACCGGGATGCCGTCGACGTGACAGGGACCGAGGGTGAAGGCACAGGTCGTGACGCAATTGGGGGCGGCACGGAAGACGGGCTCGGGCAGGCTTGCGGGGATCGAGGCGGTGCCACCGGACAGGAAGTCGCTGCCTTTCCAGGTGTAGGTTCGTCTCGATACGCCGACTGCCTCGCGTGGCAGGCCGAAATATCCGGCCGACGCGACAAGTGCTGCGGTCGCGGCACTACCGCCGATAATCAGTGTGCGTCGGCGCATGGTGTTTCCTTCTCTCGAGCGTCAATCAATCCGGCGCGTGTGCCTTGGGGCCGAACGCGAGGCGGAGGATCAAGATGCCAGAGACGACGAGAAAGAGAAATTTCAATCGCGTGAGCCACACGAGAGCCGCCGCGAGCAGGTCCGCCATGGCCGGAGCCGGAATGGAGGGTGGAAAGAGCATCAGGCTGGAGATGTTCTCGATGTAATCGATGACCCCGTAAGCGATCGGGAGGGCCAGCAGCATGGGCAAGAGACGCTCGGCCGGGCGACCGTAGAGGCTGGCGCCGGGTGCCACCCTTCGCATCAGCAGAAACAGAAAGAGACTGAGGGCTGCCGGCAGGATCAGATCGGGGCCGAGATGCATCGCCCGCAGAAGCTCGGCAGCTTCCGGTCTGGCCTGCAGGACGCCCCGCAAGCCGAGCAACGATTGCGCCGTGGTCTCGATATCGAGATCAGGCATGGCCCGTCCGCCGGTCAATCCGGCGAAGGGTCTGGCGAAGCCCAGGTTCATCCAGGCGAGCAGCCCGGCCGAGAGGATGCCGCTCCCCCAGAGAAGCGGAGCCTGACGCGGTCCGGGCAATTGCCTCAAGATCATGTGGCGCCCGGATAGTTCGGGCTTTCGCGGGTGATCGTGACACCATGCGGATGGCTTTCACGCAGGCCGGCGCCGGAAATGCGCACGAAGGTCGCCTTTTCCTGGAATTCCTTGATGTCCTTGCCGCCGACATAACCCATGGCGGCCTTCAGGCCACCGGCGAGCTGGTGCAGGACGGCCGAGACCGGGCCCTTATAGGGAACCTGGCCTTCGATGCCTTCGGGCACGAGCTTCAGCGTGTCGCGCACTTCCGCCTGGAAGTAGCGGTCGGCCGAGCCGCGGGCCATGGCACCGACGGAGCCCATGCCGCGATAGGCCTTGAAGGAGCGGCCCTGGTACAGATAGACCTCGCCCGGGCTTTCGTCCGTGCCGGCGAGCAGCGAGCCGACCATGACGGCGGAGGCGCCCGCTGCGATCGCCTTGGCGACGTCGCCGGAAAACTTCAGGCCACCATCGGCGATGACGGGGATATCGTGCTTGTTGGCCTCCTCGACGGCAGCCATGACGGCGGCCAACTGCGGTACGCCGACGCCAGCCACGACACGCGTGGTGCAGATCGAGCCCGGGCCGATACCGACCTTGACGCAGTCAGCGCCCGCATCGATGAGCGCCTTGGTGCCCTCGCCCGTCGCCACGTTGCCGGCGATGATGCGGATGGCGTTCGACATTTTCTTCACATGGGTGACGGCGTCCAGGACCTTCTGGCTGTGACCGTGTGCCGTGTCGACGACAATCACGTCGCAGCCGGCTTCGATCAGGCGCTCGGCGCGCTCGACACCATCGTCACCGGTCGAGATGGCGGCGGCGACGCGCAGGCGACCCTGGGCATCCTTGGCCGCATGCGGATTGAGCTGCGACTTCTCGATGTCCTTGACGGTGATCAGGCCGATGCAACGGCCCTCATTGTCGATGACGAGCAGCTTTTCGATGCGATGCGCATGCAGAAGGCGCTTGGCTTCCTGCTGGTCGACGCCATCCTTGACCGTCACGAGGTTCTCGCGGGTCATCAGCTCGTAGATTTTCTGGTTCGGATTGGAGGCGAAGCGGACGTCGCGGTTGGTCAGGATGCCAACGAGGCGGCCGGGGCGGCTTGCGCCTTCGACAACCGGAATGCCGGAGATGCCATGCGCACCCATGAGCGCCTTGGCTTCGGCGAGTGTCGCATCCGGGCCGATCGTGACCGGATTGACGACCATGCCGCTCTCGAACTTCTTCACCTGGCGGACTTCTTCAGCCTGCTGGATCGGGGTGAGGTTGCGGTGAATGACACCGATGCCGCCGGCCTGGGCCATGGCGATGGCGAGCCGGCTTTCGGTGACCGTGTCCATGGCCGAGGACAGGATCGGGAGGGAGAGATCGATGTCCTTGGCGATCCGGGTGGCGATATTCGTCTGCCCCGGCATTACTTCGGAATGCCCCGGCTGCAGGAGGACGTCGTCAAAGGTGAGCGCTTCTGCGCCGGTTGCCGACATTACGATGCGTGCCATGCCAATTTCCTTCGTTTGAATAGGCAGAATCCACCCGGGAAAGAGGTTTCCACCCGGTCGCTTCTGCATGAAATGCTTGGAAGTTGGCGAGGGCTGGTAACACGTTCATGACAGGAAGGGAATAGCAAAACGCTGCCAATACCGGCCTTACCCCGGGCCTGAGGCAGAGCCCCACAGAAAACAACCAAATCATTCGAATTTTAGGTTCGACTTATACGGAGCCTGAATTCCTGTCGATTATAACCGGTCCCGTCCTCAGGGGGCTGGGGACACACAAGAACAAGAAGAAACAGTAAGAGGGGATTTTGACATGACCGCATTGAAAAAACGCGCCCAGGCACTCGAAAACCAGTTCGCACGCCAGGCCGAAGTCGAATTCAAGGCCAAGGTGCGCGGCAGCAAGATGATCGGCCGCTGGGCCGCCTATACGATGGGGCTCGACGATGTCGAAGCCTATGCGCGCACGGTTGCCGCCAAGCAGGTCGTCGAACCGCACCGGCTTCTCGAGCAGCTGCGCCAGGACTTTTCGAAAGCCGGCGTCCATGTCAGCCAGGCCGATATCGACAGCCGCATGCATGACTTCATCGAGCAGGCCGCCGAAGAAATCTATGCCGGCCGCTAAGGCCAGCGAAGGGGCCGCACATCAAGCGCGGCCCCGACGGCATCAGATGTCGAACTGATAGGCCTTCGGCACGAAGCGATAGCCCTGGTCGATCTTCTCGACGAAACCGACCGACGGGAACGGCATGTGGTAGCCGAGGAAGGCCAGCTTGTCGGTCGCCAGCATGTCGAAGACGCGCTTGCGGGTCGCCGCTGCGGCACCCTTGTCCATGTCGAAACGGACTTCCCAATCCGGACGCTGCAGCGAGAGCACGAAATGGTTCGCCGTATCGGCGGTCAGCACCAGCTGGCGGCCTTCCGATTCGATCCGATAGACCATGTGACCCGGCGAGTGACCGAAGGCCGCCATGCCGGTGATGCCGGAGGCGACTTCGCCGCCGTCGCCGATGAAGGTCGTCTTCTCGGCCATCGGCTTCATGTTGGCAAGCGCGCCCTTGTGGCCGTTTTCGGCCGGGGTGCCGACGCGCGCCGGATCGACCCAGAAATCATATTCCGCCTGGCCGGTGACATAACGGGCATTCGGGAAGGTCGGCTGGCCGCCTTCCATCAGGCCGCCGATATGGTCTCCATGCATATGGGTGATGACGACGGCGGTCACGTCCTCACGCTTGTAGCCGGCTGCCGCCAGGCCTTCCACGAGACGGCCGAGACCGTTTGCCCGACCACCTTCACCGAGACCAGTGTCAAAGAGGATGACGTCAGAACCGGTGTTGACCAGCACGGGCGAGAAGCTGTTGACGAACTTGTCCGCCGGCAGGAAGTTTGCCTCCAGAAGCGCGCCCACCGTTTCCGGCGTCTGATTGGTGCCGAAGGTTTCCTGCGGCTTTTCGGAGGTTCGAGAACCGTCCTTCACCACGACGACTTCGAACTTGCCGACATTGAAGCGATGGGTATCTGGCGGCATGGTCGTTGCGGCGCTCATCGGGGTCTCTGCAGTCGCCTGCTGCGCGAAAGCAGCACGGGTCATGATCATGGGTGCAGCCAGTGCTACACCGGCACTTCCGAGCAGCATACGTCTTTTCATCGAAATCATCGAAATCTCCTCAATCAAACACCTCGCCCCTGCGCGGGCTCACCTCGAGATAGGGGAACCGAGCGCTGCGAGTAGCGCTCTCACACCATCGTGATGCAGATGGCCGCTGCGCCGCCACATGCGTCCGCAGAACTTGGCTGCAACGGTCGAAATCTTGCCGGTTTCAACCCGCGCGCGATTGCGCTATGTCACCCCCCTGTCCTGGTCGCGCCTGCGACCCATCCCGGAATGCCGATGAACCGCATCACGCCCCTCATCCTCGCCGTCGCGCTTTTCATGGAACAAATGGATTCGACCGTGATCGCCACGGCGCTGCCGACGATTGCGATGGATCTGGGCGTTGGGCCGATCACGCTGAAGCTGGCGCTGACCTCGTATATGGTGGCGCTGGCGATATTCATTCCGGTCAGCGGCTGGATGGCGGATCGCTACGGTGCAAAGCGGGTGTTTCGCGCGGCCATTGTCGTCTTCATGCTGGGCTCGATCTTCTGCGCCATCTCCGATTCACTGCTCACCTTCGTCGCGGCCCGCTTCCTGCAGGGCATGGGTGGAGCGATGATGACGCCGGTCGGACGGCTCGTTCTCTTGCGCACGACGAAGAAGAGCGAACTCGTCTCGGCCATGGCGCTGCTGACCATCCCCGCCCTGCTTGGTCCGATCACCGGCCCACCGGTGGGCGGCTTCATCACCACCTTCTTCAGCTGGCACTGGATCTTCCTGATCAATATTCCGATCGGTCTTCTGGGTCTCTGGCTCTCCGGCATCTATCTGCCGGACATCGAACCGATCGAGACGGCAAGGATCGACTGGATGGGCTTTTTCCTCAGCGCTGGCGCTGCGTCCGGTCTGGTCTTCGGGCTCTCGGTGATGAGCCTGCCGGCGCTACCCGTCTGGGTGGGGGCGACGGCAACGGTGGTCGGGGTCATCGCCATGGTCCTTTACGTGCTGCACGCCCGCCGGCACCCTGCCCCATTGCTCGACCTGTCGCTCTTCGCCAACAAGAGCTTCCGAGCCTCGATCGTCGGCGGCACGCTGTTTCGCATCGCGGCCGGTGCCACGCCTTTCCTCCTGCCACTGATGCTGCAGCTCGGCTTCGGCATGACCGCCTTCGAATCGGGCATGACCACCTTTATCGCAGCCGTCGGGGCGATCTCGACCAAGTTCATTGCCAGACGCGCCTTCGCAGCGGCCGGGTTCCGCAATGTGCTGATCCTTGCCGGGATTTTCGGCGCGATCACGACGGCGGCCAATGCGCTCTTCACGCCGGCCACCCCGATTGTCCTGATCATGGCGATCCTGCTGATCGGCGGCTTCTGCCGCTCCTTCTTCTTCACGGGCGTGAACACGCTTGGTTATGCGGAGATCGAGGACCGGGACGCCTCGCAGGCAACGTCGCTCACCTCGGTGCTGCAGCAGGTGAGCCTGGCGCTCGGCGTGGCCGCCGCAGCCTCGATCCTCGAGGCCAGCACGCGGATCACCGGCGAGACGCTCTCGCTTGGCGATTTCCACCTCGCCTTTGCGGTCGTCGCCGGATTGTCGCTGTTTGCGGTGGTGCCGTTCTTCGGGTTGCCGCGCGATGTCGGCTCTGCCGTCTCGGGCTACCGGCGGGCAAGCGAGGACGAGACGATCAGTGTGAAGTGACTATTCCGGCCGCTCGCAGAGCGCCGACAGCTTGTTGCCATCGGGATCGCGGACATAGCAGGCGTAGAAGTTCGGATGGAAATGACGCAGGCCAGGTGCGCCTTCGTCCGAGCCACCCTTCGCCAATGCTGCCCTATAGAACGCATCGACTGCGGAACGCGACGGCGCATCGATGGCCGGCATGGAGCCATTGCCAATCGTTGCGGCCTTTCCGTCGAAGGGACGGGTCACCCAGAAACGGCATCTGACATCATCCGGCGGGCCGTAGCCGGCCTCATTCTCGACCGTGACCCGGCGCTCGATACCGAGCGTGGCAAAGGCGGCATCGTAGAAACGGATGGCTCGTTCGAGATCATTGGTGCCGACCGTGATGTAGGTGAACATGCCTCGCGTCCAATCAGTCTTCCGTCTCATCGGCCGGATCAAGCTCGCGCGGATCGCGGGCAAAGCCCTCCTCGTCGAGCTCGCCACCCACGGCTCCGCCCTTGCGGCCCTTGAAGCCCTTCGCGAGCAGGAACATCTCGACCGATTCCGAGCGGGACGAGGCCGGCTTGATGTGCAGCACCTGGCGGAAATTCTGCTTCAGCATGTTGAGCAGGTCCTTCTCCGTGCCGCCCTGGAAGGTCTTGGCCAAGAAGTGTCCGCCCTCGGCCAGAACCTCGACGGCAAAATGTGCCGCGACTTCGCACAGATGCATGGTGCGCAGGTGGTCGGTCTTCTGGTGGCCCGTGGTGGGCGCTGCCATGTCCGATATGACAAGGTTCGGCGTGCCGCCGACGCCTTCGATCAGCTGGCGCGGGGCGTCCGGATCGAGAAAGTCGAGCTGCAGGATCTTCACGCCCGGTATCGGGGCCATTTCCAGGAAGTCGATCGCCGCGACACGGATATCGTCATCCGTCGAATCGGTGACCTTGGCGGCAATCTGCGACCAGCTGCCAGGCGCCGCACCCAGGTCGATGATGCGCTTGGCACCTTTGAGGATCTGGTGCTTTTCGTCGATTTCGAGCAGCTTGAAGGCCGCGCGGGCGCGGTAGCCTTCGAGCTTCGCCCGCTGGACATAGGGATCGTTGATATGACGCTCGATCCAGCGCCTGGACGAGGCCTTGAGCTTGCCCTTCTTGACCTTCTGGCCGAGCTTTCGGCCGGTGCGGTTGCCGCCGATGGGTGGTTTTGCCATGGTCAGCGCTCCCTCGAAACTGGAGGACGTCGGTTGCGGCCGCGGCGCCAGACGCCATCATCGGCCATCATGTCGGTAAGAAGGCCTTCGCGCAGGCCACGATCGGCAACCCGCATCCGGCTCGACGGCCAGCGGCGGCGGATCGCTTCCAGGATCGCGCAGCCGGCCAGAACGAGATCGGCACGGTCCGGTCCGATGCAGGGATTGGAGGCCCGACCGGCGTAATCCCAGGAGAGGAGTTTTGCCTGCATCGCCGTCACCTCAGCATCGGACAACCAGAGCCCATCGACCTTACGTCGGTCGTAGCGCGGCAGGTCGAGATGCACGCCGGCAAGCGTCGTCACTGTGCCGGAGGTGCCGATCAGATGGAAATCGTCCATGCCGCGCGGGATATCGGGGCATTCGAAATTCGCCAGCATGCCCTCGACCTCGCGGGTCATGGCCTCGAAGATATCGGGCGTGACATCACGGCCGCCATGGCGCTCGGACAGCGTGACAACGCCCACCGGAAGCGAGGTCCAGTGGGTGATGTGGTTGGCAAGCCGGCTGGAGCGGTTGTCATGGATGCGGATGACCGCGATCTCCGACGAGCCACCGCCGATATCAAACAGCACAACGGAGCGGGCTTCGCGACCGACCAGCGAGGAGCAGCCGGAGACGGCAAGCCGCGCTTCGGTCTCGCGGTTGATGATCTCGAGCTTGAGGCCCGTCTCGACCGTCACGCGCTCCAGGAAGAGTTCGCCGTTTTCGGCAGCACGGCAGGCTTCGGTCGCAATCAGCCGCATGCGCCGGATCTCACGACCGGACAGCTTGGACGCGCAGACGCGCAGGGCATCAACCGCACGGTCCATGGCATCCTGGGACAGGCGTCCGGTTGCCGCGAGCCCTTCGCCCAGGCGCACGATGCGGGAAAAGGCATCGACGACGCGGAACTGACCGGGCCGCGTCGGCTGAGCGATCAGCAGGCGGCAATTGTTGGTGCCGAGATCGAGGGCGGCATAGAGATCATCCGGGCCACCGTCCTGGCCAAGGCGGCCTCGCTCTCCAAGCGCCGTGGCGTTCTGCGGGAATGGGATCTGAGCTGCCTGCGGTGCCGAAGGCGCAGCGACAGGCTCGGGTCGACGCGGTTTGGCCACCACCGACGGTGGCTCGGAACCGGCAAGCGGCCTGACATGGCCTGGCTTCTGGGCCGCGGCATGGCGATTTCTGTTGCGCTTGCGCTTGCGGCCCGCACGGGGAGCTGCCGGATCCACGCGGCCGTCGACACCCGAAGCGGCATCGCGGGGCAAGGCATGCGCGCGGGCCTGCGAACCTGCTTCATCAGATGCGGAAGAGGAGATGGTGACCGCTGAATTCCCGGAACGAGCCTGTGACGCAGTCGCACTGGTCTGCGCCTCCACTGAGGCCTGGCCGCTGCCCTTGCCACGCCGACGGCGCTTGCGTTTGCGGACGGGGCCATCCGCAAAGACTGAGTCGGAACGTCGATCGGCAACCGGCGCAACCGCCGATCCCGCCGAGGCAGAATCCTCGTGACCGTGCCTTGCCGGTCCCGCCTTCTTGCCCTTGCCGCGCCGGCGGGAAGACCCACCCTTGCGCTTGCCTGTCGACGCCCCCTCGCTGTTCGGCTGTCCGCCGCGATTGGGGTCTGTCACTGAAGTTATCCACTGCACCGCGCAAGGCGCCATGTCCGACGCATGCCGCTGGTGTCTCATTCGTTTCGTTGGAGCAAGCATACCAGCGCAAGCCCCCGACGCCAAACGGTTTTTCAGCCAGTGGTCGAGACCGTCAGCCATCGCCCGGGCGCCAGCGAGACAAGGCCCCGCCAGGCTCCCATCTTCATCCTTTTTCCACGCCTGTCATTTTTTTGAAATTCGGACTTTGCAATGCCGGATGTTTTGGCTATAAGCCCGCTCACCGATCGCCGCGGCGATACCCTGGTGGGGAATAGTTCAACGGTAGAACGACGGACTCTGACTCCGTTAATCTTGGTTCGAATCCAGGTTCCCCAGCCAATTCTCCCAAAATGCCTTGATTCTCATGTTTTTCCGTCGCGCCGGATCCCGTTTTGGCATCATCGGCGACCTGATGCCCAAAACTGATACCCAAAGGTGATGCCCAAGCTGAAATCGGCATGGGGTGACCTTCGGGCCTGATTCAGGGTGTCTACGTCATGGCAGTCCGCCACGGGGTCGAAAATCTTATCCGCCGGGGAAACATCTTCTACTGGCGGCCACGCATTCCAGCAGCCTTCATTCACTGCCAACCCGGCAGCCGACTTTCACTGACCCTTCATTGTTCGGACCATAGGAAGGCACAGATGATCGGCCGCAAACTCAACACGCGGCTCGCCGAATTGAAGATGCACTCGAAGGAAACAATGTCCAAGCAGCAGCTCCAGAAGCTCTTTGAACACGAGCGCGACAAGGAACTCGAGCGACTGGGAGAGATCAGCGAAGCCGCAAAGATCTTCGGGCGCGCGGGTGATGTCGTTGACATGGAGCTCGATCTTGAAACGGGCTGGGCCTACCAACTTCTCGCCAAGTTCGGAACCCGTGTGGAACTCTCCCTGGAGGGAGACTGCATCGGCCTCAGCTATCTCTTGAAGAATGGCGTACCAGTCTCCCATGTCGATGCCATCCGCACCAACTATCGCGCTGAGCGTACCACAGCCGTTAGCGCAAGTTTTGAAGCCGGCATCAGCAGGCTGATGTACCACTTCGAAATTGAAGACACCGCGATCAATCGCCAGCGAGCAGCGTCGAAGATCTTCGAGGGTCGCGCAGCAGCCCTGCTCGAGATCGATGAGCGCCACGAACTGGTCGATAAAACCTTAAGCGAGTTCACTGGCGGCGGCAGACCAGCCAGTCCCGCACCGCGGGTCCCAGCAGTCGAAGTCACCGCTCCGGTTTTAGACCAAACGCCTTCCATTCCCGCAGAGGCGGAGGCCCTACCTCCACCCCTGGCCCCGGCCCCGCCCTCGGAAGAAGCAAAGCCTGCCTATCTCGATCTCACCCCGCGCCCGGCAGAGCCAAGCAAAGCCAGTGTGACACCGAAGTCGGGGGCACAGCGGGTCGTCCCCGTTTCTGACTTCGAGCAGGAATGTGAGAAGCTGATCGCCAATATGGGTAACGAGTGGGAGCCAGCGACCGGGCGAGATGCGATGGCGTTGGTCCGAATTTTCAAGTCCGTTCTCATCGAGCACGGCGTCGAACATTCCGGCCAGATCGAGCAGTATCACATCGGCCAGCTCCGTCAGCACCTAAACCATATCCCCACAGACTGGGGACGAAGCAGCAGAATGCGTGTCATGTCAGCCCCGGAATTGCGTGCTGAAGGTGACAGATTGAAACGCTTGGCTGAGGCTGCCGGAACCAAGCCGAAAGTGGGGCTCGCGGCCACGACAATTCGCAAACACTTCGGAAACCTTCAGCATTTTCTGAAGTACCTCAAAGGCCATGGTTTCGAAATCGAGGCCTGGACATTCGAGGGTCTGCGACCGAGGAAGCCGAAAGCAGGAGACATTCGGCACCAGCAATACAAGCCTAAGCCGAAAGACATCGCTCCGATTTTCTCGACTCCCGTCTACACCGGATCTCTGGGCCAATTTCGGCAACGGAAAAAGCCCGGCCCGCACGTCTTTCACGACTCGCTCTATTACCTCCCGATCCTCTTCACCTATCTCGGGCCGAGGCGTAAAGAATTTGCCGGGCTGGCGGTGGATGACATTGCAAAGGACGAGGATGGATATGTCATCATCCTTCGAACCAATGCCTACCGCCGCCTGAAAAACAGGCAGTCTGAGCGGATGTTGCCGCTCCCAGACGAAATGGTGCGTCTCGGCTTCATCGAATACGTCGAGGCAATCAAGAGATTGGGCTATGGGCCGCTGTTCCCTGACCTCTTCTCCGACAAGACCAATAATGATCCCGGCGACCGCTTCTACGACACATTTGTGCCCATCATGCAGGAAGCGCTGGGGGAGAAGATGTGGGACCGCGCGATCCATGCATTCCGCCACGGCATGGCAGATACATTGAAACAGGCCGGAGTGTCGCCCGATGTTATCGATGATATCTCAGGTCGCCTCACCGAGGGGAGCGAGACCAACACACGCTACACCAACCCTGCCGGGCTCCCACTGATGCGGAGCGTTCTTCAAAACTACCCCGTGATCACATCGAACGTCGAACACAAACCCCTCCAGCTCCTGCCCTGGATTGAGAACAAGCAGTCGCCTCCGTGGGCGCGTGAGGGGAAGAAATGAGGGCGTCGAGGCGGAAATGATTTCCGCCTCGTTCAGCCCTGATCTTTATGCCGCTTCCCAGACCTGGTTCAGGATACGTGCGGCGAGCGCGGACTTATCCTGCGGCAGGAAGCGACCATAGTGTTTTGCCACCATGTCCGCGGTGTCCTGGATGGCGTAGCTCGCCTGCTCGTATGAGCCCGTCTGCTTCAGGATGTGTGTGGCAAGCACGTCGCGGACATTGTGCGGGCCGTGGGGCAAGAGGCCCTTAATGGCCCCTCGCCTGGTATAGGGATTGTAGATGCCGTATCGCTGGATCGTCAGCCGCCACGCTTCATAAAAGCTGGTGATGTCATAGGCGGCCTCAGTGCTGGTCGTTTTGACCGTCTTCACGAAGAAGGTTCCGGGATCCTCTGCCGTTCGCAACAGCACCGCCCTATGCCGTTCGACATAGGCGTCGATGTAACGATAGAGATCGAGAAGATCCGGCAGGATCAAACGAAAGGGCTTGTCGCCGAAGAATGAGGAATGGGCATTCTTGAATGCGACGGCCGGGATCAACACTTCCCAGCCGCCGTCTCGATCGCTCCATCGGATCTCGCCGCGCTTCATCTTCTCGAGGACACGCTCAGACCGCGGGATCTGCCCCCGAGGGCACAACATCAATTGCCTCAGGTTCTTCTGGCGCAGTCCGAGATGCAACCCAAGTCGCAACATCAGAAATGAGCGGACGGCCTCGGCGGCTGGCCGAGGATAGAGCTCCTCATCGGGCATCAGCCGAATGATCTCTTCCGTGATCTTCCTGTACTCGCCGACCGGGCTTTCAGCTTCCAGCACCGGCATGATGGGCTCGAAGGGATCGCGATGGACGCGCGCGATACGCTGGATTTCCTTCACCCGTTGTGATGCGTGTTTGTGGAAGTCCTCGCAGGCGCCATGCCAATCCTCCTGGGCATAGTCGATCTCGTTTTGAGAGACGAGCCCCGGAATCGCATGCACCCGGGTCAGAAGCTCTGGATGCTGGCGAAGCCACCCAGTTCCCTCCTTGGTGATCGCCAGCGCAATGCGCAGCATGTCGACTTCCCAGGACGTGTAGAAACCCCGGCGGCTCTCCCGCCATTGCAGATACCAGTCCCAAACGCCTGGAAAGATCAGAAGGCCAAAGGTCAGACGGCGCAGGGGCACCCCGCACCCTTGAATTTCTCCGGCCTTGGAGGCCGCCAGCGCTCCGAACATCAAGCCAAGATGTTCGATCTTCTGCGAAGCGGTCTCTTCCCCCCAGACCCCGCTGCGCTGAAAGCCGATCGAGGTGAGCGCAGACGTTTTGAAACGAACGAGATCCGCCATCTCCATGGCGAGCGCTGGCGGAGCATCGATCACGCCTGAGAGAAGGTCAGGATCCTCTATTGCACCGTGATCCTCCATAGTGACGTCAATCTTTCCACTCCGGTGCACCTGCCCCCCATAGGCTACTCCTGGGAACCGGATGGCATAGCGCTGCTTTGCCGCCGCCGCCTGAAATTTCCGATAATCGGTAGAGCCGCTAATGATCACCCGCCGGACCCATTCAAGAATTTCTTCCCTTTTGGCGAACGGCAGAGAGTTGAAATCATCGGGCAGATGCCAGGCCAGTCGGCGACGCTCGGCGGGTTCGATCCCTGACAGATCAAAGCCTGAGCATGAGCGTGCTTGATGCGGCAGCTTCGCCTTGAAATAGCCTTGGGGCAGTCGGTAGCGGCGCTCGATCCTCCCCAATACCTCGAAGCTATCTGTGCTGCGGGGCACACGTCTGCCCTCCATCCAGCTCAGGATCGTGTTCTTGTCGGTTGGCTCGTCCGGTCGAACGATTGATCGGTGCAGGACCCAGTAGGTTTCACTGTGCCTTCGCATATGAAGCGCCAGAGCCTCGGCAAAGCTGGAGGGTTCGATCCACTCGGTGAAAAGAGGTTCGGGAAACTCCACTGTCGCCGAGGACACTCTCTGCGAAGCTGTCGGCTCGATAGCTGACTGGCGCGATTCCGGCCCCTCTTTCGCCCTAGCGGGTTTTGCTGCTTTACGCGCCGCTGCCACTCGGCGGGGCCTCGGGACAGATCGATCGGCTTCAGACAGGCTGCCGTCCCTGCCCCAGCGGATGATTGCATCGAAGCCCGGATCAAGTGCACGGTGATGCGTTGCCAGCAGCTCTGCGTCGACACCAGTCACTCTGGAAACGATTTGCCAGTCGGTTCTGCCATTGGTTCTCGGCGGTCCGCATCTGCGCTCGATCAAGCGTCGCATGTAGGCTTTGAGCGCGTCAGCATCATCGCTGGAAAAGATGGGGTTCAGTCGCTGCAGGCAATAGGCGTCGATCTTTCGTTGAAAGGTTCTGATGGCTCTAAGCTTCGTCATTTCACATCATGCTCGTGGTTATTCTGCCCCTCGATCGAGAGGGGCAGTCGAGCTAGGCGAGCTGCGTTAACGAAACGTTTGAGGTTGGGGGCGCTGTGGAATTCCGATTCAGAATCAAACGGCGTTTTGTGAAGTAATGGGGGGAATACGTCCGGATCAGATGAACGCCGTTCGGCGCTCACTGCTTGGCAACAGCGGTAAACACGAAGGCACCGAAGCTAACTCTGGTCAGCTCTCACTCATCCTCAAGAGCGCCATCTGGATGGAGAAGGTGAAGCTTTCGCCGGAACGGACGGTCATCGACCCGGTACTTTCCTACGAGATCATCGAGAACGAGATCGCTTTCGCGCTCGTCAAAGCCCTGGTCGACCAACATCGAGACGATCTTTTCCTGAAACTTCTCGAGCTCGGCTTCCTGCCCCTTTTCAATCGCGCGCCGGATCAGCCAGAACAGGGCGACACGGGCAACGTCATCTCGCTCTGGGCGCTTAGCCCGCCTGTTTGCGTCGCGCAGTGCCTTCTGACGCTGCCTCGCTGCTTTCAATGTCATAAGCCCTCCTGATAGATTTCTGGCCCTATCATGGTCAAGGGGCCGGCGGCGCGGTGCAAGCGTGTTTTGGACGAATCGAAACCATCGATTTCTGAATCGGAAATCCAGAGTTCGGAATCAAATAAGCGCAATTTGTTTCGAGTTGCGGGCGCGTTATCTCGATGCAAGTCAAGTTGCCTTAGGGCGAACGCCGTTACAGAATCGATCTGACCGAGTTCGGAATCAAAAATCCCGAAGTCGGAATCAAACATGCGCAATTTGTTTCAGATTACCGGCAACGCGAGATGCCTTGCCGACAACTCGAAGTCAGTTGGCCCAAATCGACATCGTTTATCGGATGGCAACGCTGGTCCGGTCATCGAGGATGTCGATTACCGCCTCCCCATCCAGCGCCTGCTGTTTAAACAGAACCGCCGTCAGCCGATCAAGCTTATCCCGGCTTCCGGTGAGCAGATCCATCGCCTTCGCCAACGCCTTCTCAAGCCGAGCATGTACGCGAGCGGCCAGATCCGGATGCGCATCAAGGACTGGCGTCGGGTGCTTGTCGTCACGGTAGAGGAGCGGCTGCACCGCCCCAAAGCCGAGACTGCGCTCAAGGGCCAAGGCAAGCCTGGTCGCACGACCAAGGTCACTGTCTTCTGCTCCGGCCGAGCCGACGGAGACCGAGCAGAAGACAATCTGCTCGGCCGCCCGCCCGGCCAGCAGCATCGCCAGCAGGTCCTCGCGATAGCTCAGCGTGTCACTGCCGGACCTTTGAAATGCCAGAAGGCTGTAGCCGCCATCGGGCATATCGATTGTGATGCCCTGGATCGGGCCGAGCTTCAGGGCATGATGGACGATCGCATGGCCCGCTTCGTGAACTGCGAAGCGCCAGCGCAAGTCGTGCGGAAGCTCTGGCCTGTTCATGCGGATGCCGTCCTCCAGATCCTTATATCGGACCGGACGCTTTTGACGGCGGGCGACCTGACGCGCTTCGCGTACGATGCGCTCGACATCGGCCCCCGTTAGCCCCATTGCGCGCATCCCCAGACGTTTCAAGATCGATGCGACGTCGCTCTCCATCGGTCCGGTATTGGTCATGGCTCGATC
>LFEF01011347.1_pt1 | contig 16074 bp, 15 predicted proteins | sample 619371 | NCBI WGS metagenome assembly LFEF01 (sample SAMN03014291, study PRJNA259931) | freshwater metagenome | biome: lake; feature: waterbloom | place: China: Taihu Lake | collected 2006-08 | depth 0 m m
CCCCCTCATCTGCCCTTCGGGCATCTTCTCCCCGCTGGGGAGAAGAAGCAGAGACCACTCTCCCACCTTGTGGGGGAGATGTCACGCAGTGACAGAGGGGGGTATACCGCCCCCGACACCAACAATGAGGGAGACCTCCCTCGAAACCGAAAGACCCTGATGACCGAGACCGCAGATCCCCTCGTCCTCTTCATGCCCTCCGGCAAGCGTGGCCATTTCCCCGTCGGCACCTCCGTGCTGGAGGCGGCCCGCACGCTCGGCGTCTATGTCGAGAGCGTCTGCGGCGGCAGAGCGACCTGCGGGCGCTGCCAGATCGAGGTCCAGGAAGGCCAGTTCGCCAAACACGGCATCACCTCGTCCAACGACCATATCTCGCCCGTCGGCCCGAAGGAAAAGCGCTACGCAGAAGTCCGCACCCTGCCCGAGGGACGCCGCCTCTCCTGTTCGGCCACCATCCAGGGCGACCTCGTCGTCGACGTGCCCCAGGATGCCGTGGTCAACGCCCAGGTCGTGCGCAAAGCAGCCTCCGACCGCGTCATCGAGCGCAACCCGGCCGTCCATCTCTGCTATGTCGAGGTCGACGAACCTGACATGCACAAGCCGCTCGGCGATCTCGACCGCATGAAGGTCATGCTGGAGAAGGACTGGGGCTACACCGATCTGCAGATCGAGCCCTATCTCTTGGCCCAGGCCCAAAAGATCATGCGCAAGGAGAATTTCACCGTCACCGCCGCCATCCACCGCGACAGCGTCACCTCGCGCCCGACGGTGATTGCGCTCTGGCCCGGCCTGCACAACGAAGCCTATGGCATCGCCTGCGACATCGGCTCGACGACGATTGCCATGCACCTCGTCTCGCTCTTGTCTGGCCGCATCGTTGCCTCCTCCGGCGCGTCCAACCCGCAGATCCGCTTCGGCGAGGATCTGATGAGCCGCGTCTCCTACGTGATGATGAACCCCGATGGCCGCGAGGCCATGACCAAGGCCGTCCGCCAGGCCGTCTCCGATCTCGTCGATCAGGTCTGCGCCTCCGGCGGCGTTGCCCGCACCGACATCCTCGATGCAGTCTTCGTCGCCAACCCGATCATGCACCACCTCTTCCTCGGCATCGATCCGACCGAACTCGGCCAGGCGCCCTTTGCGCTTGCCGTCTCCGGCGCGGTTTCCTGCAAGGCGTCCGACATCGAGCTTTCGCTCAATCAGGGGGCGCGCACCTATCTGCTCCCCTGCATCGCCGGCCATGTCGGGGCGGACGCCGCCGGCGCCACGCTGTCGGAAGGCCCGCACCGCCAGGACAAGATGATGCTGATGGTCGATGTCGGCACCAATGCCGAGATCGTGCTTGGTAACCGGGAACGCACCGTTGCCGCCTCGTCGCCCACGGGTCCTGCCTTCGAAGGGGCCGAAATCTCCTGCGGCCAGCGGGCCGCCCCCGGCGCCATCGAACGTGTCCGCATCGACCCTCAAACCCTCGAACCCCGCTTCAAGGTGATCGGCGTTGAGCAGTGGTCGGATGAGGAAGGCTTTGCCGAAGCGGCGGAAAAGACCGGCATCACCGGCATCTGCGGCTCGGCGATCATCGAAGTCGTAGCCGAAATGTATCTCTCCGGCGTCATCTCCACCGATGGCGTCGTCGATGGCGCGATGGCCGCCAAAAGCCACCGTATCCTCGAAAACGGCCGCACCTTCTCCTACCTGCTGCATGACGGCGCCCAGAAGATCACAGTGACGCAGAACGACGTACGCGCCATCCAGCTCGCGAAAGCCGCGCTTTATGCCGGCATCAAGCTCCTGATGGAAAAGCTCGAGGTCGAGACCGTCGACACCATCCGCTTCGCCGGCGCCTTCGGCTCCTTCATCGATCCGAAATACGCGATGGTCTTGGGCCTCATCCCCGATTGCGAACTGTTGGACGTCAAAGCCGTCGGCAACGCCGCCGGCACCGGCGCCCTCATGGCCCTCCTCAACCGCGACCACCGCCGCGAGATCGAAGACACCGTCACCCGCATCGAAAAGATCGAAACGGCCCTCGAACCCCACTTCCAGCAACTCTTCATCGACGCCATGGCGCTCCCCAACAAGGTCGATCCCTTCCCGAAGCTCGCAAGCGTCGTGACGCTGCCGGAGCGGAAGGTTCTGGCGGAGGGCGATGGCGATGGCGGCGGACGGAGACGGCGGAGGAGTAGGGAATAGATCGAGGGGCGAACTCCTGTTCCGATAGGCCGTTAAGTCCTCCGTGCCGGTCGATGAACTTAGTATGATCGCCTACCAAGAGCTGACATCCCTTCACTAAACCATGGAATGGGAGTAATGCCGACTCCGCGCTACTTCAGGGGCTTCCGCGGGTCAATTCGCGTACGCGACGGCAATATGTCTTTAGTTCTTCGATGGAAGTACTCTCACTTACACTGCCGGCGACGGGCGCATGGTGGAAATTGCGCGTATAGAAGTTGATTTCCCTTAAATCTTCCAGCGCGCCCTTGTAGCGATAGTCGGCGGGCACTGTCTCCAGCTTGCGAATAATACCGTCGAGCAATTCATCCGGCGCGAATATTTCGGAGTCTCCGTTACGGTAGAAATGCTCCAGTACCTTGCGCAGCAACGCCCGGATTTCCCCCGGCTCGCCTTCGGTGGCATCTATGAAATTGATCATCTTCATCCGCTCGGTTTCATGGCGGGGCTGGGTTGCTTTTTCAAGATCGAAGGCAGCAAGGCTTGCGATGCCCGGTGCACCCGTCTGGATGGCGCACGATGTGATCTTGCCCTGATCAATACGATCCCATAGCAGACGCAGGAAGCCCAGTTCGTGAGACAGCACAATCACCTGAGCGGCACGGTCTGTTAGTTTTTTGATCTCGTTGACGGTGAAGGTGCGACGAAACTCGTCCATGCTAGTGAATGGGTCATCGAGCACGACGATGGTCTCGGCAAGATTGCTATCCGAATTGACAGTTGCGAGAAACAGCGCGAGCGCGAGCACCGACTTGTCGGCGCTCGAAAGGGTGTTCTTAAAGCTGGGCGCGGCAACATCATCAGCGCGCGGTGGCACGGCAGTACGGTTGATTAGAATAGAATAGTCGGCGGCGGGTTCCTTTCCCTTGTAGTTGGGCGGTTGATAGTCGATCTGGAAACCGGCCCCGAGGCGGTCGAGATAAGCGTTGATTGTCGCCCCGAGCGTAGAGCTCACCCGGCTAGTGTGAGCGGTCAGCTTTTTGCGAAGGTCTTCTTTCTGCGCTCGAAGTTTTTCTTGTTTGCCGAGAAGTGTCTTGCGCTCATCGACGACCGTCGCCACAGCAGCTTCATGCCTTTTACGGCGCGCTTGCAACACGGCTAACTCGTTTCTCAGGGAGCCGAGATTAGCGCTTTCCTGGACGCGCCTGATATTTTCGATCCGCTGGCCAAAGGCGGCTATCTCCTCATTATACGCGACAACAGCAGCTCGCCCTTCATCCCACTGGTGCGCCAGCGTCTCGTAGGTGCTCTCCTCGATCTGCGAGACTAAGTCTTCCTGTTTGCTCTGGAAGACGAGATCAAGGCCCGCAGCCGCGTCCTCCATACGGGTCGCGATCTCCGTGACGTCGAGCACTGCGTCGCTGCCCTCACCGGTCAGGGCCTTGAGGTTTGCGATCATCACCTGGTTGGCGTCCGTCGTTCCGGCAAGCGCCTGGCGAAAATCACCGCGCCCGTAGCGTTCCAACGTCTTCCGGCGCTGTTGCACCAAGCCAGCAAGGTTCTTATAGGCTTCGCTGAAATAGGCGGCATACAGGTCAAGGAAACTGCGGTCACGCAGTTCCTGTCCACAATAGGGACAATCGTGCGCCGCGTCGAAGGCGAGGCCCAATTCTAGCCATGTCTCCTGCGCGACTGGTGTGGGATGCCTCGTGGCATGTCGAGCGACATGATCTTGCAGTGTGCGGTGCAGATCGGGAGTGACCTGATCGAGAGTCTGGCGCAGCACGGCGGTCAGCTCGGCGGCCGGACTCGGCACAGGAACTATGTGCGGCAGTGCCGCGAGCCTGATTTGCTCCTTTTCGGTCGCGCGCCGGACTTCGACTTCCTTCGAAGCGATCTGTTCATCAGCCGCGTCGAGCACCGCAAGGTCGGCAAATGCGCCGGCAGTCATACGCAAATTGAGCGCAGCTAAGGTGGCAGTGAGGTACTGCTCCTTCTCCGCCAACTCCTGACCAGCTTCCTTCAGTTGGCGGTCGATCTCAACAGCCTGCCCAATGAGCGCAACACCTTCCGCGCCGACGACAAGGCCGTACTGACGCTTCATGTGATCGAGTGAGACAGAATCGCCCGAAAAGACATTCTCGTTGATGAATGCCTGATCGAATATGGCGATGCGTGGGCGCGTGCCGGTCCAAGCCGCGCCATCGAAGACACACTGCTGTCCGTCCACGAGCAGTAGGACCTTCTGACTGCCACCGGTCGCGAGAGTTTTGCGCCCTTTGATGATATCAGGATGGTTACGCGTCAGCGAGCGCAGGATGTCGGCCAAGGTGGATTTGCCCCAGCCATTCTCGCCGAAGATGAGCGTAGCCTTTGAGAAGCGCAGCGCGCCCGGCGCTGTCAGTTTTTCAAAGCGGCCTATCTTCTGTATGTCGATAATTTTCTGCAGCGTTGGCATTTGTCCTCCCAAGAATGTCTTCCGTTGGCTCGGTTCTTGGCGGCCATTAAGCGCAAACAACTGCTATCAGATATCCACAGCCTCTATCCAAGACGAACAGTCAACATTTACTTGAGATTGCAGTCAATCGTTGAATGCCAGCGAGGAACACGAAAACTATTTCCTAGCTTCTCTGCAAAATGGCGCTTAACGCACATCTGCTTTACTGTATCCACACTGAATGCGGCCATTGCAGCCACGGTTCAAATGCGCCCAGCCCTCACCCCAAAATCCCCGCCACATCCTCCACCATCTTCGCCAGCGCTTCCGGCTTTGCCCCGCGCACCGGGCCAAAATACTTGACCTTCAAATCCTTGAAGCCGCAAAAGCCGAGGATCTGCCGGCGCAGCACCTTCACCCAGCCATTGCCGTAGAACCATTTGAGGAAGACGGTCGGCGTATCCGAGGTGATCACCACCCGCGCCTTGCGGCCCGCCAGCAGCGGCTTCGGTAGCGCCTTGCCGTCGATATACTGGAAAGCAAAACCCGGCATTTGCAGCCGGTCGAACAGGCCCTTGAGCTTGCCCGGCGCCGAACCCCACCAGAGCGGATGCACGAGGACGAGGCGGTCGCACCAGGTGAGACTGTCGGCGAGTGCCGCCAGATCCGGCTCCCAGTCCATCCGGGCGCGATAGCCTGATTTCAGGTTGGCGTCGAAATCGAGATCTTCGAGGTGCACCAGCCGCACGGTCTGGCCGCGATCCCGGGCGACCGCCGCGATCCGTTCGGCCATCGCCCCGCACAGCGTGTCGCGGGCCGGATTGCCGTTCAGCACAAGCAGGCGCGACGGCTGGGCCGTCGTGGAAAGAAAGGACATCGCAGGCTCCTCAAGATTTGACCGTGGTCAAGATATGGTCGATAAAATGACCATGGTCAAGTTATTCCCCGGGTTAGGCTCATGGAAAAGGAATCGTTGATGAAGCTACGCCAGCAACGCAGCCGCCAGACCCGCGACCAGATCCTGACCGCTGCGCGCGCGCTTTTCGCCCGTCAGGGCTTCGAGACGACCAGCATCGACCAGATCGCGGCGGCCGCCAAGGTGGCGAAATCCAGCGTCTTTGCCCATTTCGGCGACAAGACCAATCTCCTGGCGGCGCTGGGCCTTTCGGACATCGAGGCGCTGGCGGAGGGCACGCGCCAGGGAGGCGGCATCGACCGCGACGCCCCACTCGAACAGAAGATCCTCGTCCTCCTTGCCCCCTGGCTCGACTATTTCTGCCGCGAACCGGCCTTTGCCGGCCTCTATCTCAGCCAGACGGCGATCGTCAGCGGCCCCTATACCGAGACCTTCCTGCGGCTCTGCTTCGAAGTCGAGGACCGCATCGCCGGCTTGTTCATCGAGGCCAACCCCGCCTGCACGGCAGACCAGGCCCGGCTTTATGCCCGCGGCGTCCAGGCGCTGTTCCACGAAGTCATCGTCTATGAAATGTCCGACTGGCTGAAGGCCGCCCGGCCCGGCCCTTCCCCGCCCGAGGCGCAGCTTGCCGAAATGCTGGCCATCTGGGTGGCCGGAATTGGAAGGCAGGCCGATCTACAGCGCTGACACGAACCGCCGCGCTGCCTGCGCCAGCACCTCAGGCTCAAACCCGGAAAAGCCGATCACCAGCCCCCGCCGCTCCGTCGGCCCGGCATAAAGCGGCGACAGCGCCTTGACCCCGAAGCCGACGGCGCGCGCCTCATGCGCCAGCGCCACATCGTCTTCCGCGCCATCGAGTTCGGCCACCAGATGCAGCCCCTGCTCCGGCACGCTGACCGTCAGCCGATCCGAGCGCAGCGCCGCAACCAGCGCATCCCGCGCCGCCTTCACCCGCTTGCGCGCCCGCTTGATATGCGCCGAAAAATGCCCGTCTCGCAGGAATTCGGTCAGCGCATCCTCGGCCAGCGTCGAGGGAAAGCGATCCGTTAGCCGGCGAATGGTCAGCACCCGCTCACGCAAGGCCCGGGGCACCACGAGATAGCCGAAGCGAAAGCCCGGCAGCAGCGTCTTGGAAAACGTGCCGACATAGATCACATGGCCCGAGCCATCGATGCCCTGCAGCGCGCTCAAGGGCGGCCCGGCAAAGCGGAACTCGCTGTCGTAATCATCCTCGATGATATAGGCGCCCGTAGCCCGCGCCCAGTCGATCAGGGCGAGCCGCCTGGCCATCGAAAGCGTCACACCCAGCGGATATTGATGCGACGGCGTCACATAGACCGCCTTCGCGTCCCGACATGCTGCGATACCGGCAGCCACATCGATCCCCTCGCCATCGACGGGCACCGGCGTCACTGATAGCCCCGCGCCCTCGAACAGCTCGCGCGCCGCCGCATAACACGGGTCCTCGATCCAGACGGGATCGCCGGGTTTCAAAAGCGCCCTGACCGCCAGATCCAGCCCCTGCTGCGTGCCCGCCGTCATGATCACCTGATCCGGCTCGCAAGTCACCCCACGCGCCGCCTTGAGGTAAGCCGCGACCTCGACCCTGAGCGCTAGGCTGCCGGCCGGGTCGTTGTAATGAAAATGCCGTGCCGATGGCTGCGTCAGATGCCGGTTCATCAGCATGCGGAAGATCCGGAGCGTCGTCTCGTCCGCCGTCGAGCAACCAAGAGCACCGGGCAGCGGCGGCTTTGCCTCCTCGGCCTCGATCACCTGCGGTTCGGGCGGCGCCGGCAACAGCGGCACGGCCTCGGCCACATAGGTCCCCGCCCCCACCCGCGCCTCGGCAAACCCGTCCGCCACCAGCATCTCGTAAGCCGCAACCGCCGCCCCGCGCGAAATGCCGAAGCGACCGGCAATGTCCCGCGTCGTCGGCAGCTTGTCGCCGGGCTTCATCTGGCCGCTCTCGATCAGCCCGCGCAGCGCGCGATAGAGCGCCAGCCGCCTTGGCCCCTTGGCCGGCAGCATGGGCGTATTGGCCGACCAGTCGGAATTGGTTCGCAGTTTTTGCATGATGGTGGATCTTCTTTGGACCAATTGATCCGACTATCCCTGCCGCATCAGCCGTCAGGAGGCAAGCATGAACGACAGACCCGACCCGCAATCCTTCCCCGTCACCCCGCGCAATCGCGCAAAGCGCCTGCATGAGCGCGCAGCCTACGACCGCGAGGCCGTCTATGCCGTGCTCGATGCGGGCCTCCTCTGTCACGTCGCCTATGTCATCGACGGCCAGCCCTATTGCACGCCCACCATCCACTGGCGCGAGGGCGACTGGCTGTTCTGGCACGGCTCGTCGGCGAGCCGCATGCTGAAGACCCAGAAGACCGGTATCCCCGTCTGCCTCACCGTCGCCCATCTCGACGGCCTGGTGCTCGCCCGCTCCGGCTTCCACCACTCCGCCAATTACCGCTCCGCCATGTGCTTCGGCACCGCCCATATCATCGACGCCCTGGAGGAGAAGGCAGAGGCGCTGAAGGCCGTCGTCGACCGCTTCTATCCCGGCCGCACCGACGTGCTGCGCGAAAACGACCCGCAGGAAGCCAAGGGCACCATGGTCATCGGCATGCGCATCGAGGAGGCCTCGGCCAAGATCCGCACAGGCGGCGTCTCCGACGATCCCGCCGATGTAGACGCCCGCGTCTGGGCCGGCGTTATCCCCGTCGAAACGCGCCTGCGCGCCCCCGAGATCTGCCCCAAGGTCCCCGACGGCGTAGCCTATCCCGACCACCTCGCCCACTTCCAGGAAGGCCGCCGGCTCGACGAGGTCTTGACGGAAAGCCAGGCACGGTACGAAAAGCAGGGCTGATCAAGGCCTCCGATTGCGGGGCCGCTGAAAGCAGCGAGGCCCCGCATGCAGACCCTTTACGTCGTCACCCATCCGCAATCGGTCCATCATGTCGAAGGCCGCGTTGGCGGTTGGTACGATACACCGCTCACCGATCTGGGTCGCCGCCAGGCCGAGGCAATTGCGAACCGCCTCGCCGCCCTCAACGCCGCCACGACCCCGAGCCTCACCGCATCGGACCTGCTGCGCTGCCGCGAAACCGCCGAGATCATCGGCCGGCATCTTTCGCTTGCGCCCCGCCTGACGCCCGATCTGCGCGAGATGAGCTGCGGTGTCGCCGAAGGCCAGCCACAAGCCTGGCTCACCGCCCGTCGCCTGCCCGTACCCGACGAGGGCGGCCTGGACGATACCGGCGGCATCGAGGGCGCCGAAACGCGACGCCAGACCGCAACCCGCATCTACCGCGCCATGGACGAGATCATTGCCGAACGGGCCGACTGCCACATCGTCATCACCCACGGCTTCTCGCTGACCTTCGTCATCGCCTGGTGGATCGGCATGCCAATCGAAAGCCTCGGACGGGTCAATTTCCCCGTCACCTCGGGCAGCATCACCCATCTGGTCGAACACGCATTCTGGAAAAGCCGCGCCGTGGTCACGCTCGGGGATACGACGCATCTCGCGGATCTGCGCTAACGGTCACCCCGCCGAAATCCACCCCTCAAGCTTCGCCCGCTGGGCCTCGGAAAACGCATGCGATTTCCGCGTCGCCTCGTCGAAATGCACCACCACCGTCTCGGCCGAAGCACAGAGCTTGCCCTTCTGGAACACCGCCTGTTGCATGGTCACCGACGACCGCCCGACGCGCACCACCCGCGTGCCGATCTCGACCGTCCCTGGCCACAACACCTCGGCGATATAGTTGATGTCGAGCTTCGCCAGCACGAAGGAAAAGCCCTCGTCGAGCAGCGGATCGGCGGGATTGTAGATCAGCTCCACACGGCCCGTTTCCATGAAGGTCGCAAAGACCGCATTGTTGACATGCCCCTGCCTGTCCGTATCGCCATAGCGCAGCTTGTCATAAGCCTGGCCCGCAAAATCCTGAAGCCGCAGCCCCTTCGTCTCATCCATCATATGCACTCAAATCCCACTGCAGACTACCGATTGGCCAATACACAATTCGGCATTTCCCTAATTTCAGAAATCGCCAATCCCTTACGAACGATGCCCGTTCACGCCGCCATCCCGATCATCTCCGAAAACGCATAGCGCACGCTGTCGGCCACCGCCCGGATCGTCTCTGACGTCTCCTTGCCGGTCAAAAGCCTGACCTCGAAGGAGCCGAGCTCCGGCAACCCGTGTTTCGAGCCAAGTGCGGTCATGTCGTCGGTCAGGTAGCTGCGCGGCAAGGGTGCGACCGCAAGATCCGCGATCACCGCCGCCCGCTGCGCCATAGTATGCGCCGAGAGATAGGCGATCCGATAGGGCCGCTTCTCCTTGTCGAGCCGCGCCAGCGCATCCGCCCGCCAGCAGCAGCCATCCTCCCAGATCGACACGGGCAAGGGATCGCGCAGATGCGCCGTGCCGCATTTGGCACCCGCCCAGACCAGCTGCTCCTGATGGATCACCTCGCCCTCATGCACCACCGCGCCGGGCGCGCAATTGATCAGCGTCAGATCGAGCCGCTGCTCGGCCAGCCGCCGTCTCAAAGCCCCCGACGTATCGACCGTAAGATCCACCATGATCAGCGGATAAAGCTCGGCAAAGCGCCTCAGGATCGTCGGCATGAAGCGCTCGCCGATATCGTCGGGCGCACCGAGCCGCACGACCCCCTTCATCTCCGGCATGCGGAAGCGCCCCACCGCCTCGTTCGACAGCGCCAGCATCCGCCGCGCATAGGGCAATAGCACCTCGCCGCTCTCGGTCAGCGTGACGGAGCGCGCATCGCGCAGGAACAGCGTCACGTTCAGCTGCTCCTCGAGCTTCTTGATCTGCATCGAGACCGCCGACGGCGTGCGATACACCCGGTCGGCGGCACTGGTGAAACTGCCGGTTTCGGCAATCGCCACGAAGGTCCGGAGAACATCGTTGTCGAGAAGCGGAAGCGGCTGGCGCAGCATGAGCGTCATGGCGATAGACCTTCAACAAAATTGAATTTGAAGACCATACTATTGCATTTGATTGAATGTCAATCCGGGCGCATCCTTCTCTTCAGTCGAGCCGAAAGAAGGATGACACACCATGTTTCGCAACCTGCTCCGTATCCTGCAGCCGATCTATGCCACGCTTGAGGAGGCATCCCGCCGCCGCGCCATGCGTGCTGCCGCATGCCGCATGCTCGCGCCGCTGGGCCCCGCCCTGCGCGACGATCTCGGCCTCACCCACCATCGCCAATACATCACATTTCAGAATGATAAAGATCAGAAACATTCGTTTGAGTGATCGATAAGTCTGCGCGATAACGAAACCCGGCCCCCCGCCACCGATGAAAGGCATGGGATGACGAAGGGGCCACCGAACCGAAAAGGATCACAACCATGACCATGGTTTGCAGCGTTTCACCGATGACCCCGAGCGCCACCACCGCCCCGACGCTGGCCGGCCTGGCGAAGGCGGCGGCCGGCCGCCTTACGACCGGTCTCAACGGTCTGGCCCGGACCCTGGCCGACCATCGCCGCCGCTGCCTAGACCAGCGCGCCCTGGACGCCCTGCCCTTCGATCTGCGCAAGGATCTCGGCTGGCCTGCCGGCGACACCGAGCGCTGAGCCCGCCTGGGACCTCACAGACCCCGGCCACCCCGTTTGCGACGCTGCCGCCCCATGGCGTCGCAAACGGGGCAATCCGGCCTTGAGAGCTTCACCGGACCCGTTCCGCGAATCCGAAACTTTTCAACCACCTGCCCCGCAAAATGCCGCCCTGCCCGTTTCACGGCGTCGCAGCCTGAAAAATGCCGAAAAATGTCGCGCTTTAGCGATCGCGCATACTTCCACGGCGCGCAACTCCATGACAATGTCGCAAAGCGACCATCGCGCCGATCAATTCAGGCGGAGCATGCCGTCAAAACAAGGGAACGGCAGCAAGGACCACGGGGCATCATCATGAGCAAGCAGCAGCCACAGACCAAGAAGCGTTCGATCGTCTTCTTCCTCGTTCCGCATTTCACGCTTTTGCCCTTTGCCGGCGCCATCGAGACGCTGCGCATTGCAAACCGCATGCTGGGTTATTCGGCCTATGAATGGCGCCTCGCCTCGGTCGATGGCCAGAAGGTCTATTCCTCCTCCGGCATCGGCATCGAGGTGAATTCCTCGCTGGCCGACGAGCGCCGTTTCCTCGGCGGCGAAAACCGCCCGAACATGGCGATCGTCTGTTCCGGCATCTATGTCGAGGAATTCAACAACAAGTCGGTCAATGCCTGGCTGCGCGAGGCCTATAACCGCAATGTCGCCGTCGGCTCGCTCTGTACGGGCGCCCATGTGCTGGCCCAGGCCGGCCTGTTGAACGGCAAGCGCTGCGCCATCCACTGGGAAAACCTGCCCGGCTTCTCCGAAACCTTCCCTCAAGCCGAAGTCTATGCCGACCTCTACGAAGTCGACGGCAATCTCTACACCTGCGCCGGCGGCACCGCCTCGCTCGACATGATGCTGAACCTGATCGGCCAGGATTTCGGCGAGGGCCTGGTCAACCGCGTCTGCGAACAGCACCTGACCGACCGCGTCCGCTCCGCCAACGACCGCCAGCGCTTGCCGCTGCGCGCCCGCCTCGGCGTGCAGAACTCCAAGGTGCTGCAGATCATCGAGCTGATGGAAGCCAATCTCGCAGAGCCCCTGTCGCTCCTCGAGATCGCCGACGACGCCAGCCTCTCGCGTCGCCAGATCGAGCGCCTTTTCAGACAAGAGATGGGCCGCTCGCCGGCCCGCTACTATCTCGAAATCCGCCTCGACCGCGCCCGCCACCTGTTGGTCCAGTCCTCCATGCCCGTCGTCGAAGTCGCCGTCGCCTGCGGCTTCGTCTCCGCCTCACACTTCTCCAAGTGTTACCGCGAACTCTACAACCGCTCCCCGCAGCAGGAGCGCGCGGAACGCAAGCTGACGATGTCGACCAATCGCACGGGGGTAGTGGTGTAAGCCACGCGCCACAAAGGACGCGCCCAGGTTAAGCCCTCCCCCTTGTGGGGAGGGTTTGGGAGGGGACTTTACCCGCAGCACCCACGTCTAACACGATCGCGCGCCAGGCCAAGCAGACAACATCACCCCTCATCCTGAGGTGCCCGCGCCAGCGGGCCTCGAAGGATCAAGGCCATGAGACCAGCCGACCCGCCCTCGTCCTTCGAGGGTCGCTCCGCTCCCACCTCAGGATGAGGGCTGACCTTTGGAGACCAGATCCTCTCTCTCAGGAGACGTTTGGCACGGCAGGGTCCGGTAGGGACAAAGCATAGCCTTGTCGAAACAATGCTCCTTCAACCCACCGACAGAGCGCTAAGGTAATCCATACGTTCGCCTACATGAAAAGGGACGAATTCTCTCGCGAAGAATCGACGGATATTCCTTCAAACAATGACTTTTTGTTCACTTTTTGTTCTGCTATAATTCTTCAACCACCCAAGGTAGTATCACTCGACGTGTTCGCAGGGAGGGCGAAATTTGATTATAGAAAATCTTTCTATAGGTCGCATAGTATTGCATGAAGTATATCAAAGGAAAGATGGGCCAAATATAGTTCCACCGTCCTACGGAAAAGATCTCGAGATACTGGATGCGAAGGCCCTGAGCCATTTCGGCATGCGGATCACTGAGGCACTCTCAGCACAATCCAAAAGCATTGAGCTACGGATAGTGAAGACCGAAGAGACCAGCGTGCTCGGGACTGCTCGACGCCTCGTTCTTGCCGCAGACGCTGACTTCCCAGAAGCTTCTTGCCGGATGGCCGACGCCCTTGCCGATGCGCAAAAATCTCGCGGGATCCCCGGGGGAATGTTGTTGGTATTCGATGGGAAAGTTGGCTCAGACGAAAGACCTTTCGTCGGCGTCATCAAGGCGGAGATGCAGTCGGGCTTTCAACGGCGGATGGCTGCGGCGAAAGTGGTAACCGAATTCCTTGAGAATATATTCCTCACACCGGCGACAAGGTTGTACAAGCTTGCGCTATTTGTTGCTGACGATGTCAATATAGATGCAAAAACGAACTGGCGTTGCTTTGTCTTCGACAGCAACATCACCACTGCAAGACGGGAGAATGCTGCAGTCTATTTTTACGATGGCTTTCTCGGCTGCGCCTTCCCCGAAGACGGAAAATACGAAACCGCGAAGTTTTTTGACCTGACTAAAGAGTTCGTCCGCACTTCGGTAGTGGATCGCGATCTCCGACGAGACCTGAGCGACGCACTGTTCACGTTTGTTAAAGTCGAGCAGGCGGCCACCTTCACGTCCCAACAGTTCGGAGAAACTTATTTACCCCCTGAATTGAGAGACTCTTTCAACAAATTCCTTGAAGGCAAGAGATTCCCAACAAACCGAGCCGTCGTGAGAGACGTCAGCGAGATGGGTAGCAGACTACGTCGTCGTAAATACAAGTTCGGACCGGACATCGAATTGTCTGCATCTCCGGATGCGGTAAGGAATGGGACTGTCACGATTGAGGACGTGCCACCAAGCGATGACTCTCCTGACAATGCAGAACGTTGGACACGGGTGACCATCCGTAGACCAGTCACCGAACAGCTATGACGACCGAACAGGACATATTAGGGCGTTGGGCTGCAGAACAAAGCAATTATGACGCTTGGGGTCGCTTCATAACCAAAACAATCGTGGAGGGGTTATCGACTCACGTTGATGCGCCAAATCTATTTCTGCGCCTACCTGTTAAACATCGACTTAAGGAGGGCCATTCTCTCGTTCAAAAGGCCCTATATCGCGGAAAGGGCTACGCCAACCCCTATGACGATATTGAAGACAAGGTGGGTATCCGTTTCGTAGTACTCACGTCTGACGAGATACCAATCGTGGAAAAGGTGATAACCGAAATAGGTGATGCATACTGGCACTGGGATAAAGCTCGTGACTTCGCCGACGAGCGGGCCAGTAAGCCCTGGGAGTTCGGGTATCAGTCAGTTCATTATGTTGTCCGCGCTAAAGCTGGGTTGCGCTTTGAGGGCGCCGCTATCCCCCTAGATATTCCTTGCGAAATCCAGGTGCGCACACTGTTGCAGCATGCGTTTAGCGAAGTCACTCACGACACAATCTACAAACCGAGTGTTAAATCCACGCCAGAAATGATGCGCGCGGCCGCGAAGGCCATGGCACTGATTGAAGCAACGGACGACTACTTCCGGCAAGTAGGAAACCTGATTGAGACATCGGTAAAGGGCGTTAAGGACCTTCTTGGCGCCTTGTCAGCCTTTTACAAAGATAAGGTCGGAGCGGAGGCGCCACCAACAACCCTTGATGGCAAGTTGGTTGACGCATACCTGCCTCTGATAGGCCAAGTTTCGATTGACGACATACTGCTGTGGGTGGGCAAGAAGGAGTTCATCATTGAGCGAATTAGAAAACGGCGAGAAGAGCAGATGTTATTCGCCTTGCCTTCGATCTTTTTGCTATATTTTGCGGTGGGCAATTTTCCAAACATCGCAATCTTATCAGATTGTCTGACTGAGGAAGAACTAGGACCTTTATATTCTGATCTTGGTTTGGCTATGCCGCAGTAGCAACCCCAACCCACCAAACAACAAAAACACCGCAAAGCCCATTTCCATCTGCCGCTTGTTCAGCCGGTGCGCCAGCTGCGCGCCATAGGGCGTAACCAACATGGCAATCGGAACAATCACCGCAAATCCCCGTCCATTGACGAAGGCGGTGGATCGGCCTTCCGCAAAGCGTCATCAAGGTGTGGTTGAACACCCCACCGCCATCCTCGGCATCGTCTCGCGGGCCTTCAGAAATCGTTCCAGATCGGCGTCGGCGATCCGCCAGCCGCGACCGACATCGATGGCCCGCAGCGCCCCGCTGCGGATCCACTGGCGCACGGTGGCTTCGGAGACGTCGAGCCTTTGGGCGAGATCCGGCACGGTTTGATAGCGGTCCTGCGGCATTGGGCACTCCTGCGGCACTATGGCTTGAGAATAGCGTCGTTGAGCGATGTTGAGTTGATCTGGGTCAAGTCGGGACCGGTCGCTCTCTGGCAGCCTTTGAACACACGCAGCGGCTGCGGCCTGCGCCGGCTGCGGCCATCAAGGGAGACGACGACATGACCATCAAGCGCATTGCCTACCTGCCGCTGAGCAGCTACCCCGAACCTCTGGCCGACGATCTGATCCTCGGCGCCATCGGCTTTGCCGCAGCGCTTCAGCTCGGCCTGGCCGTGGACACGTTCGAGGTGACCCTGCCGCGCCGGCCCTCGGGCTTTGGCGATGCACTGCTCGATGTCTCCGGCCTCATCCAGGCCAGCGAGGAGAAGAGCCGGGCCGAATGCCGCCGCCTAGAGGATCTGCTGCGCGCCAGGGTGCCGGCCGAAAGCGGACTTTCCGTCCACCATCGCAAGGTCGCCTGGGGCCTCATGCTCGATGCCGCCGCAACCGAGGCTCGCTATCATGATCTGGCACTGATCCCCTGGAGCGGCCAGAGCCACGCACCGCAGGACATGGCCGAGGCAATCGTCTTCGGCGCCGGCCGGCCGGTGCTCCTGCTGCCGCCGGGGGCGACGGCC
>LFEF01028725.1_pt1 | contig 16033 bp, 15 predicted proteins | sample 619371 | NCBI WGS metagenome assembly LFEF01 (sample SAMN03014291, study PRJNA259931) | freshwater metagenome | biome: lake; feature: waterbloom | place: China: Taihu Lake | collected 2006-08 | depth 0 m m
CCCAGCCAATGTAGGTGAAATGGTAAAGGTTTCCTGAAAGAAAAAAGGCAACATAGATACTACTGCTAGCTCTGCTCCAAAGTTGGCAAAATAGGTTGTATTTAAAGCTGCAACGCTACTAAATGAATACCTGTCTTCTTTGGCAATTCCTTTTTTTAACATGGGAATGTTTACCTTGAGCGTCTTAATAATGTGCATGATAAAGAAAAGTGCTAAAATTACCCAGATACCAAATAGCCATTCATCAGATAAAAATTTTTCACTATTTCCATTGGAAATCTCTACACTACTTAATCTCCATGCTAAAAGTCCGAGTGTCCCCATTAATGGGAAGGTCCATATGATTAATTGCACCAAGTCACTCCATGAAGTAGCTGTGAGCGGTTGCGTATTTTTCACCCCTTCAAATTTTTTCCCCTCAGGAGTATCTTTTACTGAAAAATAAAAAATAATACCGTAAGTAAAGGAAACTATAGCGTTTAAGGCTAAGGCATATCGCCATCCACTTTCGTATTGCCCAAAAACCTCTAGGGCAATCCACGGCAAAGTCATGGCAGCAAATGCAGAACCAAAGTTACCCCAACCGGCATATAAGCCTTCTGCTCTTCCCACCATATTTGGAGGAAACCAATCGGCTACCAGTCTAATACCTATTACAAATCCGGCACCTATTGAACTTAAAAGCAATCTGGCAACAAGTAATTGCATGAAACTAGTTCCAAAAGCAAAAAATAGTATAGGAACAGTCATCACAATTAATAGGGAACTAAAAACCCTTCTTGGCCCATATTTATCAATCAATGAGCCAATGATAATTCGAGCCGGAATCGTTAAGGCTACGTTTGCAATGGCTAAAATTTTAATATGATCAGGAGTTAGCCAATTTAATTTTTCTAACATGGTACTCGCTAAAGGAGCCATATTAAACCAAATGTAAAAAGTGATAAAAAATGCTATCCAAGTATAATGCAAAAGTTTGATTCTTGGTTGCGAGAAATCGAGGAATTCTGGTTTGCCCATATTTAATATTCTAAAAGTTAATGCAAAGGAATGCCTAAAAATAATCAATTAAAATGACAAATATCATTTTAACATACATTATTCAGCTAATGTTTTAATTTGCATTATATAAGCTATATTCTTCGCTCTTTCTTTTATTTCCTCCGCTTTTTCACCTTTAAAATGTTCGTCAACGGTTTGTCTGAACACTTCATTCCAATGATTAAAATGAGCATGCGTTAAAGGACATTTATTGTGCAACTCTTTATGTTTTTGCATCGGATTTCCGTCAAAGTTTCCTGTAAAAAACAAAACATTATCCCAAAAATCATACATTTTAGGTAAATGATCTTCCCAATTCACTTGGGCAACATCATTAAATAGAAAACCTATTACTTGATCAGTTTTTATTTTATCGTAAAAAGCATCCACTAATCGGATAATGTCATTTCGGTTATGTATATCTTTCTTCATCTTACTTTAAATTAGGTTATTACAAATCTTTTCGGATGAATTTTCGCAAGGATAAATAAAACGGAATGACTACCCAAAGTACCAATAATCCGAAGGAAGCAAAAAGGCCTGCTGTTGTACCGAAAAAATCTTTAAAAATAGCTCCTGTATAACCCATCATCGCTGAAACATCTAAATGCAATAATATTTGAATTCGGGCTAAATCTATCGGACTTAACGCTGTTACTGCAACCATAGCCTTTTCAATAGGATATTCAGATAATTGAAACAATAAAAACAGTACTAATCCGTCAAAAAGTAACGCAAAATACAACCATGTTAAGATGGCAAATCCGATTCCTTTTGCTTTATCGCGAGTTAGAATAGAACATAAAAAAGCCAACGCAATAAACACTACAGAAATCAAACATCCAACTAAAATCATCATCAAACCCACAGCATTGGGAGCATTGATTAACAACGGAATTCCTGCTCCAATAAAAAATGCCAATACCATCGAGGCACTCAAACCAAAAAATAAACTTTGCCATATTTTGTTACGTTTAATGGGCTGACTTAATAGTAATTCTATGAACTCGGAACTATTGTATAAATAGATAGTGGTGAATAAAATTGACACGAGTGGAACCGTAAATAGAATGACATTTAATATGGTTAAAAGTCCTTTGGCACTATTATCTTCTAAGCCAAAAGCACTCCAGGACAATAGACTCAAAACAATTGTATAGACTAATACAATTTTATTTTTTAAGATGTCGGTTAATATGATTTTGATGATTCGATTCATTTTTTCTGTTTTAAAATACTTGCAATGGCTTTGGAGATTTTGGTTTCATTGGTTTCCATTTTCAAATCAGCTACTTTTTTATGAAAATGAATGTTCCCTTCTTGCATAAAAACAATCTCTGTAACCAAATCGTCTAACTCACTCAGCAAGTGTGACGTAATTAAAATCAGTTTTCCTTTTTCTTTCTCTTTGATGATTTTATCTTTTAAAATTTCAGAAGCTAACGGATCTAAACCGGCTGTAGGTTCGTCGAGAATCAACACCTCTGGATTAAACAAAAAAGCCAATGTAGCACTTACTTTTTGTGTGGTTCCTCCTGAAAGCGTTCGCATTTGCTTATCCGCCATTTTATCTAACTCGAAACTGTGCCATAATTCTTCATCCAATTCTTGATTGGTATTTCGAATGGCTTTAATCATTTCAATCACACCACCAATGGTCATTGTATCAGGATATCTACCAATTTGAGGCATGTAGCCAATCGATGAACGGTATAAATATTCTTTAACAATACTTTTTTTATTGAATTTTATGGAACCAGTGTCCGGTAAAACCATCCCTAAAATGGTTTTTATTAAGGTGGTTTTTCCACAACCATTCGGACCAATCAATGCAATACATTCTCCTTTTTTACAAGAAAGAGAAACATCCTGTAGCACGTTTAACTTACCGAATTTTTTAGTTAAATTTTTTATTTCTATCATAATTTCAGGGGCTTCATCAGTGGTGCTTTATCTACAAAATTATCGGGGGTTATACTGGGCAATACTTTTTCGGATTTGTCTAATAATGTAATCATGAAACTGCGAAACAACAACATTGCAGAAGGATTTTTTTCAACCAAAACTGCAAATAAACTTAGCGGGTGATAGGGAACATCGCCCAATCCATCTCTATTAATATCATAGCCTTCGTATTTATCCCAATAATTATTGTTAAACGTATTTAAAACTAAACTTCCATTGGTTCCCATGTCGAAAGTATTGCCTTGAAAATTATTATTTACAATTTCATTATCCATACAACTGGCTTGAATTTTCATGGCCCAACCATTACCTTCAAAAACATTTTTTTCAATTTTGATACGATTGGTTCCTTCCATATAAATACCGGAAGTGTTATTTTTAAAATAATTTGAGGAAATGTAACTATCTGAAATTTCTTTTAATAAAAGTCCGTACGAGGAAGCTCCCCAATTTTCATCAAAATAATTATTAATCATCGTTACATTTTTAGAAAACATGACGGCTACTCCAGCCCCATTATTTCTGAAAATATTTGTGATGTAGGAATCATTAGATGAGAACATAAAATGCAATCCGTATCGAATGTTATTTGTTGCGATGTTTCTCCAAATGACAGAATCATACACAAATTCAAAATAGATACCGTCACGATGACCTTTGACAGAGTTTCCAATGATTTGTAAATCATTACTTTTCCATGCATGAATACCGTTTCCGATTTGTTGTTCTTCTTTGCCGTAAGCAATAATCGTGTTGTTTTTAACAATACAGTTTCTTCCGTTTTGGATGTAAATACCAAAGAAATTATCATCCAATTGATTTCCTTCTATAACCACAAACGATTTATTGTACACTTTAATTCCGCAAGGATCTTCTAAAGCTGCAAATCCGGAATTAATTACTCTAAATCCTTTCACAATCACACTATCCGCATGAATCGAGAGGACTTCTACTTTTTTCTGTCCGTCAAGTACAGGGAAATCTTTTCCAATAAAAACAATCTTCTTATCAATACGAATATTCCCTTCTTTGTAAATACCTTTATGTACCAAAACGGTATCTCCATCATTCGATGCTTTTAAAGCTTGTTTGATGGTTTTATAAGGTTTATTCGCTCCAACTTCAAGTTTTTGTGCATGAAGTGAAAAAGTACTAAGAAAGAAAATGAAAAGTAGTCGCATTAATAGAGTTTTTATTTTAAAATTTCATTCCATTTAATTGCTTTTGCTTTTAGTTTGTCCCCAAAATTTTGAGCGTCAGCTTGTGTTGAAAATGCAGCAATGTTGCCATGCATGGGACTATTGATGTCACCTCCAGAAATGTAAAAGGCAGTTGTGGCATCAATGAGTTGATTATTTTTTGAGTAATCATGTACAAAATATCCACTTACTTTTGTGGCTACATTTTCTTCACAATATTTTACTAAACAGGATATATCATCAAACATATAATAACGTCCTTTTTGCGTTTGAATCTCAGCACCAAATTTTCCGTCAGAAATGGGCATTTTACAAAATTCACAAGCATCCACATTTAATTTAATAGGTTTGGGCTCATTACTTCCACAAGCTGTTAGTAAAAAAACAGGAATTAGTATTAAGGTAGCTTTTGGTTTCATAAATCTTTTGTACCATTTGAATTCCAATGTCAGCACAATAAAAATTAACAAACCACTACCAATTAACATCCATCCGCCAATATCGGGAACCGAATAGGCACCAAAATTTAATAATTGTTTATACCCAATTAATGGTGGTTGATAAGACATTCCGGGAACTTTAATCGCTGCATTAGGATCCAAGTTGTGGCCGTATTCGTAGTTCCATCGATAAAAATCGACACCTGCGAGAATGGTAAAAAGTATAAAAGAAGCAAATAATGCTAATACAAATTTTCTCTTGGCAATCAAAACCGATACTAAGGCAAAAAGTCCAAAAAAACCAATAATGTAGGGTAGAATTTTAAACTCTATAAAGTTTTCGGTATGTAAAGTAGCCATACCAATGTAATGGTTGAGGCCGTTAATAATTTCTACATCACCACCAATTTTGTTTGCATACAATTTTAAATTTAAACCTTCAGGATATTGAGGGGCATCTAAATCAATCTGCCACATTGGAAAATAGAGAGAACCCAAAAACAAACCCGTTACAATCAAAAGTAACACTTTTGAGAGTAAAGATATTTTTACTGTTTTCATATTTTTTGAATTAAGGGAGCGTCCAGAAACAGATGCTCCCTTTGAGTTATTATTTACTAGCCGGTAAGTTTGTACCTAAGCTAAACTGTAAAGGTACATTTGAACCTTTTGGAGATATACGAATATACCCTTGCATTTCTTGATGTAACGCACTACAGAAGTCCGTACAATAGAATGGGAATGTTCCCACTCTGTCCGGAACCCATTTTAAGGTTGTGGTTTCACCCGGCATGATTAAAAGTTCGCCATTATCAGCACCTTTAACAGCAAATCCGTGAGGCACATCCCAATCTTGTTCTAAATTGGTTACGTGGAAATATACTTCATCACCTAAGAATACACCTTCAATATTATCGGGAGCAAAGTGCGAACGCATCGAAGTCATGTATACATGTACTTTATTACCTTCACGAACTACTTTAGCTTCTTTTTCACCTTTGGCGGCATATGGATGTTTGTTATCCTCAAGCTTATAGAATTTCAATTGTCCGTTATTTCGAATTAAATCGGCTGGAGCAGCTTGAGCATAATGAGGCTCTCCAATAGTTGGAAAATCTAAAATCAACTGCATTTTATCACCGCTGATATCATATATTTGAGCACTTTGGCACAACTCAGGGCCGGTTGGTAAATAACGGTCTTTCGTAATTTTGTTGTACGCTACTAAATATTTACCAAATGGTTTTTTACTATCACCACCCGGAATACATAAGTGACCCACTGAATAATAAGTAGGAACTCTATCTAATACTTTTAGTGATTTAATATCCCATTTCACTACTTCAGATGAAACGAAGAAAGTTGTATAAGCATTTCCTTTACCGTCAAATTCGGTATGCAAAGGTCCTAAACCTGGTTTTTGCACTTCTCCATGTAAGGCTGCTTCATATTTTACAACCGGAATTCCACCATAATCACCCTCAAATGATTTATTTTTGATTGCGGTTTGCAATTTATCATAACTAAATACAGGAATTAAAGCCGCTAGTTTCCCCGAACCTACAATATATTCACCTGTTGGATCCACATCACAGCCATGAGGAGATTTAGGACATGGAATCATATAACAAATATCTTTTAATTCTGAGGCATCCAATACTAAAACTTCTGTTTTAATTTCAGATTTTGCTGAATGGGTAGCATCATCCCAAGTGTTATGGGCATAACGTACTTTTTGTTTTTTTCCTTTACCGGCTTTTACATACTCTTCCGCTTTTTTCCAATTCACAGCCATGATAAAATCTTTGTCTTTTTGTGAAGCATTAACTTCTAATAAAGTATTGGCTTGTTCCGTATTATAGCACGAAAAGAAGAACCAACCGTGTGATTTGCCTTTACCGGCATGCGATAAGTCAAAGTTTACACCGGGAGTCATAATTTGAAAAGCGATATCCATCTCACCCTCTTTACCCACTTTTACAAAACTAATATGTCCTTTGTAATTGTCTTTGTACGTGTTAATTGGTACATCTCCATTTTCATAATCACCTGGTACGCTAAAACGAGTACCGGCAACCACATATTCGGTGTTTTCCGTAATAAACGGAGAAGAGTGATTACCACCACTGTTTGGTAACTCAATAATTTCAGCGGTTTTAAATGTTTTCAAATCAATTCGAGCAATTCGAGGCGTATTATTGGCATTACCAAAAACCCATCTACCATCTATTTCTCCATTTGTTTGAGACATTTCGGTATGATGCAAATCATCCCAAGGCACAAAACCATGTGACGTATTTAACATCGGTTTGGTTTCTTCACTATATCCCCAACCTTTTTCAGGGTCAACTGAAAAAACAGGAATTACTCTAAACAATCTTCCACTCGGAAGTCCGTACACACTTAATTGCCCGCTGAAACCTCCGGAAACAAAGTTGTAAAATTCGTCGTATTTACCTGGAGCTACATAGGCTTTTTGAGCGGCATCACCACTTACTGTATCACTAGTGTTTTTGGGTTTACACGATCCCATAAAAGCAGAAACTAAAACTACAGCTGAAGTAATTTTTAAAAAATTTGTTTTCATATACTTTCGATTTATATTCATTATTAATTTATTAAAACTACTTCACACCGTCATTTTGACGCATGTATTCCAAAATATGTCGGGCTTCATCATCGGTTAGAGCTTGATTAGGCATACGCACCAAACATAGTTCCAATTGAGCCTGTAATTCAGGATCTTTGTCAATCATCGGGTCGGGATTCGTTGAAAAATTCATAATCCATTCCGGAGTTCTACGTTCTGTAACTCCCTTCCAACCTGGTCCAACCAATCGTTCATCTGTCAATTTATGGCAAGACATACATTTAACACCCGCCACTTTTTCACCATTTGCTGCCATGGCTACATCTAAGCCGTCTCCTAAATCTACAGAAGTAAATTTCCCTTCACCTCGTTTTGGATCATAAGTAGAAGCATCTGTTGCAGACGATTCTGTTGAAGATTCTGATGAAGAAGACTTTGAAAAATCCTCTCCTGCATTGGTTTTATCTTTTCCACATGAAATGAATAAAAGCAAACCAATTGCTAGTGCATACATTTTGTTCATATTAGTATAAGTTTAAATTATGACACAAATTTCCTGACTAATTATTCTAAATTTTATGATTGCAATCATATAAGTTATCTTTTTTTAACTATTATCTTTGCGTCATAAATAATAGTTCGTTTTGAAATATTTTATTATCATATTCTCCTTCATCCTTTTCTTCAAACCCGTATTCCCGGTTTTGAATTATGTGGTGAATTATGATTATATCTTAAAAGAATTATGTGAAAACAAGGCAAAACCGGAATTGGAATGTAATGGTAAATGTCATTTAAAAGCTGAATTAGCAAAGGCTTCTAAAGAAAACATTCCTGCCTCACAAGAATCAAAAAACATAGTTATTTTAGATTTACTATTTTTAGAAACCCTTTCTGAATTCAAATTCAACAAACTGTACGTTGAAAAACAAAAGGTTTCTATTGCTTATTCAAGACTATACTTTCGATTACATAGTACTGGCATTTTTCACCCGCCCACTGTGTAATCTTCCTATACGTATTTTAAAATTTCTAAACGGATTAATTTATAATCCACAAAATACTAGTATCTTATTTTTACCATAAGCCGATTCAATCGGTGAATTCCAACTCATTGTTGTAATGGGCTTATGGTTCTTATTCCTATAACTCAAATTAAATTTACAATGAAACTTTATAAAATATTCTTCCTTTTTGCTCTAGCATTAATTACATCTTGTTCTTCTGATGATGATTCAACACCCGTTAACGAATTAGACGGTATAATTAAAGTCAAAGAATTTACCAATGACACTCATATTATCGAGTTATACACCTCTACAGGAACAACCCAACAAGGTTACAATGAGATTTCACTTAGAATTAAAGACAAAACAACAAACAACTACATTCAAAACGCAACAATTGAATGGATGCCAATGATGCACATGACCATGATGAATCATTCGTGTCCCTATTCTACAGTTGAAAAAGAAACCGATAAAGAAACCTTATACAAAGGATATATTGTTTTTCAAATGCCCCAAAATGAGACGGAATATTGGGACTTAAAAATTGATTATTCTATAAATGAAACAAACTATACTGTAACGGATGTTATAGATGTTCCAGCCACCGAAAAAAGAGTAGTTAGCTCATTTATGGGAACAGACAACGTACGTTACATTGTTGCATTGATTGATCCCAGAAACCCAAAAGTGGCCCTAAATGACATGACCGTTGGGGTGTATAAAATGGAAAACATGATGAACTTTCCGGTAGTAAACAATTATACTCTAAAAATTGACCCCAGAATGCCGAGTATGGGAAACCACGGTTCACCAAACAATCTTGATTTAACACAATCTGCTTCTGATGAATTTTACCATGGCAAAGTATCCTTAACAATGACCGGCTATTGGAAAATTAATTTACAATTACTAAATGCTTCTAATGAAGTGTTAAAAGGGGAGGTAGTTACTGAAACTACTGAATCCAGTAGTATCTTCTTTGAAATTGAATTCTAAATAAAATAGTAACGGCCAAAAGTTATCTAAATTTTTGGCCCTTTTTTCTTACTCATGAAAAAACAATTTATTGTTTCAATAATGCTATTGATTTCAACCGTTAGTTGGACTCAAGAGCAAGTGAAAGATAGCATTTTAACTGTAAATCTCAGTGAAGTGATTCTAATAGGTAAACCAACTCAAGTAAATCAAAAACAAGCAAAACCCCTAGCAAGTTTAGATGAATATTTGCAACAATCAGGCAGAATTGATATGATCAAACGAGGGGGCTATGCTTGGGAACCCATGATTAATAATATGGCAACCGAACGAACGATTGTCACCATTGACGGCATGCGGATATTTGGTGCTTGTACCGATAAAATGGATCCGGTGACTTCTTATGTAGAAATATCCAATCTTTCGGAAGCAACTATTTCATCGGGGCAAGAAGGAAGTTGTCACGGACCAACCATTGGTGGCTCTTTGGATTTGAAACGACTTCGAAGCACATATTCCGAACTGGGCTGGTCGGGTAGTTTAAGTAGTGGCTTTGAATTCAACAACAAGCAACGTATTATAGGCGGAATGGTGCACTTCAAAGATAGTTCTTTTTATGCCGATGCGAATGTAACCTATCGAAAAGCTGATAATTATAAAGCTGGAAATAGTCAAGAAATAAAGTATTCTCAATTTCAAAAATGGAATGCTTCTGTCATTTCCGGTTATCAATTTCAAAATAAATTGATTGAAGGTTCGGTTATTTTTGATGAAGCCTATGATGTGGGTTATCCGGCTTTGCCCATGGATATTTCGCTTGCTCGTGCACTAATTACATCATTTAAATATGAAGTCGCACCAAAGTCGGGACTCCTCAACCATTGGGAAAACAAATTATACTATAATACGATTACCCATTTTATGGACGATTCCAAACGACCAAATGTTCCCATTCGAATGGATATGCCGGGTTGGAGCGATACGTATGGTTATTATTCCAAAGGAAAAACAAAAAAAGATAAGCACCATCTACTATTTAATGTGAATGGCTTTTACAATCGTTCTATTGCCGAAATGACCATGTATCCAAATGACCCTGATGAAAATGCGATGTTCATGTACACTTGGCCGGATGTTAGAACCCTTTATAATGGTTTATATTTAGAAGATGAAATTGAACTTTCTTGCCATAACTCACTAAAAATAAATGGTTCGTTTGGCTTTCAACAAAATAAAGTAGCTAATGAATTTGGATTGGAAAGTTTACAAATCTTTTATCCTGAAATGGCAGACCAACAAAATCGATTTTTAAAGAGTATTTCGCTGCAATACAAACATCAAGTAAAAGATTGGTTTTTTTCAGTGGGCTCCGGCTATGGTGAACGAGCTCCATCGGTAACAGAAGGCTATGCGTTTTATATCTTTAATAGTTTTGATTTGTTTGATTATATAGGAAATCCCAATCTTTCCAACGAAAAATCTGTGGAAGGGAATTTTGATATTCGGTACAAAACTGAAAAAATTAAAACAGGCATTACTTTTTCTGCATTTTATCTTCCGGACTATATCATCGGAATACCAGACGACAATCTTATTCCTATGACTATTGGGGCAAGCGGAGTCAAAATTTACGAACAACTATCTTTTGCCAATTTAATTCATTCTTCATTTCAATTTGATTATCGATTTAACGATTATTATTCATGGAATACTAAATTGCAATACAGTTATGGAAAAGATGCAGAAAAACGAAATTTACCCTTTATTAGCCCTTTGCAATACCAAAGTCAAATACAATATAAAAAGAATAGATTTCAAACGGAATTAAATGTATTTGGAAATGCGACTCAAACCAATTATAGTCCTTTTTATGGGGAAAATAGAACACCGGATTATGCTATCTTAAACTTATCTGTGGGTTATACTTTTAAATGGTATTCACAAAAACTATTGGTGAATGCAGGAGTTGAAAACCTATTTGACACCTATTATTCTACCTTCACCGACTGGAATAATATACCGCGAATGGGTAGAAATATTTACATAAATTTAAATTTCAGTCTCTAATATCAGTTTGTCTTTTTATAACTCCAAACGGCTAAACCATTTACGACAATTGCAAAAAGAGTTATTATCCCTAGATTTGGCAAAACTTCTTGAAGTCCGGCTCCTTTGAGTAAAACCATTCGTATAAATTCAACAAAATAGCGAATCGGATTGAATAAGGTCACGTTTTGTGCCCATTTTGGCATGCTTTCAATTGGCGTAAACAAACCACTCATTAGAATAAAGATAACAATGAAAAACCAAGCAATAAACATGGCTTGCTGTTGGGTTTCGGTATGATTAGAAAGAAATAAGCCAAAGCCTAAAATGAGCAATAAATATATAGAAGTAAAAAAATAAACCAATACAATGTTTCCCAACATAGGTACATTGAAAACAATTTTAGAAATTAGTAAGCCTATAGTTAAAATTATAAGCCCTATAATCCAAAAAGGAAATAATTTGCCAATAATAAATTGATATTTTTTTATCGGAGTAACGTTGATTTGCTCTAAAGTACCCAATTCTTTTTCTCGCACAATATTCATTGACGAGAGGAATAATGTTAACATCGTAATCAACAAGACTAAGATTCCCGGGACCATAAAAGTTTTATAATTAAGTGTTGAATTATACCAAAACGAGGGAATAGTTTCAATTCGATTAGGCATAATTTGATTATTTACAATGTGTTTGTTTTCCAACTGAATTTGCTGATTGAACTGCTGAACAATTTGCGAAAGATATACATTTTGAACTCCCGCAGTTGCTCCATCAATAGCATTAATTAAAACCTGAATTTGAGTGGTAGTCTCATTTTGAAGTTGTTTTTCAAACGGGATAGGAATTTCTATCACCACATCGGTTTTACCGCTATTTAACCGCTCAATACCGGCTTGTGTTGTGGAAACAAACACTGCATCAGTAAAATAAGCATTTGCATTTATTTTTTCAATCAAAGTTCTTGAAGAGGATGAATTACTATAATCAACAATGGTTACCCGAATGTTTTTGACATCAAAAGTAGCCGCATTAGAAAGAATTAAAAGTTGTAAAATTGGTAGTATAAAGAGTAAACGAAGCATACTTTTATCCCTAAATATCTGTTTGAATTCTTTTTGTATGATGAATAGAATGATTTTCATGGTGCGATTATTTACTCCAAACGAGTTTTGTAATTTTTAATACTTAAACCAATAAAAAGAATGGTCATTCCCACTAAAATTAATGTTTCTTTGAGGATGTATTCTAAACCAACACCTTTTAACATTATCGACTTTACAATAATAATAAACCATTTCGCAGGAATAATGTTACTGATGACTTGCATAGGTAATGGCATCGAAGCAATGGGAAAAATAAAACCTGATAATATGATAACCGGCAACATCAATCCCATCAACGAAATCATCATGGCTGTTTGTTGGGTGTTGGAAATGGTAGAAATGAATATCCCTAATGAAAGGGCTGTAATAATAAATAAAATACTCTCGACGGCTAACAATAAAATACTCCCTTTAATTGGCATTCCAAAAATAAAATAACCCATTGAAACAATAACGATGGCATTGATTACAGAAAGAAAAATATAAGGAAACACTTTACCCAAGATAACTTGAAAAGGCTTTAAAGGGGATACCAATAAAATTTCCATAGTGCCCAATTCTTTTTCTCTTGTAATTGAAATAGAGGTCATCATGGCAGAAACCAACATCAAAATAACGGTCATAACACCCGGAACAAAATTAAAGACGCTTTTTAATTCAGGATTATACAACATACGGCTTTGTATGACAACCCCAGTAGTATTTTTTTGAACTGTACTTTTTTGACTTTGATGGTTTTGAATAATCGATTGAGTATAGTTTGCTATCGTATTGGCAATATTAGGTTCAGTAGCATCTGTAATGACTTGAACCGTAGCTTTCATTTCGGTTTGTAATTTTTTTGCAAAATCTTTTTCAAAGAGTAAAACGGCTTTTATTTTTCCTTTTTTAAACTCGCTTTCAATCGCTTTTTCATTCGCAATTTCATTTGCCACATGAAAATAAGGAGAAGCTTTAATCTTTTGAATAATTTTTTGTGATTCAGTATCTTTCGAATAATCCAAAATAGCAATCTCTACATTATTAATTTCATTGGTAATGGCAAATCCAAACAGCAAAATTTGGGCAATAGGCATACCAAAAAGAATAAACAACGAGCGTTTATCTCTAAAAATATGATAGAATTCCTTTTTAATAAAACCTAAAAATCGTTTCATCTTCCTTTTTATTTTGTTATTCTATGTTTCGGGCTAGCTTTAAAAATACTTCATTCATCGTACTAACTTGAAATTGATTTTTTAAGTTTTTCGGGGTATCCAAGGCTTCAATCACACCATCAACCATAATCGATACGCGGTCACAATATTCTGCCTCATCCATATAGTGTGTCGTTACAAAAATAGTAGTACCCTTGTGAGCTTCAGCATAAATCAATTCCCAAAATTGTCTGCGGGTGATGGGGTCTACTCCTCCGGTAGGTTCATCTAAAAAAACAATTTTAGGTTCATGTAGCATAGCTACAGAAAATGCCAATTTTTGTTTCCACCCCAAAGGTAAGTCGCCAACCTTTTTTTGGGCAATATCACCCAATTGCAATGTTTGAATTAACACCTCCGTCTTACTGTTGATTTGTTTTCGTGATAATCCGTAAATTCCACCAAAAAAAGTAATATTTTCTTTCACTGTTAAATCGTCGTACATCGAAAATTTCTGACTCATATAACCAATATTTTGTTTCACTTTTTCGCTTTGTGTGTGCACATCAAAACCGGCTACATTTGCTCTACCATTAGTAGGATTTGAAATTCCTATCAACATCTTCATAGCTGTTGTCTTTCCTGCACCATTTGCCCCTAAAAAACCAAATATTTCTCCTTTGTTTACGTGAAAGTTGATTCCTTTAACAGCAGTAAAGTGGCCAAATTGCTTGGTAAGGTTTTCTACGACTATAATTTTTTCCGAAAGATTGTTCATGTAAAATGGGTTTATAAATCCATAAAAATATCTTCTATAGTAGGGGTTGTTTTTTGAAGGATGATACTTTGATGTCCTTTTGCCTTCAAATAGTTACGCAAAGTTTCACTATCAAAAAAATTGTTCAAATCAATATAATGAACAAATTCTCCGAAAGCAAAAACACTGTAATACGATGGAAAATGTTTTAAATCTTCAATCAGTAGGTGCATTTGGTTACTGGTAACCTCATAAATGGTTTTTTGATAAGCATCAACAATTCCCTGTGGTGTATCAATTTTAAGGATTTTCCCCTCTTGAATGAGTGCGATTCGGTCACATAATGTGGCCTCATCCATATAAGGTGTAGAAACTAGAATGGTAATACCTTTCTGCTTCAGTCGTTTAAGCATTTCCCAAAATTCTTTTCTGGAGACAGGATCTACACCCGTTGTGGGTTCATCCAGAAACAAAACTTTTGGTTTGTGTATTAAAGCACAACAAAGGGCTAGTTTTTGTTTCATTCCACCTGATAACGCACCTGCTTTTCGGTTTTTAAAAGGTTCTATTTGCACATATATATCTTCAATTAAATCATAATTTTCTTCAATCGTAGTACCGAAAATAGTTGCAAAAAAGGCTAAGTTTTCCGAGATAGTTAAATCCTGATACAGCGAGAATTTTCCGGGCATGTACCCCACAGCATTGCGTATTTCTTTCACTTGTTTCAAAATGTTGTAATTAGCTACTGTTGCACTTCCTTCGTTTGGTAATAACAAGGTGGTCAATAATCGGAAAAGAGTTGTTTTTCCGGCTCCGTCTGGTCCAATTAAACCAAAAAGTTCCCCTTCATTTACCTCCAAAGTAATGTTTTGAAGTGCTGGAATGTTTTTATACGATTTCGAAATATTCTGAACAGAAATACTCATGGTCTTAACCCTTAAAGATAAATAGTTACTTAATTAACAAAAAATTAGTTAACTCGTGAGCGTCAACCCAATGTTTTACATTAACCGGAATTTTAACATAATCCCCAGATGTCAAATGTATTTTTTCACCGGTTTCTTCATTGTAAGTGGCATCACCTGATACACACAGCAACAATGCCGGAATTGTGGTAACATGCTCTTTTAACTGTTCATTCTTGGCTATCTGTAAGGAAACTACTTTGCCTTGTGTAAGCTCAAAAAGCAGTTGAGTAGCTACTGCCTTATTTTCTGTATGCAAATTTTTAAGGTTCATACTGTTTGATTTTAAATTAGTTTTTGTTGATTTACAACCCATTGCAATTAAAACAATTGCTAGAAATAGTATTTTTTTCATAATTATTAATTTGTTAGCCTGACCTCCGCAGGCATCCCTATTTTTATACTTCCTTCATTTTTAACCGCTACTTTTACTGCATAAACTAAATTGGCTCTTTCTTCTCTCGTTTGAATGACTTTTGGCGTAAATTCTGCCTGAGCACTTATCCATGTGATTGTGCCATCATAGGTTTTTATTCCTTGTTCAGCATCAATCGAAACGTTAACTTTTTGTCCAATTTTCAATTGTGCTAATTGCGTTTCTGTAAAATACACGCGTAATTCCATTTCATGTAAATTAGCTATTTTATAAAGTGGTTTTCCAAATGAAGTGATTTCAGATGGTTCTGCATACTTTGTCAAAACTGTGCCTTCTAATGGATTAATAATAGTAGCTTTTTTTATCTGATCGTCTAATTTGTCAATTTGAACTTTTAACGATTTTATTTCATTTAAAATGGGAG
>LFEF01008322.1_pt1 | contig 16031 bp, 12 predicted proteins | sample 619371 | NCBI WGS metagenome assembly LFEF01 (sample SAMN03014291, study PRJNA259931) | freshwater metagenome | biome: lake; feature: waterbloom | place: China: Taihu Lake | collected 2006-08 | depth 0 m m
GATTTTTTTCTTTCATTTTTAATTTGATTTCCGGCATACCTTTTAAACCGAAAATAAAAGAATCTTCTCCGGTTACTTCAAATTTGGCAATGGTATCCGGCATTAATTTTTCAAAATTGCGAACATCACTCAATGATTCAAATAAATACTCAGCTGATTTTTCTACGGTAACTTTTGGGCTTTCTAAATTCATTTTTTTTCGGTTGTCTGTTGTCTATTGTCTGTTGACGGTAAACGAATAAACTATTTTCTAAATTCTATTCTCTATACTCTAATTTCTATTCTCAAACTTCCACACCCCAAGTAGATGGGCTTACACGCCATTCTTGTAAAGTATGTTGTTCTTCTTCTGTGATGTATTTTTTGGCAACGGCCAATTCTAATAAATTGTCATAATTGGATAAAGTATGCAACGAAACATTAGCTTTTTTGAAGTTTTCAATCGAAACATCAAATCCGTAAGTAAATATGGCAACCATGCCTTTTACATTTGCACCGGCTTCTTTTAAGGCTTCAACGGCCAATAAACTGCTATTTCCGGTACTAATTAAATCTTCAACCACAACAACATTTTGTCCTTTTTGCAAAAAACCTTCTACTTGATTTTGACGACCATGTTTTTTAGGTTCTGGACGAACGTAAACAAAAGGAAGTCCCATATATTCAGCAACTAACATTCCAATACCGATGGCACCGGTGGCGACTCCAGCAATAACATCGGGTTTTCCAAATTCTTTTTCTATGTGTTTGGAAAATTCCTCCCGAATATAATTTCGAATAGGTGGAAATGAGAGCGTTACGCGGTTATCACAATAAATTGGCGATTTCCATCCCGAAGCCCATGTAAAAGGATTTTTTGGATTTAATTTAATTGCGTTTATTTGTAAAAGCAATTCGGCTGTTTTTTTAGCTGTATCTTTATTAAAAATCATAGTACAAATGTATAAAGTTTTTGTGAACGACAAGCCACTTTTTTTGACAAATCAGATACAAAAAGAAACTGATTTTCAATTGTTTTTACTGGATAGTGTTGATATCAAACAACTTATCATCAAAATCTTTAAAAATAAAGTGGATAAAGCTTTTTTATACCATCCGGATGAAAAAGAAATCCTCAAAAAACTAAAATCAAAAATTCCGGTTGAAAAAGCCGGTGGGGGATTGGTTTTTAATGATAAAAATGAAGTTTTATTCATATATCGCAATAAAAAATGGGACTTACCTAAAGGTGGAATTGAAAAAGGTGAAGAAATTGAAGATACAGCCCTTCGTGAAGTGCAAGAAGAAACTGGTGTGAAAGGTTTAAAAATTACCAGAAAATTGAATAAAACTTACCATATTTTTAAAAGGAATGGTCGCTATAAATTGAAAATCACCCATTGGTTTGAAATGAAAACTTCTTTTTCCGGTAAAATGACAGGTCAGTTGGAAGAGGGAATCGAAAAAGTAGAATGGGTCAAACCTGAAAATATTGATTCTTGTTTGACCAATTCCTATGAAAATATTAAACTTTTATTTGGAAAAGAAACGATTTAGTTATTTTAAAATTCTGTAAACCGGGTAGGTTAGGTGAGAGGCCTCATAATAAGCCGAATTTTTATAAATCCAGTCCAATTGAGCTGAGCCATTTTCAGCAAATGCTTTGTCTTCCAATTTTTTCATATCCAATTTTTCCTTTAAAGTTGGATTCTTCTTTAAAATGTCAACGGCTAAATCTTCGAATACATATGCAGAATAGCCCTCTTTTTGTTGTAAAACAGCATCAAAAAAGTTCCAATTAAAAAAGGAATCCGGAGCTTCGGGTTCTAATGTTTCCAACAAATATTTTACTCCAAATTGTTGAGTGGAAATCATATAGTCTCCTTTTTGGAATGAAACTTTTTCTATGGATTTAGTTACTGTTGTATTCGAATGTTGATAATGCCCTTCATAAGCATTTGAACTCGTCTTGTAATCTGCAATTTTATATTTTTCTACTTCAATAATAGTATCGTTTTCCAATTGCTTCATTTCAATTTGATTCAGTTTTAACAAATCCAGAACATTCCACCATGATTTTGGAATGACATAGGCTGATGGAATAGTTACGCTTTTGGTGGGAACGTAATAAGTATAATAAGGTATTTGCTTTTTAAAGGGTTTCTTTTGGTCATAAAACAGACGGTCTTTACCGGATATTTCGCTTTTTTTGTAACCGGATTCAAAACCTAAAAATTCAATTTGTTCTACTTTTGTACTGTCAATTTTCCATTGCAAAGGATAGGATTTTCCGGAAGAAAATATTTTTGGATTATCCGCTTTTAAAGTTTTAATTTTTTGAAAATTAACATCGGTAAATTGTAAAGTTTCCACCATAAATTCATAGGTCACTTTTACGCGATCTTCATATTTTTTGAGCATATGTGTTTCCGGCATATAACCAATTGTATGGAATAAAGAAGCATACCCTGTTGAATATCTTGGTAAATCCATCATTTGTGAAAACCCTTTATCAGGTGTTGACCCATAAACCGTTACATATGGAATGCTTTCAATTTTCTTTTTCAATAACTGTTTTCTGATGGCCTGTGTCATTTCATTTTGTAAAAAGTTGCCTAAATCTGAACCTAATTTTTGATGTTGTGTCTGAATATAAGTAAACACATATTGATAATCAGCACCATTGCTCACATGATTATCAATAAATACATCCGGTTTTACAAGATGAAAAATTTCGGCAAAACTTCTTGCGTTTTTGGTATCTGATTTTACAAAATCACGATTCAAATCATAATTTCTGGCATTTCCTCTAAAACCATATGCTTCCGGTCCGTTTTGATTGGCTCTTGAAAAGGAATTTCGATTGAATGTTCCGCCTATATTATAAAATGGAATCATCGCAATAATCGTATTTTTTGGTGTTGGAATTTTTTGTAAAACCAAATCCCGAAAAAGCATCATTGAAGCATCCACACCATCGGGTTCACCCGGATGGATGTTGTTGTTAATTAATAAAATGGCTTTGGATTGATTTTTAGAAAGATCAAAATTGCGATCCGGATTATACAGCAAAAGATGCAAAGGCTCACCGGAATCGGTTAGTCCCATTTCTTTGATTTCTAATATATTGTGTTGAGCAGCTAATCTTTTGTAAAAAAGCATAGCTTCTTCATAAGTTGCTGTTTGATTTTTATTTCCTTTTTCATATGGCGTTTGCCAATCAGAATTTTGAGCAAAAACAAAAAATGGTAAAATAAATAGAAAGAACGCTAGTTTTGATTGGAACATAAAGTTATTTTATTTTTACTGATTCGGGAACTAAAACCGTGAAGTCGCCACCATTTCTGATAACATCGCGAACGATACTGGAACTTATATACGAAGTTTTTGAGGCCGTCAACAAGAAAACGGTTTCAATTTTTGATAAACGACGGTTGGTATGAGCAATTGCTTTTTCAAATTCAAAATCGGCCGGATTGCGTAAACCACGCAGAATAAACTCGGCTTTTTCTTTTTTGCATAAATCGATAGTTAATCCTTCGTACGTAATGACGCGAACTTTGGGCTCATCTTTGAAAGCTTCTTCAATGAACTTTTTACGTTCTTCAAGCGAAAACATGTATTTTTTTTCAGCATTTACTCCAATAGCAACGATGACTTCATCAAACAATGAAATACCACGTTGAATAATGTCAAAATGCCCTAATGTAATCGGGTCAAACGAACCGGGGAATATAGCCTTTTTCATACTTAATTTGGTTTTAAAGCCAATTCAATGGCATTATCAAACAATTCCGTTAACGAAATTCCGGCAACTTTAGCCTGCTGTGGCAAAATACTCTCGATTGTCATACCTGGGATGGTATTCATTTCCAGCATGTAGGGTTCGTTATTTACGATTATGAATTCACTTCGAGAAAAGCCTTTCATTTTCAATACTTCATAGGCTCTTTTGGCAACTGTTTCTACTTTTTGTTTCAATTCATCGCTTATTCGGGCTGGAGTAATTTCTTGTGATTTCCCCAAATATTTGGCTTCGTAATCAAAAAAATCATTTTCAGAAACGATTTCTGTGATAGGAAGAACAGTTACTTTTCCTTTATAATTAATCACGCCAACCGAAACTTCTACACCATCCAAAAAACTTTCGATGATGATTTCGTTATCTTCTTTATAGGCATTTTCTATGGCCGGAAATAGTTCTTCTAACGATTTAACTTTCGAAATTCCAAAACTCGAACCGGATTTGTTGGGTTTTACAAAACAAGGTAAACCAACCGTTTTAATTATTAAGTCGGCATCAATAACATCGCCTAAATTCAAATAATAGGAAGTTGCTGTTTTGATACCGTAAGGTTTTAACACCGAAAGCAAATCTCTTTTGTTAAAGGTCAAAGCCGATTGGTAATAATCGCAACTCGTTTGAGGAATTCCTAATAATTCAAAATAGGCTTGCATTAAGCCGTCTTCACCGGGTGTACCGTGAATAGCATTAAAAACTACATCAAAGGTTATTTTTTTCCCATCAATATCTACAGAAAAATCATTTTTATTAATAGGATATTCAGAACCGGAATCGGTTACATAAACCCATTTTTCTTTGAAAATATGAATATTAAAAGCCTTGTATTTTGTTTTATCTAAATAGGAGTAAACAACGCCGCCGCTGGTAAGCGAAATTTGATATTCACTGGAATATCCACCCATGATGATGGCAACATTTTTCATTTGATTGCGTTTGAGAGGTTAGGTTTATGTTAAACAAAATTATCATTATTTATTGAAACAAAAAACGGTTTATAATTTTATATCTTTGCAACAAACAAAATAAACATGAGTCTAAGAGCTTATCTAACGAGTAAAATATTCTTCAAACAAATGATTGCTGCAATTTCTATTGTTTTAGTGATTGCATTTGTGTTCTTTAATATGCTATCTTATTTTACCAATCATGGTGAAGAAATTACGGTTCCAAATTTGGGAAAGTTATCAATTGAACAAGTGGAAGAAAAATTAGATAATATTGATTTGGAATATGTTTTATTGGATACCCTAGACTACAGAAAAGAATTTCCAAAATTTTCTGTAATTGAGCAAGAGCCAAAAGCGGGAGCAAAAGTAAAAGCAAACAGAAAAGTTTACATCAAAATAAATTCAGATGGTTTTGCATTTGTTACATTACCAGATTTAATTGAAAAAACCTATCGTCAAGCGGAACCAACCTTAAAATCGATTGGTTTAGAAGTAGGCAGCATAACGTATAAGCCCTATTTGGGTAAAGATATGGTATTAGAAATGCGATATAATGGTCAAAAAGTGAAACCCGGAACAAAAATTATGAAAACGTCCAAAATTGATTTAATATTAGGGGACGGAAAAGTAGCGTTTGATGAAACCGAAATTGATAGCTTATTAAAAGAACAAGAAGAATTACCACTTACCGATGAATAAGTTTTCAAGTGAAGAATTAGAATCAGAGGATGAATTGTTTGAACACTATCGGTTTGAAGTTCCAAAAGGTCAAGCAATGGTTCGCATTGATAAATATTTGATGCAAGTTGTTGAAAATACGACTCGAAATAAAATTCAACAAGCTGCTTCAGCAGGAAATATTTTGGTAAATGAGCTACCTGTTAAATCAAATTATAAAGTCAAGCCTTTTGATATTATCCGCTATTTAATGGCACATCCGCCGTATGAATATTTATTAGAACCGGAAGATATCCCATTAAATATTGTATATGAAGATGACCAATTGTTGGTTATTAATAAAGAAGCCGGAATGGTTGTGCATCCCGGTCACGGAAATTATAGCGGTACACTTGTGAATGCATTGGCTTTTCATTTTGAGAATTTACCAATGAATAGTTCTGAGCGACCAGGTTTGGTGCATCGTATTGATAAAAACACTTCCGGTTTATTGGTTATCGCTAAAACAGATCATGCTATGGCGTATTTGGCCAAACAATTTGCAGATAAAACTTCAGAAAGAGAATACATTGCTTTAGTATGGGGAAATCCTTTAGAAGAAGAAGGTACTATTAGAGGTTTTATAGGAAGACATTTGAAAGACCGCATGCAAATGGCAGTTTTTCAAGACGAAGCGTATGGAAAACCAGCCGTTACCCATTATAAAGTACTAGAACGATTTGGTTATGTAACCTTGATTTCTTGTAAATTAGAAACGGGAAGAACACATCAAATTCGTGCCCACATGAAGCACATTGGTCATCCATTATTTAACGACCAACGATATGGTGGAAATCAAATTTTGAAAGGAACAACTTTTACAAAATATAAACAATTTATAGAAAATTGTTTTAAAATTCTTCCGCGTCAAGCATTACATGCCAAAACACTTGGTTTTGAACATCCTACTACAAAGGAATTTATGCGTTTTGATTCACCTATTCCAGCTGATCTAATGGAATGCATTGAAAAATGGAGAAATTATTCCAAAACCCATCAACAAACGGAAGAAGAATAAAATACTATTCCTTATTCGTTATATATTTTATCATAAAGATGTTGATATTTTTCTTTAACAATTTTCCGTTTCAGTTTCATAGTAGGAGTGAGGTGACCTCCATCAATAGTCCAAATATCAGGTGTTAATTCAAAACGTTTGATTTTTTCCCAATTTCCAAATTTTTCGTTTGCTTCATCCACTTCTTCTTGGAAACGTTCTATGACTTTTGGATTATTGACTAAATCTTCATTAGAATCAGATAATTCAACATGATGACGTTTAGCCCATTCTCTAACAAAATCAAAATTAGGTTGAATAAAAGCTGCGGGCATTTTTTCACCATCACCAATTACCATTGCCTGTTCTATAAAGAAAGATTGTTTTAAACGATTTTCAATCAATTGAGGGGCAATATATTTACCACCGGAGGTTTTAAACATCTCTTTTTTACGATCGGTAATTTTCAAAAAACCATCCTTATCAAATTCGCCAATATCTCCCGTATGAAAATAACCGTCTTTAATTACTTCATTTGTTAATGTTTGGTCTTTATAATAGCCCATCATTACATTAGGACCTTTACAAAGAATTTCTCCGTCTTCGGCAATTTTTACTTCAACTCCTTTGATAAGTTTTCCAACTGTACCAATTCTAAAAAGTCCGTTTCTCATATCATTTACAGATATAACCGGAGAAGTTTCGGTCAAACCATAACCTTCCATCACTGGAATTCCTGCTGCTGCAAAAACTCTAGCTAGTCGTGGTTGAAGAGCTGCACTTCCTGAAACCATAACATCTAATTTTCCACCTAGAGCTTCTTTCCATTTACTGAAAATTAATTTTCTTGCAATACCCAGTTGTTTTTCATACCACCAACCGTTTTCTTTGTAAGGTCTATATTTTAATCCAAGGTTAATTGCCCAGAAAAAAAGCATTTTTTTGACACCAGTAAGTTCCGCACCTTTACCATAAATTTTATCATAAACTTTTTCCAACAAACGTGGAACTACAGTCATTACATTTGGATGAACTTCTTTGAGGTTGTCGGTCAATTTTTCTATACTTTCAGCAAAATATACGGATACCGAATAGTATTGATAGATGTACAAAATTACCCTTTCAAAAATATGGCAAATAGGTAAAAAACTTAGGGCGGTGCTTGTGCCTTCTTTAAAAGGAATTCTAGGAGCACTATCTAAAACATTGGAAACAATATTGTGATGAGAAAGCATTACACCTTTGGGTCTTCCGGTTGTTCCTGATGTGTAAATTATGGTTGCTAATTCTTGTGGTTTTACATTTTTTTTACGATCTTCCACTACATCTTGATTGGAATTGTCAGAGCCTAATGTTAACAATTCTTTCCAGTTTTTACAACCTGAAATTTCATCAAAAGAGTAAATATCTTTTAGTGTTGGAACATTGTTTTTAATCGCAATTAGTTTATCATATACCACTTGATCTGAAACGATGCAATAACTCGATTCAGAATGATTTAAAATATATTCGTAATCTTCTGAAGCAATGGTAGGATAAATGGGTACCGTTTGTGCTCCAACTTGTAATGAACCAATATCAAAAATATTCCATTCTGTTCGGTTAGTAGAAGATATTAAAGCTATTTTATCATTTTTTTGGACTCCTAAACGAATGAAAGCTCTTGAAATAGCATTCGATTTATCGATATATTCTTGTGTAGAAGTTTTTATCCATTCACCATTGTATTTGGTAACTAAACAATCAGGAATGTTATTTTTTTCTAATTGATAATAGGGAAAATCAAAAAGGCGGGTTATTTGAATCATTTTTCATGGAATTTTATGCAAATTAGAGAAAAAACAAATATTTTCAAATCATTTTAATAAAAAAAGGAGATGAAATTTGTCAACTCCTTGATTTTTATGAAATAAACGAAAACTTAATTTAAGAAATTAACATTTATTTTATACTTTCTACCCATTTTCTTGCATTCACAAACGCTTCCAACCATGGTGAAACTTCATCGTTTCTGTCTTTAGTATAATGTGCCCAATTCCAGGGGAAAGTGGAACGCTCAATGTGAGGCATCATTACCAAATGACGACCCGTTTTATCACACATCATGGCTGTGTTGAAATCGGAACCATTCGGATTGGCAGGATAATTTTCATAACCATATTTGGCTACGATATGATATTGACTTTCTTCATACGGCAACTTGAATTTTCCTTCGCCATGCGAAATCCAAACGCCTAAAGTTGACCCTGCCAATGTGGAAAGCATCACGGAATGATTTTCTTGAATTTTTACAGAAGTAAATCCACTTTCGTGTTTTTGACTGTCGTTGTGGTGCATTTTTCCGTGAATTTCATGTTCAGGATTGATGACTTCTAATTCCATAAACAACTGACATCCATTACAAATTCCAACGGATAAGGTGTCTTCTCTTTTGAAGAAATTATCCAATGCCGTTTTGGCTTTTTCGTTGTATAAAAAGGCTCCTGCCCAACCTTTGGCAGAACCCAATACATCTGAATTGGAAAAACCACCCACCGCACCAATAAACTGAATGTCTTCTAAGTTTTCACGACCCGAAATCAAATCGGTCATATGCACATCTTTCACATCAAATCCGGCTAAATACATGGCATTAGCCATTTCGCGTTCCGAATTACTTCCTTTTTCACGTATAATAGCTGCTTTTGGTCTTGGTTTTGATGCATCAATCTCCGGCTTTTTACCCTTAAAATGAGATGGAAATTGAAACTGCAATGGTTGATTTTTGTAATTCACAAAGCGAGCAGCCGCCTTACCATTTTTGGTTTGTTTTTGGTCTAATAAATAGGAAGTTTTAAACCAAGTATCTCTGTATTTTTCTATGTCTAATGAATAGTTTCCTATTGCTAAATTATTCGAAGCGGTAACAATTCCTAGTTTATGGAAAGTGATATTTTCTTCTTTCAAAAATGATTCAAAAACGTTATCATCATTCGCTTGAAGCACAATTCCGATGTTTTCTGCGAATAAAATTTTCAACAAATCTTTTTCTTCAAATGATGAAAAATCGAGTTTCGCTCCCAAATGATTATCCGCAAAGCACATTTCTAATAACGTGGTAATCAATCCACCGCTTCCAATATCGTGTCCGGCTGCAATTTCATCGTTTTTGATTAATTCCTGAATGGCATTAAATGCTTTTTTGAAAAAAGAAACATTTTTAATAGTTGGTGTTTCATTTCCAATTGCATTTCTAATTTGAGCAAAAGAAGAACCACCCAATTTGAATTCATCTTGTGATAAATTGATATAGTAAATCGAACCTGCATTTTTTTGAAAAACGGGTTCAACCACCTTTGTAATTTCATTGCAATTTCCTGCAGCAGAAATAATAACCGTTCCCGGAGCAATGACCTCGGTATCGGCATATTTTTGCTTCATGGAAAGGGAATCTTTTCCGGTTGGAATGTTGATTCCTAATTCGATTGCAAATTCAGAACAGGCTTCAACAGCTTCATACAAGCGAGCATCTTCGCCTTCATTTTTACATGCCCACATCCAATTGGCAGAAAGTGAAACACTTTTTAAACCCTCTTTAAGCGGAGCAAAAACAATGTTGGATAAGGCTTCACCAATCGCATTTCGACTTCCTGCTTTTGGATCGATTAAAGCAGAAATAGGAGAGTGACCAATGGAAGTGGCAATTCCTTCTTTTCCTTTATAATCCAACGCCATTACACCCACATTGTTTAATGGTAATTGTATAGGTCCGGCACATTGTTGTTTGGCTACTTTTCCACCAACACAGCGATCGACTTTGTTGGTTAACCAATCTTTACAAGCCACAGCTTCGAGTTGTAAAACTTGTTCTAAATAGGATTCAAAATCCGCCTCTTTATAATTGATTTCAGTAAAATTGCATTCTACCGAAACATCTTTCATAATCATTTTAGGAGAACTTCCGAACATATCGGCCAATTCAAAATCCATTGGTTTAGCTCCGGTAGTTTTCGATTCAAATGTAAAGCGATGATCTCCGGTCACATCACCCACTTGATACATTGGTGAACGCTCTCTGTCGGCTATGCGTTTCAAGGTTTCAATGTCTTTTTGACCAATCACCAATCCCATTCGTTCCTGACTTTCGTTGCCAATGATTTCTTTAGCAGATAGGGTAGGGTCGCCCACAGGCAATTTATCCAAATCGATTAATCCACCGGTAGCTTCTACTAATTCCGATAAACAGTTTAAGTGCCCGCCCGCACCGTGATCGTGAATGGAAACAATCGGATTTTCGTCACTTTCCACCAAACCCCGAATGGCATTGGCAGCTCTTTTTTGCATTTCCGGATTAGAACGTTGGATGGCGTTTAATTCAATTCCAGACCCAAAAGCACCGGTATCGGCTGAGGAAACGGCAGCACCGCCCATTCCGATTCGGTAATTTTCACCTCCTAAAATCACAATTTTATCGCCTGCTTTTGGTTGATGTTTCTGAGCTTGATCAGCTTTTCCATAGCCAATTCCACCCGCCAACATAATCACTTTATCGAAACCTAATTTTCGAGCATCCTCTTCATGTTCAAATGTTAAAACCGAACCTGTGATTAACGGTTGCCCGAATTTATTTCCAAAATCAGAAGCACCATTCGACGCTTTGATTAATATATCCATTGGTGTTTGATACAACCATTTACGTTCTTCCATGGCATTTTCCCACGGACGAGTTTCTTCCAAACGAGAATAAGAAGTCATATATACTGCTGTTCCGGCTAACGGAAGCGAACCTTGTCCACCGGCAAGTCGGTCTCTGATTTCTCCACCCGAACCGGTTGCTGCACCGTTGAAAGGTTCTACTGTTGTTGGGAAATTATGCGTTTCAGCTTTTAAGGAAATAACCGAATCAAATTCTTTGGTTTGATAAAAATCAGGTTTATCGGCACTTTTAGGGGCAAATTGTTCCACTTTCGGACCTTTGATAAACGCTACATTATCTTTGTATGCCGAAACAATATCGTTCGGATTTTTGGCAGATGTTTTTTTGATTAATTTGAATAGGGAGGACGGTTTTTCTTCACCATCAATCACAAATGTTCCATTGAAAATTTTGTGACGGCAATGCTCTGAATTCACTTGTGAGAAACCAAAAACTTCAGAATCTGTTAAATTGCGTTTCAATTTGATGGCAAGTGTATTCAAATAATTGACTTCTTCATCACTTAAAGCCAACCCTTCTTGTTTGTTGTAAGCTGCAATATCTTCAATTTCTTTGATAGATTCGGGCTGAATGTTGATGGTGAAAATGTCTTGATGTAATTCCGTATATTTTTGAAACAACATCGGATCAAAATCGGAGTGATTGCTTTCAACTTTATGAAATTCTTCTATGCGAATGATGCCTTCGACGCCCATGTTTTGGGTGATTTCAACGGCATTCGTACTCCAAGGGGTTATCATTGCGGCACGAGGTCCAACAAAAAAATCCGCTAACACGGATTTTTCTATTTTTTGAGTATTGCCAAAAAGCCAATTTAATTTTGCGATATCTTGAGCCGAAAGTTCGTTTTGCGACTGAACGGCAAAAACGTTAGTACTCTCGTTTCCGAAGAAATGAATCATAAAAAAAATATTTGTGTTGTTGTAGGTGCAAATTTACGTCGAAAAAAGGTAGTTTCAAAGTATAGTTATTCACGAAGTTGTAAACAAAAAAGACTGTCGGTTAAACAGTCTTTTTATAATTTTCTTAATCTTCTTCAAAAATTGTCGAATTGTATGCACCAATATCAAGCGGAGGATTTCGAGGATTATTCAAAATATCCGGAAAGGTTGAAAAGAGAACATTAGCTTGGCCTTTTGCAGCAGAATCATCACCAATAATCAATTTGTTTTTTACTATATTTAGAAAACGTGGATTAGCAACTGAATTATTGGTTGCAATGATACAATTCACATAATGGACAGTATCTGTTGAAAATTGATAAAGGGGATCATCACTATAAACGTTGTTTACATTATTAAACTTAATCAAGCAATGGTCAAATTTATAATTGAAAGTTGGATGGTCTACTTTATCAATCAACATTTGAATTTGGTTTGAACCGTAAATAATACAATTGGTAAAAGTCGCTTCTTCCATCGGTTGTACTTCTGGTGAAGCTCCTTCAATAAAATTATTCAGATAAACAGAAACCTGTCTTGAACTAGCCCAATTGTTATTAAATGTAGAATGATTGAAATTGTATTTTCCACCATACGAACAAGCTAAAGCAATTTGTCCCGCACTATTAATAACAACATTTTCACCTTTTATATGTGCATTTCTGGCTAAAATTCCATAATTAGAATGATCGTAAATTTGGACGTTCCTTAATTTAACATCAGCTTCAGGATTAGATAAACCCGTATTTCCATCAATCAATAATCCAACTATACCATTTTTAATTATACAGTTTGTAAATTCATTGTTTTTACTTCCTTGTGTCAACCATATTGCTCCCCATTGACCAGGCACATCTTCATAAAGGGGTTCCAATCGATCGCCTTGAAAAATGACATGACTTTTTAATGGATTTTCAGGATTATTTGAAATTCCTCCATTGACTTTTATACTTCCTTGGTCACCTATAATCAAAACTGATTCAGCATGAAAATGAATTCGTGCACCTGCTTCTACTACAAGTGTTTTATTGGCCGGTACAGCCGCATAACCATATATTACATAGGGTTTTGTATTGTTCCAAATGTATTCATTTCCATTAATTGGGTCATTTTCATCTAGAAGAAATCCTCTAACCGGACTATCACCGATATTAATATTTTCATACGTTCCATCGTCAAAACGTTGTGGATAAAGAAAATAGGCGTCTTGAATTAACGTAACCAATTCCACTTTTTGTTCAGTAGATCCATTTCCAAAAAGAATTTGATCGGTATATAAAAAATCCATCGGATTGGCTGCAGCAACATCTGCGGTGACTTCAATAAAAATGTACATACTGTCTTTAGCGAGCATCTCTACATTTTCAAAAATGCGATTATTACCAACTATTCCATCAACGGTCATGCGGTATTTAGAATCCAATCCTTTACCCAATCGAATAGAAGAAATGCTGATATTTTTATTGGAACGATTATATACTTTTAAGGTGTAGGTACTCGAGCCAATGTTTGTAAAAACGGTATCGAAATAAACGGTATCTTTCGAAAATTCCAATCCGCCTTGACTGGGTTCAAATTCAAAATCGTTGCGACAAGAAGTTAAGGATATAGCTGAAATTATGAATAATAAAAAAAGTAAATTACGCATGAGCCTGATTTTTGGTAAAATTAACCATTAAATTGAAATAGCAAAATTAAATTAGTAAACGAATTTAAGAGGATTTTAGTTTATGTACCTTCTAAAAATCTTTATTTTTACCAAAAAATAGATTAAGATGCCTTTAGATAAAGCCAAAATACTTCAAAATTGTAATGAATTCAGTAAAAACACCTTAATGGAAACCCTTGAAATTGAGTTCATTGATGTGGGAGAAGACTTTTTAAAAGCCAAAATGCCCGTAAATTCACGCATACATCAACCGATGGGATTATTGCATGGCGGAGCTTCGGTTGCCTTGGCAGAAAGTGTGGGAAGTGCTGCTTCTATGTTGTTTGTAAATGCTGAAAAACAAGAAGTGCGTGGCATTGAGATTTCAGCCAATCATTTACGAAGTAAACGAGAAGGAACTGTTTTTGCTACCGCTAAAATCATTCATCAAGGAAAAAGCATTCATTTGTGGGAAATTAAAATTGAAGATGAGGAAGGAAAACTAATCTGTCTTTGCAAGTTGTCAAACATTGTTTTACCTAAAATGACTTCTTAACGATGGCAATTTTGTCTAAAGTTAAAATGCAGTTGGAACAAAATTTACCTTTTGTTTTGTATTTAATTCCAAATCAAAAAAAGATTTATGGATTATTTCAAAAGGACAATTCTATCCACGATTTTACAGGTCAAAGTGGATTTATTTTTGTTTCCTTTGATGATAATAAAAAATTTGTAATTCTTTCGAAAAGTTCATATTCTATTGAGGAAGAATTTAGTTTTGATGCTATAGATCAGGCTGAAGTTTTGATGAATTATTCAGAAAATGAAAAGAAGCATTTTGAAGATATTGTTCAAAAAGCTGTAAATTCAATTCAAAATGGCAATTTTGAAAAAGTTGTCCTTTCCAGGAAGATTGAAATGGAAAAGAAAGTTGATTTGATTGAAACTTTTTTGCGTTTAGTCAATCGTTATCCAACTGCTTTTCGTTCATTATTTTATCATCCGCAAATTGGTTGTTGGATGGGAGCCTCTCCTGAACAGTTAATTAAAGTCGAAAACAATCATTTTGAAACTGTATCATTGGCCGGAACACATCAAAAAAATAGTTTTGAAAATTGGTCAGCCAAAGAAATTCATGAACAGCAAATTGTGACCGATTATATTTTAGATAATTTGCATAAAGAAGTACTTTCTTTGAAAGTTTCAGAACCATTCACGGTGGAAGCCGGTTCGTTAGTGCACTTAAAAACCATTATTTCTGGTGAAGTTCATTCGATAGAAAACACCAAAAATATCATTCATAATTTGCATCCGACACCAGCAGTTTGTGGTTTTCCAAAAGAAAAAGCATTACAATTTATCAATGAAAATGAAGGTTACGACCGAAAATTTTATGCCGGTTATTTAGGATTATGGAATCCTGATAAAGCATCTTGCAATCTTTTTGTAAATTTACGATGTTTAGAAGTGGAAGAAAATAAAATAAACATTTTTGTCGGTTGCGGAATCACCGGTGAAAGCAACCCTGAAAAAGAATTTTTGGAAACCGAACATAAATCACAAATCATGAAAAGTATTTTATAAATGAATAATCAAGTAGATATTTTAGCATTTGGTGCTCATCCTGACGATGTAGAATTAGGTTGTGCCGGAACAATTGCCAAAGAAATTTCGTTAGGAAGAAAAGTTGGAATCATCGATTTAACAGAAGGCGAATTAGGCACACGAGGTTCGGTTGAAATTCGTTACAAGGAAGCCTCAAAAGCGTCTGAAATATTAGGTATTTCTGTTCGTGAAAACCTAAAAATGCGAGATGGCTTTTTCAAAAATGATGAAGAGCACCAAATGCAAGTGATAAAAATGATTCGAAAATACCGTCCGAAAATTGTGTTGTGTAATGCAGTCGACGACCGTCATATCGATCATGGAAAAGGAGCAAAATTAGTTTCCGATGCTTGTTTTTTATCCGGTTTAAAACGAATTGAAACCGTTTTGAATGGTGAAAAGCAAGAATCTTGGCGACCAAATGTTATTTATCATTACATACAATGGAAAGATTTGAAACCCGATTTCGTGGTGGATATAACAGGATTTATGGATAGAAAAGTACAAGCAATTATGGCGTATGATTCGCAATTTTATAATCCAAATTCTGATGAAATAGTAACGCCAATTGCCACCAAAAACTTTTTAGACAGCATAAGATACCGTTCACAAGACTTAGGAAGACTTATCGGAACGGATTTTGCTGAAGGATTTACGGTTGAAAGATATGTGGCTGTCAATAGCTTAGAAGATTTA
>LFEF01035787.1_pt1 | contig 15969 bp, 18 predicted proteins | sample 619371 | NCBI WGS metagenome assembly LFEF01 (sample SAMN03014291, study PRJNA259931) | freshwater metagenome | biome: lake; feature: waterbloom | place: China: Taihu Lake | collected 2006-08 | depth 0 m m
TTACATGAACTAAATCAGTTTGAGTTAGACCTAAAAATGGAAAAAGAAATAATTGTTTAACTTTTTGTCTTTAAAAAAGTTTCTCTGGATTTTAAACCCAATGCCAATTCCTCCAAATTAGTAGTTTCTAACATTTGTCTTAAATCATTTCGAATAGCCATAAATTTATCGTGCAACGGACAAGGACGATTGGCATTGCATTTTTCCATCCCTAATCCGCAACCTTTAAAAACTTCATCTCCATCAATGGAAAGAACAATCTGAGCTAATTTTACTTGAGTAATTAAATTTTTAGGAATATAAAATCCACCATTGACTCCTCTTACTGATTGAATAATCCCAACTTTGGTTAATTTTTGAAGAATTTTAGCCGTAAAAGCTTCGGGAGAATCAATTTCTTAGGCGATGTCAACAAATCCAACTTTCTTAGCCAATAAAGAATTGTTAGCAATATAAATTGCTGCTTTTATGGCATATTCACAGGATTTTGAAAACATAGTTTCTTTTTTTTTGCAATATTAATTAATAATTGACAATTTAAATTCCTAATGTCAAATTACTTAAAATTATTGAAAATAGATATTATAATCTTTTAAATATTCTTTAAGTTCCTCCGTATTTTCATCATTAATCCCCTCAGAAAGTCCATCAATTTTAGTTTTTAACGGAATTAAATAATTGTGTAATTGTTCATGGGCTTCACCTGTCATGGTACATTTTTTAAAAATCATCGAAAATTCAGCTTTTAATCCGTTTATTAATTCTTCAGGATTTCCATTCACTTTCGAATAACTATCTATTAATTGCTGCATATTTTTAATGCCTTGGGTTGTTTCTGCGTTTGCTTCCCACAATTGGCCATCATTTAGTGAAACAGCTGGAAACTGAAAATCTTCTTCTTGCTCCATTACTTTTTCAACAACTACTTCATTTTGATTTTCCTTTTGTTGGCAAGAGTAATTTCCAAGAACTACTAAAATAATTATAAGTTTCACTAGTATTTTCATCATATGTTTACATTAAATTGAAAAATGACTGCCTCAGAAAAAGCAGTCAAATTTCGGTTCATAGTGTTAGTGTAATTATATTTAATCCAATTGAAATTGCTTTTGTAAAGCAATTGCTTTTGGAAATAAGATGTTGTTTTCCAAATGAATATGTCGATGTAAATCTTGTTCAAATTCTTTAAGCATTTGAAATGTTACTCTATAGGTCGTACAAGCATCCTCTGGAGGGGTAAAACCATCCGTTAGTGTCGCTATGGTTGCAAAACGTTCCCCTTCAGTAGTATGTTCAACTTTCATCATTTCTATGGGGTTTTCAACACTACCGAAGTTTGGCATATCAATACTAACATTGTTCTTTTCTGCCAAAACCATTTTATTGATAAATGGAAAAAGTATCAATTCTTCTTTTTTCATGTGTTGGGTCAAATCTCCTGCGGAAAAACGGAACAAATCATATATTTCAAACAATTCCTGATGTCGAGCTCCATGCACCTTGCATAATTTTTCTAAAAACTGCAAAAGCACCGGAATTTGTTGTTCTACGTACCTATGATGGGTCTTTTCGATATAAGACGTTAATAGATCAAGTGGCCAAGATTTAAAATCAATCGAATTATCAGAAGGGTCTCGAAGAATTTCTTCCAATTCTCGCTTTATTTCCTCCATAGAAACTCCTTTGCGTTCGCAAACCTCAACGAGAGTTCTGTGACCTTTGCAACAAAAATCTATATCATGTTTTCCAAAAACAGAAGCTGCTCTGTAATCTTCGGCTACCATTTCTCCAATGGTCATTTCGTTTGATAACGTATTCATAATGTATCATTTTTATTTATGATACAATATTACAATGTATTTTACGAATGGAATATGACCAAAATCATAAGCAAAATTATAAATGAATTTTAAAATAAAATACCGACAAATTTTTGTGACATATTGGGTCTGAAAATCAACATAACATAAGCCCAGTTTTGGGTCGGATTCAAATTTCCTCCCTTGACAAATTCATACGTATCTGTTTGAAACAAGTGGCTATAACCACCCTGAATCGAAAACGCGGGACTGACAATATACCCAAAACTCAAATCTATTTCTGAGCCCAATCCCGAACTTAGGTTTTCTATTCCATTATTCACACGGGCATTGGCTTGAAAATAATGATAGTCTAACTGGGTAAAGAATTTTTTGGAAAACTCATATCTGCCTTTTAGATAATAATCGTTTAAACCTACATTATTCAGGTGTCGATTAGCTACATAAAACACATCCATATATCCGTTAAATAAATGATTGGTTCCATATAACGGATTAAATGAGAAGTTCTTCTCGGTTTCGTTGGTATCTGTTCCACTTATTAGTTCAAATCCCGCAATCATTCGAAAACGCTTTTCGGCTGTTTCATCATGAAAAAATGTACGCTGATATTGTGCACTTACGTCATAACCCGATAACGACTTACCTACAAAATCTTTCCCCGTTTGATAATATGCAAAACCAGAGAGTTGGTTTTTTCCAAAAGTATATTGCAAGGTTGGCAAACCGAGCGTGAGATTATCAAAATGAGGATTCCCATCTAATTGGGCATTTTGACGAGATTCATTCCATGCTAAAAAGGAATAATGCCAGTTTTCACCTTTGTTCTCATAGCGAAGCATTTGAGCACTTTTGTACTGATTGGGGACTACAAATGGAGCCTCAGCTACAGGTAAATTGCCACCATTTTGATTATACCCCCCACAGATATGTAATTTTCTATTGCCTCTTTCATATCGAATCATTGCAAAATCATGTGCCCGAGCTTGCATAAACCAGTCGAGATTCCCTAAAAAACGAGCATTGTCATAGTTTAACTCTTGACGTCCTACTTTTATTGACCAAGCGTTATCAAGTTTATAATGTGCCCAAGCCTCGTGTAGCGACAAGTTATTATCATCTCGTTTTACTTGCGGACTATCCCCCCAGGTACGAATGTCTTGAACGGACATAAACAGGGTTAAATTTTCATAAGAATATAGTCCTTGCAATCTTGCTCTTTGCGTAATAAATTTAGCTGCTTCTTGGTCTTCCCGAAGTGGCTCATTGTGTCCGTGTCGATATTCTGCACGTTGTAAAATTTGACCATTTATTTCAAACTTCCCTTTATCTTCTTCTTGTGCTTTTAAAATAAAATAAGAAAAAAAAAGGTAAATACATATAAATGAAGAATGTTTATTCATAGTTTAATTATTTAGAATACTGGGCAAAATTATCTACAATTAATTACAAATTACATGACAAATATCAATCCTCATTATGCTTAAAAAAATTTCTGACTCTAAACACATGAAAAAGTGCTGGAAAAACAGCATCTATTGATTCTGAAACGCCATTTGTTGATCCCGGAAGAGCTATTATCAAAGTCTCATTTTTAAAGCCGGCCACACTCCTAGAGAGCATAGAATAAGGAGTTCTTTGTTGACCATAGTTTCGAATAGCTTCCACAATTCCTGGGATTTCTTTGTCTAAAAGTGGTAAAACAGCTTCGGGAGTAAGGTCTTTAGGAGAAAGTCCTGTGCCTCCTGTAATGAGTATTAAATGACACCCTTTAGATTCCATAAGATTGATTGTGGTTCTAATGGCTTCTATTTCATCTGGAATTATAGTGTAATCTGTCACATTGGCTTCAAAAGCTTTCATTTTTTCCATGATTATTTTGCCAGAGCGATCTGTTTTTTCGCCTGCTGAAATACTGTCTGAACAAACGATAACACCTACATTAACATGAGAGGCTATTTTTTGATAATCTGTTTTGCCACCTTTCTTCTCTATTAACTTGGTATTTACAATTTCTATGAATTTATCCACAGGTTTCAGCATATCATACATGGTGATGGCTACCACAGACGATGCATACATGGCTTCTACCTCAACACCGGTTTTGTAAATGGTATGAATTTCAGTGGTAATAAAAATATCTAAATTTTTAATCTCAAAGGTAATTTTAGTAAATTCAATCGGCAGTGGATGACAATCAGGAATCACATCACTTGTTTTTTTGGCAGCAAACAAACCCGCTGTTTTGGCCATTTCAAAAACATCTCCCTTCGGTATTTGCTTGTTTACAATTCTATCAATAGTTTCTTGACTACTTACCCTGACCACAGATTGTGCTATGGCCGTTCTTAGAGTACTAGTTTTGTGTGTGATATTTACCATAAGTTCTAATGATTAATTTTCCATTGATGTCCATTGTCAGAAAAAAGTTCTTTTCCCCAAATAGGCACTTCTTTTTTAATTCTCTCTACGATGTATTCGCAGGCATCAATGACATTTTTTCGATGCTTGGATGACGTAAAAACAAACAGACAAATTTCACCTGCTTTCACTTCTCCTAAACTGTGATAAATGTGCATACAAGTTAAATCAAATTTCTCAAAAGTATCTTCTCTGATTTCGTGAAGTTTGTTCTCAGCCATGGCTTGATGTGTTGTGTAAAAAATGGCTTGAACTTCTTTATCCTCTATTTTATCGGCTCTTACCTGACCCAAAAAAATGGAATGTGCTCCAATATTGGTTTTAACGCTGTGGTGAGCAATGGAATTTGATATAAATTCAGGAGTGATAGCTCCTTCTAAAAATACGTTCTTTTTTTTATGCATGATGATATTTATTTAAAAATTCTTCAATTGATTTGCTGTAATAATTTAATTGTTTTAATGGTAACAATGACTTGCATAATTCATAAGCCACTTTACTTCTTTTACCTGATTGACAAACAAATAAAATCTTCATTGATTTTAATTCATCTATTCTTGTTGGTAGCTGTTGCAATGGAATTTCCAAACACGGCATAGGTAATCTTGGTAATTCATTAGTTTGTCTAACATCAATTATTGTGACCTCATTATCCAAAGGAAAAATTAAATCTGAATCTTGCATGTAATCTAAAGATTTATACCCACAATAAAAACTATAATCAAAATTGAGAATTTCATTTGCAGTATTTGGAAAAATTCTGTTTTCAGTATGTGGTTTAATCTTTAAACTGTGCTGACTATTTTTTAAAAAATGATAGTAAAAAAGGGTGTTAGGCTGAAGTTCATTAGGATAAATTAATATTTTTATCAATTCATTAGCCATAAAAAAACCAACCAGCAGTGGCACAGTGGCATAAATACCTTGGCTATTACAGTCTGGTATTAAACCCGTCTTTGGAGGAAATGGAAATAGGTCTCTGTAGGTCATCTTTTCATTTTCATTAGAAAAATTAAAAACCGACCATTGTCCTTCCCATTGTGAAACGGCTCCATAAACCCATGATTTTTGGAGTAAAACACAAACATCGTTAATCAAGTATCGGGCATCAAATCGGTCGGTGGCATCGATGATGATATCATATTTTGGAAAAAGTTCAAGTGCTTTTTCTGCGTTTAGAAAAAATGGATATATATTAAAATTCACCTCCGAATTCAATATCTTGAGCTTTTGATAAGCCACATCAACCTTCATTTTATCAACATCTTGTTCATCATACAACAACTGACGAGGTAAATTTGATTGTGCTACTTTATCACCATCTAACAGTCCAATAGTTCCAAAACCACTAGCAGTTAGTTGTTGCATAATAGGCACTCCCAAACCACCTGCTCCAATAATTAAAACGGAAGTGTTTTTTAAAGTGTTTTGGGCATTTAATCCAAACCCTGCTAAAGCGATATGTCGTTGGTATCGTTCCATATTATCCTCCCGAAAATGGGGGCATTAATACTAAGTCATCATTCTCATTCAGTTTATAATCTAAAGACACCATTTGTTGATTAACCGCAAATTGAATTGGAATGTTTTGAATAATTGGAAATTGATTTCGTAGAAACAACTCCAATTCTCCTACCGTTTTGAATGTTTCCCAAGGCACTTGCTCTTTACTTATGTATTCTGATAATATGCCAAATAATAAAATGTTCATGAGGAATGAATTAATAGATGATGATTTTTTTAAAATCAGTCAAAATCTGAAAAATAATCTATATACAGTTTTTTTAGTTTCTCCAAATCTTCCTGATTGTTGCAATTTAATAGAATTTCATCCTTTATCCAAGGCGAAATATCAATAATTTGTGTCTCTTTAGCTTTCAACAAATCCATCATTTTAAAATTTTGAACTTGAATTTGATGTTCAATGACAGGTAATAGCTTTTTATGATAAATAGCAATAAGCGGATAATTTTTACCTTGATAAGAAGACACTATGCATAGTGGCCCTTTTGCACATTGAATTAATTCACACAAAACTTGTTTTGGCAACAATGGCATATCGCAAGACAAATAACAAACATAATCTGTTTTAGCATCCATTAAAGCTTGATAAAGTCCGCCTAAAGGCCCAATTTGAGGTGTATAATCCAAAATAATTCTCAAATTAGATAGGCAATTATCCACGCTTTTTGACACTATGTTTGGCACAACCCCTAAATCAGCTATAGTTGCCACTAATCGTTCCAAAAAAGTTTGGTTTCCCAATATCATATGGGCTTTATCAGCCCCCATACGAGAGCTATTTCCTGCTGTGGTGATGTAAAAACTTATGTCCATATCAATTTTAATACTGCTATACTTAACACACCTGCTAATATTCTCTTTAAATAGATGTCATTAAATCGGTTGGCACCAAAATATGACCCCAAGATTCCACCAAGCACTGTTACTACAAAAATAGCCCAAAAACTATCTGGTATAAAAACTTGATCTTTCCAAAAACCAATCAAACCCGACACAGAATTAACCACAATAAACAAAGCACTAATTACAGCGGCCTGAATAACTGATGTCCACTTAAACCACAACAATAATGGGGTTAACAAAATTCCTCCTCCAATACCTATTAATCCAGATACAAATCCGATGGTAGCACCCGTAATTAATAAAATTGCAAAAGAGGTTTGTTTTAACTGATCTTCGTGATTTTGTTTAGGTTTTATAAACCGTATAATGGGAATCAATAAAACGGCTGCCAAAATCCATTTAAACTGCAAATTAGGTATCTCCTTAACTCCTCCTATATAAGCCATAGGAATCGAACCTAAAAACAATGGAAAGATAAGCTTCAATTGAGGTTTAACGACTTTATAGAAATTAAAAAAGGCTATTGATGCCACAATAATATTCAGCATTAAAGCATTGGCTCTAATATCGTTGGGGTTCAAAGCCATTAGAGTCATAAGAGCAATATATCCACTTGCTCCGCCATGCCCAATACTCGCATACAAAAACGAAACCAATAGAAATAGAAAATACCAATAAAACTCCATCGTTAGATTTTTAAAAATTCAAGGGTAATTCCTTCCTCGACAAATTCTATTTCACTTGGCAGACAAACCAAAGCATTTGCCTGAGCAAAAGCATCCATTTTATAGCTTTCTTGTCCGCTTAAAAAGTGAATCTTTTGGTCTTTTACAATAGCCTTTACCCAATGAGTAAGCCCAGATTTTTTACTATAAGACTCAGCTGCAATGGCTTTGCTAAATTTTAAAAAAGTTTTTTGGGGTTGCATCCATTTTGCAACTACGGGTTTCACATAAGCATGAAAACAACTAAAAACAGCCGCAGGATTTCCGGGTAAAGCAAAAATCAATTGATTGTTTTTTTTACCGAAATACATGGGTTTACCGGGCTTTTGTTGAAGCTTATAGAATATTTTTTCTACGTTAAGTGTCTCAAGAGCCGATTGAACAAAATCAAAATCACCAACGGAAATTCCACCTGTTATAAGTACTATATCGGAATAAGTTAAAGCCTGCTCTATGCAATTTTTTGTAGCGTTAAAATCATCCTTTGGAAAAAGTATCATTTCTATTTTAATGCCTAAATCATCTAATAAAGAAGTTAATGTAATCCCATTAGATTCATAGATTTGTCCAAATTGTAAGGGTTCACCCTGAGGAACTAATTCATCCCCGGAAATAACTAAACTTACCTTTGGTTTTTGATAAACTTCTATATGAGTGATACCGAAAGTTGATAAAAAAGAAATCACACCACTATTGATTTGGGTGTCTTTTGTTAATATAATTTGTCCTTTCTCGGTTTGCGAACTTTTCAATCGGATATGATCCCCTTTTTTGATACGTTTTTCTAAAAACTGTAAGGTCTCTTCGTTCTCTATTATCCATTCTTTCATCACAACGGTGTCAGCTCCTTGAGGGATAGGGGCACCAGTAAAAATTTTTAAGGCTTCTTGATCAGAAAGAAGGTAGTTTTTCGTATCACCCGCTTTTATAAAACCTGCTTTTTTAATTGATTTACCTTCATTCCAGTTATTCCATTTAATGGCAAACCCATCCATGGCAGCATTATCAAAAGCAGGCACATCAATAGGTGCTAATATATTGGTTGCTAAAAAACTTCCCTTAGCTTTCAACAATGGCAATACGACTTTTGTTGATTTCGGGATTTGACTTTCAATAATTTCAAATGCTTGTTTTACTGTAATAAAATCCATTATCCTCCAATTTTAATCATACTTCTGTTTTCGAGAAGTTCGGGTTTGAGACTTGTAAAATCTTCTGGCATTTGTCCTCCCAAAGCCTGTTGTTTCAGTAATAATGATTTTCGGATGATGGGTTCAATGGGTTCATTATTTCTCAATGCTTTTAGAATATCCAATTCATCTTTACCAAAAAGACAATTTTTCATTTTGCCATCTGCTGTTAATCGCATCCGATTACAATCACTGCAAAAGGGTTGCGACATGGTAGTGATGAAAGCAAAAGTACCGGAATAGCCAATAACTTTAAATTTCTTTGCCGTATCGTGTCTTTTGTCTTTAAGTTTAACAACGTCAAATTCTGAGGAAATTTGCTGCAACATGGTATCAAATGAAACCACCTTTTCTGCATTCCATTGATTTTTATCAAAGGGCATAAACTCAATAAATCGGACATGTAACGGAAGATTTTTGGTTAATTCTATAAATGATATCAGTTCATCGTCATTGATTCCATTCATTACCACCACATTTAATTTTACAGAAAAATGATGTTCTAGAAGCAGATTGATATTATTCCAGACCTTATCAAAAACGTCTCTTTTGGTTAGTTGTAAAAATTTTTCAGCAGACAAAGTATCCAAGCTTACATTTAAAGACTTGATTCCGCTTGCCTTAAAAACTTTGATAAATTGGTCAACCAAAACACCATTGGTTGTTAAGGTTAATTCAACAGGAAGTTGGGCAAGTTCTTGAATAATCATTGCTGCATCCTTCCTCACTAAAGGTTCACCACCCGTTAAGCGAATTTTTGTGACTCCTAATTCGACAAAAGTTTTTGCAATAGCCACGACTTCGTCTTTTTGCATCAAATGACGTTGAGGCATAAACGACATATTTTCGTTGGGCATACAGTATAAGCATCTAAAATTGCAACTGTCTGTTAACGAAATTCTGAGGTAATCGTGTTTTCTATCCCATTTATCGTATAGCACTTCGTTTGGGGGTTTTAATTTTATTTCCCATTGGGATATAATATAAAAGACCAAGACAAATGAAGAAAATGACTAAGGATGCCCAAAATGCAATGGTTGCCACATGTTGATCATTGTCTAAGGTATAATTGAGAGCAGTGTATAACAACCATATTTGCAAGCCAACGTTCATGACTAATATTACGATAACCGTAGATAAAATCACGTTGAGTTTATTGGTGTTTGCATTATTTTGATTGGTTCTGAAGGTACTCATGAGCTAAAGATTAAACGTTATTTAGTACTTCGGGAGCAGACACATAAATTTCATTTTCTCGGACAATAACCTGCAGATGAGGTAACTTTCTTGGAGGTGGACCAGCTAACACAGAACCATCTTTGGCATCAAAATAACCGCTGTGACACGGACAAATAATTTGACCCGAACCGGGTTGGTAATAGACTGAGCAAGATAAATGGGTGCATTTTTGTTCATAGGCCTTAAAAGAACCGTCTTCCAAATGAATTAAAATATATGGAATTGTACTTCCCTCTATCACAAAAGACTTAGTCCCTCCTACAGGAATATCTTCTATAGTACAGATAAAGTGCTCTCCTTCTACAGGGCTTTTTGGAAAAAAATTAGCTTTTGCCGCAACTAAACCACTTCCGAAAGCCAGACCACCGGAAACAAGTGTTAGCATTTTCGCAAATTCTCTTCTACCTACCAATGCAGCATTTTGTTTATGGTATGGAAAGTCTTGTTTCCAGTTTTCCTCTTCTTGATTATTATTCTGATTCATAATAGTATGCTAATAAATTCGTAACTCGTTACTGCCCTTAGGCATCATAATATTCACCTTGGTATTGACCACTTCTTCTCCAAAAATAAATGTGTTCACTGGCGTGCTGTTGGGTCTCATTTCTGCAATTTCTTCACGAGTACCAAAGTACAACGCACCACTAGGGCATACAGTAGCACACATAGGTTTTTTACCAATGCTAGTGCGGTCATAGCACATGGTGCACTTCATCATCAAATCATATTCTTCAACCTTCTTCGGCACACCAAACGGACAGGCTTGCACACAATTGGAACATCCGATACAACGTTCTGTATTGGCGGTATGAACGATGCCAAATACATCTTTTGAAATTGCATCAGCCGGGCAAACATTGGCACAAACGGGGTCATCGCAATGCATACAAACTTGCACAGTGGTTTGAATGGTTGTTGCTCTATCAACATAATTGACGTGTATCATGGATTCATGACCATTAGTCTCACATTCAGCACAGGCCATCTCACAGGCTTTACATCCAATGCATCGCTGCATGTCTACAAAAAATTCCAAGTTTGGATTGTACATATTTTCTACATTCATGTCTAGAGTTTTTTAAGAACTTTGATAGGCTTTAACAACTTCAGGAGCGGGAGAAATTTCTCCAAGTGGTTCCAATTTACAAGCGGAAACTTTAAACTCTGGAATTTTTGAAATAGGGTCTAAGGTACCAGGTGTTAACTGATTGGCCGATTTTTTTCCAGGCCAGTGATACGGAATAAATACCGTGTCCTTTCTAATAGTATCCACAATATTTGCCGGAAAAATACCTTCACCTCTACGAGTAGATACTTTTATCAACTCGCGTTGTTTAATACCAAATCGTGCAGCCATTTCAGGATGAATTTCAAGTAATGGCTCTGGATATTGATTAACAAGCTTTCCGATTCTTCTGGTTTGTGTACCGCTTAAATACTGTGAAACTACTCGTCCGGTAGTTAGAATTACAGGATATTCTTCATCAGTTATCTCACCGGGTAACTTATATGGCACAGCAATAAAATGAGCTTTCCCATCAGGTGTTCTAAATTTTCTATCTTCCCATAAGCGAGGTGTGCCGGGATGGTCTTCACTCGGACAAGGCCAAAAGACTCCCATTTCATCAACTATTCGTTTATAAGTTATGCCATAATAATCAGCTGTTCCACCTTTAGATGCAACTCTAAGTTCGTTAAATATTGCCTCACTGTTTTCATAAGTAAATTTATTTTTGACCCCTAAACGTTCTGCTATTTCAAGAATAATAGAGGTATCTGTTCTAGCATTTCCCGGGGGATTTACCGCTTTATTGATTTTGATTACACGACCTTCAGCAGAGGTAGTGGTACCTTCTTCCTCCTCTTGTAGTGATCCTGGAAGAATAATATTGGCATGACGAGCAGTTTCGTTCAAAAAAAAGTCGATGCACACATAATATTCTAATTTTTCTAAAGCTTCTCGTACGTAGTTGCTATTTGGTAAAGAAACTAAAGGATTGAAACAAATTGAAATAAGTCCTTTAATTTCGCCTCTGTGTATGGCTTCAATGATTTCGTAGGCCGACAATCCTTTACCGGGTAAATCTTCTTCTTTTATTCCCCAAACATCTGCAATATATTTTCTATGTTCAGGATTCTCTATATCTCTATTTCCAGGTAGCTGATCACATTTATGACCGTGTTCTCTTCCGCCTTGTCCATTGCCTTGTCCAGTAATAGTAGCATAACCACAATAGGGTTTTCCAATTCTGCCGGTAGCTAACACCAAATTAATACACCCTAAAACATTGTCTACTCCTTTTGAGTGATGTTCAATACCGCGTGCATGTAATAGAAAACTGGTGTTGGCTTTGCCCCACCACTCTGCTGCTAACTTAATTTTTTCTTTATCAATGCCTGTAATTTCTTCAGCCCATTCTAAAGAATAATCTTTTACAGATTCAATGGTTTTATCAAATCCCGAAGTGTGATTATCTATAAAATCATGGTCCAATAAATCATGTTGCACTAAGTAATTTAGCATGGCACCATATAATGCAGAATCCGTTCCGGGCCTAACATCCAAATGCAAGTCGGCTGTTCTTGCCAAAGGGATCACCCTTGGATCAATCACAATTAATTTTGCTCCTCTGTCTCTTGCTTTCCAAATCCAATGCGTCAACGTTGGAAAAGTTTCACTAATATTAGCTCCTGCTACTATGATGACTTCTGCCTTTTCTAAGTCAGAATAATTATTAGAACCTCTATCCAAGCCAAAGGCCTTTTTATTTCCGGCTCCTGCACTTACCATACATAATCTGCCGTTGTAATCTAAGTTTTTAGTTTTTAGAGCTACACGAGCAAATTTACCAACCAAATAACTTTTTTCGTTGGTTAAAGAAACGCCCGAAAGCATAGCAAAAGAGTCATTGCCGTAGGTACTCTGAATTCTTTTTATTTCAGATATGGTTTCTGACATGGCATTTTCCCATGAAATTGGGGTAAATCCTTTTCCTGGAACACTTTTTAAGGGTTCCATCAAGCGGTCTGGGTGATTGTTTTGTAAATACCTTTGAACCCCTTTAGGACAAAGTCTTCCCTCGTTAAAAGGAAATTCCATCCATGGATCAAAGCCTACCACTTTATCGTCTTTAACCAAAAGCTTGATGCCACATTGCATACCACAAAAGCAACAATGGGTTTTTACCACTTCATCCGGTTCATCTCTACCCGGAAAACCCTCTTTGGGTGGGTAATTAAGTGATGGACCAAACTGATCAATGATTTTTTCAATTTCAACAGGTAATTTTGCCATAATATTGTAATTTAACCAAATAAATTTCCGCCCTTTAACCTAGCATCCAAGTGGGCTTTTGCTAATAATGATCTTTTTCCTTCGGGACTAAGATCTAAATGGGAAGTACCGTCAGGTTTTTCAAAATTAAATCCTAATTCTTTGGTAACTTCTTTTAAATCGTTTACGTGCATTTGCGTATCAAATTCCTGTCCGGTATGAGGGCAAACCGCCATCCCTTGTCTAACTCCCTCCTCTTTATAAATATGTGCTCCAATTTGTGCCGGTCTTTGAATGATATGAAAAAATTTTCCAAAAGGAATCCATATTAAAAAAACAATGACAGAAATGGCATGAAGTACAGCTAGAAAATCAAAGGCAAATCCTTTCATAAACTGATAGGAATAAGTTAAACCTAATCCGGTAACCGATATAATTATCAATAAAATTAAAGGCAATAAATCACTTTCAAAATTTTGAGTGGCAATCAGACCAGGCTGGGTTAATCGCTTACGTAAGAAATATAACGACCCAAAAATAACCATGTAAGAAGACCAATTTAGAGCATGAAAAGTCATAAATGCAATAAAAGATCCCAACTTAAATTCAAAAACATGAAATCCAAAAAAATGGGCTTCATATACATCAATACCACCGGGTGCTAGAGTGAAGTGTATCCAGCCAAATGTTAAGGGTAATGTAATGGCAAAAGCCATCATACATCCAAAAGCAATTAAAAAGTGGGCAAGCCAACGATATTTTCCTCTTGGATATACAAACTTTTGTAGTCCGATATTTAGAACCGCTTTTTTAACAAAAAAACCAAAGTGATAAAAAATTCTTCCTTTAAAAAATAACTGAAAACCTCGTTTAAAATACATCCAAGTGGGAGGTCGTTGAATCCAAACGGTATAGCGATAAGTAACACCAAATAAGGCGAAAATAATACCAAATAAATAGGTAATCAATGCTGCATCAAAGTTTTGCAAATCACGGGAACCATAAAAAATAAGGGCAAGCAGTAAAGCCGTAGCAAGTGTTGCCACCAGAAGTGCTTTGATATTTAGATTCTTTACAAGGGTTAACATATTTTTTCTTTAAAGATATAAAAAATTATTTTTAACTTGGTCTTTCACATCCTTTACGTGTATAAAAAAACCAATTAATCCACGTTGCCCAAACAGTAATGACACCAATAATTACAAAAAATGGAATTGCTGTACCTGTTAATTCAATGGATTGTCCAATAAATATATTGTAAATAAAGGGACCAAAAGCCGCAATCGCTGCAGTCCAACCAATCACTCCGGCAGCTTTTCTGGGCGAATCTGAAAATATAATTGGATATTGTCTGAAAGTTGCCGCATTACCTACTCCTGTAAAAAAGAAGATAACCATTACTATTCCAACAAACCAAGGGAATTGCTCTATTGAAGTAGGCGTTAATGCCCCCATAAGTATGAGTAATGCAATACAAATTACAATGGCTATACCCGTAATGTGCGTCAAAATAGCACCACCCGTTTTATCAGAAATTTTTCCGAAAATCACACGAACAGCAGAACCTATCAAGGGACCGTAGAAGGCATATTTTAAAGGATCTGGTGCATCTGGAAAATCACCATATAAAATTCTAATCAACAAAGGAAAGGCAGCAGACATCCCTGCAAAGGTGCCAAAAGTCATGAAATAGGTCAATGTGCAATACCAGGTGTGTTTAGAGCCAAAAATATCTAACTGTTCCTTAAAAGAAGCCACTACAGGTACACTTCTTAATTTAATCCAAGAAATTACCCCCATAATCAACAAAGGAATAATATAAATGAACGCGATATTTTGTAGATAAATCGTTTGACCAGAAGCTGCAACCGGCTGACCGTCTCCCCAAAGAGCTACGATACTCACTCCAAGTAATATAGGTGAAACTAATTGAACCAAACTAACCCCAAAGTTGCCAATACCTGCCTGAATACCAAGAGCTGTTCCAATTAAACGCTTAGGGAAAAAAGTACTGGTACTTGGCATAAATGAAGAAAAATCTCCACCCCCCATACCAAGTAAAAAAGCAATTAACATGAAATAACCAAAAGTAGAGTTAGAATCACCTACGGCAAACCCAAGCATTAATAACGGAACAATTTTTACCAGAGTAGAAACCGTAACAACCAAACGCGTTCCAAACATGGGAATTAAAAAAGTGTGTAAAATACGAAATAAACCTCCTGCCAGTCCGGGCATGGCTGCCAGCCAAAACAATTGCATTTTGGAAAAATCAAAACCGATTCCTGGAAGTTTTACCACCACCACACTGAATAAAAACCAAGTAGCAAAAGACATCACCAAACTAATGGTGGTAATCGTAAGGGTATTCCACGCTATTTTCTTTCCTGTGGATTCCCAAAACTTTTCGTCTTCCGGATTCCAATTCTGTAGCCAACTACTCATATATTTAAAAATTAAAGTTCAACATAAAATTATTCATGTGCAAAAGACCCTTTGGGTTCTTTCAGAAAAATCAAACAGAACAAAAAACTAATTGCTGCTCCTGCAGCAATGATGTGGAAAAAGGTTTGTGCGTCAACCATAGAATAAATCACCAAATACACCACAGCACCAACATTACCATAAGCACCTGCCATCCCCGAAATTTGCCCAGTCATTTTCTTATTTATAAATGGAATTACAGCAAAAGTAGCTCCTTCTGCACCTTGAACGAATAAAGAACAAATAATGGTAACCGCAACAGCCAAAGCTAAAGACCAGCTAGCATTGATGAATGACATAGCAAAAAAGCCAAGAGCAATGCCAATCATATAAATCAACATGGTGCGTTTGCGATTGCCCAGTTTATCAGACAACCAACCTCCTAGTGGTCTAGCAAATAAATTTACAAAAGCAAAAGAACCCGCTACCATACCAGCCAATGTAGGTGA
>LFEF01044518.1_pt1 | contig 15954 bp, 12 predicted proteins | sample 619371 | NCBI WGS metagenome assembly LFEF01 (sample SAMN03014291, study PRJNA259931) | freshwater metagenome | biome: lake; feature: waterbloom | place: China: Taihu Lake | collected 2006-08 | depth 0 m m
TGGTAAAAGCCTGCTGAGCATATCAGCAGGTTTTTTTTTTGCTATTCAGCTAATAATTCATTCACCTTTTGCATCTACTATTATGAAATAGTTGCCATTGGATATGCCACTACTTGATTGAACGAAACTTTGAAAAGGTTTTTTCAAAATTCATAAAAGTATAAACCACTTCACTAACCACTTACAAACAGATTAAAAATGTGATTTTTTATTTTTTACGAGAAATTATAATGAAAATTAATATACCATATCGCATTGACAATTTATGGTTTTCATAATTTTAATTGGTGTAATAAGGAAGAACATATTCAATAAACCAATTTGGTAATTTTTCTGTTTTTAATTCCATCGTACCTTTATACACTTCAGCAATTAAAAGTTGTTCTTTGCCGGAGTTATCAAATAAATAAGCACGATAGCAATGCGGTAAGGCTAAATGCAAATTATGAAGTGTTTTGTAATAACGCTCAATAATTTTATGTTCGGGGACTTCGTGACCTCCTTTTTCCACACGGTTATTCACTCGAGTTACATTAACGTCGGGGCTATCAATGCAAACAAAATATAAGTAAGCATTGTAGCCTAAAGCAACTACTTTTGTAATTTCATCTATTTTTGATGGATGACTCATCACTGTTTCAAAACTAAAAGACTTATTTTGCGTAATGAGTAAATGCCTTATGAAAGAAGCAATAAAAGCTCCTTCATAGCTATGCGTTTCCTTTGAGGCATCTACAATAAAGTTTTCTTTTATAACTATATCAATGGGGTGACCTTCTTTCAATGCTTTTTGGTATAGCGATTGAGACGATTCTATATCTTTGAAATTATCCAAGTCGGTTTGAGAAGCAACAAGTCCAATTTCTTGTAAGTCTATCAAACCTGTTTCAGATAATTTTTTCTCTAAAAGATCGGCGTTTATAAAAAAACCTGTGTTGTAATTTTTGGAAAATTCGTTAAAAAGCGTGCTTTTACCTGATCCATTTGGTCCGGCAAAAACCCTTATTTTTTTATTACTTGGCATGTAGAATTTGCCCTTTTTTAAATTCAAAAGGCACATCGTTGGCCTTTTCAATTTGCTTTGTAGCCACTACGGTTCCATTTGCATTTTCTTCATAAACCACACCGTCTTTAATGTAGGTAATCGTTAAGCCTAATGCTTTAGAGCCACTAAACGCTCTCTTTGCAGAAATACGTGCTGCTTTTTCCAATGCCTTAGTCTGTGGCACATCTTTTCTAAAAATTATTTTTGACATAGTGCATTCAATTGTAGTACGTACATTTGTTTTACAAATATACTTAATTTATTACACATTTAAAACCAAAATTTCGGTTGTTTAGTAAATGCTTTTTAATGTGAAAAAGGTATTAAATAAATAGTTTACCTTCACTTTGAATTAGTTTGTTTCAATATTACTTGAACTTTTTTTAATCATAAGTGATCAGAATACTCAAAAGAACATGATACGGTAGTATTTTATAATTCGAATGTATATCGTTAAACCTATCACTTTTGTCAACATTTATTTTACGGATTCCCGTAATCCCCTTATTTTTTTAGTTTTTCGATGTACTTTCTTGTTTGGGAGATGATTTTTTCGCAGGTTTCTTTGTTGCTGTACATTTCGCTTATCCCAATGATTTGGTGGTTTCCCATGGAACGGAGTATAAAGAAATAGTCATTGCCGGGTGTTTTTCGTATTTCGAAATTTTCTTCATACACGGCATTCATTTTCACGGAAACGATTTCTCCCAAGCAAACTTGTTTGATTTCGTGTTTGTTTCCGGTGAGTAGAATACTTCTGTCTTCCGATAGAAATTCATAGAACCATTTATTTGATTCCGATTGTTGTATCACAAATTGTGGCATTTGTTGGGGTTTGGGTTAAATTTTTCCAAAAATAAGCCGATAGGAAAGAGGTATTTTACGGGAATCCGTAATTTGAGGAATTTGCTACCTTTTCCACGTCTTTCTAATAAAGAATTGGAAGCGTAATGTAAATTGAAGGGTAGATAAATTTTAAGGTCTAAACTCAGCCAAAATCAAAGAAATAGAAAGCAGTCTTAGACGGAATGGAACATTTTAGATGAATTTTAATGAAAGAATGCAATAATGTTTAAGGAATATCAATCCCATTCGGCTTTGGAAAATCAATACCTAGATGATGATATAATTCTCTTACTTTCGAACGCCAACTTATTCTTGCTTCTACCCAAGTTTTACTGCCTTCAGTAATTTTTATTTTATCGTGTGAATGTGTTGGGAATTTTGAAGATGCTTTTATGTTGTCAAAACCAATAAGAAGTTCAAGATTATCTAAAACGGTTTGATTTTTATCTAAATCAAAAATTGTTTTATGTTCTGTTTTATTGAATTTTTCAGCTTTCTCTTTTAAACATACAAATAGCGAACTTAATTTGATTTCATCAGTAATAAAATCTAAATCATAAATATCTTTTTTGGTAGAACGATTTGACAAACTAACTAGTTTGTATAAACCAATATCAGCATTACTGAATAATCGAATGCCACTGATTGTTTCAATTTTGAAAAGGTGTTTCATGTTTTGTAAAACATCAACTTTTACGATTGTTCCATCTTCGGTATGAATATAAAATCTTAAAAAAGTGAATTGATCATTTATATCACATGGGTTGTCAAAATTTCCGGCATTTTTACCGAAATGAGCTTTTACTTCATTTTGAATTGTATTAAAGCCATCTAAGCCAATTATTTCCGAACAGAATAAATCAATATCATCTGAAATTCTATGGTTATACTGTAACGCCAAGTTTGTACCACCTGCTAAACTGAAATTAGTTAACGAAGGTAAACTTTGTAATTGAAGAATTGTTTTGACTATTGCCGGAGAAACCGCATTCATTTTAAAGCGAATAACGCAGAAAAGGTGCTACTTTATATCTTTTTGCTACACTAACACATACTTTATTACTGATGTTTTCTTTAGTGTTTTTTAGGTATTTTACAATAACTCTTGGAGTATATAATTGCTCTAATCGCTTAATATCTTGTTCAAAAGTATCCGGTGTTGTAGCATACATAGCTCTTGGAATAATGATTGCTTTATCTTTTTCAAGATTTAACTTATCAAAATCCATATCCCAAAAAAGATGTTTGGGGAAAATTGTTGCTATGTTTACTTTGTTTTTCATGATTTAATATGGCTCAAATATAGTGCCATTATAATCCTACATCTTGATTATCAATAGTTATATTTTTACAAAAGTAGAAATTTTATTGATTATATCACATGATATTTTACCGATTATTATGTTGTGATTTGTTGAGTTTGTCCAAAAACCGACCCACTACGAAAGTTGGGGGGGTGACATTGCGTGATTAGAAGCGTGGAATCATTTTATGTATAGATATGGGTTGGATAGTATCCTTTGATTTTGAATAATATACTAGAACTAAGAAGCTCTGAGAATACTATATCGGAAACTTTTTTAAAAATTTAGCATCAATTTAAATAGAGATTATCCCCACGTTTTTTGGTAACCTCCACCACCTTTTCTAAATTTTACTTTATAGTTGTTACATCTACTACAGTCACGACCAAATTGCCAAATTAATGAAAATTCATGAATGCCTTGATTTCTTCTGAATTTTGAGGTATTAAAGTCATGTGAATATCCAAAAATAAATTCACCAACTTTTACAGACATAATTGGGTTAATTGATGTTAAGAGGTGACCATTATCACTTCTTCGTTCAGGATTGGTAGCAAATAAAACACCTATACCTATTGTGTTCGTTTCAAAAATAGTGCCTATGTCTAATCTGTTGTATTGTGATTGCCGCATATAATTCGCAGTCAGAAGTAAACTTGAACCTTCCGGAATTAAGCTGGAAGGAGAATTATTAAATTCAATATATTGCCCTCCATGAATGGATAAAAACATATTTAAAGGTACATTTCCATTTTCTCTGAATGAAATATCGGGTCTATTCAAATGTCTAATTGCGACACCTATCCATGTTTTTTCAGCGTCAAATGCAAATCCAGCAGTTGCATCAAAAAAATTAATATTATTGTTATTGTTCAATACACCCGGATCAATACTGCCTTGACCAATGGTTCCCGTGTTTACATCAATTTGGTCTTCAAGCAGTAGATTAGAAAAATTAAAATCTTTTCTACCATAACCGGCTTCTGCACCAAGTCTCAATCTCCATTCTGAACTTAACTCAACAATATAGGAAAAAGTACCGTTTACTTTAAAATAATTGTAATTCGTAAACACTTCATTGTGATTTTGAACCGTCAATCCTAATCCAACTTCATCAGTAACTAAGTTATTCAAATAGGCAAATTGTGTATCTATTTTAGTATTTCCATTTGGCCATTGTCTTCTGTGAATAACTCCTGCACTCCATGCATTTGAAACACCAGTGAAAGCTGGATTCATGGTTTCGGGGATTAAATAAAATTGAGTAAAAATTGGATCTTGAGCATTTGCTAAAAGGCTCATAAATAGTGTAATTGATACAATAAACTTTTGCAGCATAGTGAATATTATTTGATTAGAACAAAAGTTTGATTTTGTTGTACTGTTTTTCCATAAAAAGTTTCTGCCGTAATTACACTATAGTAATTTCCATTTTCTGCGGTAATTCCATTTAGCTTTCCATTCCATCCCACTAAAACCTCTCCTGTTTCAGAATAAATCATAGATCCCCATGAGTCATAAACATCCATTTGAACCTTTTTTAAATATTTAGTCACTGGTCTAAATGTATCATTTACTCCATCATTATTTGGTGTAAAAGCTGAAGGAATTACCAACAAGTATCCTTTTTCAACCAAAAGTGAAATGGTTAATACATAGACACAACCAAAGGGATAAGTTACCGTCAATTTTACAATATATTCCTTTTCGATAGCATACGTATGAATTGGATTTTCCTCGTTTGAAAATGTACCGTCACCAAAATCCCAAACAATATTTTCATAATCTCCGGTTGCATTACTAAAGAATTGAATTGGATCATTCACAGAATATATTCCATAGGTTAAAAAGGCAACAGACTCTAAATTGATAGCTGGATTGCCAATTTCAGGATTATCTACATTAACTGTAAAATTTGTTGAACATCCTATATTGTCTGTAACCGTAACAATGACAGACCCTTCAATATCTGTTTGCATAATTTGATTGTTGTTGCCACTGATAGTTCCGCTTGACCATTGAAAAGTATAAGGCGGAACACCTCCTGTAGCATCAGCTACAAAAAATTGAGTGACTTCACGGGTTTCACAATTTGCATTGGTAGTGGTATTAACATTAATAGTTAAAGGATTAGGTCTTATTAAAGTAAATTGATTAGATGCTGAACAACCATTTGCATCCAGTACAGTAATGGCATAATTTCCAGCTACAATAGAAGATAAATCCTCTGTAGATGATCCGTTTGACCATGAATACGTAAATGGTGGAGTACCTCCAGATACGATTAAATTAATCGCCCCGCTAGCAGCATCAGTACAATTGATAGGTTGTGTTAATACTGCTGAAATGACTAATGGTTGAGGTTCAATAATTGTAAATGTTTGCGTAATTGTACATGGTGTTCCATCAACAATTGTTGCTGTATATATTCCAGGCGGTAGATTATTTCTAATTAATCCGGCACTACTACCATCACTCCATTGTAAAGTTACGGGAGCAATTCCGCCGGTTAAATTAAGATTTATACTTCCATTATTTGCACCATTACAAGAAATTTGAGTTACTACAGGATTAGTGGTAAATATAGGTGCTTCAGGTATATTTATAGTCTCTGTTTTACTACAGCCTAAATTATCTGTAACGGTTATTATATAATCTCCTGCTGAAAGATTGTTTTGACTTAAAGCGGTTGATAAGTTATTCCAACTGAATTGATAAGGAGGAATTCCGCCTGAGAGAGTTACTGAAAGTGAAGCATCATTAGCACCATAACAACTAATTGGGGTTGTTGTATAGCTAATAATTATTTCAGGTGATTGTGTTAAAGTAACACTTAATTGAACTGAACAACCATTATCATCCGTTACGGTTAAATCATAACTACCTGCAATTAGATTTGAAATATTTTGATCCGTGCTTGTATAACCATTTGGACCCGTCCATAAGAAATTATAATTAGAAACTATTGTTCCACCTACACTCACAACTTGAATTGCACCGGTTTCGTTTCCAAAACATTCAATATTCGTTTGATTTACGAGTGAAACTTGCAATAAAGGTGGTTCAGTAATTGTAAAAGTTGCAGTTTTTGGACCACAATTGTTTGAATCAACAACTGAAATTTCATAGATGCCGGGTTCAAGATTGGTAATATTTTGACTGTTTGAGAAGAATACTGAATCCTTCGTCCAGTTGTAGATAAAATTATTTGAACCTCCATTTACATCAATTTCAATACTTCCATTATTTTCATTAAAGCACGTTATATTTGATAATTGAATAAGTGATATAGAAATATCATTAGGTTCTGTTATAACAAAACTCTCTGAATATGGACAATCACCTGTATCTTCAATTAATAATGTATATGTGCCTGGTTCTAAATTAGAAATAGAAGACGATGAAGCATTAAAACCATTCGGTCCGGTCCACGTTATGGTGTAAGGAGGAATACCTCCTGTTATATTTGTGGTTATAGATCCATTATTTGCTTGAAAACAAGTGATGTTACTTAAAGTGATATTTGGATTTATGGATGGGTTAACTGTTACAGTCACCGTAAATGGATCACCCAAGCAGTTTCCTGAAAGAGGAATAACAGTATAGGTGACTGTAGCAACATTTGATGTTAGGTTAATTAAATTCTGACTGATTTCTGTCTGTGGAATATTTTGTGCTGTTGCACCGGTAATTGTACCGGCAGGATTTACTATTGGTGTTGTCCAAGTGTAGGTAGTTCCTGAAGGAATGATATTACTCCCCGAATCCAAAGGGATAATCGTAAAAGTTGTGCCACTACAAATAGTAGTGTTTTCAGCATTAATTACAGGAGTTTGATTAACAGTAATTGGAATAGCATCAGTAGTAATTATTTCACATCCTCCTGAAATATCAGGGAAAGTTACTACGCAATAATAATAAATCGTTCCTACTGTTGAAACATTTGGAGTGAAAGTTGCATTAATTGCACCGGTAATTAATGTTCCACCTGTATTTGCATTAATAGTATTAAAAAACCACTGATAATTTGGAGTGCCAATACCATTAACAATTGTAAATGACAAAGCCGGAGTTGACTCACCTAAACAGATTGTATTTGAAATCGGTTGATTATTTATTGCAGGAGATAAATTAACAACAATTGTTGCTATTTCACTAGTAACGATACAATCTGCACCATTCGGTTGAGAAACAATACAATAATAATAAAAAGTACCCACTGTTGTGGTTTGAGGTATAAAAGTGTCGTTCGTTTCTCCTGCTATAGCAATACCATCAGTAGTTGAATTGGTTGTTGAAACATACCATTGATAATTATAGCTGCCAGTTATTCCTCCTGAAACGGTTGCTGATAATATACTTGCTATTGCATTTTGACAAAGGATTTGATTAGGCAATGGCTGAGCAGTAATAATCGGATCATCTACAACCACAATTTCTGCCACATCACTTGTTATTGCTCCACAACCACTTCCTGAAAAATTAATTTCTACATAATAAAAATAACTTCCTTCGGACGTAAAAACAGGAGGTAAATAAGTAGAGCCGTTTGCTCCTCCAATAAGTGTTCCGCCACTATTAGAATTGATTGTATTAGAAAACCATTGGTATGAAGGAGTTCCTGTTCCTCCTGTGAAGGTTACAGATAATAAATTGTTGATTATTCCCCCAACACAAACATTTTGTGAGGGGAGAGGATTCTGGTCAATAGTAGCACCCGGAATCACTTCAACTGTAGCAACATTTGTTGCAATGGTTGAGCAACTACCATTTATCCCAGAAAAGGAGACTAAACAATAATAATATAATATCCCAATTGAATCTGTTGGTGGTATATATGTTGCGTTTGTTGCTCCTACAATAGCCGTTCCGGTTGTTGAATTATTTGTTGTATTTACATACCATTGATAGGTTGCTGTTCCTGCACCATTAGTGAACGAGAATTGAAGTGTTGATGGTGTGCCATTTAAACAAACCACACTTGAAGTCGGTTGATTATTGATAGATGGGGATACATTTATCGTTACAGATGCAGTAGTACTCGTAACGCTACAGCCAGGAGTAGATTGCGTAATTATACTATAATAATACACTGTTCCAACTGAAGTTGTAGGTGGGGTGAACGTGTTTGAAGTTGCTCCTGTAATTAATGTTCCCGTTGAAGTATTATCAGCAGTATTACTATACCATTGATAATTAAAAGAACCATTTCCACCATTTGCATTTACTTCTAATATTGTTGCTGTTGCTCCTTGACACAAGGTTTGAGAAGGAATCGGTTGAGTAGTTATTGTTGGGTCATCAAAAATAATTACTTCTGCAACATTACTGGAAACACTATTACAACCATTACCATTCAAAGAAATAACAACGTAATAGTAAAAATTACCGGAAGTAGTATAAGTTGGAGGAAGATAAGTTGTGTTTGTAGCACCTGAAATTATGGAACCACCAACGTTTGAATTCGATGTATTTGAGTACCATTGATAGCTGGCTGTTCCAACTCCACCACTATAGCTAACTGATAACGGACTTGTAATAGTAAAACCAACACATCCATTTTGAGTTACTGTAGGTTGAGTTGAAATTGTAGGTTGAGGATTTACCACTACACTTCCTATATTTGAAGTTAAAGAAGAACAACCACCGGAAGTTAATGAAATCTCACAATAATAGTAAAACGTACCTATAACATCAGCAGGAGGTTGATAAGTGTTATTGGTAGCACCGCTAATCAATGTACCTCCCGTTGTAGAATTATTTGAATTCACATACCATTGATATGTTGGAGAACCTGAGGAATTATTTAGGTTAACAGTAAGCAAAGTGGGGTTACCATTAAGGCAAACAGAACTAGATGTAGGTTGCGTTGTTAGTAATGGTGCTGGATTTACATTTATTACATAATTTACTGGAGTGCCAACACAACCATTAAAGCTCGGAGTAATCACATATGTAACTGTACCCGGATTTGGATTAGTTGTAACAATCGTCTGAACCGGTATTGTATTCGTACCGGATGTTAAAAAGCCTGAAATTCCGGCAGTTGCAGTTGCTGACCAAGTGAATGTTGTGCCAGTTGGGTTTACATTTAATGTAACTAATGTAGTTTGATTTCCTGAACAAATGGTTTGGCTTAAATCAGTATTTGTAATAGTAGGTGCTACATTTATTGTAAAATTTTGTGAAGCATTTGTAGAAGCTCCACATTCATTTGTCACAACAAGCGAGACAGTATAATTGCCTGGTGTTGTGTAGTTGATAGTGCCTGGATTGGCTAAATTAGAAGACGAAGGAGTTCCACCGGGGAAGCTCCACGCATAACTTAATACACTAGAGGCAGGTGCACAACTGTTGATGTTGGCCGTTGGATTGATATTAGCAGTACCACAAAAATTGCTAATCGGTAAAATTGAAACTGTAGGAGGTTTTTTGACAGTAACTGTTTTGGTTGTGGTTGTACTTCCACATGAATTTGTTGTTGTTAAAGTAATCGTGTAAATCCCGGGTTCTGTAAAATTATAGGAAGCGTTTGCAGTAGTTTGATTCGGAATAGGAGTTATAGATGTTCCACAATAGGCCGGAGCATAAGTAACTGACCAAAGATAGGTTGGAGGAGTACATTGATTGGATAAATTTGTATTATTTGTTGCAGTAATGGCTAGAGGTGCACAACCTGAATCTGTATTTAATGTGAACAATGGTGTTAAAGGTGGTTGTACACAAATTGTTTTTGATTCGGTGTCAATTCCACATTTATTTCCAGTTTTGATTGTTATAGTGTATGTTCCAGCAATATTAAAAATTACACATAAAGTCTGGGATCCAGAAAGCCAAAGACTAGGATCAGTCGAAGAAAAATCATTTCCTAAACTACTTCCTGTTCCTAAAGAGAATCCTGTAGAAGGACTAATTGACCATACGATTGATGGACTTGAACATGTATTATTAATAACTTGGTTTCCAAGAGAAGTATTTTCCATACAAACTTGAGTATTTGTACAAGCAGCCGGTGGAATAGTAAAATCAGCTTGTGGATTAGCTGAAACATAAATCGGGACAACACCAACAGATGAAGTACTACATGGATTAGTTGCCACAATATTAGCAGAAAATGAATTAGGATAACTATTACTTCCATCTGAACTTGTTGTTCCACATGAAGAAGTAACGAAAGTATGCGTTACAGATGATGGAGGAGGATGATTAAAAACTTGGGGAGTAGAGCCATCATTAAATGTTACAGTATATGTAGTTCCAGCCGGGTTATTTGTAGTACCAGTTATTGGAAAAGTTAAAGAATTAGCATTGCAAATATCGGTATTACCCGGATTACCCAATGATACAGCTGGATTAGATCCCACAAAAACAATATAAGTTTTTGTAATTGAACAACCATTACTTCCTAATATTGTATAAGTTAAGTACCATAATCCAACTGGATATGTATGTGATAAAGTTGACCAAGTAGTATTACTAAAATTTGGAGATCCATCTCCCCAATTTATTGTATAATTTGTATTTGTAGCTGTTGTTGTTGAAGTATTAGTGAAATTCAAAGTTGAAGAAATATTACTACATACTCTAAATACATCAAAACCATTAAAAGTTGAACCTCCATTTGTTCCTCCCATATTTGCATTTGGTTGTGGGTTTATTATAATAACCGCACTACCTGATGCACCAGCTGTAACTGGCGGTGTTGCACTATCTTCCACATTTATTAAAACATAATTAAATGTTCCAGCAATAGAGGTATTAACACTAACTGTAACAGAATTATTATTACCCGTAGTACTAACAAATAAAGTAGCCCCTCCATTTATTTGATAACCAAATGTATAAGGTGCTGTTCCTCCGGCACCTGTGAAAGTAATGACAGGACTTGATGCATTTTGACATACTGTTGCACCTCCTGAAATAGTAGCGGTTAATGCTAATGTGCCTTTAGTTTCTTTAGCAAAAGCAAGAGAACAAAAGAATGAAAGAAAAAAGGTAAAGTAAAATTGCTTCATGAACAGTGCTTTTGTGAGTGTATTTTGTTGAGTGGACTTTTTATTCAATTGTTATATTTTAGTGTTGTAAAATAGTAGAGAAAAATTTAGTATTTTAATCAAATTCCGGAGCACATTTAAGAACTTCATTGTAGGGTTGAATATATTTCCAAAAGGCTTTCCCGGCACTATCATGATAATTCATTGAATAGTTAAACTTTGTATTTGACGCAACTTGATATAGATATTCCGAACAACTATAAGAATATTTTTGTTTAAAACAGACAATAGCAAAATAATATGTTTTATACTCAATAAAGATGTCATAAAATGTGACTTTTGATATAGCATCGCTGTTATAACTTGTATATGTACTACCATTACCTTTTGATTTAATTAAATCAATCATTTCATTACAGTTTTGAGATTTCATTTCAAAAATGAATGAAATTAACATTAGACTGAGTATTAGATTTTTCATGTAAAATTGATTTGTCACAAACATATTATGGTTCATGATTTATATTTTACGGATTCCCGTAAAGCAAAAAAATAAATAGGGAGATTTTTTACCGTGTGGTAAAAATTGTTTTTGGTAGCACTAAGTTAGTAAAAAACCAATACGATTTTAAAAAATGATATAATTTTGTTTATTGGTCAGTCTTGATGGGAATTTAGTCGTAAATAATTAAAGAATTTTAAATAACGAATTTTGATTTTAAATAATCCCCAAATCCTTCGCAATTGCCACCAAATGCACCGGATTATTCGCTTTGAAAAGGATTTTTAGTTTTCCCAATCGTTTTTCAATGGTGCTTTTGCTACTGGGTTTGATGCCTTTTTCTTTGAATACGTTTTCCATGTCTTCTTGGGCGATTCCGTACGAAAGATGTTTAAGGAGGTTGATGTCAAATTCATCAATTTGTGAACCGGTTTTGTTTTGCAACACGTGATGGACCTCCGGTGAAATGTAGGTTTTGTTTTGAGCTACGGTTTTGATGGCAGTTTTAAGCTGGTACAAACTTTCTCTGCCTTTCAACACAAATCCATCGATGGCTAATTTTTCAAATAAAGATTTGATACGGTATTCTTTTTCTTCTACCGAATACACAATCACTTTGATGTCGGGTTGAATGGCTTTAACGGCTTCAATTAAATCCTCTCCTGAAGCAAGTTTGCTCTCCCGACCATCTTCCTTGAACGACAAATCGGTAATCAGAAGGTCAAAAGGTTCATTGTCCATTATCGCCTTTTTTATTTTTAGTAATGCCCCTTCGCAATATTTGTCGTGTAAGTATAGATGGAGCTGCAGTTCGTTCAACACATGTTGCACCGCTAAACTAATCGAATCCAGGTCCTCAGCAATTAAAATCTTTTTGAACATACGCACTTATTTTGGAATGACTACTGTTATTTTACATCCTTTTTGGATGGTTGAGTCAAAAGTAAGACTTCCTTTTATTGCTAAAATACGGGTTTCCGCATTTTGGAGACCGGATTTGCGTTTTTGAGTATTTTTAATTCCAATTCCATTGTCAGTATAGGTAATCGTTATGTTTTTTTTATCTTCAGAAAAGTCTATGATTACCAGCGTTGCTTGACTGTGTTTTTTGGTGTTGACTAAAAATTCTTGAATGACCCGTTGTACTGTAATTTTTTTTTCCGGGGTTATCTTTTGCCAATTAATAGGTTCACTTACTTTTCGGATTACATTTAAATTAGGTTCACTATATCCATCAGTCATTTGAAACAAATCCGGTTCATACTTTTCATCGGTTCGAATATCGCTGTTTTCTTGAGAAATATCTCGTGTACGTTGGTAAATGTGTTCCAGATTATCGAGTAGTGCTTCTTTTGCAACCGGATTTTCTAAGTTCTGGGTTTGCGTAAACGTCATGGCATTGAATACATCATTCGCTAATTCATCATGGATGCGTTTGGAAATTCGTGTTTCCGTTGAATAGGTTGCCAGTTGCAGTTTACGTTTATTTCTGTTTTGGTACAAACGATATAGTAATAAGGCAATTATTATTATTAAACCAATAATGACTATCAGAATCGATTTTTGATTTTTATATTTGATGACTTCTTGCGTGGCTTTTTTGGCATCGTATTTTACTTTCGCAAATTGATTTTTGGCTTTGCTTCTTGTTTTGGTTAGGCTATCATTTATAGTAATATACTTTTCAAAATACTTTTTTGCTTCCTGAGGCGAGCTCAATTGAATGAGCCAATTAAGGGCTTCCAATTGATCATCAGGACTTTTTGCTTTTGTGGCAGCTTGTAATGCATTTTCGGCAAATTCTTTTGCTAATGATGCATTGGTCATCTGATAATATTCGGATAAGTGCATGTTTGAAGCGATTAATCCGTAATTATCTTGCAGGCTATCTCTTGTATGGAATGCTTTTTTAAGGTAGTTGAAGGCATCCGTTTTTTTGGCTTTAAAGAGGGTGTACCCGTAATTGTCCATCACCCTTGCTCCTTCGAGCGGATTTTGGAGCAGCGTTGGATTTTTAAGTAACTTTTTGTATTTGTCAATGGCTTTGACATACTCTTTTTTTTCCAAGAGCAACAAACCAATGTTGTTTTGATACATGATTTTATCCAGAGGTTCATTGGTTTGGTTTAGGGCCTTATTGTAATACCGTAACGCATTCTCTATGTTATTTTGTTTGTGATAACAAATTGCCAGTAGGTTATAAAGATAAGGGAGATAAATGGATTGTTCATTTTGGTGTAATGCATCCGTAATTGTTTCTTCGCAACCGTAATAATCTCCAATATACTGTTGCAATGTTGCGATTTTTAAGGCGATGTATGCTCCCTGTTCTGTATTGGGGAGTACATTTATTTTAGCTTGGTTATAGCAATAATACGCACTATCCACTTGAAAATTATGCTCCAGCTGTTCTCCTTTTTGAATCCACTGCATATATGGATTATGCGGTTCCGGTACTGCTTTATTTTGATGTTGACAGCCCATTATGACCACAAGGAAGCTTATAAAAAACAACGGGAAATGAAAATTTTTTGTTTTCATTTCCCGAAGATAGCAATAAATTTAAATTTTTTTACACACTCAGAAGATAATAACCCTCGAAGTGTTCCAAACCTTTCGAGGGTTGAGTTAATCAAGGTTTAAGTGGTGGAGGTGGTGGCGGAGGCGGAGGCGGTTTTGGTATACCATGTTGCCCACCGGTATCTTCAAGCGATATAGTTTGAATCGACTCCGTTTGGTCGTCTGCTGAACAGGATTGCACAAGCCCAATTGAGATGCATCCCACTACAATAAAAAGTATTTTTTTCATTTTTGAATCATTAAATGTTACACATCAGTTTTCCGGTTCGGTGATTTTTCATCGAATTCCGTTATCGAGATTTACTCGATAGAGCAAAAGAGTACTCTTGTTTTTTTGGGAAGTGAAGTGAGCCGAAACCGAACATCTGTTTTATACTTCCCTGATAAATTTCAGTTCTGTTCAGCAGCACTTTTTTGAATCAGTTTCGTACATTTGTTTTGCTAACAATTTGTACAATCATTAATTCTGAGGCAAAGGAAAACTGAATTTGTGGTTGTGTTGATAAGGATTTCCGATGATTCCGATGAATTCCGGTTGTTCTGAATTATTCCAAACAATTCCGAAATACCGTTTTCTTTACTTATGAAAAAAAATACATTTAAGGATTATAAAGTTGCTATTAAGGAGCAGTATGAACAGTCAAAAGCCAAAGATGCCAGTGGTATTTTAGCCCATCCTACTCCTGCACAATTACGCCATTTTTGTATGCTCATGTGTGATAAAGGATTGAGTAAAAAAGATGAGGAGGTTTTTGGATTGTTTTTTGAGCGAAGAGAAGGGGAAGCCTTAAAAAAAGCAATTGACCGTGTCAATATTGATAAGTTTAAAACCGTCATTTCATTTTTAAAAGGGAATAAAGACACGGATAACTCCACCCGGGTAGAACTTGCTGCTATTCTTGTAGATTTTGAAGCCAGACCTTATGTAGTGTTTTCCAACTTGGTACAGCAAGTTGAGGTTGCAACCGATAAAGTTGCACCTGAAGTTCAGCTCCCTTCTTCAACAAGAGAGGATTTAACGACTATACCACAACCACCATTACAATCAGATCGGTTTTTAATATGGTTTGAAAAAAATAAATTTCCTTTTTTATTGTGTATATTGTTTTTAGCCGTTAGTGTATCTGGATTGTTAACTTTTTTATTCTCTAAAGAGGATTGTATGCAATGGCAAGTTGATCATTATGTGTCTGTGGCCTGTGAGGGAGAACAACATTCATTAATGGCATCAACCATCATTCCAGCCGATAAAAGGTTGACTGATTTCAGAAAAATAGTAGTAGATAAGACAACTGTTTTTTTTGCTGCTGATGGGAAACCTTTGATTTGGTATTGTAAAGTGAATGCACATCGAATCGATTTTTTCACCTCCAATGGGAATGGTTTTCATCCTGAGACCGGGAAGGCTTTGCGACCGGTAAGCCAATATATAGTTAATAAATATGTATTGGGGAAGAAGTGATTTTGATGCCAATCAACCCTCGAAGGATTCAAAACCCTTCGAAGGTTGAACTGACCCGTTTACTGTATTTACATTTATTTTGTCCAACCCACATTCTTTTTCCATTGTTCCATTTCTTGCTTTCTTTTCTCAAAGTCTTTTGGGGGCAATTGATTTTCTCTTTTTACTTTTATGTTTATAATTTCTGTTTGTTCTTCAATGGTGTTCAGTCCAATTGATTT
>LFEF01013650.1_pt1 | contig 15873 bp, 14 predicted proteins | sample 619371 | NCBI WGS metagenome assembly LFEF01 (sample SAMN03014291, study PRJNA259931) | freshwater metagenome | biome: lake; feature: waterbloom | place: China: Taihu Lake | collected 2006-08 | depth 0 m m
CGGCGCTTCGGCATCGCCGCGCTGGTACTCGCGCCGCTGGCGTGGCGCCAGAGCGATGGGCGCCCGGGCTGGCGAACCCTCTTGCTCTACGCGGCCATGGGGCTCTGCCTGGCGGGCTTCTTCGGCACCATGTTCTGGGCGGCGCATAGGGTCAGTGCACTGTCCATGGCGACCCTGTTCGTCAGCGTGCCGCTGCTGGCGTACTGCCTCGGCCGGGGGCTGGGCGTCGAACAGCGCGCGGGCAGGCTGCTCGCCATCCTCGCGCTCGGGGCGAGCGGGGCTCTGGGGCTGGCCTGGGCCGAGAACGGCGGCGACTTCTCCGGGATGCAGCTGGGCTTCGGCGAGCTGGGTTTCTTCTTCGGCTGCGTCGCCTCGGCGCTCTATCCGGTGCTCAGCAAATGGGGGCTGGCCAACGGATCGTTGCCGACCCAGGCGGGCCTGCGCACTTTCTGGAGCCTGGTGGCGGGCGCTGTGCTGATCGGCCTGATGGGGGCGATATGGGAGCGCCCGGCGGCGCTGCTGCACATGAATCTGCTGGACCTGCTGCTGGTGACCTACCTGGGCGTGTTCTCCAGCGCGATGACCTTCTTCCTGCAGCAGCGCGCCACCAGCGCACTGACCCCCGGGGCGGTAACGGCCTACAGCTACCTGGTGCCCTTCGTCTCGATGCTGTTGCTGTTCTTCGATCAGCCCGCGCGCATGGGTTGGCACTGGCTGCCGGGCAGCCTGCTGGTCATCCTCGCCATCGGCCTGCTGCTGCGCCGGGACGGGCAGCCAAGCCGCTGAGGCGGTCAGCCATCCAGCAGCGCTCGTGTCCAGGCAATTGCCTGACGTTCGCGCTCGGCCCAGTCGCCAGCGATTTCAACGAACGGCTGCCGATGCTGCCGAAGCCAGTCACGGCATTGCTCGTAGAAGCGCTGCCTGTCGTCTAGATCCGGCTGGCAGCGCTGGCCGTCCGCATGCCACTCGGCGCCTGTGGGCGAGAGCAACAGGTGCTGGTGGTATTCGCGCGCCTGCAGTTCGGCTTCCAGCCAATCGGGGCAGTCGCCGAACAGCGTGCGGCTCCAGAGCATGTTGCTCAGCAGATGGGTGTCGAGGATCAGCAGATGCGGTGCGGCGGCCCGTGCGGCGTCTTCCCGGGCCAGTTGGCCGCGGGCAATGGCCGGGATGTCGGCCAGCGTCGTGTCGCGTTGCGTCCGCTCGATGTAGTGACGCACGTACTCGTCGACCAATAGACCGCCAAAGCGGCGTCGCAAGCGATCGGCCAGCCAGCTCTTGCCGGTGGATTCCGGTCCGGTGAGCACGACGACCTTCATCGGGCGGCCACCAGGGTCGCACGCCATTCACGCAGCCCCATCACCGCCAGCGCGGTGAACAGCGCGTAGAGCCCGGCCGTCAACCAGTAGCCCTGGAAGCTGAAGAAGCCGACAAACAAGGCATCGACCACGATCCACAGCGGCCAGCACTGCAGGCGCTTGAGTGCCATCCACAGCTGCGCGAGCAGGCTGAAGGCGGTCAGGCTGGCATCAATCCAGGGAAACGCCGCCTCGGTGAAGCGAGCCATTGCGCTGCCGAGCAGCAGGCTGCCTAACACCGCCATGCCGATGCCGACCAGCACTTCCGGCCCGCTGGCCAGGCTCACGCGCCGGCCGTGCCCATCGGCGCCGCGGGTCCAGGCCCACCAGCCATACAGCTGCATCACCGCGAAGACGCCGTGCAACAGCACCTGGGAGTACAGCTTGGCATCGAAGAAAAACCATGCATACAGCGACACCATGCCCAGCCCGATGGGCCAGCACCAGCTGTTCTGCCGCACGGTCAGCCAGACGGCGACAACGCCCAGCAATGAGGCGATCAGTTCGAGAAGCGACATGGCGGTGACCGGTGGCGAAGAACGAGGGGCGCGATCATAACGGAGCCGGGCCTCGTCCGGATCGCGGCCGGCGAGATTGAACGACCCCGACATCGACCTGTCTTGGACAATGCAAAGGCGCAGCGGGAGGCTGGCCTGATGTCGAACGAGGCCGCGAGGCGATGGAATCGATCCTGAATGACCCAGGCAATGGCTGGTAGTCGCGGCGGCTGGCGAACAACGGATGGCTTATGAGTGATGCCGGAGCGCGGCACGGCAAGAATCGCAACATTCAATTTCTTCGTGGCTTGGCAATCGTGCTGGTGCTGCTGGCCCACGGCTCGGTCATGCTGATAGGTGCCGAGGCAGTCTGGTGGGATAGGGTGCTGCAGCGCTTCCTGCCGGGTGTCGGAGTCGACCTGTTCTTCCTGATATCCGGCTTCCTGATGGGTGCAACCTTCCTGCGCAAGCACAGGCAATTCGACGCGGTGGCGGTGTACGGGTTCTACAAGAAACGCATTCGCCGCGTGCTGCTGCCGACCTGGTTCTGGTCTGCGCTGGTATTGCTGTTCGCTGTGCTCGAGCCGCCACGCGGCGCACCCAGCTATTCGCTGGACACCCTGCTGGGCGTGACCGCGAGCGCGGCGTTCTTTCTCGCCAATGTGTTCAACGCGCTGCACGAGACGGATTTCGGCTACTTCTGGTCGATCGCCCTGGAAGTACAGTTCTACCTGCTTTTCCCGCTGCTGCTCCTGCTGGGCAGGGCGTTCTGGCCGGCGGTGATCGGCATCGTGCTGTGGTTCAGTTTTGCCAATCCGTTTGCGCCCGAGTGGCTGTTCCGCGCCAACGGGCTGTTCCTCGGCCTGTTGCTGTGGAAGCTGTCGTCCCTGGAATCGTTTCGGCTGGTCGAACGGGACATCGAGGCGATGTCGCCTGTGAGCAAGGTGCTGGTGATGGGCCTGGCGGTGCTGGCGGCCAGCGTGCTGGCCATCGCGCTGGAGCCGTTCGCGTCGTTCCGCTGGGCGGCGACGACGCTGGTGTTGGCCGTTCCTTTCATGCTCGCGGCCTGTTCCGGCGAAGCCATCTTCGGCAGCCTCTCGCGCCCGCTGGAAGCCATAGGCCAGATTTCGTTCTCGCTGTACCTCTGCCATATCCCGGTCTGGCTGCTGTGCATGCACTGGCTGGACGATCAGCCGGTGCTACCGCGCGTTGCGCTCTGCGTGACGGTCTCGCTGATCGTCGCCGGGCTCAGCTACCGGTATATCGAGCGACCGCTGACCGAAGGGGCGGTATCGCGTGAACCGGCGATTGACGAGGTGGGCACCCGCGCAGCCGTCCGCGGCCGTTGACGGATGGGGGCGCCTAGCTGGGGGCGCCTCGACGGGTGCGCTGAGGTGCAGTGGACTACTCGTCCTCGTCCTCGCCGCCAATGGCGCTGAGGCATTGCAGGCGGTGCGGGCCTTCCAGCAGCCAGCTTTCATCGTCGGCGTCGCGCTGCGCCTCCATGATCTGGTTGTAGCTGAACTGCCACTGGCGGCGGGTCCGGCCGTCCACCAGGTCGATGGTCAGCAACGTGGCCTCGCTGGCGAACGGCTGGTTGGCTTCGGCGGCTGCGTCGGCCTGATCCAGCACGGCTTCGTCGAGCGCGAACTGCCACGCATGCAGGCCGTCGATGATCAGCATGTCGGCATTTTCGAGTTCGTCGATCAGCCAGGGTGTTTCCGATGACATGGTGCACTTGCTCCGTGGATCGAACGCAGGCGTCGGGAGACGCCCGCGTCGAGATCAGTTGTCGTAGCCCAGGTTCGGCATCAGCCAGCGCTCACTGATGGCCAATTCCTGGCCCTTGCGCTGGCTGTAGCTTTCCACCTGATCCTTGTCGATCTTGCCGACGGCGAAATACTGCGCCTCGGGATGGGCGAAGTACCAGCCGCTGACCGCCGCGGTGGGCAGCATGGCGTAGTGCTCGGTGAGGGTGACCTGGCTGATGCCGTCGGCATCCAGCAGCTGGAACAGCGTGCCCTTCTCGGTGTGGTCCGGGCAGGCCGGGTAGCCGGGGGCAGGGCGGATGCCCTTGTACTGCTCGCGGATCAGCTCCTCGTTGCTCAGCTGTTCATCCTTGGCGTAGCCCCAGTAGTGCTTGCGCACCTGTTCGTGCAGCCATTCGGCACAGGCCTCGGCGAGGCGGTCGGCCAATGCCTTGACCATGATCGAGTTGTAGTCGTCGCCCTTGTCCTGATAGGCCTTGGCCAGCTCCTCGGCGCCGATGCCGGCGGTACAGATAAAGCCGCCTACATAGTCGGTGATGCCGCTGTCCTTTGGTGCGACGAAATCGGCCAGCGACAGGTTCGGCTTGGCGTCCGGCTTGATGGTCTGCTGGCGCAGGTGATGCAGGGTGGCCAGCTTCTCGCCGTTGTCACCGTACACTTCCAGGTCATCGTCCTGGACCTGGTTGGCTGGCCAGAAGCCGAACACCGCACGTGCGCGGATCAGCTTCTCGTCAACCAGCTTTTTCAGCATGGCCTGGGCATCGTTGAACAGCGAGGTGGCCGCTTCGCCAACCACCTCGTCCTCGAGGATGCGTGGGTACTTGCCGGCCAGGTCCCAGGCGATGAAGAAAGGCGTCCAGTCGATGTAGTCGACCAGGGTGCGCAGATCGATGTCTTCCAGCACCTGGCGGCCGGTGAAGCTAGGCTTGACCGGGATGTAGCCGCTCCAGTCGAACGGCGGCTTGTTGGCGATGGCATCGAGGTAGCTCAGGCGTTCGGTGCGCGCACTGCGGTTGGCGGTGCGCTCGCGGATCATCGCGTACTCCTCGCGGGTCTTGTCGACGAACGCCGGCTTGAGTTCCTTGGACAGCAGGGTGGTGGCCACGCCGACTGCACGCGATGCATCGGTGACATAGACCACTGCATCGTTGCTGTACTGCGGGTCGATCTTCACCGCGGTGTGCGCCTTGGAGGTGGTGGCGCCGCCGATCATCAGCGGCAGGCTGAAGCCCTGGCGCTGCATTTCCTTGGCCACATGAACCATTTCGTCCAAGGAGGGGGTGATCAGCCCGGAGAGGCCGATGATGTCGCACTTCTCGGCGATGGCGGTCTGCAGGATCTTTTCCGCCGGCACCATCACGCCCATGTCCACCACGTCGTAGCCGTTGCAGCCCAGTACCACGCCGACGATGTTCTTGCCGATGTCGTGCACGTCGCCCTTGACGGTCGCCATGAGGATCTTGCCCTTGGCTTCCGGCTTGTCGCCCTTTTCCGCCTCGATGAAGGGGATGAGGTGTGCCACGGCCTGCTTCATCACGCGGGCGGACTTGACCACCTGGGGCAGGAACATCTTGCCCGCGCCGAACAGATCGCCCACCACGTTCATGCCGCTCATCAGCGGGCCTTCGATCACCTCGATGGGGCGTGCGCACTGCTGGCGGCACTCCTCGGTGTCCTCCACGATGAAGGCGGTGATGCCCTTGACCAGCGCGTGCTCGAGGCGCTTGTCCACCGGCAGATTGCGCCATTCCTCGGTCTCGGCTTCCTTGACCGAGCCATCGCCCTTGTACTTGTCGGCGATCTCCAGCAGCGCCTCGGTGCCGCCGGCGCTGCGGTTGAGCACCACGTCCTCGACCGCGTCGCGCAGCTCCTTCGGGATCTCGTCGTAGATCTCCAATTGGCCGGCGTTGACGATGCCCATGGTCAGGCCCGCCTTGATCGCATGGAACAGGAACACCGAGTGGATCGCTTCGCGCACCGGGTTGTTGCCGCGGAACGAGAACGACACGTTGGACACGCCGCCCGAGGTCAGGGCATAGGGCAGGTTGTCGCGAATGAAGGCGCAGGCTTCGATGAAGTCGACGGCGTAGTTGTTGTGCTCTTCGATGCCGGTGGCGATGGCGAAGATGTTCGGGTCGAAGATGATGTCTTCGGGCGGGAAGCCCACCTCGTTGACCAGGATGTCGTAGCTGCGCTGGCAGATTTCGCGTTTGCGTGCAGCGGTATCGGCCTGGCCGGCTTCGTCGAAGGCCATCACCACCACCGCAGCGCCGTAGCGCTTGCACAGGTGGGCGTGGTGCTTGAACTGCTCGACGCCTTCCTTCATGGAGATGGAGTTGACGATGCCCTTGCCCTGGATGCACTTGAGGCCCGCCTCGATCACTTCCCACTTGGAGGAGTCGATCATGATCGGCACGCGGGAGATGTCCGGCTCGCCGGCGATCAGGTTGAGGAAGGTGACCATGGCCGCCTTCGAATCCAGCATGCCCTCGTCCATGTTGATGTCGATCACCTGGGCGCCGGCTTCCACCTGCTGCAGGGCCACTTCCAGCGCCTCGGTGTAGTTCTCCTCGCGGATCAGACGGGCGAACTTGGCCGAACCGGTGATGTTGGTGCGCTCGCCGACGTTGACGAACAGCGAGCTGCGGTCGATGGTGAAGGGCTCCAGGCCCGACAGGCGGCAGGCCTTGGGAATGTCCGGAATCACGCGCGGCGGGTACTTGGCCACCGCCTCTGCAATCGCCTGGATGTGTGCCGGCGTGGTGCCGCAGCAGCCGCCGATGATGTTGAGGAAACCGCTAGCGGCGAACTCCTCGACCACCGCGGCCATTTCTGCCGGCGTTTCGTCGTACTCGCCGAAGGCATTGGGCAGGCCGGCGTTGGGGTGGGCGGACACGTGGGTGTCGGCCTTGTTGGCCAGCTCTTCCAGATAAGGGCGCAGGTCCTTGGCGCCCAGGGCGCAGTTCAGACCTACGGAGATCGGCTTGGCATGGCGCACCGAGTTCCAGAACGCCTCGGTGGTCTGGCCTGACAGCGTGCGGCCGGAGGCATCGGTGATGGTGCCGGAGATCATGATCGGCAGCTCGACGCCATCTTCCTCGAATACCTGCTGCACGGCGAAGATCGCCGCCTTGGCGTTCAGCGTGTCGAAGATCGTTTCGATCAGAATCAGGTCAGCGCCGCCCTCGATCAGGCCACGGGTGGCCTCGGTGTAGTTCTCCACCAGCAGGTCGAAGGTGACGTTGCGGTAGCCGGGGTTGTTGACGTCCGGCGAGATGGAGCAGGTGCGGCTGGTCGGGCCGAGCACGCCGGCGACGAAACGCGGGCGATCCGGCGTCTCGGCGGTCTTGGCATCGGCCACTTCCCGGGCCAGGCGCGCACCTTCCACGTTCAGCTCGTAGACCAGTTCTTCCATGCCGTAGTCGGCCTGGGAGACCCGGGTGGCATTGAAGGTGTTGGTTTCCAGAATGTCGGCGCCGGCATCGAGATAGGCCTTCTCGATGGCCTGGATGACGTCGGGGCGGGAGAGCAGCAACAGGTCGTTATTGCCCTTCACGTCGCTCGGCCAATCGGCGAATCGCTCGCCCCGGTAGTCGGACTCCTCCAGCTTGTAGCTCTGGATCATGGTTCCCATACCACCGTCGAGAATCAGGATGCGCTGGCTGAGCGCGTGCTGGAGGGCCTGAAGTCGGGCGTTGCGAGCGGACATGGGAACTACCTGAAAAGCGGGAACGAAAAGAGCGGGAATGATAGCAAAGCTGCATGCTTTTTTAGCTGTCGCGCATTTGCATGAAGATTATTCAGGTTCGGCAGGCAGGCGGCGTATGTTGTGCACGCATAGAATGCAGGGTCACTTTCAGGCGTTCGTTTCATGTCCCACCGTTTCTGGCTCGGCTATCTGTTCCTGCTCATCGGCAGCGCTGCACAGGCCGAAGTCCTCTCCTATCAGCGCGATATCCAACCGATCTTCACCGCCAAGTGCGTGGCCTGCCATGCCTGCTATGACTCGCCGTGCCAGCTCAATCTGGGGAGCGGCGAGGGCGCCGAGCGTGGTGCGAACAAATTGCCGGTGTACAACGGCGTACGCTCCAAGGCCCAGGCCCCGACTCGCCTGTTTCTCGACGCCGAAGGCGAGCAGGCCTGGCGACGCAAGGGCTTCCATTCGGTGCTCGACACCCAGGGTGGTCAGGCGGCGCTGATGGCGCGCATGCTGGATCTGGGTCGCAGCCAGCCGCTGACGCCCAATGCCAAGCTGCCTGCGGAGCTGAATATCGGCATCGGCCGGGAGAACAACTGCCCGTTGCCCGACGAGTTCGATGGCTATGCTCGCAAGACCCGGCACGGCGGCATGCCTTTCGCCGTGACCGGCCTGAGCGATAAGGAATACGCCACCGTGCAACGCTGGCTGGAGCAGGGCGGCGCGGTCGAGCCTCGACAGCTGCAGCCCTCGGCCCGGGAAGCGACGCAGATCGAACAGTGGGAACGCCTGCTCAATACGCCAGGCCCGCGCGGCAGCCTGGTCGCGCGCTGGCTCTATGAGCACCTCTTTATTGCCCATCTGTATTTCGAGGGAGGCGAACCCGGTCACTTCTATCAGTTGGTGCGTTCGCGTACGCCCAGCGGCGAGCCGGTCGATGCGATCGCCACGCGACGGCCGAATGACGATCCGGGTACCCGTTTCAGCTACCGCCTGCGGCCCATCAGCGACGTGATCGTGCACAAGACGCATATCACCTATCCCTTGAGTGCGACGAAGCTCGCGCGGGTCAGATCGCTGTTCTTCGCAGACGACTGGACCGTCGAAGCGCTACCCGGTTATGGCGCGAATCACCGGGCCAATCCGTTCAAGACCTTCCAGGCGATTCCTGCCGAGGCGCGATACCAGTTCATGCTGGATAACGCTGAGTACTTCGTGCGCACCTTCATTCGCGGCCCGGTCTGCCGAGGCCAGATCGCCACTGACGTCATCCGCGACAACTTCTGGGTGTTCTTCCAGGACCCGCAGCACGATCTCTATGTCACCGATCGGCGCTTTCGTGAGCAGGCCACACCGCTGCTGGCCATGCCGGGGCAGTTCGACGAAATGGGCGACCTGCTGGCGTTCTGGAAGACCTATCGCGTGAAGCGCAACCAGTACGAGCAGCTGCGCACCAGGGCTTACGCCAACGCACCGGCCGCTTGGCCGCAGATCTGGGCAGGTAACGAGAACGCCTTGCTCAGCGTGTTCCGCCAGCATGACAGCGCCTCGGTGCGCAAAGGGCTGATTGGCGAAATTCCGCAAACGCTCTGGTGGATGGACTATCCGCTGCTGGAGCGCACCTATTACCAGCTGGTGGTCAACTTCGACGTGTTCGGCAATGTGTCCCACCAGGGCCAGACGCGCCTGTATTTCGACCTGATCCGCAACGGCGCCGAGCTCAACTTCCTGCGGCTGCTGCCACCTGCGTCGCGTCAGGCCATCCTGGATGATTGGTACGAGAAAAGCGGTCAGCTCAAGCTGCTGCTGGCCTACACATCGGTCGACCGCGCGACGCCTACACAGCTTGCGCTGGACAGTGGCGATCCCAAGCGCGCGTTCGCCCGGCAGCTGCTGGCGCGGCACGCGGGTATCAACGCCGCTCCCGACCCGATCAACCGCTGCCAGGGCACGCACTGCTATCGCGACGACCAGCCGGCCGAGCTGCAGCGTGTCGAACAGGCGCTCAGCCGGCTGACCAACCGGATGGCGGCCGGTATGCCTGCCATCTTGCATCTGCCCGAGGCGACCCTGGTGCGGGTCGAGTACGCCGGGGACCGCCGGGAAATCTACAGCCTGCTGCGCAACCGGGCTCACAGCAATGTGGCGTTCATGTTTGGCGAGTCGCTGCGCTGGCAGCCGCGCCTGGACACCCTGACAGTCTATCCGGGCATCCTCAGCAGCTACCCGAACTTCATCTTCAACCTGCCGGCGGCGGACGTCCCGACCTTCGTTGCGGCGATGGAGCAGGTGAAGGCGGGCGCCGATCTCGAGCGGCTGGTCGAGCGCTGGGGCATCCGCCGCAGCCATCCGCAGTTCTGGCACTACTTCAACGATCTGACGCGCTATCTCGAGGAGACCGAGCCGGTAGAGGCCGGCGTTCTGGACATGAACCGTTATGAAAACCTCTAGCAGGCGTTCCAGGGCGATCCACGGAACGTGGAACTTGAAATCCGATAGTCCGACTAAAATACTAGGACTTAACCGTGGCAGTGGTTTGACGTACACTGCCACGCATGTCTGCGAGGAGTTCCCATGAGCGCGATCACCATTACCGAAGCTGCACACGATTATCTGGCCGACCTGCTCGCGAAGCAGAACACCACCGGCATCGGAATTCGCATCTTCATCACCCAGCCCGGCACGCCCTACGCGGAAACCTGCATCGCCTACTGCAAGCCCGGTGAAGAAAAGCCGGACGACATCGCCCTGGCACTCAAGAGCTTCACTGCCTGGATCGACGGTACCAGCGAGCCCTTTCTGGAAGACGCACTGGTCGACTACGCCACCGACCGCATGGGTGGCCAGCTGACGATCAAGGCGCCGAACGCCAAGGTGCCGATGGTCAACGAAGACAGCCCGATGAACGAGCGCATCAACTACTACCTGCAGACCGAGATCAATCCGGGGCTGGCCAGCCACGGCGGCCAGGTAACGCTGATCGATGTGGTCGAGGAAGGCATCGCCGTGCTGCAGTTCGGCGGCGGTTGTCAGGGCTGCGGCCAGGCGGACGTGACCCTGAAAGAGGGTATCGAGAAAACCCTGCTGGCCCGGATTCCCGAGCTCAAGGGCGTGCGCGACGTGACCGATCACACCAACCGCGAGAACGCCTATTACTGATGGCTGCGGCCCGGCGGCGGCTTCCGCCGGGCCGTTCGGCAGGTTTCCAGGCAAAATGCCACTATTTTGCCTTCATGGCGCACACAGCGTCCTTGTCCTGCGATAAGCTCTTGCGCCTAGGTTGTCCGGGCAACGAGAGCTCGTACCATGTCTGCCATTTCCCTGTTGATCTGCGATGACTCAGCCCTCGCGCGCAAGCAGCTGCTGCAAGCGCTGCCGGCCGGCTGGCCGGTAACCGTCTGTCAGGCGGCGACTGGCTTGGAAGCGCTGGAGCGGATCCGCCAGGGTGGCGTCGACGTGATGCTGCTCGACCTCACGATGCCGGAGCTGGACGGCTATCAGGTGCTTGCGCAGCTGCGCGAAGAACCGCTCCAGTGCAAGACCATCGTCATCTCCGCGGATATCCAGGATGAGGCCGTGCGCCGCGTGCTGGCGCTCGGCGCGCTGGCCTTCATCAAGAAACCCGCCGACCCGGTGCATCTCCATCAGACGCTGGCGAGCCTCGGGCTGCTGGACGATGTGTCGTCATTCATCTGTCGCGTCGAGGGCGGCCGGATCAGCTTCCGCGACACCTTCCGCGAAGTGGTCAACGTCGCCATGGGGCGCGCCGCTGCGCTGCTGGCGCGGGTGCTGGGCGTATTCATCCAGTTGCCGATACCCAACGTGAACATTCTCGAGGTCGGCGAGCTGCACATGGCGCTGGCCGATGCGGCCCGTGGCGACAAGCTTACGGCGGTATGCCAGGGCTACATCGGGGGTGGCATCGCCGGTGAGGCACTGCTGCTGTTCCATGACTCGGAAGTCGCCGACATGGCACGCCTCATGCGCCGGCAGGACTACCTGGAGATGGAGATGCTGCTGGATCTGTCGAGCCTGCTGATCAGCGCCTGTCTGAGTGGCATCGCCGAGCAGATCGAGGTGGTGTTCTCCCAGGGGCACCCGCAGGTGCTGGGGCAGCATGCGTCCATCGACGAGCTGATCCGGCTCAACAGCGCACGCTGGAAGAAAACCCTGGCGGTGGAGATCAGCTACAGCCTGGAAGGGCATGACATCCACTTTGACCTGCTGTTGTTGTTCACCGAAGATTCGGTCGAGCTGCTGACCCGCAAGCTCGCCCACCTGATGGAATGAGCATGAGCAATTCCGCCGAGTTGAACGAACTTCACTGGCTGCTGGCCATCGTCCAGAGCATCGACGTGGGTGTCGTGGTACTGGACCGCGACTATCGCGTCGAGGTCTGGAACACCTTCATGGAGAATCGCTCCGGTCTGCACCCCGAAAAGGCCCGCGGCCAGACGTTCTTCAACCTTTTCCCCGAAGTGGATGAGGACTGGTTCCGGCGCAAGGTGGAAAGCGTCATGACCCTCGGCACGCCGTCGTTCACCATCTGGGAACAACGGCCATACCTGTTGCGCTTCAAGAACTACCAGCCGATCACCGGGCTGGAAGACTTCATGTACCAGAACACCACGCTCCTGCCGCTCAAGGGCATCAATGGCAGCGTCGACCAGGTGTGCCTGATCATCTATGACGTCACCGATGTCGCGGTCAACCGCCGCCAGCTGCAGGCGGCAAACGCCGAACTGCAGCGTCTGTCGAGCACCGATCGCCTGACAGGTCTGTACAACCGCGGGCACTGGGAAGAAATGCTGCGCCTGGACTACGCCCGTCATCGCCGCTACGACAGCCAGGCCGCGCTGGTCATGTTCGATATTGACCATTTCAAGTCGATCAACGATACCTACGGGCATCAGGTCGGCGACGCGGTGATTCAGCAGGTCGCGGAGCTGATCCGCGAGAACCTGCGCGATTCCGATGTGGCGGGCCGTTATGGCGGTGAAGAGTTCGTCGTGCTATTGCCGGACACCGACAAGCAGGGTGCGCTGACCTTCGCAGAACGACTGCGGCATGCGGTGGAGAGCCATGAGGTGCAGCATGAGCAGCATCGCATTCGCTTCACCATCAGCCTCGGCGTGGCCGACCTCAGCGTGCCCAGCAGCAGCCATGCACAGCTGATCGAGTGGGCGGACTCCGCGCTCTATGCCTCCAAGGCGGCAGGGCGCAATCGCGTCACCCTGCATCAGCACTGACCGCGTCGAAGCTGACGCTCAATCGGCCGCTTTGCGCAGAAAGGCAAGCAGGGCGACTTCCTCGGCGCTCAGCCATTTGCGCTTGCGCGCTGCGCGTAGCTTGACCAGCTCCCCATCGCTGAAGGCTTGCAGAATCGCCGGATGGATATAGCACTGGCGACAGACCGCCGGGGTATTGCCCAGCTGGCTCGCGACCTGCTTGACGGTTTCCACCAGGTTCTGTCGCGCGACGCTTGCCGAGGATGCGTCGAGCTTGCGCAACCGTTCCAGCGCCAACGCGCTGCCGGCCCAGGTCCGATAGTCCTTGGCGGTGAAATCGCGGCCGGTCATTTCCCGTAAATAGAGATTCACGTCGTTGGAGCTGACTGCACGGCGTTGGCCATCCTCATCCAGATACTGGAACAACTGCTGGCCCGGTAGCTCCATGCAGCGGCGCATGAGCCTGGCCAGGCGCCGGTCGCGCAGCGTCACCTCGTGCTCCACGCCACTCTTGCCGCGGAAATGGAAGCGGACCGCGGTGCTGCTAACGTTCACGTGGCGCGTGCGCAGTGTGGTCAGCCCGTAGGACCGGTTGTCCCTGGCGTAGCGGGAATTGCCGATGCGAATCAGGGTCGATTCGAGCAACGTGACCACCAGCGCCATGACCTTGTCGCGCGGCATGCCGGGCAGGGCCAGGTGCTTTTCCAGATCGCGGCGCAGCTTGGGCAGGGCTTCGCCGAACTCCAGCATGCGCTCGTACTTGTCGCTGTCGCGGATTTCCCGCCAGCGCGGATGGTAACGATACTGCTTGCGTCCGCGGGCATCGCGTCCCGTGGCCTGGAGATGCCCTTGCGGGTCGGGGCAGATCCAGACGTCCCGATAGGCCGGGGGGATCGCCAGTTTGTTGATCCGGCGAATCTCTTCTTCGTCACGGATGCGCTCGCCGCTCGGAGCGAAATAGGCGAACTTTCCACGCAACTGTCGGCGGCGGATGCCTGGCTGCGCATCGTCCACATAATGCAGGTCGGGTGGCAGGGTAGGGCAAAGCAGGGTGCCGGTGTCGGCGGTTTCGTCCAGCGGGACAGGGCGGGTGCCCTCGGCCAGGGGTGGCGGTTCCGTCGCAGTGTCGTGGCGCATGGATGGCGGGTCCCCGCTAGGCCTCGCCAGGGAGCTGGCGAGGCGATGGAATGGGCTCAGTTGTCCTTTTCTGTACTGTTGCGCATCAACAGGCGAATCGCCGCGACAAGTTCGTCGACGGCCTCGCGATAGAGTTCGGGCTTCGCTTCGGTCTCCGCCTGGTCGGCGTGCTTGCGCGCGGTTTCGAGGTGATCGTTGATCGATGAGTAGTCGCCAAGCATGGTCTGCTCCTGCTGTTGATCGGGAGGGTAGCCGGCCGTCGCGCATGGACGCGAACCGCCTCTATCAACTGACCGGCAGGAGCACTGGCGGTTCGTACCGTGCATCAGCGCGAGCGGCGGGTGGAAAGCGCCTTCGACCAGGTCGGATTGGAGCACCGCGGGCATCGCAGCGCTTGCTGGCTTTCCAGCGCCTGCGGAAAGCCGCAGCGGTTGCAGGCATACATGCCCGATGCCGGGATCTGCCGGAAGACCGGCCGGTACTCGGGCGGTAAAACCGAGAGCCCGGGGCGTACCGCTTCCGGCTCATGAAAGAACAGGCTCACGTTGCCGTCGTTTTCCAGTATGCCGAGTCTGACCTGGCCGAGATGCTCCACGCCCTGCTGGCGCAGCTCCATGAAGAACTCGTCCGCCGAGATGTTCATGCTGTCGAGGCTGCGCAGTTCGTAGATTCCGTCGCGAATGATGGTGACGGGTTTTCCTTCCAGCCACACGCCGAACCGCGGGCTGCGGCTCATCAGAAACACCGTCAGGCGGTACAGCGCCAGCAGCGTGGCAAATACGGCCGCAACCGGCAGCAGCGGAACATCGTCGTAAAAGGAGACGTCTCCCGCCGCAGAGCCGAGGGTCAGGATGATCACCAGCTCGAACACCGACAGCTGCCGTATGCCTCGGCGTCCGCTCACCTTGAGGAAGACGAATACCGCGATAAAGGCAAGCAGCGCCCGTAGCGCCACTTCCGCAACGAACATCAGCGGAAACTCATGCAGAAGCATGCGCTGCAGATCAAAGGGGGTCATCTGGGATCGTCCTTCCGAGAAGCCGGCGCATGGCCGGCAGGCATTGCATTCGACCTATTCTGAAACGTCAGCGTCGACGAATGCAGGCCGCAGTCACTCCGCCGGTGCTACCTCGAATTCCAGATCGATGCCATCGCCACTGCCATCTCCGACCACCGAACCGACGGCGGGCTTGCGTGTGACCTTGCGCCCTTCGTAGGCCTCGCTCAGATGGCGCTGAGCGATCTCGCTGATGTGATCGATCAGCCCGGGCATCTGGACGTCGCGCGGGACAATGAAGTGCAGCTTGACCGCTTGGGCACCGGAGCCCTGAGGCAGGTCGGCGAGCCCGCAGCTCTGCCACTGATCGTTCACGTACGCTTCTGCACCTTTCATGGTTTTCTCCTGTTTCGCTCGTTGGTGTTGAGACCGCCAAACGGGCGAATGGGTCAGTCGCGAACGGTGCGTGCCGCCAAGCGCTGGGCATGAAAAAAGGCCTGGAGCGTTGGCTGCAGGCCTTGATTCGTGCCGCCCATCGTTATTCAGGCATGTGCCAGGGCGAGAAATGAGCACCGTCGCGGCTCAGCTGCGCGCGGGTCTTTTCCAGGGTTTCGCCCAGTTTCACCGGGTCGGTGAATACGCTGCTGGACATCTTGCAGCGGCCGAGCAGTCGGGCTTCGTCGCGATCGACGACGGTGATGCTGACTTCACCGTTACCTTCGGGCAGCGTCCAGGCGACGCACTGGAAAGGCTTGAACGCACGGTCGGTGATCAAAAGGGCTTCGTTGATACGCAGCGGGGTGTGCATGGGGCATGTCTCTCTGTGTGATACCCAAAATACCTGCAGCCAAACTCGTTGGCGTTGGCCTTACATTGCAGTTGATGTACCCAGAGGACTGGCGAGTCACATGCGAGTTCGAAAAAATTTGAAGGCCTTTGCAATTAGCCAAAGGTATAAGGCTGGCGGTTCTCCGGCAGTCGTTCGGTAAGCGGACTTAAGTCGCTGGAAATACGGGAAAAACCGTTTTCTGCAGAACGAATGCGGTTGTTTTCGCCAGGTCACGGAAAAATCCGGCTGCGACAACCTGTCGCGAATGGCGCGGTCGTTCAGCTGGTGTGTTTCGGCCTCACCATGGTGCCGAGAGGAGGGGGTGTGCCAGAGGATGGTGCCGTGCGGCTCGCCCACGCTGGGC
>LFEF01005648.1_pt1 | contig 15530 bp, 13 predicted proteins | sample 619371 | NCBI WGS metagenome assembly LFEF01 (sample SAMN03014291, study PRJNA259931) | freshwater metagenome | biome: lake; feature: waterbloom | place: China: Taihu Lake | collected 2006-08 | depth 0 m m
CTCCGCAGCCCTCATCGCTCTTGCAGCCGGCACTTCCGCTTTCGCAGCCGTTCAGCCGATCCCGGGCTCGATCACCTATGACAACGCCAACGTCCAGATGGAAAAGGCCCCCGCCGGCTCGACCTTCTTCCACACCTTCTCCAACGGTGACGGCCGTGACGTTCGCGAAGTCTACAAGGTCAACGCCGACAAGTCGGTCAGCCTCGTCAGCCGCCAGATCTCCAACGCTTCCTGATTCCAGGGTGCGTGTGGGCCCCGCAGCTTCGGCTGCGGGGCTTTTTTTGTGTCCGGTAATCTCGAGAAACTGCCGTCCGTGACGGCTCAGTGCGATGCGTCGTCTGCGTCTGCGGCGGCGTCTGCCAGACTGGTCGACAGCAGCACGGCACGCGTCTCGTCGGCCACCTTGGCAAAGACGCGCCGGATCTCGCAATCGGTTTCGCCACCGCAATCCTCGCAACGACGATAGGCCGTCAGCGACAGGCAGGGCAAAGGCGCCACGGGCCCGTCGATCAGCCGCAAGACTTCGCCATAGGTGATTTCGCTGGCGGGACGATGAAGCAGATAGCCGCCCTGCTTGCCGCGCCGGCTTTCCACCATGCCACCACGCTTCAGATCCAGCATGATCTGCTCAAGGAATTTCTTCGGGATCTTCTGGCGGTCGGCGATATCGGGGATCTGGATCGGCTCGCCCGGCTCGGCACGGGCAAGAAGCGTCAGCGCCCGAAGCGCATACTTGGCTCTCTGTGTGATCATCGATCGTCAATGTCTGCCATGAGCGGCTTCAAATCGTGCCTCGGCCATAGCGCAAATTACCGCGCCGTGCCACGGGTCATTTCGGTCCTGCGGCACGAATTGCCGCGATATCTCCATGCGAGAGAGATATTTGCTCTTTCGATGCAACTCGGCGAACGTCGATTTCTGTCCGTCCCGCCGCTCATGCCGGATAATGGCGCCACTGAGCAGGGACCCCATGATGACTACGAACACATCCGCAGACCTGGCCCGGACGCTGGACCAGCAACTTGCCTCGGCCGACCTCACCGAGCGCCTGCGCATTGTCGCGGGCCTTGATGGCCGTGCCGTCTTCACGACCTCGCTTGGCATCGAGGATCAGGTGATTACCGCGGCCATCGGGCTTGCCAACCTTCCGATCGATGTCTCGACGCTGGAAACCGGCCGCCTCTTCAAGGAGACGGTGGATCTGATTGCCGAGACCGAAGAGCGTTTCGGCATCGCGATCAAGCGCTTCTTCCCGCGTCAGGACGATATCGATGCCTATGCGGCGAAGTATGGCCTGAACGGCTTTTACGAGAGCGTCGAAGCGCGGCATGCCTGCTGTCATGTGCGCAAGCTGGTTCCGCTGGCAGAGGCGCTTTCCGGCGCCCGCTTCTGGATCACCGGTTTGCGCCGCTCCCAGTCCGGCAACCGCGCCGCCACGCCGTTTACCGAATATGACGCTGAGCGCGACCTGATCAAGGTGAACCCGCTGGCCGACTGGTCGATCGAGGACATCAACACTTACGTCGAGGCGGAAAGCGTTCCCACCAATCCGCTGCACAAGCGCGGTTACCCCTCGATCGGCTGCGAGCCCTGTACGCGGGCCATCAAGCCGGGCGAACCGGAACGCGCCGGGCGCTGGTGGTGGGAGAATGACGAGAAGCGCGAATGCGGGTTGCATGTACCGGAGGCGGCAACGTCTTCGGTGCCGACGCCGGCTTGAGTTGAGACTTTAGAATTCACCCCCCTCTGTCACTGCGTGACATCTCCCCCACAAGGGGGGAGAGCGGGGTGCCAGCCACTCGCCTCCCTGCCTCGACTGGGCGCTCGGGAAGCGGATTTCGGTCTCCCCCCTTGTGGGGGAGATGCCGGCAGGCAGAGGGGGGTGCCACGAAATGCCATCGTCGATGGCCATCAAGGCAGACAAAAGACCATGCACGTACACACATCCGAATTTGATCCGCATTCCAAGGATCCCGTCACCAAACCGCCGCTCGATCCGCATCTGAAGGCGCTGGAAAACGAGGCGATCTATATCTTCCGCGAAGTGGCTGCCGAGTTTGAAAAGCCGGTCATGCTCTATTCGATCGGCAAGGATTCGTCCGTTCTCCTGCATCTGGCGCGCAAGGCCTTCTTCCCCGGCCGCGTGCCCTTCCCGCTTCTGCACATCGACACCGGCTGGAAATTCCCGGAGATGATCGCGTTTCGCGATGCGACGGCGGAGAAGTTCGATCTCGACCTGATCGTGCACACCAATCCGCGCGGCAAGGAAGAGGGCATCGGCCCCTTCACCCATGGCTCGGCCTATCATACCGACGTGATGAAGACGGAAGCGCTGCGCCAGGCACTGGATGCCGGCAAGTATGATGCGGCCTTCGGCGGCGCACGCCGCGACGAGGAAGCGAGCCGCGCCAAGGAGCGCATCTATTCCTTCCGCACGCCCGACCACAAATGGGACCCGCGCAACCAGCGGCCGGAACTGTGGAACATCTATAACGGCATGATCCGCCGCGGCGAGAGCGTGCGCGCCTTCCCGCTGTCGAACTGGACCGAAGTCGACATCTGGCGCTACATCCAGGCCGAAAACATCGAGCTGCCGCCGCTCTACTATGCGAAGAAGCAGAAGTATGTGGAGCGCGACGGCATGCTGATGTGGGCCGAAGACCCGCGCTTCGAGCTGCTTCCGGGCGAACAGATCCAGGAAGGCATGCTGCGCTTCCGCACCCTCGGCTGCTGGCCGCTCACCGGCGGCATCCGCTCCAATGCGACCACCCTCGACGAGGTGATCGCCGAACTCGAAATCGCCACCGTCTCCGAACGTCAGGGCCGCGCCATCGACCGCGACCAGGCCGGATCGATGGAAAAGAAGAAGCGCGAAGGATATTTCTGAGATGACCGCAGCTGCCAATACCGCCCTCGCCACCGAGGCAACTCAAACCGAAGCCGCACCCGTCATCCGCGACTCGCGTCCCCTTCGCCTGATCACCTGCGGCTCCGTCGATGACGGCAAGTCGACGCTGATCGGTCGCCTGCTTTGGGATACCAAGGCCGTCAAGGAAGACCAGGCGGCAACGCTGCGCCGTGATAGCGGCCAGCAGAACGATCTCGGCCTGCCCGATTTCGCCCTGCTGCTCGACGGCCTTCAGGCGGAGCGCGAACAGGGCATCACCATCGATGTCGCCTATCGCTATTTCGCCACCGACCGCCGCTCCTTCATCGTTGCCGACACCCCCGGCCACGAGCAGTATACCCGCAACATGGCAACCGGCGCCTCGACGGCGGATCTCGCCATCCTGCTCGTCGATGCGCGTGCCGGCCTGCTGGAGCAGACCCGTCGCCATGCCACCATCGCCTCGCTGATGGGTATCAAGCAGTTCGTGCTGGCGGTGAACAAGTTCGACCTCGTCGGCTATGACAAGGCCGTGTTCGACCAGATCAGCACCGAGTTCAAGGCTCTCGCCCTGACGCTTGGCGTGCGTCAGGTGACCGCGATCCCGATGTCGGCGCTGAAGGGCGAAAACGTCGTCTATTCCGGCAAGTCGGTGATCCCGTGGTATGAAGGCCCGACGCTGGTCGAGACGCTGGAGCTTGCGACCCTGCGCTCCGGCCAGTCGACCGGTTTCCGCCTGCCCGTCCAGCGCGTCTCGCGTCCGGGCGAAAGCTTCCGCGGCTATCAGGGCACGGTGGCCGGCGGCGCGGTAAAGCCTGGCGACAGCGTTGCCATCCTGCCCTCCGGTCAGGTCGCCAACGTCAAGCAGATCGTCACCTTCGACCTCGTGCGCAACGCAGCCGTTGCCGGTGACGCAATCACCCTGGTGCTCGACCGCCAGGTGGATGTGGCGCGCGGCGACATGATCGTCTCGCTCGACGCCCAGCCGCAGACGGGCCTTGCCTTCGACGCGCAGATCGTCGCCCTGCAGCCGGATGGCATCGTGCCCGGCAAGCGCTACTGGCTGAAGGCCGGTTCGCGTCGCCAGCGCGTGCAGGTGCAGCCGGTGCAGCAGCTGGATCTCAAATCCGGCAAGTGGCAGGCGGCCGAGATGCTGCAGATGAACGCGATCGGCAAGGTGCATCTGTCCTTCGACGAAACCGCGATCTTCGACCCCTATGAACAGAACCGCGGCACCGGCGCCTTCATCCTGATCGATCCGGACACCAACAATACGGTGGCGGGCGGCATGATTACTGCCAAGCGCTCGGAACTCGGCGGGTTGAACGCCCATGACGGCCGCGTGATCCTGTCGCTGCCGGCGGATCTTGCCGATGAGCTTCTGGCGACCGAACTCTTGGCGAGCCGCCGCGACGAAGTGGAAACGCGCCGCCTGACCACGGCAGCCGCCCGCCAGCTGCTGGATGACATCGACGGCTGAGGCCGAAGATCGACGATCCCGCCTTTGCACTCTCACATCGATGGCACGGCCCGCCTTTGCGCGGGCCGTTTCATTTTTGGTGATTGCTCGCCCGGGCACCCCGGCGCACCGGTTCAATTGTCCGGCATCGGAGGCGAATAAGGGTCAAGAGCATTGACGCCGCGTCGGTTTTATCAGTCAATGCTGTTTTTGCGACGCAGTATTGTTCGGGGGCCGAATGCGCGGGAACGAGAGCACTGAGGGAACGCGACTGAAGGGCCTTGCGGAGGTGGTCGCTGCCACGGGTCTATCCAAGCTCGTGCTGCATGCCTGGGAACGCCGATACGGGATCATGCCGGTCGAGCGGACAGCCACCGGACGACGCTTCTACGATAGCCAGCAGGTCGAGCGCCTGCGTTTGCTGAAGATCTGCAGCGATGGCGGACACCGGATCGGAACGCTGGTGTCGCTGCCGGACAGTGCCTTGCAGCGCATTGCAGACGAGCTCGCCGCCACCAGGGCGCTGGACGACATCCTGGTCGCCGTCGAGACGCTGGACGGGGATCAACTGCATGCGCTCCTGAAGGCGCGGGCCGATACCGAAACGCCAGAAGCCTTTATCCAAAAGACGGCCCTGCCGCTGCTGCGGGAGGTGGGCCTTCGCTGGGCGAACGGCACGGTGACGATTGCGGCGGAGCATATGGCGACGGCACAGGTGAAACGCATCCTGGGCGGTCTCTTCGATCGCTACCCGCCACCCCCCTCGTCTGCGCCGCGTCTGGTGGCGACGACACCCGAACGGGAAGAGCATGATGTCGGCGCGCTGATCGTGACGCTGCTTGCCCGGGTACGAGGATGGAACGCCCTGTTTCTCGGCGCCAACCTGCCAACCGAAGAGATCGCCGGAGCGGCACACCGCCGCGGCGTCAGCCATGTCTGCCTGAGCGGGCTCACCGGGCGGGCTTCGAGCCTTGAACGACAATTGCGGACGCTGCGGTCGGCCCTGTCGTCTGCCATCGAAATCTGGGTCGGCGGGCGGGCCTATGCTGCGGTACCAGCGATGGCCGGCGTGACCTATTTCGACACCCTCGACGCCTTCCTGGAGGCTCTGCAGGATCACAACGACAGGCTTCCGGTGGCGGTCTGAGCCCTCGGTTAAGAAACGTGATTCAGTGGTCTTGCAGCGGCAAGGCCTGACGAGACGTCTCCACGACCGCGGCCAGCGGCGGGCCTGGTGTCAGGTTTCGCGGGCGGTGGAGCCGCGTGCGACGAGCTGGTAGCCGAGATCGACGATCTTGGCCGGATAGGCACCGGATCCGGATGCGCGGATGATCATGTCGACGGCCCGGTAGCCGATCTCGTAGCGCGGCACGCGTATGGACGTAATCGAGGGGAAGGCGAAACCGGCATATTCGAGATCGTTGAACCCGCAAATGCCGAAATCCGTGGGGACAGCCAGCCCGCGCCTCTGACACTCGAACAATGCGCCCAGCGCCACATCATCATTGTGACAGAAGGCAGCGTCGGCATCCGGTGCTTCGGTTTTCAGCCGGTCCAGGAGATGACTGCCAAGACCAACGCTGCTGCTGCTGTCGACCGAAAGAATAAGGGCCGGATCAAAAAGCCCCGCGGCCTCCAGCACTGCCTTGAAGCCTTCGAGACGACGCCGGGCGCGAAGATCCCAGGCGCCGCCCAGCATGGCAATGCGCCTGTAGCCCTTTTCGATCAGATGGCGCGTGGCCGTTTCGGCGGCCAGCCGATGGTCGATGCCGATTGCCATGTCCGTCGGCTGGCGGCTGATGTCCATGATCTCGACCACAGGACACGGGGCGCGGCGCAGCAGATCTTCGATGGCCGGATCGCCGGTCTGACCGACATGGATGAGACCCGCAGGGTTCTGTGACATGAAGAAGCGCAGCTGCCGCAACTGGTCCTCGGTATCGCTGTCAGAACTCGCATATTGAATGCGAAGGTCGGACGGTCGAACACGGTCCTCGATGCCACGGATGAGCGCGAGAAAGGCATGGGTGGTTAGTCCCGGCGACAGAACTCCGACGAGACCGCTGTTCTTGCTGGCCAGGGCCCGCGCGGCAAGATCCGGTACATAGCCCATCTCCTCGACCACTTTGAGGATCGCATCCCGCAATTGCGGCGAAACCTTATCGGGCTCGCGCAGCGCGCGCGACACCGTGATTGCGCTGACACCTGCCTTTTGCGCAACGTCCGAAAGAGTGACTTTGTCCTGGCGCTGACGGCGCCTTCTAATCCCTTGAATCATGCTCACCAAACCGCATCAATTACAATCATTAGTGGCATATACGAAAACGGCGTATTACATCGCACGACACTGAATACAATTCTAATTAGCCTAATCTACCTTCATCAGCAACGACTTGCGAAGGTATTTATCGGATTTCGGAAAAAAGGCTGATGCGTATTTACTACCACTGTTTGCAATAACTACGACTCCATGCGACGCAGCATGGCAAAGCATAAGCGGCCGTGGGCACGGCTTAAGCTGCAAATCTCAGGGATTTCGGGGATTGTTCGGGAGAATAAGCTGGTCGGAGTGGAGTGATTCGAACACTCGACCCCCACGTCCCGAACGTGGTGCGCTACCAGACTGCGCTACACTCCGTGACCAGCGGCGCCTCTATAGACCAGCGGTTTTCGTTGCACAAGCATGGAAACGCAAAAAGGCGGAAGAAAGTTGAAGTTTTCGTGACGTGAAGCTGCATCGCATTGATTTCATTCATAGATGCGCGAGCACTGCCAAGCGGTGCCAGCGGTCCGGAGCTCGGGGTCGGCGCGAAAAAGCGCCCGTTGCGTGGAAGTCACCCGAGGAAAAATTGCAGCGCATGGGAGGCCCATGCCGTTTCGTCTGCCACGCTTTCGCAGTAAAGCAGACAGTGGCCGGACGCGCATGGCGTAGCGCCGACGACGGCCTTCATGGGGTTCAAGGGACAGTGACAATGAATTTGCTGAAAAGCACCACAAAGGGACTGATCGCAGCGCTCTGCCTGGCGGTGGCTGGCTGCACGACGGTGGGTGGAGTGCCGACCAACGAAATCGAGGCGCGCTGGAATGGCCAGCAGGCCGGCGCCTTCTTCGCCAAGTTCGGCCCACCCGTCGCGGACGTGGCCTCTGGTTCTTCGACGCTCTACACTTGGCGTGGCGGCTACAACACGCGGGTCGTGCCGGCAACATTCGAGGATCTGGGCGACGGCAAGAAGGGCCGCATGCTCACCCGCGCCCGCACGGAGTATCTGCGCTGCGAAGTGCAGCTGACGGTGTCTTCCGACTATATCATCCGCGGTGTTCGCACCATCGTCGACCGGCCGGGTACGCAGGGCGGAAAGAGCTACTGCGCTGAATTCCTGACTGCAGACTGATCCAGGCCTGAAGCCCACGAAAAGCCTCCCGCCGACAGGGCGCGGAGGCTTTTCTTTTTTGATCTTCGGCAATCGGGGAAGGTGCTTTGGAGAGAAGGCCACGGCCTTTTTTCACCACCAGGGCTTCATGCCCTCTGGACGCGCGGTTGACGGCGTACACGGGAGGACGCCGTGGATGACGTCCTCCCCGATACGCAATACAGAAACCGAGCGCTTCTCGACGCATTACCTTGGTGGAAGCGCCTTCTTTATAGAGAGATCAAGGTTAACAGTTGGCTTACAGCGCCAAGGATTTATAGTTAATTTTCAGTGACCTAGCAGGCAGCACGCGGCAGGCGCCGAAAGGGCCGAAAAGCCTTGAAAACAGGCGCATCCAGCGCTTTTCAAGCATGTCAGCACTTGACGATGTTCTTGTTTTGTTCAAAATCGTCTGATGACCCAGACGATCGATACCCTCGGAAAAGCGCTTCGCCACAACTTCCTCGTGGTTGCCACCTGCCGGGAATGTCAGAACCAGGGTCGCTTTCTGGCGAAAGACCTTGCCACCTTCTATGGGCACGGTCGTGACCCCTTCTCGCTTAAATTCCGCTGCAGTCGCTGCAACACGCGCAATTGCAAGGTGACCCTGATGGACAATCCCTATGACCGCACACCGGAGACGATCGTCTGGCGGCCGGTGAAGGTGAAGCTCTGACGGCGATGGCCTGCGCGTATGCCGGCAATGCCTAGCGCGTTCTAGCGCAGTTCCGGATACCCGGCCGCAATCGCTGACCGTTCGTGATCAAGGAGGATGTCGTAGGCGGCCTCGTCCAGAATGACCACGTCCTTCAGGCCGAGGATGGCGCGGGCCTTGTCGAGTTCGGGGGCCGTGATTGCAGCCTGCAGCGCGCTGCGGAGAAGCGCCAGTTCTTCATCGGAGGTGGCAAGGCGGGTGATGAAGGGCAGATTGGGGCCTGAGGGGGTTTCGGCGAGGATGTGCAAGCCTTCGATGCGCTCGGGCGCATGACGGCGCAGGAGATCGAAGGTGATGCAGTCGATGGCGGCGAGATCGGCTTTGCCCTGGCGGACGGCCTCCATGCTCGCTAGGTGCCCGCCGGTTTCCAGCACGCTTTGAAAGAAGGAATGTCCGCCGGCAAGGGGCGCGATGCTGGCGCGCAGTAGATTGTAGCCGGAGTTGCTGCCGGGTTCGTTGATGGCAACACGCAGGCCACGGCAGGCGGCGAGGCTTTCGGCCGCATCCCCTGCCCTGACGACGATGACGCTCACCATGGTATGCCCGTCACAGCCGGGGGCCTCGTAGACCGGCGTTGCAACCAGGCGCACCCTGCCCCTCAGATGTTTGACGAAGGGGAAGCCGCAGGTCTGGGCAAAGAGCAGGTTCGGGTCGAGCCAGACGGCGTGATGGGCGAGCGTTTCGTCGAGCACATCGGGCACGCCGGCAAAACCTGCCTCACGCAGCCGGTCGCGCATGAAGGTCCAGAGGTCACGCTGCGCCTGCACCACCACCGGCGGCGCGACATACATGGGAAGGCTTGCAAGCCTTGTGTCGGCGGGGCTGTTCAGGAGTACCTCGGATGGGTCGGGCGGTCGTGTTTCCTGAACAGGAAGCGACGGGCGACATCGAGATAGCCGCGATAGACAAGGCCGCCATTCAGGCGCACGAGGAAGTCGCGATGGCGCTCATAGATGCCGGGCAGCGTGTACCATGGCAGCGCCGGCACCCGATGATGCAGGACATGCAGGTTGTTGTAGAGGAAGAGCAGGCCGAAGAGCGGACTTCTCTCGACGATCGCCGTGCGTTCCTCGTGATTGTCGGCGAAGCGGTGCTCGGCATAGGAGCGCAGGCGCGACAGCGCCGTGCCGCAATAGACAAAGGCGAAGAAGAAGAGCAGGAAGGGCATGTCGCAGACGGCCAGCACCCACAAGAGCACGACGGCGACGCCCAGCATATGCCCGGCCCAGAGGCGACGGCTATCGCCCTCCCCGCTGATTACCTTGATCGCCTCGTGCCACAGGAAGGAACCGAGGATGATGGCGGGACCAACGGTCAGCCGCCCGATCAGCGTCAGATTGAACTCCCACAGCGTGCGGCCGGCCCAGCCGAAGCGGTCCCAGTCTGCCCTGGTGAAGTAGTAGGATTCCGGATCCTCGATGGGATCGGTCAGATGTTCGTCGCGGTGATGGGCCAGATGGCTTTCCTTGTAGACCCGATAAGGCAGCCAGAGCGAAATCGGCGGGAAGCCGATGGCATCGTTGATCCATTGATGACGCGTCGGATGATGGTGGATCACCTCATGCTGCAGCGATCCATGCCAGGCGATCAGCCAGGCTCCGAGCGGCACGAGGATCAGAAGTGGAATGTCACGCCAGAACCAGGTGACGGCAAGGAAGCCCCCGTAGATCAGAACAGCCAGTGCGACGGTCGGCCATTCGATGCGCGCGATGCGCGGTATCTCGATCTCACCCTCGGCAATATGTGCCATGCAGTCCCCATAGACGAATCCCCTATGGCCGCTCAGACTATCTGCATGCGTGACGGCCTGATGGAACAAAAGCGGCAGCCAACGGCGCGAAAAGAGCAGAAAGAGGCGGAAATCGACAATAATTCCGCGCTCAGCCCCGGAAATGGGCGCCCGGCGGGGCTCAAAGAGACGTTATCGGCTGCATCGCATCTGTGCGATTGAAAGCCTCATGTTAATCGGATAAGCGAAAGCTTCATTCTATAATCAAATTTTAATCCGGTGACATCGAACGCCCCATGGTTGCAGACGCCAAGAGCCATCTCGAGGTGTTCCTCGAGAACCGATCGGCCCTGGTGAGCTATGCTGCCCGGCTGTTGGGCTCGCGCGATCAGGCGGAAGACATCGTGCAGGATGCCTTTCTGCGCCTCAAACCGCAGGACGGGGTGGACTATGCCCCACGACAGACCCTTGCCTATCTCTACAGCATCGTGCGGAATCTCGCCTTCGACCAGCTGAAGCGCCGCAATGTCGAGACGCGTGGTCGCGATGTCGATCCTCCCTTCTGGATCCTGCCGCAGGACCCCGGCACGCCCGAGGAGACGGTGCTGTTCGCCGACCAGGCGCGGGTGGCTCTTGAAGCTCTGGACGGACTGCCGCCGGACACACGCCGGGCAATCGAACTCTACCGCATCGAAGGCTGGACGCTGGAGGCGATCGCTGGAGAGCTCGGGATTTCCGTTGCGACGGCGCATCGCATGATCCGCAGCGGCATGGTCAAGATCGCCCTGTCGCTCGATCGGGCGAGCCATTGAAAAATGCTGTGGGAAACATGAAAAAACGCATCGCGCCGATCGTATCTTCAACAGCCACGGACAAACGCGCAGAACGTGCGGATCCGTCTTGCGTCGCAGCCGAATACCCTTCCGGCGCAGCGCAAGGCAAACGCAGACAACAGGGAACAGCCGGCCGGTGAGTGTCACGGATCATCCACAGCAGCAGGAAGAGCTTCTCGAGGAAGCCATGGACTGGCTGATGCGCCTCAACGAGGCGCCGACCGACGCCGGCGTGATCGCCGGATGGGAGGACTGGCTGCAGGCCTCCGATGCCCATGCCAGCGCCTGGGCAAAGATCTGTCGCACCTGGGCAGCGCTTGGCGAATTGCCCTCGGCGCTGCCGGAACCCGTGTCACGGCCGATCGACATCGGGGCGGTCTCGCCGGCCCAGGCCAGCGGATGGCGCTTTTCCCGCCGCGGCCTAGGCCTTGCGGCGGCCACGTTGATGTCAGCCGGGCTCGTCGCCATCCTGTTCGGCCCAGCCCTGCAGGTGCGGTTGGCGGCGGATTATCGCACAGGCGCCGGGGAAACCGCGATGGTGACGCTTGCTGACGGATCAAGCGTGACGCTTGCGCCGGAAACGGCTCTGGCCGAGGAATTCGGCGGCGGTCGCCGGCATGTCCGGCTGCTCTCGGGCGAAGCCTTCTTCGAAGTCGAGCCCGACACCACCCGCCCCTTCGTGGTGGAGGCACCGGATGCCTCGGTCCGGGTGCTCGGCACTGCTTTCAGCGTTCGCGACACGGGTCACGGCACACGGGTTGAACTGGCGCATGGGGCAATCGCGCTTACGTCTGGCACCATGCAGGAGGGTGGCGAACTGACGCTTGTGCCGGGCGATGTCGTCACCGTCGAGCGGACCGACGGCAAGATGGAGCGCAGCCAGATCGACCCCGGCGATATCGCGCTCTGGCGAGAGGGACGGCTTGCCGTCACCGACCAGCCGCTCGGCGATGTCGTGGCGCTGATCCAGCGTCAACATCCGGGCTGGATCGTCATGCCGGATGAGCGGCTTGCCGCCTTGCGGGTCACCGGCCTCTACGATCTCAGCGATCCCGACAAGGCGCTGATGGCCCTGACGGCTCCCTTCGGGCTGACGGTCCGGCAGGTGTCGCCCTATCTGCAGATCATCTCAAGCCGCTAAAATAATCCATTAAAAACAGATATTTACATCGAACTTCAGCGGCGATTGCAAAAAACTTCGGGCACCGCTGAAAAACTTGTCTGAATTACTCGTATTTTCTCGTAAGCAGAGCCCAGACCGGTTTCTGCATGGGAATGCGTATGAGTTCGACGAGACTGCCCGCGAAGCAGGACGCCTTGATCAGCGCGGCGTGGCGCCGACGGCTGAGTGCGACGGCGTGCGCGCTGGTGTTGCTTGCGGGGGCCTCCAGCCCGCCTGTCGCAGCGGAGACAATGGCCGATATGAGCGACACACGCGCCTATGACATTCCCTCGCAGCCGCTTGCGAATGCGCTGCGCGCCTTTGGCCGGCAATCCGGTCTGCAGGTCTCGCTTGCGGCAGAGCTCGCCCGCGGCATACGCTCGACCGAAGTGGTCGGCACTTTGACGATGGATGCGGCCCTGGCGCAGATGCTCGCCGGCACCGGACTTCCCCATCGCATCGAGAATGGCGTGGTCGTGGTGGGCAGTCCGATCCCTGCCTCCGCCGACACAACCGCCGCCAGTGAGAACTCCACCGTGCTTGGCGCAATCAATGTGACCGGTCAGCGGCGTTCGGCAAGCCTCAACGTGGTCACGATCGGCGCCGACGAACTTGCGGCCCGCAATCCCTCAGACATTGCCGGCGTGTTCCGCGATCAGGCGGATATCAGTGTCGGCAGTTCCATCCCGACCTCGCAGAAGGTGTTCGTCAACGGGCTCGAAGAAACGACGCTTGCCGTGACCATCGACGGCAGCCGGCAGAACAATCGCGTCTTCCACCACAACGCCACCAATCTCATCGACCCGTCGCTGTTGAGCCGGGTCACCGTGGACGCCGGGATTGCCCCTGCCGATGCGGGTCCGGCAGCGCTCGCAGGCTCGATTGCCTATGAGACCCGGCATGTCAGCGATCTCTTGTCGGAAGATGGATTTGGCGGCCTGGTGTCGCAAAGCTATGCGACGAACAGCCGGACCTCCACCACGGGGCTCGGCGGCTGGGCGATGCAGGACGGCGTCGAATTCCTCGGCTTCCTGAACGTCGGCAAGGGCGACAATTACACAGCCGGCAGCGGCGAAGAGGTGCGCGGGACCGAGACCAATCTTTTGAGCGGGCTCGGCAAGTTCGCCTATGAGGCCGAGAGCGGCGAGCGGTTCGAAATCAGCCACGAGCGGGTACGGGACGATGCGGAACGGCCGTTTCGGGCGAATGCCAGTGCGGTGACCACCGGGCGCAGTTGGGAGCCGCGCTATCGCAACTACAAGCTTGATCGGGACAATACCGTCTTCACCTATACCGACAGCATGCCCGAGGGCTGGTGGGATCCGACGATCCGCCTGGCCTACAGCCATAGCGCGGTGGAGACGCCGATCTACTTCAACGACGGCAGCGGCAATCCCGCATCCTATTCGGGCCAAGGCGAGAGCGGCAGCCTGAACGGGCAGGTGCAAAACCGGTTTGCGCTCGACAGCGGCGATCTGGTGGTCGGTGTCGATTTCTACAGTGACCGGATCGCGCTCGACACCGCGCGGAATGCGGAAGATGCGGAGGAAAAGGCGCGCAATATCGGGTTCTACACCCAGGCGCGCTTGGAGCCGACGGACAAGATGCGCCTGTCTTTCGGCGGCCGCAGCGACGCCCAGTGGTTCCAGGCCACCACGGGCCAGACCTGGCGGCATGCAGGCGTCAGCGGCAATGCGTCGGTGGAATACGACCTGACGAACATGCTGACGGCAAAACTCGGCGCATCGCATGTCTGGGCCGGCATTCCGCTGGCCGAAGCCTTCATCATGAACCCCGGTTGGACCTATGGCGCTTCGGGACCTCAGACCACCAGTGCCAACAACCTGCTGGCCGGCCTGCGCTTCGATCATGACGGTTTTTTCGCCGAGGCAAGCCTCTTCCGCAGCCGGATCCATGATGCACGCGTGGCGAAATTTGCGGTCGGCGAGGCGAACCGGAACTACGACGTGGAGACGCGCGGCTTCGAGCTCGGCGCCGGCTATGACTGGATCGATGGCTTCATCAAGGTCGGCTACGCGCATGTCGATGTCGAGATCGATGGCAAACCGGCCGATTCCGACACCGGGAACTATCTGGCGACGCCGGTGGGCGACATCGTCATTCTGTCGGCTGGTCATCGCTTCGAGGCATGGGGCCTGACCATCGGGGGCGATGTCGAGATTGCCCCGGAATACCGATCCGGTACGGCGACCTATGCCTCCTACGAGGTCGTGAACCTCTATGGCGAATGGAAGCCCGAAGCGCTGCCGCACATGACGTTTCGTGCGGAGGTGCAGAACCTTCTCAACGAAACCTATGCCAGCCGCGCAACCTACGGCCAGGAATTCGGCAATGTGACACCGCTTTACGAGCCGGGGCGAAGCCTCCTGCTCTCATTCAAGGCGACCTTCTGACAACAAGACTGCTGCGCGCCGGGCGATCGGCGTGCTGCGCACGAGCATGAAGCGACGAGGACATGGGAATGAGCAACAGGGCTGGCGAAGACAAGGGCCGTCACGGGCTTTGCAGTCCATGCCACGGGCAGGAGACCTGGTCATGATGGGGCACGCCCATAGGCAGGCCCGGCCGAACCCGCATGCGATCGCGGCTGCCGCCACCTTTCAGAGCTTTGCCAATTGCTACATCCGCGAGATCGATGCCGGCTGCGGAGCCTGCATGACAGTGGACGGCTGCGAGCGGCGCTGCCTCGACTGGTATCTGTCTGCGCCGAGGCTGCATCTCAGGGCGGTGCTTTCGGGTGACAGCCAGGTCGGGCCGAAAGCCTTCGGGCCGCTCTTCAGCCGGCATTCCGGCGAACAGGGCTGGCAGGAGATCGATCCGCTCTGGGCGGTGCAATGCCTGGTGCAGGATCTCTCCGAAAAGACCAGGGACGAAAGCCGGCCCGGCGCGGGGCTTGAGCTGATGCTCCGGACGCTGCAGAGCTGCGCGCGGATCGCTGACCTTGCCCGGCAGACGGCGGCACGGCCGCTCGACAACCAGCCGCAAGGCTTCCTCGAAAGCGAGCAATCGCTCAGCTTCGGCCACTGGATGCATCCCACACCGAAGAGCCTGACCGGCATGAGCGACTGGCAGTCGACCGTCTATGCCCCCGAGGGTGGCGGGCGTTTTGCGCTCACCTATTTCGCCGCACCGCGCGATAGGGTGCGGGCCTGCTCGGTCGCGGGCGATCTCGATGCCATCCTCAGGGATATGGCCGGCGATCTGCTCGACACGGTGCCGCTTGGTGAGGGCGAAATGCTTCTGCCGATGCATCCGCTGCAGGCCGAGGCGCTGCTGCTGCAGCCGCAGATCCAGGCGCTGATGGCGGCGGGCGG
>LFEF01039668.1_pt1 | contig 15493 bp, 11 predicted proteins | sample 619371 | NCBI WGS metagenome assembly LFEF01 (sample SAMN03014291, study PRJNA259931) | freshwater metagenome | biome: lake; feature: waterbloom | place: China: Taihu Lake | collected 2006-08 | depth 0 m m
GCTGGATAGCAATGGCGACGGCAAGATCGATGGCAGCGATGCGGCCTTCGACAAGCTGAAGATCTGGGTTGATGCCGACAATGACGGCATCAGCGACGATGGCGAGCTGTCGAGCCTCACCGACAACGGTGTCATCAGCATCTCGCTGACGACGGACCAGGCGGGTGGCGAGGAAGACGGCCAGGTGATCTTCGCCGAGGGTGAATTCACCTTCGCCGACGGCTCGACCGGCAACTTCCTGGAAGTCGGCTTCGACACGATCTTCGGATCGGAACCCGAAGGCCTGACGCTGCATGGTGGCATGGGCGAGGTGGTGATGACCGGTAGCGCCGGTGCTGACACCTTCGTCTTTGACGGCACGGCACTCGATGAGCTCGACGTCGCCGATGTCATCACCGACTTCAGCTCGGAGGAAGGCGATGTGCTCGACGTCACGGCCCTGCTCGACAGCCTGCTGGGCGAGCAGCCCGATGCCACGGTGGACACGCATCTGCGGGCAACCGTCGAGGGTGGCAACACGACCGTCAGCGTTCAGGCAGAGCCTGGCGTCTGGAAGGATGTCGTCGAGCTGCAGAACCACGACACCGCGATCAAGGTGCTGTTCGACGACAAGCACACCACGATCACGCCGCATGATTGATGCCTGTCTTTCATGATGCGCACTGACGTTGAAAGGGGCCCTTTGAGGCCCCTTTCTTTTTTGCTTCATCGTGCTGGCGCTGCTTGACGACTTGATCCCGGCGAGGTGCCGGGAAGCCTTTTTCGGCACGGCGGCGGCTTCATGAGGTGGGCGGGTTCTTATGCCTGGGTGGCTGACGGTTGTCTGCTTGCCGGAACGACGCCTGTCGCAGTCGCTCAGGGCTGGTGCAAGGTCACCTGGTGTCGCCAGGCGGTCGCGTAGTCGTCGAGGTCCGGGATAGACTGCTCGACGGGTCGCAGCGACTGTTTTGGCCGCGCGCCGGCAAGAATGGCGGCGCCCATGGCCGTGCCGGTCTGAGAACCGGAGGCGAAGACGCTTCGTTTCGTCAGGCTGGCCAGGCCGGCCAGATAGATCGTATTGCTCGCAAATGGGCCTTCGACCAGGATCTGACCCTGAGAGTCGATCATCTCAAGGCAGGTTGCGGTCATCATGGCCTGGTAGAGGCTGGCGGCCGCCCGTCGTGCGGCGGCGGTCTCCGGTGTCTCGGTCCATCGTGCCTTGGCCGCCGGAAAGGGACCGGTGCCCGTGACTGTGCTCGGCAGGAGCATGGTCTTCTTCCTGATGACGGTTTCGAGCTCCGCCCATTCAACGGCATGGCTCGTGGCCGGCAGATCCTTCGTCGTCATTTCCCACTCACGCCCACCCATGTAGCGGGCTGAAGGGACGGGCGTGCCGAAGGCATCGACATTGACGAGCGTATCGCGCGCTGCATCAAGACCCGAAGGCTGCCCGCCGGGTGCGAAGCAGATGACCCAGGTGCCGGTGGACACGACGGTGCAGGGCTCCGTGCGATCGACGAGATGCGGCAGGAGAGAGGCGTTCGAGTCATGAATACCGCAATAGACTGGAACCGGTTTCGACAGTCCGATCTGGCGGGCGATGTCTGTGCGGATCTCGCCGAGAACATCAAAAGCTGAGTGGATCGGCGCCATCTTGTCGGTGAGGCCGAGCGTGTCGACGAGCGGCGAAAACCTGCCGTCGAAGGGAAGCCAGAGGTCGGTATGGCAGCCAAGCGATGTCTTTTCGTTGGCGGCCACGCCCGTCAGGCGCATTGCCCAATACTGCGGATAGGTGAGTATGGTAGAAACCCGGGTAAAGTCTTCCGGAAAGCAGGTCCGCTGGTAGTGCAGCTGCGCACCGAGATTGAGGCCGCCTGTCAGCCGGGGCGAATAGGTCTCGCTGAAGTCTGGCCGCAAAGCGTCATAGGCGCTGTTTATCTCGTCGGCGTAGAGATGTTCATAATCGAGCACCGGCAGTGCGAGCTTACCCGTTGCATCAAGCAAGGCAGCGCTTGCTCCATGGGTGGTTATGGAGAGGGCATCGAACCCTGGTTCCCGCGCAAATTTCGACAATGACTGCAAGATAAAGGCCCAGAGCCGCTCCGTGTCGAAATGCGGATAGGGAGGGCCGGACAGCACCGAATTTGCCGTCTTGTGGACGGCCATCTCCTGACCCGTTGCGGCGTCGACCAGCACCACCTTGGCATTGGTCTTGCCGATATCGATGACGGCGATGCGTTCGAAGGACTTGCTCATGGCATGTAGAAGACGGGTTTCAGATCGACGGCCCAGGGCGAATTGTCGGGGTTGGTGGCCATGATATCTGCCATATGGGCCCACCAGCGCTTCATCACCGGGTGAGAGGGCAAGTCGGCCATTTTATGCGTCTTGGTGCGCGTGAGAACACCGATCAGCAGGCTCGTTTCTGGATCGAGATGGATCGTGTAGTCGCTGATGCCGGCGTCATGCAGGAGGTCGACGAGATCAGGCCAGATCTCGTTATGGCGCTTCCTGTATTCGGCCTCCATGCCTGGATTGAGCTTCATCTTGAAGACGTGGCGTTCGGTCTCGCTCATTATGCGTTCCTCGCATGCTTGATCCGGCGGGCGATGATCGGCAGGGCAATGGTGATGATCAAGAGCAGACCGATGAAGATCGACATGACGATGCCGGGCACGTTGAGCAGGCCAAGGCCGAAGGTGACGAGGCCCATGACGAAGGCAGCGATGACGACGCCGACGATGGTGCCCGAACCGCCGAGGATGGAGACGCCGCCGAGCACGACCATGGTGACGACTTCAAGCTCCCACCCTTGAGCGATCGAGGGACGGGTCGAGCCGAGGCGCGAGGTCAGGCAGACGGCGGCGATGCCGCTCATCAGTCCGGTCAGCAGGAAAAGGATGAACTTCACCCGCTCGACCGGGATGCCGGAGAAGCGTGCGGCATGCGGATTGTTGCCGATGACATAGACATGGCGGCCGAAATTGGTCTTGTGCAGGAGGATGGCGAAAATGACGGCCATCACCAGGAAGAGGACGAATTCGAAGGAGATGACCCAGAAGACATAGCCCTGGCCGAAGAAGGCGAATTCCGGCGGGTATTTTCCGAAGGCCTGATCGCCGAGAACCAGATAGGAGATGCCGCGGAAAAGGCTCATCGTGCCAATCGTCACGACGATCGAGGGGAGCTTCAGGCCGGCGACCAGCAGGCCGTTGAAAGCGCCGCAGGCAAGGCCGGTGGTGATCCCGATCGCGACCAGACCCGGCGCACCGACGCCGAGCTGTGCGGCAAAGCCCATGGCTGTCGACGCGAGCGCAATGATCGCGGCAACCGAGAGGTCGATCTCTCCGGCGATGATCAGAAGCGCCATGGCAAAGGCGATCAGCGCCTTTTCGGTGAAGTTGAAGGTGGCGTCCGACAGGTTCCAGGCATTCAGGAAGTAGGGCGAGGCCAGCGAATTGGTGATGAAGATCAGCACCGCCACGCAGAAGAGCAGGACTTCCCAGCTGCCGAGCAGTCGGCGCAACGGTGTTTCAAGCCGGTCGGGAATGACGCGCTTGGTGTGTTCGGTTGCAGTGCTCATGCGGTCACCTCCTTTCCGGCTGCGCGGTCGCGCAGGATGATGCGGCCCTTCTTGGCTTCAGCGCGGGCATTGAAGACGACGGCGAGCACGATGACGATGCCCGAGATCGCCATCTGGGCGAAGGGCGAGATGCCGATGACGGGGAGCGCATTCTTGATGACCCCGAGGAAGAGGGCGCCAAGGACCGTACCGATCACGGTGCCGATGCCACCTGCAATGGAGATGCCACCGATAACGCAGGCTGCGACACTGTCGAGTTCGAAGCCGGCGGCGATATCGACATAGGCGACCGCATAACGCGAGACCCAGAGGTAACCGGAAAGGCCGGCCAGCGCGCCCGAGAGCACGAAGGCCAGGAAGCGGGCGCGACCGACATCAATGCCGGCATAGATGGCCGCGACCGGATTGCCGCCGGCGGCATAGGTCGAGCGGCCGAAGGCGGTGCGGGCAAGAATGAAGCCGACGAGAAGGATGACCGCTATCGCGACCCAGGAGAGGATCGGCAGCCCCAGCACCGGCAGGCGCGGTACGCCCAGGAAGTCCGGCTGCATCTGGTGGGCATTGACCCAGGCGCCGCCCGAGAGCACGAAGCTCATGCCGCGATAGATGGTCAGCGTGCCGAGCGTGACGACGATCGGCGGGATCTGCAGGGCCCAGACGAGGAAGCCGTTGATGGCGCCAAGGGCGGCACCAATGCCGATTGCGATGAGCACGAGGAGTGCCAGCGGCAGGCCGGGATAGGCGCTGTCGAGCATCGCGACCGCCATGCCGGTAAATGCGAGATTGGCGGCAACCGAGAGGTCAATCGACTTGGTCAGGATCACGACCATCTGGCCGAGTGCCAGGATGATCAGGATCGAGGTGTCGTTGAAGATCGTGACCAGATTGTCCGGGTTGGCGAAATTGGGCGCGCGGGTGGTGAAGCCGAGGATCATGCCGATGATGATCAGACCCAGCAGCATTTCCCGGTTTTTCAAAAGGTTCTGCATTGTCATTCCTCACGCATTGCCGGTGGCGGCGCGCACTAGCGTCTCTGCGGTCAGGCCTTCGCGCTCGAAAATGCCGGCCTGCAGGCCCTCGCGCATGACCATGACGCGATCCGACATGCCGAGAATTTCGGGCAGCTCGGACGAGATCATGATGATCGAAAGGCCTTCGCTTGCGAGTTCCGAGATGAAGGCGTGGACGGCGGCCTTGGAGCCGATGTCGATGCCCTTGGTCGGTTCGTCGAGAATGATGACCTTGGGCGAGGTGGCGAGCCACTTGCCGATCACGACCTTCTGCTGGTTGCCGCCCGAGAGCGTGCCGACGGGCACCGAGAGGGCCGCCGCGCGCAGGTCGAGCCGTTCGGCAAAGCGACGGGCGAGCTTCAGCTCGTTGGTCGCCTTCAGGAAGCCTGCCACCGAAGTGCGGATCAGCGAGGGCAGCGACATGTTCTGGTAGATCGGCAGTTCCAGCGCCAGACCATGGCGACCACGTTCCTCTGGCACATAGACGATGCCGGCTGTGATGGCATCGGAAGTGTTGCGAATGGCGATCTCGCGACCTTCGAGTTCCAGCCTGCCGGATTTCGGCCTGCTGATGCCGAAGATCGACTGGCAGAGCTCCGAGCGACCGGCGCCGATCAGGCCGTATACGCCTAGGATCTCGCCCTTGCGCAGGGTGAAGCTGATATCGCGGAATTCGGTTTCATGGCTGTAGCCCACGACACTCAGGACCGGTGCACCGATCACGGCCTCGGTCTTCGGGAAGACATCGTGCACGTCGCGTCCGACCATCATCCGGACGATCTCGTCCTGGGGCGTGTCCTTGAGAACGCCGGAGCCGACCATGCGGCCATCGCGGAAGACGGCATAGTTGTCGGCGATCTCGTAGAGTTCGTCGAACTTGTGACTGATGAAGAGGATGGCCTTACCCTGGCGCTTTAGACCCTCGACGATGCGGAAGAGATCGTCGATCTCCTTGCGCGACAAGGCGGCCGTCGGTTCGTCCATGATAACGATGCGGGCATCGACGGAGAGTGCTCGGGCGATCGCGACCAGATGGCGCTGGGCGATCGAGAAGTCCTTGAGCTTGGTGGTCGGGTCGATGTCGCTTTCCAGCGCCTTCATCAGCTGCCGGGACCGCTCGTTGATGGTGCGCCAATCGATCAGGCCGAAGCGCGTGCGCGGCGCGTGGCCGAGGAAGATGTTCTCCCCGACGGTAAGTTCGTCGAACAGCACGGTTTCCTGGTGGATGGCGGTGACGCCTGCATCAATGGCTTCCTGGGCGTTGGCGAAGCTGGTGGCCTTGCCGTCGATCAGGATCTCGCCTTCGTTCGGGCGGTAGATGCCGGTCAGGATCTTGACGAGCGTCGACTTGCCGGCGCCGTTCTCGCCGATCAGCGCGGTCACCTTGCCCGGATAGAGAGCGATATCGACCCGATCCAGGGCTTTGACGCCCGGGAAGATCTGGGAAATGCCCCGCATTTCGAGAATAGGCTCGCCAGCCGGGATCGCGCCCGCCGCGAGCTTGGCAGATTGAACGGTCATCATTTGCTTACCGAATGAAAGAGAATCCCGGCGGCTTTGGCCGCCGGGTCTGGTACGCCGAGATCAGAAGATCTTGGAGAATTCCTCGATGTTCGAGGCGTTGTAGACAAAGGGATCGGCCATTGCGGCTTCGCCGTTGTCGCCAACCTTGATCTTGCCCATGCGGCCGGCTTCGATTTCCGAACCCGGAGCTGCATCGGTCTCGCCCTTGACGAGGCGATAGGCGATCTGGGTTGCGGAATAACCGAGGTCGATCGGGTTCCAGATGGCGAATTCCTTCGTCGCGCCGGACTTGATGGCGCCTGCCATTTCGGAGGGGAGGCCAAGGCCGGTGACGTAGACGTCGCCGATCTTGCCGGCATCCTTGACGGCCTGGGACGCTGCAAGAACGCCAACGGTCGTCGGAGCGACGATGACCTTGACGTTCGGCTGTGAGGTCAGGAGACCATTGGCTTCGCGATAGCTCTTGTCGGCCAGGTCGTCACCATAAACGGTGGTTACGAGGTTCAGGCCGGGGAAGTCCTTCAGCTGTGCCTTCATTTCCTCGATCCAGATGTTCTGGTTGGTCGAGGTGGTGGTGGCGGACAGGATCGCGAAGTCACCCTTACCGTCCGGCAGGTGGTTTGCGGCGAGCTGCAGGCACATCTTGCCGATCAGCGCGTTGGATGACGGGTTGAGGTGCATGATGCGGCCTTCAGGCGCTACGCCCGAATCCCAGGAGATGACCTTGATGCCGCGGTCCATGGCCTTCTTCAGAGCCGGGACAACTGCATCCGGATCGTTTGCCGAAATCGCGATGGCATCGACGCCCTGGGCGATCAGCGAGTTGATGACTTCGATCTGGCCTTCGGCCGTGGTCGAGGTCGGGCCGGTATAGATCACTTCCACACCGCCGAGTTCCTTGGCTGCTTCCTGCGCGCCCTTGTTGGCAGCTTCAAAGAAGCCGATGCCGAGCGACTTGACCACGAGCGCGATCTTCATGTCGGCGGCCTGTGCGGCCGAGCCCATGGTTGCGAGTGCAATCGCTGCACCGGCCAGCAACATTTTTGTCAGTTTCATATTATCCTCCCAGGTTGATGAACTGCTTACCTCTCCCTCCCGGCGCCTCCTCTAGGCGACCGACGAGGTATCCTCCCTTGCCGAAGAAGCCATCGGCTTCACGGTTATGAGCTTTACGCCGGCGTCTGTGACCATGGCGGCCGCCTCGTCGGAAATTCCGTCATCGGTGATGATCGTCGACACCTTGTCGAGCGCGCACAGGATCAGGCTGGAGCGCTTGGCGAACTTGCTGGAGTCGACCATGACAATCAGCTCTTCGGCCTGGCGCACCAGCTTCTGTTCGCTCTGGATGACGAGTGCGTCAGACTCCATCACACCGAGTGCATTGATGCCCTGTGCGCCAATGAAGATGCGCCGGGCGTAGAAATTGCGGATCGCGTCATTGTCGAAAGGCGACAGGATCAGGCTCTGGTCGCGATAGATCGCGCCGCCGGGAACCGAAACCGTGCATTTCGAGTGCTTCACCAGGTGCTCGGCAATGGCGAAGGAATTGGTCATTACCTGCAGGCGGCGGGCCGACATGAAATGCACCATCTGGAAGGTGGTGGTGCCGCCGTTGATGATGATCGAATCACCTTCTTCGCAGAGATCGACCGCTGCGCGCGCAATTGCGCGTTTCTTATCGATGTTGACCGATTCGGAAACGCGGAAGGGGCGGGCGGCGAGATTACCGAGCTGCGGCGGGTGGACCGCCTCGGCGCCACCACGGACGCGCCTCAGCTTTCCCTGCACGTGAAGAGACGCGATATCCCGGCGGATCGTGGCTTCTGAAGCCTCGGTCAGCTCGGCAATATCCTGCACCGTGATCACAGGCTTTTCCTGGATCGCGCTCAGAATAATGCGATGGCGTTCGCGTTCGTGCATGGGGTCCTCCTGACGGTGATTTATTCGTAATGTTTTTACGCTGTCAATCAGAAACGATCAAAAATAATTATATTGCATCGCACAATGAAAAGAAATGATCGAAACTGATTGACAATCGCGGGATGGCTGCGCGATACCTGCGAACAAGAAGGAGATGAGCCGTCGCTGACCGCTCATGAAAATCAATGCAGGGAGGATGTCATGACGGGCCAAACCCGCCTTCTCGAAAACCGTTGGGATGATGCCCACGCGGCCAAGCTGGATGAGCCCGGCAAGCTTCTTTACCGTTCCAATCTCTTAGGCGCCGACAAGCGCATCACCAATTACGGTGGGGGCAACACCTCCGCCAAGGTGATGGAGATCGACCCGCTGACCGGCGAAACGGTCAAGGTGCTCTGGGTCAAGGGCTCGGGCGGTGACGTCGGAACGATCAAGCTGGATGGCTTTGCGACGCTCTATCAGGAGAAGCTCGAAGCGCTGAAGGGCATCTACAAGGGTGTGCACGACGAAGACCGTATGGTCGGCTTCCTGCCGCATTGCACCTTCAACCTGAACCCACGTGCAGCCTCGATCGATACGCCGCTGCATGGTTTCGTGCCGTTTACGCATGTCGATCACATGCATCCGGACGCGATCATCGCGATTGCGGCCTCGAAGAATTCGAAGGAATTGACGCAGAAGATCTTCGGCTCGGAGATCGGCTGGCTGCCCTGGCGCCGTCCCGGCTTCCAGCTCGGCCTCGACCTCGAAGCCTTCGTGAAGGCCAATCCGACTGCCAAGGGGGTCGTTCTAGAAAGCCACGGCCTGTTCACCTGGGCAAACGACGCCAAGGATTGCTACCTGCTGACGCTCGAGATCATCAACAAGGCGATCGCGTGGTTTGCCAAGGAGACGGAAGGCAAGACGATCTTCGGCGGCGCTGTCGCAAAGAGCCTGCCGGCAGAGGAGCGTCGTGCGATTGCTGCGCGCCTGATGCCCGAAATCCGCGGCCGCATCGGCAAGGCGGAGCGCAAGCTCGGTCATTTCGACGACCAGGATGCCGTGCTTGAATTCGTCAATTCGAAGAACCTGCAGCCGCTGGGCAGCCTCGGCACCTCTTGCCCCGACCATTTCCTGCGCACCAAGATCCGCCCCCTGATCGTTGATTTCGATCCGGCAAAGCCGGATGTCGATGCGGTTCTTGCCGGTCTGGACAAGGCACTCGAAGCCTATCGCGCCGACTACACCCGCTACTACGAGACCTGCAAACATCCCAATTCGCCTGCGATCCGCGATCCGAACCCGGTGATCTTCCTGGTGCCCGGCGTCGGCATGCTGTCCTTTGCCAAGGACAAGGCAACGGCCCGCATTGCCGGTGAGTTCTATGTCAATGCGATCAACGTCATGCGTGGCGCTTCGACGGTTTCCGAATATCAGGGACTGCCAGAGCAGGAAGCTTTCGACATCGAATACTGGCTGCTCGAAGAGGCAAAGCTGCAGCGCATGCCGAAGCCGAAGAGCCTGGCCGGCCGGGTAGCCTTCGTCACCGGTGGCGCCGGCGGCATTGGCCGGGCGACCGCTGACAGGCTGATGGCGGAAGGTGCCTGCGTGGTGCTGGCCGATATTGATGCTGCGGCGCTCGAGCAGACGGTCACCGACTTCTCGAAGCGGCATGGTGCGGATGTGGTCCGCTCCGTTCAGCTCGACGTGACGCGTGAGGATGCGGTTATCCGCTCCTTCGCCGAAGCCTGCGTCGAATTCGGTGGCGTCGATATCCTCGTGTCGAATGCCGGGATTGCCTCGTCTGCACCGGTCGAAGACACGACGCTTGCCATGTGGGACAAGAATATCAGCATCCTGGCAACCGGCTATTTCCTGGTTTCGCGGGAGGCTTTCCGCCTGTTCCGGCGTCAGAAGCTTGGCGGCAACGTCGTCTTCGTTGCCTCGAAGAACGGCCTTGCCTCTTCGCCGAATGCCTCCGCCTATTGCACGGCCAAGGCTGCCGAGATCCATCTCGCCCGCTGCCTCGCGCTCGAAGGGGCTGAAGCTGGTATCCGCGTCAACACCGTCAATCCCGATGCCGTGCTGCGCGGTTCAAAGATCTGGAACGGCGAGTGGCGCGAGCAGCGCGCGGCCTCCTCGAAGATCGAAGTCACTGATCTCGAAGAGCACTACCGTAATCGCTCGATGCTGAAGCTGAATGTCTTCCCGGAAGACATTGCCGAAGCCATCTACTTCCTGGCGTCGGACCTTTCCGCGAAATCGACCGGCAACATCATCAATGTCGATGCCGGCAACGCGCAGAGTTTCACCCGCTGACCTCCCAAGAGCCTCGCGGCGGTTTCGCCGCGAGGCTGTCAGCCGCTCTCTCGGGCGATTGGATGAAATGGGGTGTGGAGGAGAGGGGCGGTTGCGCCCCTCGCATGATGTCCCCTGAAATGCGACAGATGCGCTGAAGCACGGTTCTTCATGCGCGAAGGAGGATCAAATGACCGAGACCCGGATCGCCGCAGATGTCATCGCGGCAGAAAACGAGCGTCGTCAAAGCGCCCATCACAGCGACTATGAGGCGCTGGGCGCCAGGCTTTCCCGTCAGTCGATCGACATCGAGGCCATAACGGCCAAGGTGGCGGACTTTTTCGTTGCCGTTCCTTCCTGGGGTGTCGGCACAGGCGGCACGCGCTTTGCCCGCTTTCCCGGTCTCGGGGAGCCGCGGCATATCTTCGACAAGCTCGACGACTGCGGTGTGATCCAGCAGTTGACCCGCGCCACGCCGACCGTCTCGCTGCATATCCCCTGGGACAAGGCTGACCCGAAGGAGTTGAAGGCCAAGGCCGATGTGCTCGGGCTCGGCTTCGACGCGATGAACTCGAACACCTTCTCGGATGGCGCCGATCAGGCGCATTCCTACAAATTCGGTTCGCTCAGTCATGTGGACGCAGCGACCCGCCGTCAGGCGGTCGAGCACAATATCGAATGCATCGAACTCGGCGCCGCACTCGGCTCCAAGGCGCTGACGGTGTGGATCGGCGACGGTTCGAACTTGCCCGGGCAGAGCAATTTCACCCGCCAGTTTGAGCGGTATCTCGATGCGATGCGGGACATCTACAAGGCGCTGCCGGATGACTGGCGGCTGTTCTCCGAGCACAAGATGTACGAGCCGGCCTTCTATTCGACGGTCGTGCAGGACTGGGGCACCAACTATCTGATCGCCCAGACGCTCGGCGAGAAGGCCTACTGCCTCGTCGATCTCGGCCATCATGCGCCGAACACCAATATCGAGATGATCGTCGCGCGCCTGATCCAGTTCGGCAAGCTCGGCGGCTTCCACTTCAATGACTCGAAATATGGGGATGACGATCTCGATGCCGGTTCGGTTGAGCCCTACCGTCTCTTCCTCGTCTTCAACGAACTCGTTGATGCCGAGTATCGCGGCGTGAAGGGCTTCCACCCGGCGCATATGATCGACCAGAGCCATAACGTGACGGACCCGATCGAGAGCCTGATTGCAAGCGCCAACGAGATCCGCCGCGCCTATGCGCAGGCGCTTCTGGTCGATCGTGCTGCGCTCGAAGGTTACCAGTCCGGGAATGACGCGCTGATGGCGACGGAAACGCTGAAGCGTGCCTACCGCACCGATGTCGAGCCGATCCTGGCCGAGGCGCGCCGTCGGGCCGGTGGTGCGATCGACCCTGTCGCCACCTACCGCGCCAGCGGCTACCGCGCCCGCGTCGCCGCTGAACGTCCTGCGGTCAAGGGTGGCTCGGGCGGGATCGTCTGACAGGTACTTGGCGGGGCAAGGTGACCTGCAAGGTGAAGGTCGCGTCTTGTGACAACGCGGCTCTTTCCCTGCGTGTTAGGTCAGCTGCTTGTTGCTGGCGGCTCGGAGCTCACGTGCCCATTGCCAGATGCGGCGTCGCAACCTTGACCCGGTTGCGGCCTGCATCCTTGGCCCGGTAAAGCGCCTGGTCGGCCCGGCGCATGGCGTCGGCCAGATCGGTTGGCAAGGAAACCTGGGCTATGCCGAAGCTTGCAGTGACACTCACGGTGTGCGGGTGCAGGGGCAGGGACATGCTCTCGCGCCTCAGCTGTTGCGCCAGCTGAACCGCGTCGTCGACTTCCGTATCGGGCAGAAACAGCGCGAATTCTTCTCCGCCGAGACGGCCGACAACCGAGCGCTGGGGAGCATGCCGTGCGAGGCATTCGGCAAAAGCCTGGATCACGGTGTCGCCGACATGATGACCGTAGGTGTCGTTGATGCGCTTGAAGTGATCGAGATCGCAGAGGATGATCGCATGCGGCCCCGGTGCATCGTTTCGAAGCAGGGCATGGACCTGGCGATCGAAGCCGCGCCGGTTGGCCAGTCCGGAGAGGCTGTCGATCTCCGATTCCGTTCGCTGTATTGCAAGGATTTCCAAAACCAGCTTGGCAAGTAGGGTGAGCCCCACCGCCACCATCAGGACTGCGGTGAGACTTTGTGAGATCAGCGCATAGTTCGTCTGCACATAGTCCTTGGCGGTGCTGCCGGCGCCGAGGGCGACTGCCAGGCCCGCTTTCATGAAGAAATGCATGCCCGTTGTCAGCAGCAGCAGACCGAGAAACTGATCGATTGCGGTGCGTTGTCGGGCCAGCAGGACCACAAACGCGCCGGCAAGAACAACCAGCGCAAACGGGCCCTGGTACAAGAAGGCTTGGAGCGCCGTTCCGCGGGGCAGGTCGTAAATCACGAAGGCCACAAAAAGGCTCGTCGCGACGAAGATCGCAGTAATCCGGGCGTCGATGCGGCGACGGTACATTTCCCCCACGCCGATGGTCAGCATCACCATCCCGATGAGAACCGTGGCGAAGGCGCCGAGAGCCCAGAGCCGGGGCTGGTCGGTATAGGCCACCAGCAGTTCGCAGATCGCGGAGATCGAGGCGACACCGAAACCGGTTCCCAGCCACATGGCCGCCGTCCGGGACTGGCTCCGTCGGGCAACCACAACGAAAACCGCGCTGAAGGACATGGCGACAATAAAGTTCACCACCAGGAAGAATACTGCCCCGTTCATGCTCTCACCGCCGTCTGTTGAGCAGAATGCCCTCGTCATGATGCCGGAGTATCGCGCAAGTGTGAAGACTTTGATCCTGATGCGATCTTGGAGCCCCGAGTCAGCCAGAGCGGCGCCGAGCGTACCGACTCCCTGGTCGGCCCCGATCCGTTTTGATGCGCCTCACGTCATTGTGAAACGGCGCCAATATCAACTCTGACTTGAAGCATTGATTTGGTGCAACGCCTCTTTTCTCGGCAAGTGGTGCAGTAAAGCGGCTTCTGTTCAAGCAGCGGATTTTCACGATCCATATTCAGCTGATCAGGTAAGGAAGGATTTTACTCAAGATTCACGATAATCCGGATTGTTCACTTCGCATTAAACTTCCTTACGGCTGAAGTTGGTATTCAGTCGGGCATGGTTGTTGCGAGCTATCCATTTCCGACTGTTGATGATCACGCCAGAGCAGGGGCGTCGATGTCGCTCGTCGTCGAGCGTGCGTCGGAAGCGTTTTTTCAGTCCGAGGACTATGCCGCGCTCTTTGAGCGCTCGAATGCATCTGCCTTCCAGCATCCACTTTGGATCCAGGCCTTTTATCGTCATCTCGCGCCGTCAAGGGATGCGGAGCCCGTTGTGCTTGTCGGGCGACCGCGAGGGGATGAGCCACCGTGTCTCGTGCTGCCGCTGATCGTGCGGAGGCTTTCAGGCGTCATCATCCTCGAAAGTGCAGATCTGGGCGTGAGCGATTACGCAGCACCCGTCGTCGACCTCGGCTGGTGGAACAGTCTCAGTGATCATGGGGCGATCCGGGACAGCATCGCCTCCGCGCTGCCGTCCTATGACATCTTGCGGGTAAAGCCGATCCGGGACGAGCATCTGGCCCTGTGGCAGTCCCTCCTGCCAGGCAGTGCCAGCAAGCTCAATTTCTCCGCTCATGCCAGCGACCTGGTGGCTCCTGCGGAGCGATGGCGTGAACAGGCGCTCACCGAGAGTTTCGGTCGTTATCTCTCGCGTAAACGGAAGCGCTTCTTCAAGGGGCAAGGTGCCCGTCTGTTGGTCGTCGAGGGCGAGCAAGCCATCGCTGCTGCGGTTGATCGACTGGCGGCCTTGCGTGAAGGCCGTTTCGATGGGGATGTGATTGCCGCTCCGGCAGCACTTTCTTTCTATCGCGCGGTGGCGCAGTCCGGCGTGAAGACGGGTTACACACGCGTTTATGCGCTCGAACTGGGTGGAGAGGCGATCGGTTATACCTTCTGCGTCGCCCATGACGGGCGGCTGCACTACTTGCTGATCGGCTGCGATTACCAGGCCCATGGTCGCCATTCGCCGGGCCTTCTTCTCTATGACGGCATGATCGAGGACTGGATCGCGACCGGTGGAAAGAGCTTCGATTTCACCATTGGTGACGAGCCCTTCAAGGCGGATTTTGGAACCGTGCCCACGGGAATGCATGCCCTGACCCAGGCCAAGACCCTGCGCGGCGGGCTTGCGCTTGCCGCCATGCGGTGGCGCGAACGGTGGCGGGAGAGCGCTTCCGTCGTGAACAAGACACCCTTTGCCAATCGCCAGTCATCCGGGGAGGAGAATGGATGAGCGAGCGCCCGGCCTTCTTGAACAATTCCGTGATCATTGCAGCCCATCCGGACGATGAACTGCTGTGGTTCAACGCGATCCTGCATGAGGTCGATGAAGTCATCGTCGTGTTCCGCGATTTCTGGGCGAAGCCGGGCTTGGGCGACAAGCGGGCTGCGGCGCTTGCCGAGTTTCCCCGGTCTGGCGTCAGCTGCCTCAATGTCGCAGAATCCGGTGCTGCCGGCTGCGCCAATTGGGAGGATCCGCGAGAAAGTGCGGATGGTCTGGTTCTCAGCTTTGAAAGCCAGCGACGCGAGCTGACGCGCATGTCGCGGCGGGCGCTTGGAAAAGTCGGAATGGGCGAAATGCGGGTGGCCGAACACAGTGTTCTGACGGCTTACCAGAGGAATTTCGTGAAGATAAAGGAACTGCTGCGCGAACGTTTGCGGCCGGATATGAACGTCTTCACCCATAATCCCTGGGGGGAGTATGGACACGAGGAGCATGTCCAGCTGTTCCGCGTGCTGCAGGGCCTCAGAGAAGAAATCGGCTTCAAGCTCTGGATGTCCAATTATTGCACCAACCGATCGCTGCCGCTCGCGATGCGTTACTTTCAGACCTCTCCGGGGCAGCCGATCCGTCTTGCGACCAACAAGGCTTTCGCGGAAGAGGTTGCCGCCGTCTACAAGCGGCATGACTGCTGGACATGGGCGGACGACTGGCGCTGGTTCGACGACGAGTGGTATCTGCCGGCGCCGAAGCGAGGGGCTTCGCCGCAATCGCACCAGCATCTCTTTCCGCTCAATCTCTTCACGATCGATGTCTCGCAGAAGCGGCCCTGGCTGTCGATGGCAGTGGGGTCGGCGGCCGCTGCCTCGGCGCTTATGGTTGCCGCC
>LFEF01044551.1_pt1 | contig 15411 bp, 8 predicted proteins | sample 619371 | NCBI WGS metagenome assembly LFEF01 (sample SAMN03014291, study PRJNA259931) | freshwater metagenome | biome: lake; feature: waterbloom | place: China: Taihu Lake | collected 2006-08 | depth 0 m m
TTTATGGCTTTAATACGCCAACTTCAAAGTTATTATAATATTTATAATACTTCTGAGGCGGTAAAATGGTATGCAAAAGCAGTTGAAGGTAGTCAAGATGCTGAGTTATATTACCGTTACGCTCAATCACTAAAATCTCTAGGAAAATATCAAGAAGCTAATAAGCAAATGGATAAATTTTCAGATTTGAAACCAAAAGATCAGCGAGCAATAGAGCATTTGCAAAATCCGAATTATATTCCATCTTTAGCAGATAAGGCAAAATTATTTGATGTTTTTGAGACAAAAATAAATAGTAAGGAGCAAAGTGACTTTGGTGCAATTTTATCAAATGATAATGTTTTTTATTTTACAAGTACAAGAAATACAGGTAATAAAACTGATAAATGGGTTAACCAACCCTATCTTGATATTTATTTCTCAAGTTTTAAAAATGATATTTTTACCGAACCTCAAAAGTTGAATGAATTAAATACTCCCTATCACGATGGTCCAATTACTATTTCTTCTGATGGGAAAACAATGTTTTTTGCTAGAGATGGTCATAGTGAAGGGGTTTATGAAAAAGATAAAAAACACAATATAAGAGTTGGTGAACAAGGATTATATAAAGCATTAAAAGTAAACGATAAATGGACGGATATTCAAGCTTTACCTATCAATAATAAAAGTTATTCTGTAAGTCATCCAAGTTTGAGTAAAGACGGGAAAACGTTATATTTTGCCTCAAATATGCCAGGTGGTTTTGGAGATACTGATATTTGGAAAATTTCTATTAATGGAAATAGTTATGGTCAACCTGAAAATTTAGGAGCGAAAATTAATACAGCCGGAAAAGAAGGATTTCCATTTATAACAGAAGATGATATTTTATACTTTTCTTCTTCCGGTAGACAAGGTTTTGGTGGGTTGGATATTTTTAAATTTGATTTTAAAGATTCGTCAATTATCAACGTTGGTCATCCTGTAAACACTGAAAAGGATGATTTTTCATTTAGTTTTAATGTATTAAATAATGTTGGATTTTTTTCATCAAACAGAAAAGGTGTAGATGACATATATAAAGTAGTTCCGGTTTGTAATGCTGAAATTATAGTATTAGTAAAGGATAAGAAGTCTGGAAAAATTTTGACAGACGCTACAGTTTCTATTTTAGATGATAAGCTAAACTTGATTTCTACCAAACAAACTAATTCAAAAGGTGAAGTTGAATATGAAGTGAATTGTAAAACTCCTTATGTTTTACAAAGTAGAAAGCAAGATTATGAACAAAACAGCCTTGAATTAAATAGTACCATTAAAGGAAAAAATACAATAACATTGGAATTAGAACCAATTGAAGTTATCATAACTGAAACAGAAGTTATTTTAAAAAATATTTATTTTGAATATAATAAAAGTAACATCACTGTTCAAGGAGCAACTGAATTGGATAAGTTAGTGAATGTAATGAAAAATAATCCATCAATGGAAATTTTAGTTAAATCACACACTGATTCAAATGGTAGTGCTTTATACAACCTTAATCTTTCCAATCAAAGGGCTCAATCAACAGTACAATATTTGATATCTAAAGGAATATCCAAAGAACGTCTCTCTGCAAAAGGATTAGGATTTACTGAGCCAAAAATTGATTGTAAAGAAAATTGTAATGACGAACAAGATGCACAAAACCGTCGTTCGGAGTTTTTAATTGTGAAAAAGTAAACTCTTTTCTAGCACTTTTTGCGTGAGGGATAGTAGCGGAAAGCCCACAGAGAGGAGGCACGACGAACGAGGACTTGCAGCGGATAGCCCGACCCTTGTGGGCACGCCCAAAAATAAATATTAACCGTGAATGGTTTCTTTTTTACCGTAATTGGAAATGAGTTCGCCTTCAAATTCGAGCCATTCTTGCCAGCGTTTATCGACATCAACGTTTTCAGTATATTTTCGGGCAAATTTTAAAAAAGTGGTATAATGGTTGGCCTCGCTAATCATAAGTTCTCGATAGAATTTAGCCAGTTCTGGGTCTTTTATATTTTCGGAAAGTACCTTGAAACGTTCGCAACTTCGGGCTTCAATCATGGCAGCAAAAAGCAATCGTTCGATTAAGGCATCGTTACGAGAACCGCCTTTTTTGCTGAATTTGACCAGTTGGTTCACATAATCGTCTTTTACTTCACGTCCAAATTCGAAACCGCGTTCTTGAATAATGTTGTGTACCATTTGAAAATGTTCCATTTCTTCGATGGCGATTTTAGCCATTTCGGTGACTAATTCAACGTTTTCAGAATTGTTGGTGATGATATAAAGAGCATTGGCAGCCGCTTTTTGTTCACACCAGCAATGGTCGGATAAAATTTCTTCGAGGTTTGATTCGGCGATATTGGCCCATCGTGGGTCGGTTTTAAGTTTTAATCCTAACATGATTCAAGTGATTTGATACAAAAATAATGTTTTTTATTTGAAAAGAATTGACTCATTTATTGCTATTTTAGACGGATGAATTCATTTGAAAATAAACGGATTTTAATTATCGGTTTTGTTTGGCCTGAACCGAAATCATCGGCTGCCGGAAGTAGGATGATGCAATTGATTTCTTTTTTTAAGGAAAATGGAGCAAAAATTACTTTTGCCAGTACAGCTGCCAAATCTGAATTTTCAGAAGATTTGGAAGGTGTTAACCGAAAATTAATTGCATTGAATTGTACTTCATTTGATGATTTTGTGTCAGAACTACAACCGGATTTGGTTTTGTTTGATCGATTTATGACCGAGGAACAATTTGGGTGGCGAGTAGCACAAAATTGCCCTAATGCACTTCGAATGTTGGATACTGAAGATTTACATTGTTTGCGTGAAGCAAGGCGTTTGGAAGTTTTAAAGAGTAAACCGTTTGACTTGAATAATGATTTGGCAAAGCGTGAAATTGCGAGTATTTTTCGATGTGATATAACGTTGATGGTTTCGGAATTTGAAATGGAATTGTTGCAAACGTTTTTTAAAGTACCATCTTTTTTATTGTTTTATTTGCCGATTTGGGTGGAGAATGAAACACTAGATTTACCAAGTTTTGAAGAAAGAGACGATTTTGTATTTATTGGAAATTTTTTACATGCTCCCAATCATGATACAGTAGTTTTTTTAAAAGAAGTGATTTGGCCTTTACTACTTGTAAAATTTCCAGAAGCAAAAATGCAAGTTTTTGGTGCTTATCCTACACCAAAAATAAAATCATTGCATGAGCCGAAGCTGAATTTTTTTGTTCATGGTCGAGCCGAAAGTTCGTTCGAAGTGATTTCTAAAGGAAGAGTTCTTTTGGCACCCATTCGTTTTGGTGCCGGAATTAAAGGAAAATTGTTGGAAGCCATGCAGTTTGGAACGCCAAGTGTTACTACTACGATTGGGGCGGAAGCCATGAATGGTGATTTTTTATGGAATGGCTTTATTACTGACTCTCCGGAAGATTTTACTGATAAAGCAATTGAATTATATCAAAATAAAACAACTTGGTTAAATATACAACAAAATGGTTTCGAAATTTTAAAAAATCGATTTTCGAAGGATCTGTTTCAAAATACTTTCCTTGAAATGACATTAGATAAATTTGAAAATTTGGAAAAATATCGTCAGCAAAATTTTATTGGATCTATGTTGATGCATCATTTTTTGCAAAGTACCAAGTATATGGCGAAGTGGATTGAGGAGAAGAATAAAGCATAAAAAAAGCGAGTCCAAATTGAACTCGCTTTCATATATAGTTTCAGATAAATCTAAGCCAACATAGTCACCGGATTTTCTAAATACGTTCGTAACGTTTGAAGAAATTGAGCTCCTGTTGCTCCGTCAACCGTTCTGTGGTCGCATGCTAAGGTTACTTTCATGGTATTTCCAACTACAATTTGACCATTTCTTACTACCGGTTTTTCGATAATCGCTCCTACGGATAAAATAGCAGAATTAGGTTGGTTGATAATAGAAGTAAATTCTGTTATGCCAAACATACCTAAGTTAGATACAGTAAACGTACTTCCTTCCATTTCGGCTGGTTGTAGTTTTTTGTTTTTAGCTCTTCCTGCTAAATCTTTAACTGCAGCACCGATTTGTGTTAAACTCATTTGGTCTGTAAATTTCAATACAGGAACTACAAGTCCATCTTCTACAGCCACGGCTACGCCAATGTTTACATGATGATTGATAACCGTTACATCCTCTTTCCATTGTGTATTTACTTGTGGATGTTTTTTCAATGCCATCGCACAAGCTTTCACCACCATATCGTTAAATGACACTTTCGTATCAGGAACGGTATTGATAATTGCTCTGGATTTCATTGCTTCATCCATGGCTACTTCTATTGTTAAATAGTAATGTGGAGCGGTAAATTTAGATTCAGAAAGGCGACGAGCAATGGTTTTACGCATTTGCGAGTTTTTCACTTCTTCTGAATACGATTCTCCGGCAGGAACAAATGGTTGAACAGCAGCAACAGGTTGAGCAACGCTTTCTTGTTGCACTGCTTTTTGTGGAGTAACAGCCGATGGTGTGAAATTTTCAACATCACTTTTTACAATTCTTCCATTTTCGCCTGATCCTTTTACTTGAGAAAGGTTGATTCCTTTGTCTTTTGCAATTTGTCGGGCTAATGGTGAAGCAAAAATTCTTCCGTTTGATTCGGAGGAAGTAGATGCTTCTTCTTTATTTTCGGATGGTTTTGCATCCTCTGATTTACTTTCTGGTTTTTCGGCTTTAGGAGCGTCACCACCTTTGGTAAAGTTTTCCGCAATACCGGAAACATCAGTTCCGGCAGGGCCGATGATGGCTAAAATACTGTCTACCGGAGCAGACTGACCTTCTTGCACACCAATGTATAGTAATGTTCCTGAATTGAATGATTCAAATTCCATTGTGGCTTTGTCTGTCTCAATTTCGGCAAGAATATCACCTTCTTTTACTGAATCGCCAATTTTTTTCAACCAAGTAGCTACGGTGCCATCTGTCATGGTATCGCTCAAGCGAGGCATGGTTACAACCTTTACTCCGGCAGGAATTTCGGCAGTAGCTTTCGGTTGAGTTTCCTCTTTTTTGAGAGCTTCTGAAACAGTCGAATTACTATTCGATGTAACAGCACTTCCTCCGGCTAATAAACCGGAAATATCTTCACCTTCTTTGCCGATAATGGCTAACAAAGAATCAACGGGGGCTGATTCGCCTTCTTGGATTCCGATGTGTAACAAAGTACCTGAGTCGAAAGATTCGAATTCCATGGTCGCTTTGTCGGTTTCAATTTCGGCTAAAATATCACCTTCTTTTACGGTATCGCCAACTTTTTTAAGCCATGTTGCTACAACTCCTTCTGTCATTGTATCACTCAAACGTGGCATGGTTATAATTTTTGCCATAGTGCTTATAGTTTATGTGGAATGAAAGGATAGTTTTCTTGTTCGTACACTACGTCATACAATTGTTGTACTTCTGGGAAAGGAGATTCTTCTGCGAATTTTTCGCATTCATCAACCAAGTCTTTCACACGTTGATCAATTACTTCAATTTCTGCATCAGTAGCATAATTGTTTTCTTTGATAATATCTAAAACTTGTGTGATAGGGTCAATTTTTTTGTATTCTTCTACTTCTTCTTTGCTTCTGTATAATTGAGCATCAGACATGGAGTGACCTCTATAACGGTAAGTTTTCATTTCTAAGAAAGTGGGTCCGTCTCCACGACGAGCTCTTTCGATTGCTTCATGCATAGCTTCGGCTACTTTTACGGGGTTCATTCCGTCCACCGGTCCACATGGCATTTCATACCCTAAACCAAGTTTCCAAACATCTGTATGATTTGCGGTTCTTTCGACAGAAGTTCCCATGGCATATCCATTATTTTCACAAATGAATACAACAGGAAGTTTCCACAACATAGCCATGTTGAAAGCTTCGTGAAGAGAACCTTGACGAGCGGCACCATCACCAAAATAGGTAAGTGTTACACCACCTGTATTGAAATATTGATCGGCAAAAGCCATTCCGGCACCAACCGGGATTTGAGCTCCTACAATTCCGTGACCGCCATAAAAACCATGTTCTTTGGAAAAGATGTGCATTGAACCACCCATTCCTTTGGATGTTCCGGTTACTTTTCCATAAAGTTCAGCCATTACTTTTCTGGGGTCAACTCCCATTCCGATAGGTTGAACGTGGTTTCTGTAAGCTGTAATCATTTTGTCTTTAGACAAGTCCATTGCATGCAATGCTCCGGCTAATACAGCTTCTTGACCGTTATATAAATGTAAAAACCCTCTCACTTTTTGTTGGATGTAAACGGCAGCTAATTTGTCTTCAAATTTTCTCCAAAACTGCATGTCTTCATACCATTGCAGATAAACTTCTTTGGTGATTTTTTTCATTTGTTCTATTTTGAATCTTTTATGTTTGTTTTGTCAGTTTCACAAATAGGTTGTACACAAATTTGCGAGTAGCAAAAATAAGATATCCTAAGTAGATGTAAAAATTTAATCGACTTAAAATGACAAACTTTATGAAAAGTTATTTACGATAACGTTTTAGTAAACGAATAAAATTTACAAGAAATTTTTATCAAAAACTAAAGGAAGTAAGTTGGTCAACGAATCTGATTTATAAATTTCACCAGATTCTCCCATAAAATAAATTTCAATAGGGGTGTTCTGTTTGAATTCATATTCGGCTATCGACTGACGACAAGAGCCACAGGGTGGAATAGGAGCCGTAACCGGTTTTGCATCAGAAGTAGCAGAAATAGCCAATTTTAAAATTTTAGCGTTCGGATAGATGGCTCCTGCTTGAAAAATAGCGACACGTTCTGCACATAGACCGGAAGGGTATGCGGCATTTTCTTGGTTAGAACCCAATACCGTTTTTCCGTTGTCTAATAAGATGGCGGCACCTACTCTAAATTTTGAATAAGGGGCATAGGCTTTTTTTCGGATGGCAATAGCTTCTTCCATTAAGATTTTAATTTCTTCCGGAAGTTGTTCTATGCTTTCAAAGACATTAAATTCTGTTGAGATAGTAATTTTTTTCATAGTATAAGAGGAAAAAAAATCCAAATTTCATATGTTGAAATTTGGATTTTTTTTAGATTCATTTTATTTTAATATTCATCGTAAGAATCACCGAAATTGAATGTTAAGGAGAATCTAAGTGTATTTTCTAATGGGTTTCTAACTCTTGAAGCTGACATTAGATAGGAAACATCTAATTTAACAACAGTATATTTAAAACCTGCTCCAAAGGAGAAAAACTTACGAGCACCTTTAGTTTCATGTTCATTAAAATATCCTAATCGAAATGCAAATGAATCTTGGTAATTGTATTCGGCTCCCAAAGCCCATGTAAACTCTCTTAATTCTTCACTGAAACCATCAGGAGCATCTCCAAACGATTGAAAGATACCTGAAACCCAACCAATTCGTTGATAATCAGCTCTGGCTTCTTGTCTTTCTTCATCTGTCATGTCTTCATCGAATTGAGGAGTAGGTACCATTAATTTAGTGGCTTCAGCATTCAAACCAATTTTATTATATTCATCAAAGATAAAGTCAAAACCTGCACCAATTCTAAGATTAGCAGGTAAAAAGTTAGAATTAAGTTCAGTTAGGTCATCATCATAATTGATTTTTGGTCCCATGTTTTGCAAATTTATACCAGCTCTCCATCTTCCATTGAAACTTTCATAAGCTTCTTCTTCAGATTGATAAAAAGCAGCTACATCAAATGCAAATGTGCTGGCTGGTTTTCCATCAGTGTTTCCATCTGGAATTCTTAATTGTGAACGAATATATCGAAAAGCAACAGCTGTTGAAAAACGTTCACTTAATTTTAATGCATAAGAAACATCTAATGCTAATTCATTAGGGCTAACAACTCTAGCAACATCATCAAAATTTTCTCTTAGTTCGATGTCACCGAGACTGAAAAAACGTAGACTACCACCAAAAGCACTTTTTTCATTAATACGGTTATAATAATTTAATTGGCCTAATGAAATATCATTAACAAGATCAGTTAAATAAGGAGTATAGTTAACACCAATACCTACTTTTTCAATAGCAAAAGCATATTTTGCTGGATTCCATTGTTGAGAATAAGCATCTGCTGAAGTGGCAACACCAATATCACCCATACCTGCGGCTCTTGCATCAGCAGCAATCAGTAAAAAAGGTACTCCTGTTGTAATAACTCTATTGTCTTGGGAAAAAGAATTCTGAATCAGTAAAACGTAAATTATAAATGCGGTTATTTTTTTCATTGTGCAATTAGGAATAATTGAATTAACAAATATAGTGTTTTATTAAAGTATTACAAGTTTTTCTGTTTTTTCTGCAGATTTATTCGATAAAGTGGATTTTACGGTTAATTTGTATATATAAACACCTTTTCCAATTTTATCACCAAAGTCATCCTTCCCATCCCATGTAATTTCTCTAGACAAAAATCCTTCTGTATTTACTACTTGATTGATAGTTTTGACAACTTTACCGGTTATGGTAAAAATTTGTACTTGAACATCTAGTGGTTCAAATGGGCGATTGTGCGAAAACCAAAATTGTGTATAACTGACAAAAGGATTAGGGTAGTTTAAAACATTGGTTAATTTGACAACATCATCACCAATCACAATAAATTGAATTTCTGCAGTAACGGGATTATTATAAACATCCCATGCTCTAAATGTTATGGTATGTAATCCTGGTGCTAAATCGCGAAAAGGGAAACGAACTTTTCCTTTAGTATAATCATTTAATTCCGTTTCATAGTAATCATTCAAAATATACGGATTGTTTTCATCCCCATCTAAGATTGCAACAATATCATGACCTATTCCACTTGCAGTATTAATACCGTTTTCATCTTCTAAAAAAGCGAGGAAGAAAGGGCTTTCATTGGTTATGCCACCGGAAATAAATGTTTCGTCATTCATGTATAGTCTCACTCTTGGCCCTATATTGTCTTCTGCGGCATTTTCATTGATACCTCCAATTGGGATAGCAATGTTGTAACCGGTTTGATCTTGTAAAGTGGGTAAAGCAGACTTTGCATAAAAACTTGCTCTACCATTACCGAGAGGAATAGATATATCTCTAGGGACAATGAACTCAATATCGAATAATCCATTATTTACTGTAGCATTACCTCTGAAAATAGTTTCTCCTAAAGTTTGAAAATTTAATATAATTAGATTATTGGAACTATTTCTGGTTCCATCATTTCCTAGTGTACTCCTATTGATTGATTTGTCAAAAATTTGAACCGCAATGTCACCGTTATAGTTAGAAAGTAGGGTGTTTCCGTCAACATTTCTAATTTCTCCGGATAATTTAATTTTACTTAAGGCTTTTAAAACCGTAGAAGTAGTTTCAATTGGTTCATCATTAATTTTTGTGAGTACAATCGAAGGTTTTGGAATGGCTAATTTTAATGCTGGATCACCAATATAAAAGACCATTAAGGTTTGAGAATTATTAGCATTTTTTGCTCTTCTTAAAGCCTCCGCAATACTAATATCAAGGTCCTCTTCATTGAACCCATACAAAAAAGATGAAAATGAATTGTTGATGCTTTGCCCGGTAGTTACGCCGATTTGACGAGTTGTGGTAACTAACGATATGGCTCCACCTCTTGGATTCCAATAGGTGAATTCACCTGCTGTTTGACGAAATGGATTATCAAAACGAGTAAATTCACAAGTTACTGTAACAATTAATGGATAACGGAAACGATTATTTAAATTTTGTGCATCTGTTTTTTCAAAGATTCGCTCGGATGACAATTGGTCTTCTCCACCATGTCCAAAATAATTGAAAACCAGGGAACCTTGTTGAAAGGCATTAATTAAATCTTGTTTAAGTTTTGGATATCGTTGCCCTCCTGCTGAAGCTTCTTGAACATAAGAATCGGCATGGTACTTCATTACATTAACAAATGGTTTTTGATTTCGAATGGTATTTCCTAAATTATCCAATTCTTGTTGAATTTGGAATTCCCAACTTTCATCAACGTCATCCGATACTAAAGTAAAATTATTTCTCCATCTTCCATAAGATTGTATGTCATAATAATCAATTACTTTGTCAACCATTTCTTTTGCTTGTTGAACTGAAGAAACTAACATTCTACCGACAGCAATATCAAGAGCTTCAATAGTTGGAGTATTGAAATTTACCAACATCCTTCCTTCATCAGGGTCCATCATTCCATAAAAATCATCTGACATAGTAGAACTTAATAAAGAATTGCTTGATAAACTATGAAAAATTGGGACGATGTTAGTATTATTGGGGATTCTGTTCAGATAATCAAATGAAGCATCACCAAATAAATTTAAATATTTAATTCTTTTATCAGGTGAAGAAGCATTGAAATAAACATACTTGACTAAATTTCTTATCGCTCCAATATCTTGTTTTCCTGAAGAGAATTCATGATAAATTTTATCAAGAGTGATTACTTTCACATTTAATTGATTTTTTGTTCGATGGAAATTTGCTAAACGCTCTGCTTCGGTAGCTAAATTTTGAGGAGTAATAATCAAATAATCAATATCTTGAAATTGACCTTGAGCATTATTAAAAATGGTGCCTTTAATGTTTTGATTGGTCACTTTTGTTTGTGATTCCCTTTTTGGGGTGAAATAATCACTTGGGTCAACCACCAAATAACGTTTAAGTTCACCAAGATTTGATTTGAATGAAAAAGAAGAAGAACCATTGTTGTTTACGTTGGTAACTTCGAATAAATTTGTAATATCCCAAATTTGAGTTATCCCATTTGCATTAGTAAATTGATATTCTCCGATTCCAACATTTGTGCCAGAATTTTCATTTTGAAAGCGATATTGCTTTCCAATACCTCTTAAAAAACACTTTGTTTTGATTGTAATGTAATCTAAAAAACCTCGTGAGCTTGGAACTCCATTATTATTGTAAGTTAATTCTATGGTAGCTAATTCTGATGAAGGAACGGAAAATTCTGTAGAGGCATTTGAAAATAAGATTCCACTATTCGTTGTGATTGGAGAAAAATTAATGGTCTGTTCGATACTATTTACTTTGATTTTTAAACTTGTACTTGTAAATGAAACAGCAGCAGCTGACAGGAAAATTGAAAAAGGGCTAGAGTTATCAGCATTTGGAAAATTTATTTCAGTACTAAAAGGATTCTGAGAATTTAATTGTTCTCCATACCATGTTCTTCCGATTCTACCTATATTATTGATGTCTTTTTCATAAAATTTATATTCATCATAATTGGTGAAAATTATATCAGAATTTCCTTCAGGTTGAGGCATTGGATTAATTCGTTTACCATTTTCACCTTGTGCAGTAACATAATAATATGATTTTGTATCATAAAGATTCAAGTGTGTCCTACTTTCATCATTCCAATTGTCAAGTCCTTCGCCGTAAAATAAAATATAATCTTCATTATTAAAAACACCATCTTCCTCACCAATAAATTGAATAGCATTTTCTGCTAAATCTGATGGATATTCTATACTATTTAAAAGAGGAATCATTCTTCCACCATTTCCATAGATTTTAATTTTTCTAGGGTCAACATTCGTATTCATCCCTAGCTGATTAAGAAAAGAACGAGAAATTTTATAAACACCTGATTTTTCAATGTAAAATCTATACCAATTACCTGTATTTAGTGTAGAGTTTTGAATAATATTGAAATTGCTGTTACTTTGTATTGTATTTTGAAAAGGAGCATTATTAAAATCAAATGTTATTGATGTTATTTTTTTGAATCCTTCACTTGTGTTTATTATAGGTGAAAATGAAATAAAAATTTGGTTTTTATCTCTTGCTTTACCATTTTTTAAAGTTGGTTTTGGGTTATTTGGAATGTTTTTGCTATCCAAATCCCCTAATTCGTTAATAGAAATAGTTTGATAGTTAACTGAAAGAATTCTCAGTGATTTTGGATCTGAAAGGTTTGTAACGCTAGTTTTGAAATTAAAAAATATAGACTTTTTTACGTCATCAAAATAAAAATTTTCTTGTTGAAATTGAGGGATACTTAGTGTATACGTGTCAAAAATCAACTTTTTGTCTTCTTTCCAATTCAAAACAAAAGTGGTAGAGTTTTGACCGTGAAGTCCCCAAGTTAAGAATAAAAACAAAGTCGCTAATAGAATCTTTTTCATATGAAGCAAAAACGAAAGGAATACAAATTTATTACAATGTTTTCAAAAATAAATAGAAAGACGATACTAAAGCATTTTTTTTTGCGTTATACATGTGCTGATGAGCAATAAATTTAGGTTATTAACATTTTTTTTTAAAAAATCTTGTTATATAAAGGTTTATTGCTATATTGCGGCACTAAATTTATTACCTACTTAACGTATGAAAGTAAACAAAATTATGACTTTAAAACTGCTACTAATGATAGTAGTTGTGTTTGGTTTTGCTAGTTGTAGTAAGAAGTCAAGCTCCAAAAACTCCTCAACTGCAACCGGTTGGAAAATCAATGACAAAAAAGGTGGTTTCCAATATGCTTCTAATTTCAAGAAACAAGCAGCGGCACCTGGATTGATCGAAATCGAAGGTGGAACTTTTACTATGGGTAAAGTTCAAGACGATGTAATGCATGATTGGAACAATTCTCCTAATCAACAACATGTTCAATCATTCTTTATGGATGAACATGAGGTAACGAATCTAATGTATTTAGAATACTTAGATTGGTTGAAAAGAATTTTTGATCCTAATCAAGAAAACTATACTAATATATACAATGGTGCTCTACCGGATACTTTAGTATGGAGAAATAGATTAGGATATAACGAGACCATGACAAATAACTATTTAAGACACCCAGCTTACAAAGATTACCCTGTAGTTGGCGTAAACTGGATTCAAGCTGTTGAGTTTTGTAAATGGAGAACAGACCGTGTTAATGAAGATATCTTAGAAAAAAATAAGTATTTGAAAAAAGATGCTAAATTAATGGATGCTACTGCTGAAAAGTCTTTTAGTACTGAAACATACATTAACACTCCTTCTCAAGCTTTTGGTGGTGATGAAGAAATTGTATTAAAAGGTAAAGGTGGTAGAGCAAAAGCTTCAACAAATAGAGGTGGCGAAACTGTGGAACCTAAGAATGTTTATGCGCAAAGAAGTTCCGGTTTGATTCAACCTGAGTATCGTTTACCAACTGAAGCAGAATGGGAATATGCAGCTGTAGCGAATGTTGGAAATAGAGAGTACAATCTTTATAAAGGTAAGAAAAAATATCCATGGTCTGGAAATCATACCCGTTCAGGAAAAAGATCTGTTAGAGGTGACCAATTGGCTAACTTTAAACAAGGTAAAGGAGATTATGGAGGTGTACCTGGTTGGTCTGATGATGGTGCTGATATTACTCAAGTTGTGAAATCCTATCCACCAAATGATTTTGGGTTATATGACATGGCAGGTAATGTTAGTGAGTGGGTTGCAGACGTTTATAGACCGATTGTTGATGATGAAGCAAACGATTTCAACTACTATCGTGGAAACGTTTATATGAAAAACAAAATTGGTGAGGATGGAAAAGTAGAAATTGTTACCAGTGAAAATATTAAATATGATACTTTAGCGAATGGTAAAATTATTGCAAGAAACTTCCCTGGACAAATTGCTCAGGTTCCTGTTGATGAGAAAGAAACTTATTTGCGTCAAAACTTTGATAAGAGTGATAACAGAAACTATCGTGATGGTGATAAACAATCAATTCGCTTTTACAAGTTTGGTTCAGAAGAAGATGGAGATCCTTCAACTAATGAAAAGAAACGTATGTATGACTCACCAAAGCACGAAGTTACTGCTGATACCGCAACAGGTGGTTTAAATAGAAAATATGATAAATCATCTAAAAGAACTACGTTGATTAATGATGATGTCAGAGTTTACAAAGGAGGTTCTTGGAGAGATAGAGCATATTGGTTAGATCCGGCACAAAGAAGATTCTTCCCTCAAGATATGGCTACAGATGATATAGGATTCAGATGTGCAATGTCTAAAGTTGGACCTAAATCAAACAAAAAGACTGCCAAAGGGAAACCAAAAGCTTCTAGATAATAAATATTTTTTTAATAAATTACAAAGCCCTAATTTTAGGGCTTTATTTATTTACATCTATGGATATACTACAAATTCATGCTTGTTTTTTAACTTGTTCAAGTGTATCAATTGATACAAGAAAAATTGGAGCTAATTCAATGTTTGTTGCTCTTAAAGGGGCAAATTTCGATGCCAATTCATTTACAAGTGAAGCCTTAGAAAAAGGAGCTTCTTATGTTTTAATAGACAATAAAGATTATTATATTGACAAAAGAACAATATTGGTTGAAAACACTTTGTCAACCTTGCAAGAACTTGCAAAATTCCATAGAAATTATCTTGGTTTACCAATTATTGCTTTAACGGGGAGTAATGGAAAGACAACAACAAAAGAACTTTTTCAAGTAGTTCTATCAAAAAAATATAGAACAAAAGCAACTTTAGGTAATTTGAATAACCATATTGGTGTTCCTTTAACATTACTTTCTTTTACTAAAGATACTGAAATTGGAATAGTAGAAATGGGAGCTAATCATCAAAAAGAAATTGCTTTTCTGTGTGAAATTGCACAACCGGATTATGGTTATATCACCAATTTTGGCAAAGCACATTTAGAAGGTTTTGGCGGAGTAGAAGGTGTGATAAAAGGAAAATCAGAGATGTATGATTTTTTACATTCTTCACATAGAAAAGTTTTTGTAAATATTGACGATCCTCTTCAATATTCTAAAACTAAAAACATGGAAACGATTACTTTCAGTACTTCCGATAAAAATTGTTTTGTTTTTATCGATACTGTTGAGGCAAACCCATATGTAAAAATAGTTGTAGAGGGTAAAGAAATTCTTTCCAATTTAATTGGATTTTATAATGCCACAAATATTTGTTCAGCTATAACAGTTGGACTTTATTTTAATGTTCCAATTAGCGACATAAAAACTGCTATAGAGCAATATCAACCTGATAATAATCGTTCGCAAATTATACACAAAAATGGGAATCAAATCGTTTTAGATGCTTACAACGCAAATCCTAGCAGTATGGATGTAGCAATTCAAAATTTTATTCAACTTCGACATACTAAAAAAATAGCCATTTTAGGTGATATGTTTGAACTAGGTGATGAAAGCTATCAAGAGCACTACAATATCGTACAAAAGTTAAAAAATGATGATAATTTTACCTGCTATTTAATAGGTAATGAATTTTATAAAGTAAAAGTTGAATGTCAACATTTACATTTCTTTCGAACCTTTGAAGATTTTACTGTTTTTTTAAGAACCCAAACGATAAAAGATACATTAATTTTAGTGAAAGGGTCTAGAGGAATGGCGTTA
>LFEF01003251.1_pt1 | contig 15238 bp, 14 predicted proteins | sample 619371 | NCBI WGS metagenome assembly LFEF01 (sample SAMN03014291, study PRJNA259931) | freshwater metagenome | biome: lake; feature: waterbloom | place: China: Taihu Lake | collected 2006-08 | depth 0 m m
CAGGCTTGCGGCGCCCCGACAAGGGCGGGGCACCGCAGCCACATGCTTCACAGGGTTCAGCTCAGCGCTTCCATCTTGCCGCCGAGTGGGATGTTCGGTGCCTGACCGTTTTCGACGACGACCAGATCGTAACCGCCGCCGGTTTTGAGGCGCCACTGGCCGCCGACAAGCGGCGTCTTGGCGACGTTCTTCTGGGCGAAGGGCGGCAGGTTGGCGTTGTTCCAGGCGATCGGTCCGACCAGCGTGTCCAGCTTGGTTTCGCCGATAGCCTTGGCTACCGCATCGCCATCCGTCACGTCTTCCGCACGCTTCATGACGTCAACCGCCAGTTCGAAGAGCGCATGGGCAAAGCCGATCGGCTGTGTCCAGGGGCGACCGGTCGCGGTGGTGAAGGCAGTTGCGACATCGGCAGCCGTCTCGCCTGTCAGCGAGGACTTGAAAGGATGAGACGGCGTCCACCAGACTTCGGTCGAGAGGTTGTGGCCGGCATCGCCCAGGGCTTCCACGGTCTGCGGGAAAAGCAGCGCCTTGCCGATCGAGGCGATCTTGGGTTTGAGGCCCTGCTGCTTCGCCTGGTTCCAGAAGGTGGTGAGGTCAGGCGGGATCATCACGCCGGTGAGGATCTCTGTCTCGGCCTGCTTGAAGGCGTTGATCTGAGCGGAGAAATCGTCGGTCAGGTTCTGATAGCGGCCGGTGTCGGTCAGGCCATAGCCGAGCTTTTCGAGCACCGGCGGGAAGCCGACGACCTTGTCGCCCCAAGCATTACCGTCGCCATCGTTCGGGAAAAGACCGCCAACCTTCTTGTTGGTCTCGACCTGGCCCCACATGCCGGTGAAGACGGCGATGATGTCCTCAAGACCCCAGAAGAAGTGATAGGCGTAGTTGAAAGGCTTCCAGCTTGCGGGATCGCCGGGATTGCCCTGCTGGCCTATGAACCAGGGCTGCCACGGGGCAACCGTCGATAGGCAGGGGATCTGCTCGGCTTCGCAGGTGGTTGAGACCGGATTGGTGGTTTCCGGTGTCGAGGAAACGAGCATCAAGTTGATCTCGTCGTCGACGATCAGTTCCTTGGCGACTTCAGCGGCACGGTTCGGATTGGATTGGCTGTCCTTGACGACGACCTCGTAGTTCAGGCCCATCTTCTTCGTCGTGGTGAGGAAGCTGTCGATGACGAACTTGTCGGCCTCACCGAAGGCAGCAAGCGGTCCGGTCTGCGGGCTGACATAACCGAGCTTCACGGCTGCTGCCTGCGCAATCGCAGGGGCCGCAAGGCCCGAGGTTGCCAGCACGGCGCCGCCGGCTGCCGTCGTTTGCAGGAATTTGCGTCGCGTAATCATGTTTCCTCCCATCATCGTCTCTCCTCCCAAAGAGCGCGCTATGCGCAAGATGTCTTCTCGGTCAGTCGGGCCTGACGCCCTCCCAGGCATGTTGCAAAAGTGTGCGGATCGACGTCCGGTCGATCGGGCGCGGGTTCCAGTAGGGGTTTTCCGTGGCGATATTGGCAGCACGATCGAGATTGGCTTCAGTGAGCCCGAAATCCTTCAGTGACAGGGGCGCACCGATCGACTCGGCAAAGTCCCAGAGACCACCGCCAATCGAACCGCCGAAGAGTTCGGCGGCTGCCGCGAGTTCCGCTCGCGCCGCCTCGGCGTTGAAGGCGGCCGTGTGCGGCAGCATGACCGCATGCGTTTCGGCATGCGGCGTGTCGAAGGAGCCGCCCAGCGTGTGGCAGATCTTGTGGTGCAGCGCCATGCCGACTGTGCCGAGCACGGTGCCGCAAAGCCAGGCGCCATAGAGCGCTTCTGCCCGCGCATCTGGATCATGAGGGCTCCTCACCAGAACCGGAAGGCTATCCCTGAAGGCCCGTAGACCGTCGCGCGCCATCAGCGTCGAGACCGGGTTACGTTCCTCGGCATAGAGGCCCTCGACCGCATGGGCCATGGCATTCAAGCCACTCGTGACGCTCATGCCGACGGGAAGGCCGAGGGTGAGATCCGGATCGTAGATGACGACTTCCGGCAGGATGCTCGCGTTTCTGACCGTGGTCTTTCGACCGCCTTCGGTCTGCCCGAGGATCGGGGTGACTTCGGAGCCGGCATAGGTGGTGGGGATCACGACCTGCGGCAGATCGGTGCGGTAGGCAATCGCCTTGCCGAGCCCCGTGGTGGAGCCGCCGCCGAGCGAAACGACGCAGTCGGCTTCGGTGTCCCTGACAACCGTCAGCGCGGTCTCTGTCACGTCGACGGGCGTGTGCATGACGGCGCCGGAGAAGACGCCGACGGAGAGTGTACCCAGGCGGTCCGACAGGGCTTCGGCATCCGCCTTCTGGTGCGGCGTTGCGAGGACCAGCGCACGGCGGCAGCCGAGGGCTTCTACGGCGCTGCTAACCTCTGCGCTGCGGCCGGAGCCGAAGAGGATACGCGCCGGGCTGCCGGCATAGGTGAAGCTCTTCATTTGCTCCTCCCGGGACGTGCGCGGACCATGACGAACCTGACGCTGATACGCGCGGCGGATTTTCCGTCGATCACCGTCTGCTCGAAGGGATGCACCAGTTCCGGTCGGACGCCGAACAGTGCGTCTTCACCTAGTCTCGGATCCTCCGCGTCGTAGATATGTGTGGTGATCGTTTCGAACCCCGGTGCGCGCACGACGAAATGCAGATGCGCGGGACGGTGCAGCGGATAGCCTGCCTGGGCGAACAGCCGGCCCACGGGTCCGTCACCGGGGACGCCGTAGCCTGCCGGACGGACCGTACGGTAGTGGAACCTGCCGTCCTGATCTGGACGGAACAGGCCCCGCAGATTGAATTCGGGCTGCAGATCCGGCTGCTGGTTTTCGTAGTAGCCTTCGGCATTCGCCTGCCAGGTGATGATTTCGGCCGTGGTGATCGGCAGGCCGTCCAGATCTTCGACGCGGCCCTCGACCAGCAGCGGCTCGCCTTCGCCGTCGAGCGAGATGGAACTGCCGAGCGCGCGCTCCGGTGTGTCGGTCCGGAAGAAGGGACCGCGGATCGTGTTGGGGGTAGCACCCGACGGACGGCGCGAATTGATCTCCTCGACGAGCGCGGAGGCGCCAACCAGATCGGAGAACAGTACCCATTCCTGTCGGCGCTCGTCCGAGGCATGGCCGACTTCGGTCAGGAAATCGAGGACCTTGCGCCACTGCTCCGGTGTCGGGCGGAATTCCTTGATGAGATCGTGCACGTGGCAGACCACGGCGGAGAGTAGGCGCGCGGTGGCATCATCGGGCGCGTCGAAGCGGCTTGTGAAAGCCTCCTTCGAGGTCGCTTCGTCGAAGGAAATGAGGTCTGCGGCCCGCGACATGCATCTCCTCCCAAATCCGCATTGCTGGTCGAGAGGAAGCTAGCAGGGCTCGCATGCACGATTGATGATTTGTTTCGGAGGCAATATAACAATCCGTTATGAAGTTCGACGAGCGACATCTCATCCAGCTGGCTGCCGTGGTCAAAACTGGCGGCGTGACCGAAGGCGCAGCCCTCCTGGGGCTCGCGCAGCCGGCGGTGTCTCGTACGCTATCAATGCTGGAAAAGCGTGTGGGCGAACCGCTCTTCATCAAGGGCCGGCGTCCGCTGCAGCCGACGCCTCTCGGGATTGCGTTGGCAGAACATGGGCTTGCCATGTTGGCGGCCTCTCGTAAGGCATCGGATCTGATGGAGAGCTTCCGGGTCGGCAAAAGCGGCGTGGTGCGTGTCGGCGGCAGTCCCTTCTTCATGGATTCGCTGATCGCCGGCATGTGTGCCGAGTTCCAGGCGACACATCCGGATGTGCGGATCGACCAGTCCTATGGCTATTTCCCGGACCTACGCGCGGCGCTGAAGGCCGATCAGATCGATCTGGCTATCTGCCCCATCGATATTCTCGACGAGGGCTCGGGGCTTGCCTTCCAGCAGATCCTCCCTGGTCGCAATGTCATTGCGTGCCGCGTGACCCATCCGCTTCTGTTGAAGCGCCGTGTGCAGCCGTCCCATCTTCTCGACTATTCCTGGGTGGCGCCGCCGCCGGGCAGTCCGCTTTTGGCCGACCTCAGAGCACTGCTGCTCTCCTTCGGAGCGACGGAAATCCGCATCCGCTATTCCGGCGGGTCGCTGGCGAGTGTCGTCAATTATCTGAAGGGAGCCGATGCGCTCACCGTGATGCCGCATAGCGTGGTCTTTGCGCAGCGCAAGGAAAAGACGATCACGGCACTGCCGATCAACATTCCGCATCCGGAGCGCGCGCTGGCGATCCTCAGGCGTGTTGATGCGCCGCGGTCTCCGGCGGTCGAGCAGTTTTCATCCTTCGTGCGGTCGAGCTTCGAAAACCTGCGCCACCTGATCAAGCGTCACGAAGAGGCGGTCGTCTGGGGAAGCTGACGGGCCCGCTTAAGCGAGCCCGCCAGGTCGTATCCTCAGGCCAGTGCTTCCATCTTGCCGGCCGTCGGAATGTTCGGTGCCGTCTTGTTGTCGACGATGACGAGATCGAACGTGCCATCGTCCTTGCGCCGCCACTGGCCGCCGACCAGAGGCGTCTTGGTGACGTTCTTGGCCGCAAAGGGCGGCACACCCTGACCGTTCCACTCGACGCGGCCGACGATCGTGTCGACCTTGGAAGAGGCGATTGCCGCGGCCACGGCTTCGGCATCCGTCACGTCGTCGACGCGGCCCATGACATTGGTCGCCATCTCGAAGAGCGAGTGGATGAAGCCGATGGGCTGTGTCCAGGGACGACCGGTCTTGGCGGTGAAGTCGGCGGCGAGTTCGCCGGCACTCTGACCCGTCAGCGATGACTTGAACGGATGCTGCGCCGACCACCAGACCTCCGAGGAGAGGTTGTGGCCGGCCGCGCCCAGCGTCTCGACCGATTGCGGGAAGAGGATCGCCTTGGCGACGGTGACCGCCTTCGGATTGAAGCCTTGTTGTTTCGCCTGGTTCCAGAAGGTTGTGAAGTCCGGCGGAATGACGACGCCGGTGATGATGTCGCACTGGCCGTCCTTGAAGGCATTCACCTGGGCGGTGAAGTCGTCGGTCAGATTCTGGTAACGGCCTGGGTCGAGGAGGTCAAAGCCAGCCTGGGCGAGGCCCGGCTTCAGGCCGACATTCGGATCGCCCCAGGCATTGCCGTCTGCATCATTGGGGAAGAGGCCGCCAACCTTCTTGTTGGTATCAAGCTGGCTCCACATGTTGGTGAAGACGGCGATGACGTCTTCCAGGCCCCAGAAGTAATGGTAAGCGAAGTCGAACGGCTTCCAGCTCTGCGGATCAGCGGGATTGCCTTGCTGACCGATGAACCAGGGCTGCCAGGGCGCCTTGGTCGATATGCAGGGGATGCCTTCGGCCTCGCAGGTCGTTGCCACCGGATTGGTGTTTTCCGGCGTCGAGGCGACCAGCATCAGATTGATTTCGTCGGAGAGGATGAGCTCTTTCGCCACGTCCGCTGCCCGGTTCGGGTTGGACTGGCTGTCCTTCACGATGATCTCGAAGTTCTTGCCTGCCTCGGTCGCGAGGAAAGAGGCGATGTTATAGGCGTCGCTCTCGCCGAAGCTTGCCAGAGGTCCCGTCTGCGGGCTCACATAGCCGAGCTTGATCTTGGCTCCTTGGGCGATTGCCGGTGCGGCGAGGCCTCCGAAGCCATAGGCGAGACCGGTGGCGGCTCCCGCCTTCAGCAGTTTTCTGCGCGTAATCATGCTGTCCTCCTCCCAGTTGTTTGTTTGAAACTAGGCCGCGACGCGGCGAAATGGTCTGCTTCCCTCCGCAAGATCCCGAAGCATGGCTTCGAGCGCTTTCACCTCCATGTCAGAAGCCTGGTGTGTCCGCCCCGGAAACAATTCGCAGCGGAGTCTCGCCCGCGCCCTCCCAAGCGCTTCGGAGGCTTCGGCAAAGGCAGAGACCGGGATCCAGGGATCCTGATCGGAGCCGGTGAGATAGACGGGCATGCCGTCAAGATCGCGCGTCGGACGTTCGTCCTGCGTCTTGCCGACCCGGCAGCCCGTGAGATTGACCATGGCCCCGTTCCAGGGGCCAAAGGCCATGGCATATTCAAGCGACAGGCAGGCACCCTGACTGAAACCGCCGATTAGGAGCGGCTTGTCCGGCCCGCCTGCCTGTCGCAGGGCCCCCGCCAGCCGGTGGAGATAGTCGAGCGATGCAGCGAGCTCGCCCCGTGTGGTGTCGGTCAGCGCATCCGTGGCTCGCGCGGCATACCAGGTATTGCCGTTGGCACGCGGCAGGCAGAAAGAGACGCCCGGTACGGCAAGCCGTCCGACGACCTGCTCGATCATGTCCTCGGGGGATTGGGTTCTCCCATGGATGAAGACGCAAAGAACGTCGGCTTCCGCCGGTGCGACACCAGCGGTGAGCGGTTCGCCATGAATGGCCATGAGTGCCCCCGGATCAGAAGTTGGCAGGTTCGAGACCGGCGATCAGTTCCTCTCGACGATCCTCGAACCATGGCGGGAAGACCAGCGTCGAGCCGATCGCATCGGCCGGCTCGTCCTTCGCCCAGCCACCTTCGACCGACCAGGCGATTTCGAACAGCGCGCCGCCCGGCGAGCGCACGTAGCAGGACTTGAAGTAGTTGCGGTCCTTCTGGTCGGAGACGTCGGTGAAACCGAGGCCTTCGATATGGGCCTTCAGCTTCAACTGGTTCTCTTCGTTGACCGTGTTGAGGGCGAGGTGATGGATCGTGCCGCCGGAGAGCGTCCAGGTGCCTTGCGGCCCGGTCGGCTGGTGAAGCACCTCGACCATGCTCGATGGGCCGCCATTGTTCGGAACCGAGAACATCAGGCCCTCGTCACTGTCGGCCTCCTTCTTCATGCCCATGGCGATCGTCAGGAAGTCGTCCATGGAGGTACGGTCGAAGACGGCGACGGCAGCGCCATAGATGCCGCGGATGCCGTGAGCGGCGCCCACGCCATTGGCTTCGCTGGTGATGGGCGTGCGGGTGTCGGCCGGGCTCTCGACCAGTTCGTGGTCGATGCCGCAGGGGTGAGCGAGCGCTACGCGGGTGATGCCGAAGCGGCTGGTCTTGGTCGCGGGAATACCGCGCTCGTTCAGGCGGTTGACCCAGAAGTCGGCGGAGCCGACGGGGATTGCGAGCTGGATGATCTTTGACTGGTTGGTGCCTCGCCTGCCGTAAATGCCGGGCTTCTTGAAGGGGAAGGTGGTGACAATGGTTGAAGGGTCACCGTTCTTGGCGCCGTAGTAGAGATGATAGACCGGTATCGAGCCATCGAAGAGCACGGTGCGCTTGATGGAATGGAGCCCAAGCGTCTTGGTGTAAAAATCATAGTCCTCCTGAGCGCCGTCGGTGCTCAGCGTGAGGTGATGGTAACCCGAGATGAACGACATTCTTATCTTCCTCCAGATGCTGCGCGGGCAGGCATGGAGCCGATCTCGAACGCACGGGCCCTCCAGTGGCGATGGCCGCCACACCCGTCATGCTTGCGCCCGATCGGATCCTCCCAATATGCTGACTATAGAGCGGCATAGGCCGTCTGTTGATAAAATTGCTTATGTTCGATATAGCAGATTGCTATGAAGATCGATGAGCGCCATCTGGTCCAGCTTGCGGCCGTTGCCGAAACCGGCGGCGTGACTGAGGGCGCTGCGCTGCTTGGCATGACGCAGCCGGCGGTCTCGCGCACGCTTTCGATGCTGGAGCGTCGTGTTGGCGAGCCCCTCTTCATCGCAGGCAAGCGGCCATTGCAACTGACGCCGCTCGGCCAGCAACTTGCGATCCAGGGGCGTTCAATTCTCGCGGCCTCTCGCAAGGCCGTCGAAATCGTCCGAAGCTTCCAGTCGGGTACGGCCGGTCGCATCAAGGTGGGCGGGGTTCCCTTTTTCATGGATGCGGTGATCTCGCAGATGATCGCCAGCTTCCAGCTGCGCGAGCGCGATATTCTGGTCGAACAGTCCTATGGCAATCTGCCGGATCTGCTGACCGAGCTCGATTCCAGCCAGATCGATATGGCGATCACGCCGATCGGCAGTACGGACCTGAAGAGTGATTTCGAGTTCCAGCCTATCCTGCCGGGCCGCAACGTGCTGACGTGTTCGGTGGGGCACCCCTTGTTGAGAAAACGGCGGCTCAGCATTGAAGACATTATGACCTATCCCTGGGTGGCGCCGCTTCCCGGTTCGCCCCTGGTTCTCGACCTGCACAACATCCTGATCACACTCGGGATCAGCGAATTGCAGGTCCGCTATTCCGGTGGCTCTCTGCTGTCGGTCGTCAACTATATTGCCTCGACCGATGCGCTGGCGATCCTGCCGCATTCGGTGGTCTTTTCCTTCAAGGGCGAGAACAAGATCTCCATCGTGCCGGTCGATATCCCGCAGCCGGAGCGCACGCTTGGGATCATCACCAAGCGCAAGACCTATCCCAATCCGGCCTGCCGCAAGTTTCAGGATCACATCGTCCGGGAGTTCACCGACCTGAAGAAGGTCATCGAGCGTCACGAAAAATCGATCGTCTGGGACGAGGGGCCCTTTCTTCCGGAGCGGGATCGCTGACCCAATCGTGAGCGCATCCTCGTTGCCCCGCAAAAAATGTTCTGCAGACTGTAATGAAACGCGGTCTGAACCGTCTAATCTGCAAAACCCATCGCGTCAGCGGGACTATCAATGAGCAGCAAAGACCAAAGGCCTGATACGACGGGTGCGCAACGGACCAAGCCCCGGCGCTTCGATCGCAACCTCATCGTCATCGGCGCCGGATCTGCCGGGCTCGTGTCCGCCTATATCGGGGCTGCCGCCAAGGCGAAGGTGACGCTGGTCGAGGCCAACAAGATGGGCGGCGATTGCCTGAACTTCGGCTGCGTGCCGTCGAAAGCGCTGATCAAGAGCGCCAAGGTGGCATATCAGATGCGCCATGCGGATCATTATGGCCTCGAGGCCGTCGAGCCGAAGGTTCCTTTCTCTGCCGTTATGGAGCGGATCCACAAGGTGATCGCGGAGATCGAACCGCATGACAGCGTCGAGCGCTATACGGGGCTCGGGGTCGAGGTGTTGCAGGGGTATGCGAGGCTGATCGATCCCTGGACTGTCGAGATCACTTTGAACGACGGCGGCATGCAGCGGCTGACGACGCGGGCGATCATCATCGCGACCGGTGCGCAGCCTTTCGTTCCGCCGATCCCGGGTCTTGCCGAAATCGGCTATCTCACCTCGGATACCCTCTGGGAACGCCTCCGGGATCGGTCGACTGTGCCTCAGCGACTTGTGGTTCTCGGTGGCGGGCCGATCGGTTGTGAGCTTGCACAGAGTTTTGCCCGGCTCGGGTCGGAGGTTACGCAGGTCGAGATGGCGCCGCGTCTGATGATGCGCGAGGATGACGATGCCGCCGCCTTGGTCGAGGCGTCGCTGAAGGGTGACGGGGTGAAGGTCCTGACACGGCACAAGGCCGTTGCCTGTGGAACGGATGTCGGCGGCAAATGGCTCGAGGTCGAACATGACGGCGCGGTTCGCCGCATCGGTTTCGACGAGATCATCGTTGCCGTCGGGAGGGCGCCGCGGCTCAAGGGCTTCGGGCTGGAAGAACTCGGCATCAAGGTCGATCGGGTGGTCGAGACCAACGAATATCTGCAGACGCTCTTTCCCAACATTCTCGCTGCCGGTGATGTGGCGGGGCCCTATCAGTTCACCCATGTCGCCGGGCATCAGGCCTGGTTTGCGGCAATCAATGCGCTGTTCGGCGATCTCAAGCGCTTCAAGGCCGATTATTCGGTCATCCCCTGGGCGACCTTCACCGATCCCGAAGTCGCCCGTGTCGGACTGTCGGAGGCCGAGGCGAAGGAGAAGAAGATCCCGCATGAGGTTACGCGCTTTGGCATCGACGATCTGGACCGGGCGATTGCCGACGGATCTGCACGCGGCTTCGTCAAGGTGCTGACCGTGCCCGGCAAGGACAAGATCCTCGGCGCCACGATCGTTGGCGAGCATGCCGGCGATCTGCTTGCCGAGTTTGTCTTCGCCATGAAACATGGCCATGGGCTCGGCAAGATCCTCGGCACGATCCATATTTATCCGACGCTGGCCGAGGCCAACAAGATGGTGGCCGGGCAGTGGCGGCGCGCCCATATCAATGGCTTCCTGCTGTCGCTGCTCGAACGCTTTCAGACCTGGAGGCGGGGATGATCGATGCCAAGCTTTTGCCGCTGCAGAAGGCTTTGCTGCAGCCCGTGGCCGAGTATCTGACCCGGCGCGGCGTGCGGGCAGACCAGATCAGTTTTGTCGGCTTTTTCGCCGGGCTCTTTGCCTTCGTGGCGCTCTGCTTCGGATCCTTTCTGGCGGCACTTCTGCTGATCCTCGCCAACCGGGCGCTTGACGGTCTCGATGGTGCAGTCGCCCGGATTCAGGGGCCGACGGATCGCGGCGCCTATCTCGATATCGCCTTCGACATGGTCTTTTATGCGCTGATCCCGCTTGGATTTGCGATCGCCGATCCCGCCGAAAACGCCCTGCCGGCGGCGGTTCTGATCGTCTCCTTCGTCGGCACCGGATCTTCCTTCCTCGCCTTCTCCGCGGTTGCCGCGAAGCTCGGGCGAAAGGCGCCGGAGTTTCCGACCAAGGGCATCTACTATGCCGGGGGTCTTGCCGAAGGCTTCGAAACCATTCTGGTCTTCGTCGTGATGTGTCTTCTGCCCGGCAGCTTCTCCGTCATCGCCTATGGATTTGCGGCGCTGTGCGGTCTCACGACTATCATTCGCTGGCGCCAGGGCTTCATGGCCTTCTCCGGGGATGATCGATGACCCTTTCGAGACCGTTCTCAGGCGGCAGTGTTCAGGCGGTCGAGGGCATTGCGTATCGTCACGCGCGCGCGGTGCAGAAGGACGCGCATGTTGCTCTCGGAGATGTCGAGCAGGGCGCAGACCTCGGAGGGATCGAGGTCCTGCTGACCGCGCAGGATCAGAACCGCCCGCTGCATCGGCGGCAGCGTTTCAATCACGTCTTCCACATGCTGCAGAATGCTGCGTCCTTCGACATGGCGCTCGGGTGTGAGGTTCTCCCAAAGCTCCGGTATCTCGCACCAATGACCATTTCCGTCAAAGGCATCTGCCAGCCCATCTATGCTGCCGTGATCGTCGAAGAGGATCGCGCGGCCTTCGCGGCGGGCTCTGCTGCGCGCCTTGTTGATGAGGATGGTGTAGATCCAGGCCGCCAGCGATCCGCGTCCCTCGAACAGATCGATGCGACCGAGCACGGCAATCCAGGTGTCCTGCACCACGTCTTCGGCGATCTGGCGCTGCTGAACGATGCCGGTGCAGAAGCGGATCATCGCGGCATTGTGGCGTCGATAGAGGCCGTCAAAGGCAGCGGCATCTCCGTGCATCAGGCGCAAGGCCAGAGCCCGATCATTCCCGTCAAACTCCGACACGCCACCCCCTGTCTGAACTCGGGGGCCATTAGCGAAACAATCCGCTTCGATGTCCAGCCGCATTCGAGCGCATCAAGTCATAGTGACCATGGCGTGTCTTACGTCTTGAGCCCTCTGGTCCTAAAGCAAGACAATTGTTCTTTCAGGGTTATGCCATGACCGATGACCGCTCCTTGCGCCCTGATAACATCTCCCCACATGGGATCGGGACGAGTTCACCGAATACACCGGGTCGAAAGTCTGCATGGCGCTTTGTACCTTTGCTTCTGGTGGCTGCCGGTCTCGCGCTTGGTTACGCTCTGGGCCTGCAGGATTATCTCAGTCTCTCCTTCCTCGCCGAGCAGAGGCAGGCGCTCAGGTCCTATGTCGACGGCAATTTTCTCTGGTCGGCGATCCTGTTCCTGTTCGTCTACATTCTGGCTGTCGCTTTCTCGTTTCCGGCGGCATCGGTGCTGACCATCTTCGGCGGTTTCCTGTTCGGCTGGATGATCGGCGGAGCGCTGGTTGCTATCGGAGCGACGGTCGGCGCGTCGCTGCTGTTTCTCGCGACTCGGTCGGCCTTCGGCGGCTTTCTGCGTCACCGGGTGGACGGCGTCGTTAAGAAACTGGCCGACGGCTTTCGCGAGAATGCCTTCGGTTATCTCTTCGTGATCCGCCTCGCGCCGGTCTTTCCTTTTTTCGTCGTGAATATCGCAGCGGCTCTCTTCGACATCAGCCTCTGCCGCTTCTTTCTGGCCACGTTCTTCGGAATCCTGCCGGGTACCTTTGCCTATGCCTATCTCGGGCAGGGGGTCGACAGCGTGCTGGTTGCCGCACAGGCGAGTGGCACGGAGGCGCAGCTGTCGGATCTCGTGACGACCGAGATCAAGCTTGCCTTCTTCGCGCTGGCACTTGTGGCCCTGATCCCGACCGTCTTTCGGCAGATCCGCAAACGGGGCATTTCACCATGAAGATCCACTTTGCCGGGTACCAGGAGTAGACGATGTTTCGATGCAGCGAAGTTGCCGAGCGCACCAGTCGATTGATCGATGACGAACTTGGCTTCTGGCCGAGGGTCAACATGAAGCTTCATATCGCCGTATGCCGTGGCTGCCAGGCCTTTGTCGAGCAGATGCGGACCACCCGTACGCTCACCGCCATGGCTGGCGGCGCTGCCGACGAGCCGGTGCCGAGCGACGAGATACGGGATGCCTTGGAACGCTACCGGATGCGTTCGGCGCGGATGTCATGAAATCCAACAGATCTTTCAAGCGTAGTTCATAAGACAGATATGCCGCAGACCATGAGTGAGATGCGGTCGACTTTAAGGGAGAAGGGCAGATCATGCGTTTGATGACAGGGATTTTTGCCGCAGGCCTCATGGCTGCCGCCAGCAACCTTCCGGCCATCGCGGCCGGCCCGAATCTCTCCGACTGGGCTGCGATCGAGCAGGCTGCCTCTGGCCAGACGGTCTATTTCAACGCCTGGGGCGGATCGGAGAACATCAACGCCTATCTCGAATGGGTCGGCGCGGAGATGCAGGCCCGCTACGGGGTGACCGTCGTGCAGGTGAAGCTCGAAGATACGGCCAGCGCCGTCGCCAAGGTCGTGGCCGAAAAGGCTGCCGGCAAGAACGAGGGCGGCTCGGTTGACCTCATCTGGATCAATGGCGAGAACTTCGTTTCGATGAAGCAGCAGAACCTGCTCTTGACGCCGGGCTGGGCAACGGCCTTGCCGAACTGGCGCTATGTCGATGTCGAGAACCAGCCGACCATTCTCACCGACTTCACGGAGCCGACGGAGGGACTGGAAAGTCCCTGGGGTGGCGCAAAGATGGTGTTCTTCTATGACAGCGCACGCACCGAAGCCTCCGCTCTGCCTGACACAGCGATGCAGCTCCTTGATTGGGCCAAGGCGAATCCGGGTCGTTTTTCTTACCCGGCCCCTCCGGATTTCATCGGGTCGTCCTTCCTGAAACAGGTGCTGAGCGAAGTGATCGAGGATCCGGCAAAGCTGTCGAAACCCGTGAGCGAAGAGACCTTCGAGCGCGACGTTGAACCCCTGTTTGCCTATCTCGACCAGTTGCATCCGGTTGCCTGGCGCCAGGGCAAGACCTTCCCGCAGAACTATCCCGACATGAAGCAGAAGCTTGCCGATGGCGAGCTCGACATCATCTTCGCCTTCAATCCGGCAGAAGCATCGGCCGGCATCAAGGCCGGGGAACTGCCGGACACCGTGCGTTCCTTCACCTTCTCCGGCGGGACGCTGGGCAACACGCATTTCGTCGCCATTCCCTACAATGCCAGCGCCAAGGAAGGAGCGCTGCTGACGGCAAACTTCCTGATTTCGCCGGAGGCGCAGTTGCGCAAGCAGGATCCGAACTATTGGGGTGACCCGACCGTTCTGTCGATGTCCAAACTGTCCGAAGCCGATCGCGCAGCATTCTCGGCGCTTGATCTTGGGGTCGCGACACTTTCGCCGGACGAACTCGGACCTGTTATTGCAGAGCCGCATGCGAGCTGGATGGAGCGGATCGAAGTCGAATGGCGCAGGCGTTACGCCAGCGGCAATTGAGCCGTGCTGCATCCCTTCAAGGCCCGCAGTTTGGTTGACAGGTCGACCGCGCTTTTTCCCCAAAGTGCCGTCGTGCTCACGCTTGGTTTGTTGCTGCTGCCGATCACCTTCGGCATTCTCGGCACATTGCTGCCTGCCTTCGGCTACCTGCCTGCGCTCGGTGGTCTGGAGCTGGGGCTCCAACCCTTCCGTGCTCTCCTTGAAACGCCTGGGCTGGCAACGGCGGCACTGCTCAGCCTGGCCACCGGTCTTGTCGCCACGGCTTTTTCGCTCTGTGCCACCCTGATTTTCATTGCAGGGTTCGCAGGCACGCCGGCTCTTTCCCGCATCCAGCACCTCCTCTCGCCGCTGCTTGCCGTTCCCCACGCCGCAGCGGCGTTCGGCCTTGCCTTCCTCATCGCACCTTCCGGGTTTCTCATCCGACTGGTTGCGCCGTTGTTTGGTATTGAACGGCCGCCGGATCTGCTGATCCCGCATGATCCATGGGGGCTGACCATGATCGCGGGGCTGGTGATCAAGGAAACGCCGTTTCTCTTTCTCGTCACGCTGGCGGCTCTGCCCCAGGTCGATCTTGCCGCCGCTCGCCGGCTTGGCTCGTCCTTCGGGTATGGACGGGTTGCGGGCTTCGTCTATCTGCTGTGGCCGGCGCTCTACCGGCAAATCCGCTTTGCGGTCTATGCCGTCATCGCCTACTCATCCTCCGTGGTCGATGTCGCGTTCATCCTCGGGCCGAACCTACCGGGGACACTTGCCACGCGGCTGGTGCAATGGATGAACGATCCTGATCTTTCCATGCGTTTTCTGGCCTCGGCTGGTGCCGTTCTGCAGCTTGCAGTGACGCTTGCGGCGTTGATCCTGTGGTTTTCTCTGGAAAAGCTCGGGGCGGCACTGACGAGGTTCTTTTGCGACCGCGGATATCGTTTCGGTGATGATCGCGTGCTGCGTTTATTCTCGATCGTGGCTGTTGTCCTGATCGCCGCCAGTGTCTTTGCCGGGCTTGCCATTCTCGCGATCTGGTCGCTTGCCGGTCTCTGGCAGTTTCCGGATCTTCTGCCACGCGACTTCACGCTTCGCAGCTGGATGGTCGCATTGCCGCGGGTGCTGGACCCGCTGGTGACGACGCTGGTAATCGGGCTCGCCTCGACGCTGATCGCGGTTGCTCTGACCATTGGCTGCCTTGAGCGCGAGATCCAGACCGGGCGAAACGGCGGTGACAGAAGTCTGCTGCTACTTTATCTGCCACTCATGGTGCCGCAGATCGCTTTCGTCTTCGGCCTGCAGCTGCTCTTCATCGGTAGCGGCAGCCAGTATCG
>LFEF01008598.1_pt1 | contig 15230 bp, 10 predicted proteins | sample 619371 | NCBI WGS metagenome assembly LFEF01 (sample SAMN03014291, study PRJNA259931) | freshwater metagenome | biome: lake; feature: waterbloom | place: China: Taihu Lake | collected 2006-08 | depth 0 m m
AATGAAAAAAAACGATTTTTTAAAGGCAACTTTTATTGAAAACACTTGTGATTTGATTTCTAAATACCAATATTCTTATGAAAAAAAACTAAAAAAATACAAATTAGTTAATCTTAGAGATACTTTGATTAATGGTGTTTCCTATTATCATTATCAAATGAAACATATAAAAATGAAAAAAAAACATATAACTGTTCATTTTATTGTTGATAAAAACAGTCCTGAATGTATGCCGTTTTTTTACAATGATTTATTTGAAGAAATATGGAAAAAAAACAGAATAGTACCAAATGGTTTACCCTTCATTATTTTTCACAAAAATTTTAAAGGCGAAATTACCTATAAAATGGAATTAAAAAATGCCGTTAAAATCAACAAGTTTTTTATTATTCCTGATGAATGTGATTACATAAAGATTTAACATTATTTTACTTATTCTTTTATCTTTAGCAACGACGTTTTTATCCCACGAATCAAAGCCGAACTAAATCCTTGATGCTCCATTTCATTTAAACCAACAATGGTACAACCTTGTGGAGTAGTTACTCGGTCAATCAATTGTTCAGGATGAATTTTTTCGTCTAAAGCCATTTTGGCTGCACCTTTAGCAGTTTGGGAGGCAATGGCTAAGGCGGTTTGGGCATCAAAACCTATTTCAATGCCGGCTTGCATGGAAGCACGAATGTATCGCAAGGCATATGCAGTTCCGCATGCACCAAGAACCGTGGCGGCATCCATCAATTTTTCTTCAATGACGATTGCTGTTCCTAATTGGTTAAAAAGCGAAACAACTTGATCTCCTGCTTCTTTATTTTGTTCGGAAAAAGAAATACAAGTAGCACTTTCGGCAAATTGAGCGGCAATGTTGGGCATAATCCGTACGATAGAATGGGCTCCTTTTGTTTTTTGTTGTAAGGTTTCCAACGAAACGCTACTTACTGCAGAAGCAATGATTTTGTTGGAAATATGCGGTAGAATTTCGTTTAAAACCGTGTCGATTTGATAGGGTTTAATGGTGAGTATAATCAAATCGGCTTGATCAATATTTTCGATGTTGTTGGAGGAAACAGTGATTCCGTTTTGAGAAAGATGCTGAATTGAAGCGGAATTTCTTCGGGTAATAGTAATTTGATTTCCATTGGAAAAATTAGCTAATCCTTTGGCTATGGCAACACCTAAGTTACCTCCTCCGATGATGTGAATGTTCATGGCTTATGTAATGATTTACGGTTTGTGCCCCTGATAGTAGCGGAAATCCTTTTGAAAGGCGGGCTTAGTTTTTGTTGCTCAAAAATTGCGACTAAAGGAAGCACATTTTTGGGCTTATAAAAACAAGCCTGACTGAAAAAGATTGCAGCGGATAGCAGGTTTTGGCACCCTAAAAATACAAATTTTAGAATCCCAAGATGGCTTTTGCGATGGAAAAATAAATTAATATCCCGAAGATGTCGTTACTGGTGGTAATAAATGGTCCGGTAGCCAATGCGGGATCGATACCGTATTTATTTAAAGTGATGGGTACAAAAGTACCAATAAGTGAAGCAATAACTATCACACTGATTAAGGCAATTGCAACGGTAATACCGATGATGTATTCCACACCCAATAAAAAATGACTTCCTAAAAGTAGAATTACAGCTAGAATCAATCCATTGAACAAGCTTAGTTTCATTTCCTTAAATAAACGTTGCCAAATAGTACCGCTTAATGTATTGTTGGCCAAACCTTGCACAATAATGGCTGATGATTGCACCCCTACATTTCCCGCCATGGCGGCGATAAGTGGCGTAAAAAAGAATAAAACACCATATTTTTCCATTGCTCCTTCAAATTGTCCGGAAACTTTTACAGCGATAAATCCACCTAAAAGTGCCAAAACTAACCAAGGCAAACGTGCTTTTGTAAGTTCAATAATAGTATCATCGGCTTCTACGTCTTGTGAAATACCGGCTGCTAACTGATAATCTTTATCCGCTTCGTCTTTGATTACATCTATAATATCATCAATAGTAATTCGTCCCATCAAACGGCCCAATTCATCAACTACGGGAATAGCTTCTAAGTCGTATTTTTGCATGATACGAGCCACCTCAACATCTTTGGTATCCACCCGAACATAATCTACTTTTGGAATGTAAACTTGACTAATAGGTGTTTTGGTAGAAGTAGTCAATAAATCTTTTAAAGACAATCTTCCTTTTAATCGATTTTCATCGTCCACCACATAAATGGAATGTACGCGAGAAACATTTTCCGCTTGTATTCGCATTTCTTTTACGCAAGTGAGCACGTTCCAGTTTTCGTTGACTTTTACCAACTCTTTTGCCATCAAACCTCCGGCCGTATCTTCGTCATATCTCAACAAATCCACAATGTCTTTGGCGTGTTCAACGTCTTCCAATTCCGAAATTACTTGTTCTTTTTTCTCTTGAGGAAGCTCGGCAATAATGTCGGCCGCATCATCGGTAGAAAGCTCGTCAAGTTCTTCAGCAATTTCTTTTGGGGTAAGCTTTCGCAGGATTTTTTCACGTACTTCTTCATCTAATTCTAGAAGAATTTCAGAAGTCTTTTCTGAATCTAGACTGTTGAAAATATAAATAGCCTCAAATTCATCGAGTTCTTCCATGATTTCGGCAATATCAGCATAGTGAATCTCATGAAGCAAGTCATGAACTTCCTTTTCTTTATTCTCTTTAATTAATTGCTCAATTTGAGAAAGAAATTCTCTGCTGATTTTAAACTCCATCGGCGGCTATTTTTTGCGTGAGTTCTATAAATTGTTCCACCGAAAGTTGTTCCGGTCTGAGGTCAAAGATACTATCTTCTTTTAAATTATCAGACAATTGGTATGTTTTTAAACTGTTACGAAGTGTTTTTCTTCGCTGATTGAAAGCCGTTTTTACCACCGTAAAAAACAATTTTTCATCGCAAGGTAATTTGAAATTTTCTTTTCGAATTAACCTCAACACACCCGATTTTACTTTTGGTGGTGGTGTAAACACATTCTCGGAAACGGTAAAAAGGTATTCTGCTTCATAATATGCTTGGGTTAAAACGGATAAAATTCCATACGTTTTAGACCCTTTTTTTTCACAAATACGTTCAGCGACTTCTTTTTGAAACATACCGGAAAATTCAGGGATTCTATCACGAAGTTCTAAGGTTTTAAATACGATTTGAGATGATATATTATACGGAAAATTACCAATAATGGCGAATGGTTCTTGACCGAACACTTCACTTAAATTGTATTTCAAAAAATCTTTAAAAATGATTTTCCCTTCCAACTTTGGATAATGCTTATTGAGATATTCCACTGACTCTGTATCGATTTCAATCACATACGTAGAAATGGGTTTTTCTAACAAATATTTGGTCAAAACGCCCATTCCCGGACCAATTTCCAAAACCGTTTGGTAACTCTTTAACGTTAGCGAATCAGCTATTTTCTGTGCAATATTTTCATCGTTTAGAAAATGTTGCCCGAGATGTTTTTTTGCTTTTACTTTTTCCATTTTAAGCTAAGGTTCTGAGGGACTAAGGTTATTGCAAAGCAGATTGTGGAAAAAACTCGCTAATTACCAATAATTCTGTTCTAAATGCCAACATTTTATCTCCAAAAAGAGATAGTCCTTCTTGGCGTAATCGAGGTGCGTCTTCATTATAATAGCGGTCTAACATTTCTTTGCTTTCCGCTGTATATTGTATGGAATAGGTCATACTGCCCTCTTCTTCCACTAATACTTTTATCATTCTGGCCGAGATGAATTTACCTGTTGCTAAAACATCATTAATGTGTTTGGTTTGCATCCAACGCATCCACTTGTCGTGAACACTTTGGTCAATATTGATGGTTACGTTGTATAGTATCATATTTTTTCCTCCCCCCGGCCCCCTCCGAGGGAGGGGGTGACGCGGTGTGATTATGTTTGCTTAAGTTATAATTAATCGCAAAAATTTCATTTATAAAATTTTGAGCGAGTTTCGTTTATTTAATTTACAAATTTGAATCGCCACGAAGTAATCGGAAATTTTTTCGGGCTTCTACAAAATGAATACTATCTTGATGGTTAAAAAGAACGGCTTCGTATAGTGGTTTTGCTTTTTCGGGTTGATTAAGTTGTTTGTTATAGATTTGTGCTGAGAAAAACAATGCTTCATCACGGTAAATGCTTTCAGGATGATTATCTATTATTTGTTGATAGAACGCAATCGCTTGATTATAATCTTGTAATTCCTCGTAGGATTGTCCAATTCTTAGAATCGTTTCATCCTCAATTTCTTCCCCTTTATGTTCTTTCAAAATGATTTTGAATTGAGCTAATGCATCTTGATACTTGTGTTTATACAATAGAAAATCTCCTTTTGAGAATTTTTTTAAAGCAATTGCCGTTGAATCAGCCACTTTATTATCATTAATCAACAAAAATAATTCCATCGCATCATTTGCAATCAATTGGGTTGAAGCTGATTTTAAGACTTTTAACTGTGTTAAAGCCCAATCAAAATCTTGTTTATAATAACTGGTTTTTGCGGCTTTCAAACTGGCTTCGTGACCCAAAACATCGTTTTTTAAATCTTCTTCAATCTGAGAATAATACAATAAAGCTTGATTGAATTTTTCTTCAAACAATAAAATATCAGCTAATTGCATTTTTATTTCAGCAGTTTGAAAACGATTTAAAGGCAATTCCATCGCTTTTTGTAAAACCGCTTTTCCTTTTTCCGGTTGATTCAAATAAAATGCAAAAAATTCAGCTTGTAAACGTTGTAAGGATATAGTATAAGGATTTACACCATATTTTTTTAGCAAAAATTCTATTTCTGTTTCTATTGAAGCATATTCTTTTGAAGTGGATTTGTCCAATTTAATTTCCAACAAATGCTCATGTGCAAATATTTGCAAATCTAAATCTTGAGTGTTTTCAAGTATAAACTGAAGAATTTCGCCGGCTATTTCGTCTTCATTTTCTTCAATAGCCAATTCAGCTAAGTTGATGATATTGGAAAAGGATTCCGGATCTCTTTTATAAATGGCTTTTTCTTGAATAAAAGCTTTTCCATATTCTTTTTGTTGTACAAAAAACCAGCTCAACATTTGATTCCAGAAAATTTCTTGACTTTTTTGCACCCTTACTAATAATGCTTTTCGCAACAATTCATTAAAACCGGAACCCGCTTCATCTTGCATAAATCGAGTAAACTGATTCTGCACCATGATACTGTTTTGTGGATTTTCATAAATCTCCTGCAAATATTTTTCAATCATCAAATCTTGCTTCCCCATTTGCCCATAAATTTGAGCCATTTGGTAATTGAATTTTAGTTTAGGATCAAGAGAAACCGCTAATTCATAGGATTGTAAAGCATAATCCAACAGTACTTTTTTCTCAAAAGTACTCGCTACTGAGTAAACATTGGAGGGGTTTTCTTTTATTTTTTCTAAGGCTAAATTGTAATTTGCTAAAGCTTTTTCTGAATTCTTTTGCAATTGAAAATTATATCCAATTTCAACCAATATATTTGGCATTCTGTATTGGTTCCAGCGGTCTTGAAGGGCTTTTTCTGCTTTTTCAAATTGGGTTAATTGCTGATAGCAATCAATCATTCTAAAAAAATAAAGACCGTTTCCTGGCTGTGTTTTAAGAATGGATTCATACGTTACTAATGCTTTTTCAAATTCGCCGCGTTCATAATAATGTTGGGCCAATTGCTCATTTTGAGCAACAGCCATTGAAAAGAAAAACAAAAAAACAAAAATGATTCTGTGCATCGGTATGTAAAAAACAATGTACTAATTTAGCTTTTTTTGGCTAATTAGTACATCGATTATATAAAGATTAACTTTTTTAGTTGATTAAATCAAATCCGGTGTAAGGTCGTAACACTTCCGGTATTACTATTCCTTCCGGTGTTTGATAATTTTCGATGATTCCGGCCAATACACGTGGTAGTGCCAAAGAACTTCCGTTTAACGTGTGAACCAATTGATTTTTTCCGTCTTTATCTTTGTATCGCAACTTCAAACGATTGGCTTGAAACGTTTCAAAATTGGAAACTGAACTGATTTCCAACCAACGGTCTTGAGCGGTAGAAAACACTTCAAAATCATAGGTCAAAGAAGAAGTGAATCCCATATCACCACCGCACAAACGCAAAATTCTGTAGGGTAATTTTAGCTCTTGTAATAAGGTTTTCACGTGTTCCACCATTCCATCAAGGGCTGCATACGAATGTTCAGGATGTTCGATACGCACAATTTCTACTTTATCAAACTGATGTAAACGGTTTAATCCACGTACGTGAGCTCCGTATGAACCGGCTTCTCTGCGGAAACAAGGCGTGTAACCTGTACATAAAATAGGTAATTCGCTTTCGTTTAATATCACATCTCTAAATAAATTGGTCACCGGAACTTCTGCCGTTGGAATCAAATACAAATCATCCAAACCAACATGGTACATTTGCCCTTCTTTGTCGGGTAACTGACCTGTTCCAAAACCGGAAGCTTCATTTACCAAATGCGGTACTTGTACTTCTTGATAACCGGCCGCAGTATTTTTATCTAAAAAATAGCTTATCAAAGCTCTTTGCAATTTAGCTCCTTTTCCTTTATATACCGGAAATCCGGCACCTGTAATTTTTACTCCTAATTCAAAATCGATGATATCGTATTTTTTTACTAAATCCCAATGAGGTAAAGCTCCTTCATGCAAAACAGGAATTTCACCTTCTTGATGAACCGTAAGATTGTCTTCAGGTGTTTTTCCTTCCGGTACAATATCTGCAGGAGTATTCGGAATTTTGTATAATTCTTCTGAAAGTGATGAAGTAAAAGCTTCCAATTTCTCAGACAAATCTTTACTCTTTTCCTTTAATTGAGCGGTTTTCTGTTTTACAATTTCGGCTTTGGCTTTTTCGCCCGATTTCATCATTTCACCAATTTCTCTCGACAACGCATTTGATTCTGCTAAAACATTGTCTAACTCAACTTGAGTTGCTCTTCTTTTTTCATCTAACTCTAAAACAGTATCTACTAATTTATTGGCATCAAGATTTCTTTTTGCCAAGGCTTTAATGACTTTTTCTTTGTTCTCACGGATAACAGACAGTTGTAACATAACTTTTCTTTATTTTCGTGGGCAAATGTACACAATTGTTTTGGAAAGAAATAACAAAACTATAACCTTACATCACTCAAACAATACATAAAATATTAGAGCAAGCTCTTCTAAATCAATACAATTTTATACTTTTGATATCCAACTTTTTAAAAATGAAAAAAAACGTAGTTATTTTACTTTTGTTTGCTATTTCTTTGTTACATGCTCAAGACTTCACGAAAGAGATTGAATCTATTGCTGAATCGGAATTAAAATCTAACAAATCCTTAATTACATTTTCAGCCAATCCAAATACGGCTAATTACGATGTAACGTATCAAAAATTAGAATTCACAGTTGACCCGAATGTTTATTTCATCAGCGGAAATGTTACTACTCATTTTACCGCTTTAGAAAACATGTCAACCATAACTTTTGACTTGGGAAGAATCACCAATACTAATAATCAATATTATGCTAATCGAATCACAGTTGGATCTGTTATGATGAATAATCAATCGTTAGTATTTAACCATAATGCTACTACAAAGGAATTGATTATTACGCTTCCCTCAAGTATGAATGCCGGTTCAACCGGAATTATTTCAGTAAGTTATGCCGGAGCTCCCGATACTGTTGAACAAGGATTTACACGAAGCACACACAGTGGTGTCCCTGTTATTTGGACTTTATCCCAACCATTTGGTGCTAGAGATTGGTGGCCATGCAAACAAGATTTAACAGATAAAGTTGACAGTATTGATATTTTTTTGACGGCACCTTCGCAATATGTTAGTGTAGCTAATGGTGTTCAAATGAGTTTGACTGACAATGGCGATGGAACTTCTACAACACATTTTAAACATAACTACCCTATCCCAGCTTATTTGGTTGCGATTGCGATTACCAACTACAGTATTTTTACGCAACAAGCCGGCACTGCCCCTAATGAATTTCCAATCGTCAACTACATTTATCCGGAAAATTTAACTACAGCCCAAAATAGTTTGGCTGTTACTTTACCTATCATGGAGTTATTTGAAAATCTTTTTGAAACCTATCCATACTCAAATGAAAAATATGGTCATGCACAATTTGGTTGGGGCGGCGGAATGGAGCATACCACCGTTTCGTTCATGGGAAGTTTTGGTAGAAATTTAATCGCCCATGAACTGGCACATCAATGGTTTGGAAATAAGGTTACTTGCGGAACTTGGAAAGACATTTGGTTAAACGAAGGTTTTGCCACCTATCTTTCCGGATTGGTAGTGGAAGGTTTAGATGGAGATGATTCATTTGTGAATTGGAAAAATTCTATGATACAAAATATAACTTCCCTAAACGGAGGTGCGGTTTATTTGACCGATAGTGAAGCGTTGAATGTAAGTCGAATTTTCAGCAGTCGATTAAGTTACAATAAAGGAGCTATGGTAACGCATATGTTACGATGGAAATTAGGTGATGAAGACTTTTATCAAGCGTTAAAAAATTATCTTGCCGATCCGCTATTGGCTTTTGGTTATGCTGAAACAGATGACTTAAAATACCATTTAGAAAATACTTCCGGTATTGATTTGACCGAATTTTTCAATGATTGGGTCTACAACCAAGGATTTCCAACGTATTCGGCTACCGTTTCTAATCAAATAAATAATCAAGCCTTAATTACGTTAAATCAAACACAATCGCACAGTAGTGTTGATTTTTTTGAAATGCCTGTTGAAGTGAGGCTAAAAGGGGAAAATAATCAATCTATTTTAGTAACATTGGATCATGTTAACAACGGTCAATCGTTTTTAGTAGATGTACCATTTACTGTTACAGGAATGGATTTTGATCCAAACAAACACATCATCTCAAGAAATAATACCACTACATTGGGTATCAATTCCTTAAACTTTAATGATTTTATTGTGATTTCACCTAATCCGGCTCATGATTTTGTTAGTATTGAATTACCGAACACTTTAACGTTAGAAAAAGCAGAATTGTTTTCGCAAACCGGACAATTAATCTATTCGGGTGCTCAAAAAGAAGTAAATGTTTCCAATTTGGCTACCGGTATTTATTTTATAAAAGTAGAAACCAGCGAAGGAAGTTTTCATAAAAAATTAAAAAAAAATTAGCTATTTAAAATCACTTCCTTAAATTTGCAATCAAATTAATGAGGAAAAATTTGTACTGATTGCAACCTCGTAAAAAAATGCTAAAGCAGAATTCCTCTTTAGCTTTTTTAATCTGTAACTTACTTTTTCTCACAATTTTTTATTATTCATTCTGAAGTTATTCAGTAAAAATTAAATTTAATTATGGCTTATTTATTTACATCAGAATCTGTGAGTGAAGGACATCCAGATAAAGTTGCGGATCAAATCAGTGATGCATTAATTGACAACTTTTTAGCATTTGATGCCGAATCAAAAGTAGCTTGTGAAACATTGGTTACAACCGGACAGGTAATTTTGGCGGGTGAAGTAAAATCTAACACCTATTTAGATGTTCAGTCTATCGCACGTGAAGTGATTAGAAAAATTGGATATACTAAAAGTGAGTACATGTTTGAGGCCAATTCATGTGGAGTTCTTTCTGCTATCCATGAACAATCTGCTGATATCAACCAAGGAGTTGACAGAGCAAGCAAAGAAGAGCAAGGAGCTGGTGATCAAGGAATGATGTTTGGTTATGCAACTAATGAAACCGAAAACTACATGCCATTAGCATTGGATTTATCGCATGCTTTACTAATTGAATTAGCCGCTATTCGAAGAGAAAACAACGAAATAAAGTACTTACGCCCTGATGCAAAATCACAAGTAACTTTAGAATATTCAGACGATAACAAACCCGTAAGAATTGACGCTATTGTAATATCTACTCAACATGATGATTTTGATAATGAAGCAGCGATGTTAGCTAAAATCAAATCGGATTTAATAAGTATTTTAATTCCTAGAGTTAAAGCGAAATACCCGCAATACGCTCATTTATTTAATGACAACATTACGTATCATATCAATCCGACAGGAAAATTTGTGATCGGAGGACCTCATGGCGACACCGGATTAACCGGAAGAAAAATCATTGTAGATACTTATGGTGGAAAAGGAGCACACGGAGGTGGAGCTTTTTCCGGAAAAGACCCATCAAAAGTAGATAGAAGTGCTGCTTATGCCACAAGACATATTGCTAAAAACTTGGTTGCAGCAGGATTATGTGATGAAGTTTTGGTTCAGGTTTCCTATGCGATTGGTGTTGCAAAACCAACTTCTATCAATGTAAATACGTATGGTACAGCTAAAGTAAATTTAAAAGATGGTGAAATCAGTAAAATAGTGGAAAGCATTTTTGACATGCGACCATATTTTATTGAACAACGTTTGAAATTGAGAAACCCAATTTACAGCGAAACTGCTGCCTACGGACACATGGGAAGAACTCCTGAAACCGTAACAAAAACTTTCAAATCTCCTGATGGAGCAGAAAATACAGTAACGGTTGATTTATTTACTTGGGAAAAACTGGATTATGTTGACCAAGTTAAAAAAGCATTTGGATTATAAAATTAACTAACTCAACCATAAAAAACCCTGACTCGTATTTTGTAGTCAGGGTTTTTGCTTTTATAAGTTGTATTTTAAGCTAAAAATCAAATAGCGGGGCTGCACAAAATACTGTGAAGTTCTAAAACCAATCTGATTAAAACTATCATCATTCAATGAACGCGTATTCAATAAATTGGTTACTCCTACTCTATATTCCATTTTTGCGTCTTTTTTGCGATAAGCCAAACTAGCATTTAAAAAGTCATAACTATTTCTTACCGTTCCCGTCGAATTGGTATAACTATAATAATCATAATCGGCATTAAAGGAAAATCCGTTCAAGAAGAAATAATCTAATTTAGCAAAAGGTTGTTGAGTTGTAAAGGTGGTTCCTTGATAATCATTTAAGGTAATAGTATACCCAATTTCGATATTTGGCCATTTAGTAAATTGTGTTCCTAAAGAAGTTCGATAGGTTTGACTAAACGATTCTGTGGTTTGCACAAAATCAGCTTCCGTATTCAAAGGATCTGTTGGATTGACTCGAAGTGTGTTAAACTGAGACCAATTCATATTAAGTCCAAAATTCGCTTTATAGAATTTTTTAAATGTTCTTTGATAGCCTGCAGTTCCATTTACACTTCTATTTTCAAAATTTGCATTAACTCTTTCACTAACTTGATTTATACCGTTAAAAAAGGCACGATTTACAACTGGATCAGACGTTTCAACGTAATTTATATTTCCAAAAATGGTGGTATAATTGAATAAATTGTATTTGAAATATCGTAAAGAATGGGTTTGTTGTAATGCATTTTCTAATAAACGATTACCACGATTAAACGAGTTGAAATTACTGAATGTAAATCCCTGTACAAAAGAGTTGATATCGCTGAAAACATTGCTCATCCTGTAGTTATAGGTTAGCGACTCTGATTTTTTTATTTGATATTGAGCAAATACATCTGGTAAAATTCGGTTAAAGTCATCTCTTACTCTTGAATTCAATTGATCATTGAAGGTATTGTAAATATGATAACTTACTCCTGGATTAAAGGTAAATTTTCCCTTAATGAATTTATAATGCAAGCCTAAATACGCATCATTAAAACTGTATCGGACATCATTGTTGTAATCATCATCTGTAAACACTAATGGATTTCCATTATCCAACAATTGAAAAATGGATGAATTATAACTTTGGTAAGAATACGTGTTTCCTAATGTTACGTTAATGATGCTTTTTGGTGTCAGACTGTAATAATAATCTACTTTAACATCTAATTTATTCGTTTTAACGAACCGGTCTTGATTGATGTTAAAAGAACTTTGGTTTACATCAAATAATCCTAAGTTGGCAAAAGGCTCATTTAACAAATCAGGATTGTACAATGGATCTTCATCTTGGTATTGATATTGTACTTCATATGCCCAAGTGCTTTTATCATTTTGTGTCCAAAAAATATTTAAACTCTGATTTAAAGTTATTGGATCTTGTCTTTTAAAAGAACTAATACTATTAAAAATCTCATTCCCTTCTGTAAAAGAAGTAGTTTGCAAAAGATTAGTTTCTTCTTGATTTGAACGTTTTAAAGAAACATCATAATCCAATTGAAAATTTGTATTTGGCTTGTATTTTGAACCAATTTTAAAAATGGAAAGATTATTGGTTACCTGAGAAACATCGCTGCGATTTTCTACTGTTTCAACATTTGTTGTGTTCGGCTCAAAAATTTCGTTTCTAGATTGCGTATTGGTAGTAGTTTTGTCAGAAGTTAGTACCGCAAATCCGCTTAAACTCCAAGTTTTTGTCACTTGCTGTGTGATATTAGCTGCTCCAAATTTGGTATCAATTTCTTCTGCCCTATTGTTTCGTTGGGTAGAAATTCCTAAATCATTTGAAGAAATATTAAAGTTTGTTCCACTTCTTCCTATAGTATTTCTTGCTCCACCGGTTAGTCTAAAATAATCTCTCAGAGAAAAAGGTACATCCCCAATATTATTAAAGTTGGACAGTACATTTACACTGGTATTTGGACTATAATAAAATAATTTCGGATTGATAATATACCGCTCATCCGGTCCAACTCCAGCAGAAATATCGCCAAACCAAAACTTATTTTTGCCTTTTTTGAGTTTGATATTAATAGCAACATCATCGTTATTGTTTTCTAATCCTCTTAATTGACTTACTTCGGTGTAATTGCGAAGTACTTGCACTTTGTCCACTGCATCAGAGGGAATATTTTTTGAACCTAATTTCGTATCTCCTTCAAAGAATTTTTTACCATCTACTAAAAGTTGAGTCACCTTTTTACCTTCCACCTCAATTTCACCATCTGCATTTACATCAACACCGGGTAACTTCTTTAAGACATCTTCCAATTTTCGTTCCGTTCCGGTTTTAAAAGAATCGGCATTGTAAACAATGGTATCGCCTTTTATAGAAACCGGCATTTCTTGAACGACCTCTACACCTTCTAAACTTATTCCACCTTCTTTTAAGGTGATGACCTTTTGAATATTTTCAGTTTGAGTTTGAACGGATAAATCCAGCGATTGAAAACCAATAAAGCTAACTTTAATTTTATAATTTGAATTAGGTTTTAAATTCAATTGAAATTTACCTTTGTCATTAGTAATTCCATACGCATCCATAGCTTTTGTCTCTTGATTGATGGCCATTACGTTTGCCATCTCAAGCGGTTTTCGTAAGGTATCTTGCACAATTCCTTCCATTTTTATGGATTGAGCAAAATTAATAACGGAGAACAATAAAAATATAGGAACGAGTGATTGTGTTTTAAACATATTTATATAAGTGTATATTATCCTCCTATTCTGAATTGCATTCCTCTACCACCTTGACCCTGATTCATTTCACGCATTTCAGCCATTTTTTCCATCACAATTTTATCATATTCCGCTTGGGTTACTTCTTTGCCGTTTTTAGGAGCTTTAATTTCTTTTTTCTCTTTAGTATTCAATACAATCTTAGAGCATAAAACAACCGTTTTACCATCTGTAACTTCTAAAATAAGACCAGGTAGTCCCCAATAATTTTCCGGTCCTTGATTAATTGGAATTTCTGGAGTATACCATGCAGTAATATTGATTTCTTTAGGCATTTCCCATCCGTCCATGAAGTTAGTGGTTTTTGTTTCCTCTTTTTTCTTTTCTCCTTCAACTTTTTCGTCTTTTTTATCTTCTGCTTTTCTTCTGAAATTTCTAAAATCTGATTGACTAACCGGCCGAACAGCAGTGGCTTTATAACAGGTATAATTACCGATTTGTTTTGTTTCGCCCTCTAATTTCCAATCATATTTTGGCAAACTGTCTTTTACTAAAAATTCTTTTCCAAAAAACTCTTTGTCAACAGTAAATATTTTTTCTTTCACATTTTTATAGTGCGTTCCGCCACCTCCCATCATATTCGACATAAAACGCATTCCGCCACCTTGTCCGGGAGCTTCTAACTTTTCTTCCTCTTTATAAATAGAGGCAGACTTGTCAAAATTCAAAATAAATGTTTTTTCAAACGCAGCTTTCATTCGTTCCTGAATCATTTTCTGCATTTCCGGAGTAATTTCTCTATTTCCTGCCATTCCTGCAGTCATATCAGCCGTACTGGTTTTAGATTCATACACAGCCATTCCTTGAAAATCTTGAGCAATTGCACTAATAATAGCAGCAAAAAAAGTGAGTAGTGTAACTATAATGGTTTTCATTTTATTGCGTTTTAAAATTGGTAAAACAAATATGACGAGTAATTAGAGTATTTGTTACCAACATTTTGTTAAAAATTAAGGTATTCTTGTAAAAAAATTATGTTTAAGTTGTATTTTAGCCTTGATGAAAAAATTGATTACTTCTTTTTGGATGTTATTTGTTTTGATGGTCTTTTCACAAGAAAGAAAGATAATTGCAAATTTTATATCTACACAACAACTTGTAGTTGATGAATTTATTTCAATAGACTCATTTGGCTATTTATATTACATTAAAGGAAATGTATTTTATAAACAACAAGACAAAGAATTATATCAATATAAAAATCTTTCACTAGGAAAAATAAAACGAGTTGATTTACAAAATCCACTGAAAATCGTGCTTTTTTATGAAGGTTTGAATTCAGTTATAACCTTGGACAATCAATTAAACGAAACCTCTTCTATTAATTTTTCCAAAATCCAAAACAACCCTATTGTTGCTTCAGCGGTAGGTTTAGCCTCTCAAAACCGATTATGGGTATTTAATTCGTTGCCAATGCAATTAGGATTGTATGATTTTACTAAACAAGTATTTCTACCTTTATCTCAACCTTTTCAAAATCCGATTCAATATTACCAAACTGATTATAATCAATTTTATTGGATTGATTCAAGTAACAACATATTTACATGTGATATCTTTGGAAAAATTACGACATTAGGAAATACACCTTATTTTAATCGTGTCCAAATTTTATCTTCAGAAAAAGTAATTTTTCAAAAAGGAAATAAATTATTTCTTCATGATTTAAAAGACAACTCAACAATTGAAATTCAAACAGATAAAAAAATGATTCAAAATTTTCACGCAAAAG
>LFEF01002248.1_pt1 | contig 15217 bp, 14 predicted proteins | sample 619371 | NCBI WGS metagenome assembly LFEF01 (sample SAMN03014291, study PRJNA259931) | freshwater metagenome | biome: lake; feature: waterbloom | place: China: Taihu Lake | collected 2006-08 | depth 0 m m
CTCACGGCCGAAGCCCAAATCGTGAGGTTTGGGAATCGCCGTCCGTTTTACGGCGGCGAGGATGTCAACGCTTTAGTGGTCGCTGTCTTGGGAGGTGCTGCTAAACTTTTTGGTTTTTTCCCTAATCCCTGGAAGTGGCTCCTAGAAACGGCCCCCCAACTCCCCAAAAAAAATTTTGGCCAAGGGTGATAGGTTTCCTGAAACAGGTGGGTAAGTTGTTTATAGGAAAGAAAAATCACACCTACCCACCACAAGGATATACCTATGAACTCTACTTTTAAATTCAAACTCATCCAAGCTCTCAACAAAAAGAACGGTAACAAAGGTTTCACCCTCATCGAACTCCTAGTTGTCGTTATCATCATCGGTGTACTCGCCGCTATCGCTCTCCCCAACCTCCTCGGTCAGGTAGCCAAAGGCAGACAAGCGGAAGCCCGCAACAACTTAGGTACCGTCAGCCGCGCTCAACAGGCTTACCGCTTAGAGAATGGTGTTTTTGGAACCTTCTCGACAAACACAGCTACCAACCAACTTCCTGTAGCTATACAACCTCAATACTACGTTTACCTTGATAGCACAGGTGCGAATGCTACTGGTGCTCAGACCAATGCGAATGCAAACCCTACTTATAATAATGATATTCGCGACTACTCTTCTTCTGTTGCTCAAACCACAGATGGTCAGTTTTCTGCCGTCATTTGCGAGGCAACTAACCCCACTACTACAGGTGTTTCCGCTACTGCTAATCCTACTCAGCCCGACGGTGGCACCTGCACCAACGGTAAAGTTGTTAAGTAGATATTCTTCCCAGATTGCTTAGAAGCTTTCTGGCATAATAACCATAATTTAATACTTAGCGGAAGGTGGGAGGTAAAATCTTCATCACTTCCGCTTTTGGTTTTTTGGTTTAATCAACTTAGTCTAAAATTACTTCAATTTCCTTCCCTGCCATGAAAAATTATCTCATTCTACCGCTGGAGTTAAATAGGAAAAATATGGGGGGTTTTACTTTAATAGAATTATTGGTTGTTATTATCATCTTAGGAATTCTCGCTGCCATTGCCATACCATCACTATTAGGACAAATCGCCAAAGGTAAGCAAGCAGAAGCTCGCTCAGTCCTGGGAGCAATTAATCGCGCTCAACAGGGCTATCGTTATGAAAATGTCACTTTTACCACTTTGAATCAATTACCTATTGCGATTAACGATGCTAAATTTTATACTTTTGTCGATAATTCTAGCGTTACTCCCGATGCTTTTGGAGCCGCCTATCAAGCGAATGCTGTGCCTAAATTTGATGACGAGATTAAAAATTATGCAGGGGCAGCCGGACAAACGGCAGCGGGGGCCTATACCGGTATTATTTGTGAGGATGAAACTCCTTTGCAAGATAATGTTTCTACCAGTAATTCCGCCGGCATTCTTAGCTGTGTTGATGGCATTAGAATTAATTAAAATAACCAAGAAAACCTTTTATTTTTGTTGATAAGTAAATGGTTATAATTATGAAGGTCGTGTTTTGTAGCTTTGTAGGTTGATTCATAGTAGGGTTAATTCATCGTAGGGTTAATTCATCGTAGGGTTAATTCATCGTAGGGTTAATTCATGAATTAACCGCGATGGTAGGGTTAATTCATGAATTAACCCTACACTGATTATTGACTTTTATTTAAATCTATGCTAGGCGCAAAAAAATCTCTCAATCTATCTCTAATCAAAACTCTTGGTTTAGTCGCCATTATCGGTGGGCTAATCATGGCTATTGTGGAAATGCAACAGGAAAAGGTGAAAACCTTGACTAAAGAAAAGTTATTAGAGAGGAATTATGCTCAAGAATCTCGCCTAGAAAATGCTCAGGTTGAGTTATTAAAAAATATACCTTCCTTTGGCTTTGACAATATGTTAGCTAATTGGGCAATGTTGCAGTTTATACAATACTATGGCGATGTGGATGCTCGTAGGGAAACTGGTTACGGTTTAAGTCCCGATTTTATGGAGATTGTCACCAAAAATGACCCGAAATTTGTCCGCGCTTATTTGATGATGTCCGTGGCTTCTTCCGTGAATGCTGGCAAACCCGAAAGAACCGTTGAGATTATGAATAAGGGTTTATCAAAACTCACTCCTGATGTTACTGATGCCTATTTTCTTTGGTTATATAAAGGAGTGGATGAACTATTATTTTTAGGGGATATTCCTGCGGCGAAAAACTCGAATCAAATGGCCGCCGATTGGGCGAAAATTGCTGGTAATGAATTTATCGAAAAATCCGCTAGGGGAACAGTAAAATTTTTAGAAACTAATCCCGATAGTCGCGCCCCCAGAGTCGGCGCTTGGATGTTAGTCTGGCTAAATAGCAAAGAAGAAGAAACCCGCAGGTTAGCTAAGGAAAATATCGAAAAATTGGGCGGTAAATTGGTTGTGGTTAATGATAATCAAGTGATGGCAATTCCCCCCAAGGATTAGGAACTGGCATATTTTTACTCCTGCCAAAACTTATGATTTAATAAACCATCAATATCCTCAGCAAAGGGACAAACATCGGGAAAATCAGAGTCTGGATAATCCTCTTTCACCGCTTCTAAAGCTTCTCGATAACATTCCTCTAAAATCTCTATCATAAACCTTTTCAAACTAGGAGAATACTTAAATTCCTTCTTCAAATCCTTGCGAAAATTTCTAATTTCAATTTCCCACCCCCGATAACAATCGGGAAGAACCACATAACAACGTTTTAATAAATGTTCTAATAAACGAGTTAAAAAATTATCGACCGCTTTGCGTTGACTTTTACCCAAAGATTCCACCTCCTCGATCAAATTCTCTAAATCAACCCGGGATAAATCCCCAGATTTTAATTGTTTGACCGTTTCCTCTATCCACAAAGCAAAATCTTGATCATAAAGATTTTTTACCTTTGCTAAAGTCATAATTTTGACCTCCTCTGTTGACTAATTACCTTCATTTTACCGAAACTTCGCCAATTCAGACTAAATCTGGTTATTAAAAACTGATTATTTATTCCCCTTTTTGCATGAGTGCATGAGTAGAAAAAGGGTTTCTCCGAGAAACCCGTTTTCTGTGCGTTACTCAACGGATTTAGTATGATTACCTATTCTCCCTATCCCAAGAGTGCCTCTCCTCAACGGATTTAGTATCAAAGTTTAACTTTCCCAAAACTTATGATTTAATAAACCATCAATATCCTTAGTAAAGGGACAAACATCGGAAAAATTAGCATCATATTCAATTCGCATATTTTCCACCGCTTCCTGATAACAATCATTGCAAATATCGGTTAAAAAACTGCATAAGCTAGGAGAATCTTTAAGAATATCTTTTAACTTAAATTGACAGCGTTTAATTGTTACTTCCCAACCTCGATAACATTCGGGCAAAGGAAGATAACGCCGTTTTAAAGCGTGTTCAAATAATGTAATTAAACGGTTTTTTAGTTCTCTTTTGTCTCGTCTTCCCAAAGATTCTACCTCCTCGATCAAATTTTCTAAATCAACCTGAGATAAATCCCCAGATTTTAATTGCTTAACCGTTTTCTCTATCCACAAAGCAAAATCTCGATCATAAAGATTTTTCACCTTGGCTAAAGTCATAATTTTGACCTCCTCTGTTGACTAATTGCCTTCATTTTACCGAAACTTCGCCAATTCATACTAAATCCGGTTATCAAAGACTGATTATTTATTCTCCCTATCCCAAGAGTGCCTCTCCTCAACCGATTTAGTGTTATAGTTAAGGGATGCCCCCAAAACCCAACAACTAACAAGCCACAAACTGCACCGATCGAGGGTTAATCACAGAAACCAAAAACCTAACTAATACTATCCAAAATTACTCATGACTTATGCTATAATAGTCCTATGAGTAAGTTGACCAGATCAGAAGCGGCTAAATTAAAAGGTGTAAGCGTATCGACATTAAGACGTTGGGAGTCTGAAGGTAAACTAATACCAGAAAGAACTGCTAACGGGCATCGACGTTATACCGTCTCTCAGTTGCTTGGAGTAAAAGAGAATCTTTCCTATACTGTTGGCTATTGTCGCGTTTCTAGTCATGATCAAAAGAAAGATTTAGAACGTCAAAAAGAAGTTGTCGAATTGTTTTGCGCTCAAAACGGTTGGCAAGTTGAAATTATAGACGACTTAGGTTCAGGACTTAACTACAACAAAAAAGGATTAAAGCGATTAATTCGGTTGATTGTTGATAGTAAAGTAGAGAGATTGGTCTTAACTCATAAGGATAGATTACTTAGATTTGGTAGTGAACTAATCTTTAGTCTGTGTGAGCAATTCGGAACTGAAGTTGTCATTATCAATCGAACTTAAGACAGTACATTTGAGGAGGATTTAGCGCCAGATGTCTTAGAAATTATTACGGTATTTTCCGCTAGATTGTATGGCTCTAGAAGCCATAAAAATAGAAAAATCGTAGAGGAGTTAAGAGACGTTGCTACTAGGATTCAAGACTGAGTTAAAACTAAATAATCAACAACGCTCATTATTAGCCCAACACGCAGGAACCGCACGTCATGCTTGGAATTGGGGTTTGGCTTTAACCAAGCAAATTTTAGACCATAATCAAGCTAACCCTGATGAAAAAATCAAGTTTCCTACGGCTATTGACCTTCACAAATGGTTGGTAGCATTGGTAAAATCAGAGCATGATTGGTATTACCAAGTGTCTAAATGCGCTCCCCAATGGGCGTTAAGAGCTTTATCCGATGCTTGGAAAAGATGCTTCAAGAAGATAGCTAAACCACCAAATTTCAAGAAGAAAGGTAAACAGGATAGTTTCACTTTAGATGGGAACATTAAAATTGCCCATCAAAAGATAAAAGTTCCTGTGATTGGTTGGTTAAAAACTTACGAGCGGCTACCTGATGGATACCAGCCAAAATCTGTTACTATTAGTAAAAAAGCTAATAGGTGGTTTATTAGTTTTAAGATGGAAGTTGAACAGCAAACAACCAATAAAACTCATGATGTAGTTGGTTGTGATCTGGGAATTAAATCTTTAGCTACTTTATCGACAGGTGAGACGTTTGAAGGCTCTAAAAGTTATCGTAAATACGAAAAACAATTAGCCAGACTTCAATACTTGAACCGACATAAGGTAAAAGGTTCAAATAATTGGAACAAAGCCCAACGGCAAATAGCTAAACTTCATTTTAAAATAGCTAATATCCGTAAAGATACGTTACATAAACTCACCACTTATTTAGCCAAGAACCACGGCAAGATAGTAATTGAGGATTTAAATGTGTCTGGGATGATGGCTAATCACAAATTAGCTAAAGCCGTTCAGGATATGGGTTTTTACGAGTTCCGAAGACAACTTGATTATAAAACTCAGTTGTATGGTTCGGAATTAATCATAGCCGATAGGTGGTTTCCTAGCAGTAAAACCTGTTCCAATTGTGGGTACAAAAAAGAGTCTCTATCTTTAACTGAAAGAGTTTTTGAGTGTGAGCAATGCCATGTAGTTTGCGGTCGAGACTTGAACGCTAGTCTAAATCTAGCTTCTTTGGCGGTGAGTTCCACCGTGTCAGCTTGTGGAGTAGATAGTGCCGACACTACTACAGTGAAGCAGGAAGTTAACGTCAAATTTGCTCATGAGTAGATTTGAGTAAGTTTAACAGAACGGATAATATAACCTTGATATTGACAATGGCGACTATGAAAATTTTAATTATGGGTGGAACCCGATTTATCGGTGTTTCTTTGACTAAAGTGTTAGTAGAACAGGGTCATGAGGTAGTATTATTCAATCGTGGCAATAAACCCGCCCCGGTTGCTGGAGTACGACAGATACAAGGCGATCGCACTGACCCAGAGCAACTGCAAGAAAAGCTGAAAAATGAGAGTTTTGAGGCAATTTTCGATAATAATGGCAGAGAATTAAGGGATACTCAGCCCCTTGTCGAAATTTTTAAGGACAGAATCGAGCATTTCGTCTATGTTAGCTCGGCGGGGGTTTATTTAAAATCCGACCAAATGCCCCATAAAGAAGGGGATAAACTAGATCCGAAAAGTCGCCACAAGGGAAAATACGAAACAGAAAACTATTTAAGCGAGATGGGTTTACCCTGGACTTCCATCCGTCCAGTTTATATCTACGGACCGGGCAACTATAATGACCTAGAAGCTTGGTTTTTTGACCGTTTAGTTCGTAATCGTCCTATTCCTATACCCGGTCATGGGGAACATTTTACCCAATTTGGTCACGTTGTCGATCTAGCTAAGTCCATGGCGGCAGTATTGGGTAATTCTCAGGCTATTGGTCAAGTGTATAATATTTCAGGCGATCGCTATGTAACTTTTAACGGTTTAGCGAAAGCTTGCGCGGCAGCGATGGGGAAAAATGCCGAGGAAATCGAGATTGTTAACTATAACCCCAAAAAATTTGACTTCGGCAAAAAGAAACCTTTCCCCCTGCGGGTTCAACATTTCTACGCTGATATCAATAAAGCCATCCGTGAGTTAAACTGGCAGCCTGAATATGATCTCGTCAGTGGTTTAAAAGACTCCTTCCAGAATGATTATCTCGCTTCTGGTCGCGATCAGCAAGAAATAGACTTGGCGATCGATGACCAGATCTTGGCAGACCAATAAAATTAATTTTCCGGCGGGGAAGTGGCCCGTGGCAAGTGGGCAATGGGATTAAATTTAGCGAACGGGGTGGTAGTTTTAAAGTCCGTTTACCTGTCTAAAAAGATCGATAATAGAAAAAATACCTTCTGCCGAGCGGTCACTGTTAATGGCTTCTAATTGGGATATCTTGTTAATGCAAGCGGCGCGTCAGGGCAATCTGGCGCGAGTTCAAGCTTTACTAAGTCAGGGGGCAAATGTCAACGCCACTGATGCCCAAAATACTACGGCTTTAATCTATGCCGTGCAGGGGGGGCATGGGGAAATTGTGGCGATTTTGCGGGAATTTGGGGCTGATATCAACAAAAGTAAACAACCCCAAGGTTTAAGCCCCCTTATGTTAGCGGCGGCCCTCAATCACGGTGAAATCCTCGCTCAATTAATCGCCGCCGGTGCTAATATCAATCAGGTCAATCAAGATGGTACACCAGCACTAATGATCGCCATTTATAAGGGTCATATAGCGATCGCAGAACAGTTATTAATCGCCGGCGCTCGGGTCAATATGCGCGATCGGGATGGAGATACGGCTTTATCTGTAGCTATTAGCCAAAATTACGCCGCAATTGTCCGTTTACTGCTCAACAGTGGTGTAGATGAAGAAATCCGTCAAGAAGCTTGGTTACAGGCTCTCGTCGCCAATCGCCCGGAAATCCTCGAATTGTTTATTAACCGTGGTATGCCCCTCGATTCTCCCACTTTATCTGGGGAAACTCCCCTAATTTTGGCTGTAGAGAGGGGAAATCTCGGCAGCGTACAAACTTTACTGCAAGCGGGAGCCAATCCGAATATTAGCACGGAGGAGGGAGAAACTGCCCTGATGATCGCCGCTGCTGAGGGATATTTCCATATTGTCCGACTTTTACTCGCTCAGGGGGCTAGTATTGACAATCAAAATCAGGCCGGAGAAACGGCCCTGCATCTAGCGACGATCGAAGGACATTTAGAGATCGTCCGGGCCTTACTACAAGCCGGCGCTTTTGTCAATCACCGTAACCATTTTGGTGATACACCCTTGCTCATCGCCACGATGCAAGGATACGAAGCGATCGTTTTAGAATTGTTAAAACAGGGGGCGGATCCTAACCTAACTCAGCAGGGAGAAACACCATTAACTTTAGCTCTACAGGGCAAATTTACGGAAATCTGCCGTTATCTCCTCGACTACGGGGCCAATCCCAACGCCGTTTATCCCGATGGCCAAACCGTCCTTATGAAAGCTTGTGAGGGCAATAATAGTCAATTGGTGCGCCGGTTAATCGATATCGGTGCTGATGTCAATAAACTCGATTTTAGCGGCGCTTCCGCTTTAATGTCGGCCAGTTATCACGGTTGTCTCGACACGGTTAAAGTTTTGTTAGACCGGGGAAAAGTGAACTTAAATCAGAAAAATCCCGGGGGAATGACCGCTTTAATGTTAGCTAAATTTAATCACCATCAGGCGATCGTTTCTTTATTACAACAAGCAGGAGCGATCGAGTAAGCTGCCCGCGCATTTAAATTGCTTGTGGAGATGAGGCACTCTTGCAAGAGGCTCCGAGGCTGCGAGGCTCCGAGGCAGGAGATAGGGTGATAGGGTTTTGGGGTGATAGGGTGTTAGTTGAAATTCCCCCACTTCCCCACTTCCCCACTTCCCCACGAGAAACTTTTTGCCGCAACCCCTAGATAGTCAACAGCTTACCATGACCACAGTGATATTATCGGAACCGCCGGCTTTTTTGGCCGCTGCCACTAAATTCTCGACAATTTCCTGACAATCAGCACCGGTTTGCAAATAATCGCTAATTTCCTCGTCGGAAACTTCTTCCGTCAAACCATCACTACAGAGAATTAAACTATCGCCGGATTGCACATCGAGGGGAGATACCGTCGCTGGGGGCAAATTGCGACGACCAAGACATTGAAATAAAACGTGCCGCCAAGGGTGGTTTTTCGCTTCTTGTTCGGACATATCGCCCATTCTCATCGCCCTAGCTACCCAAGTATGATCTTCCGTCACCTGTTCTAATTTTTGCTCACGAAAGCGATAGAGACGGGAATCACCAATATGGGTGTACCAAGGTCCATCATCTCGGAAGATAGCCATGACTAGGGTTGTCCCCATGTCCTGTCTTTCAGGATTTTTCAGCTGATCTTCAATAATCTTCTCGTTAGCGGCAGTAATTGCCTCCTGCAGCAATTCCCCGGCAGCCAGGTCAGAATTCCAGTGTTCTTCTAGATGAGCTTGGATAGTTTTAGTGGCGATTTGACTAGCTTCCTCGCCCCCCGCATGACCCCCCATACCATCAGCAACGATAAAAAAGCGGCGATCGGGGTCGATATAATAACTATCCTGATTAACCGATCGCACTACACCAGGATCGGTCATTCCCCCAAAAGAAAGATTGTTCATCGAAATTTCTGCTGCTAACACAATATTTATTATCCTGCGATCAATTACATCATACGATCCTGACGTTCAATTTTTCGCCAAAGTCTCAAGAGGGCTATCCCCGGCAGCAGCGAAATCGCCATCGGTACTAAAGTTAACCAACCAAAACCATTGACAAATAGAAGAGTCGCTGAGATAAGCAAAGCACTGATCAGTAAAGTATAGTTGGTTCCCATTTGAATCATACCCAATCGCCGCAAAAGTCGATCGGATTCGCTGGAACGTACCCGGACGCGGATATCACCCCGTTCTAATTTTTCGATCGTATCATCGATGCGTCGGGGTAAACTCAGGGCGGTGCTGCTCACTTGGGCCGCTTGTCGTCCTAACTCATCGAGGATATTACTGCCATTATTTCCTGTCATATCATTTACTAATTGCAGGGCAAAAGGTTGGGCCACTTCCATAAAGTTAAATTCAGGATCGAGTCCTTTGCCTACCCCTTCCAGGGTAGAAAATGCTCGCATGACGAAGGTAAAGGTAGCAGGAAAGCGAAAAGGCTGATCGTAGGCGATTTCATAGAGATCATCGCTGATAGCGGCCACGGATTGCTCCTCAAAGGGTTTATCCATGAAGTTATCGAGCATATACTGGATCGATCGCCGCACTGCTCCCATATCACCATTAGCAGTTAATGCTCCTAAATCGACCAGAGAAGTGACCACGCGATCGGCATCTTTTTGGGCAATTCCCAAGAGAGTCTGCATTAATTTTTCGCGCACATTGGTTTTAATTTGTCCCATCATGCCGAAATCGTAGAAAATTAAGGAGCCATCACTATCAACGGCGATATTGCCAGGGTGAGGATCCGCGTGAAAAAAGCCGTTATTGAGCAGTTGAATTAGATAGGCTTTTGCCCCCAGTTTAGCCAACAATTTGCGATCGAGTCCAGCCGCTTCTAGGGCCTCATAATGACTGATTTTGATGCCAGGGAGGTATTCTAGGGTTAAAACCCGGGGAGAGGTGTAGCGCCAATAGACTTTTGGCACTTTCACCCAATCTTCCCCGCGAAAATTACGGCGAAAAGTGTCAGCGTTACGACCTTCGTTAAGATAATCGGTTTCTTCCCAGAGAATTTTACAGCATTCTTCATAAATACCCGTCCAATCGCGACCTTTACCCCATTTGGGATGATTTTGGAAGTATTGGGCGATTTTTTTCAGGATAGCCAGATCGATACTAAATAATTTTTTCAATCCGGGCCGTTGGACTTTGACCACCACATCTTCCCCGCTGTTCAGTTGGGCCCGGTGAACTTGCCCTAAACTAGCGGCTGCTAGGGGGATAGGATCGAAGCTTTTAAAGAGTTTATTGAGGGGTTTACCGAGGGATACCTCGATAATTTTGCTGGCCTGTTCGTAGGTAAATGCGGGAACCTGATCCTGTAGTTTCGAGAGTTCTTCCACATATTCCAGGGGAAAAAGATCGGCGCGGGTGGAGAACAGTTGACCGACTTTAATAAAAGTCGGTCCCAATTCTAGCATGGTTTCCCGAATCCAAGCGGCCTGTTTTCTCCGTCTGCCGGCGAGTTTTTCTTGGCTATAGCCACCGTTATAGCTCCATTTTTTACCGTTGAGCCAGAATTGATAAAGTACAGTCAGAACGAATCGCCAAATATCTAGACGACGACGATTGATGGAATAGCTTTCTCGATTCCAACGATAGCTATTTTTGGCGACTTGGAGGGCCGGCATTGCTGGGTTTAACTCTGGGGTAACGGGGACAGGGAGAAGGGCTGACACGCAATTTTTGGGGCTTTAAAGCGACTAAAAGGGGGTTTTGGGTTAATTACGATGGTTTTTTAGTTCCGAGCGCAATTGGGCGATTTCGGCGCGCATTTCGTCGATGTTTTCCTGCACATCGGCACTGGAGGAACCACTGGACTCTGTACCAGTATATACTCCCTTTTCCATGGCTCGATCGGCTCTCATTTGCACTTCTTCGACGAATTGCCGCAGGTTTTCCCGTTGTTCGGCATCAAATTTGCCTAATTCGCTTAAAGCGTTGGTAAACGCATCTTCTAGCTGTTCACTGACCACTTCAGCGATCGCTCGTCCGAGGAAAAAGGCGTGAATAACGGGGTTAGTCATAATCTTAAATGGATGTTTTCGCTTCGGGGTTTGTGGACGGGAAAGGCAGTATATAAATTCCCTAACTACTAGGTTAGGCGACAGAACCAGAAAAGGCAAATCGTTTTTCTGAAAACGGAGGTGAGACGGGGGGGTTAATCAACAAAATTAGAGGAAAGAAAGGGCGCTAAGGGAGCAGAATCCGGTCCGATTGCGTCGAGAATTATCGCTGAAATCAACCCGATTAGCGAAATAATAGTGTCATCAACAATATCATCCTCCTGGAGAGTTAAGATGCTCAGAAAACGTTTATTAATCCCCTTAATACTATCCCTAGTCACTTTTGGTTTAGTGGTGGCCTGTAATTCCAGCACTCCCACCAGTCAAACTAACCCCAGTCCCGCAGAAAACGCCGCCACTGCTGCTATTCCCATCGGTGCCGCTTTAGCTCAAACCAGCAATCTCGCCCTATTGGGACAGGAACAGGTGATCGGTGTCAAGATGGCTGAAACATATTTTAATAAAAAGGGCGGAGTCAATGGAACACCGATTAAAGTTATTATCCAGGATGTGGCCGGGGATGAACCGGGAGCGATCAACGCCATTAATACCCTAATCACTCAAGATAAGGTGGTGGGTATTCTTGGTCCCTCCCTTTCCCAGCAAGCTTTTGCCGCTAGTCCGATCGCCGATCGAGCCAAAGTTCCCATTCTCGGCCCGTCTAACACGGCTAAAGGTATCCCCCAGATCGGTGAATATGTGGGTAGGGTGTCCGCTCCTGTGGCTGTGGTCGCTCCCAATGCGGTTAAAACCGCTTTAAAAATCGATCCCAAGATTAAAAAAGTGGCTGTCTTTTTTGCCCAAAATGATGCTTTTAGTAAATCGGAAACGGAAACTTTTCAAGAAACCCTGAAGAGTTTAAATCTTGATATTGTCACCGTGCAGAAATTCCAAACCACCGATACAGATTTTCAAAACCAAGCCACCGCCGCTATTAATATTAAACCGGATTTAGTGGTTATTTCTGGTTTGGTTGCTGACGGGGGCAATTTGGTCAAACAGTTGCGACAATTAGGCTATCAAGGGTTAATTATTGGGGGCAACGGTTTAAATACTTCTAATATTTTCCCGGTTTGTCAAGCTCAATGTGATGGTATTCTCATCGCTCAAGCTTATAACCCGGAATTAGATAATCCTATTAATCGGGATTTTGTTACCGCTTATACAGCAGAAAATAAAAAAGCACCGCCCCAATTTACCGCTCAAGCTTTTACGGGAATTCAAGTTTTTGTCGAGGCCTTAAAACGGGTAGATGATAAAAATAAACTCAGTACACTTTCCCTCGAACAAATTCGCCAACAATTAAATCAGGAAATTTTAGCGGGTAAGTATGTCACTGTCTTGGGAAATATTGCTTTTACTCCCGAAGGAGAAATCATTCAGGATAAATTCTCCGTGGCACAAATTAAAATGGATGCCGATGGTAAAAATGGTAAATTTACTTTTGTGAAAAATTAATAAGTAAAGGGTTCTTCTCATTTCTACCTCGTTGCAAGGATCTCCCTTGCAACGCACTTCCAGAGGTTCTAGCTTTTGTGTAATACTAAATCCTGTTTAAAGTATTCAAGACTGTTAAAGTCGAGTCCAAAATCAACATAATCCTGTTCTGACTTGCAATGTTCTATTCAATTAATTTCTCATAAAAGAAAAATGTAGGTTGGTTTTCACTTTCTTCGGAAATTCTTCCTAAGTTTTCGTGTACCCTAATTCTTGCTCTCAGCTAGTTCGGGAATTTCTGGCGATTATTAGTAGTGAAATTTACAGGAAACAATAACAATTTCTTGATCAGACACGCTATCAACTAGGCGATGTTCTTTTCTAATGCGTCGTGACCATAATCCTGATAGTTCATGTTTTAATGCTTCTGGTTTTCCTAATCCAGAAAAAGGCTCTCTTTGAACATCTTTAATAAGGCTGACAATTTTAGCGTAAACTTTTTTGTCTGCGATCGCTCATTGGTTAAACTCATCAAAACTTCGGGTTAGAAAGGCGACTTTCCTCATAAGTTAGCAGCATCTACATAAATATAACTATCAGGATTTTTCAGAGATTGGTAATGATTTGGTAGTAGTGGCGTAGCCCTCTTGCTTATCCGGTATGAAGTGTGTCAAATATTTATTAATAAAAATAATTGGAACCCGATCAGTCTTTATACCTCTAGCTTGCTCATGACTTTTCTGATAAATATCTTTTTGTGGCTCCTGTCTGGCTTACTCAAATATCAGTCTAGCACCGAACAAAATCACCCCTCTAGTCCGACTCTATTCCCCTGTCCGGTGTTGTGGTTCTCACCATACTATCAAGAATGGTTCTATTCATAATAGACATCTCCAAAAATTTATAAGTCAGTCACAGCAAGGAAGACAGGCAGATTAGACCAAGAGTCAAAATTAGCTCTAAAAACGGATTAATCAGGGTTTAAAGAGACAAAATCGAATTTTGACGGAAAACTATGGCTAATTATAACGTCAATTACTTCCCCTGATTGCTCCCATTCTATTACTTCTAAAATTAGCGCACTAATTCTCAATCTTACTAAGCCACAAACGGTCAGTAAAACCGATTTATATCGACTTTTATTTAATCTAAATCTTTCTTGAACCACTTTAAATACTTTGATAACTCGAATTAAATGCTCAACAAAAATTCGCCGAGATGATAAAACTTTATTTTCTTTAATTTGATTCTCGGCTCAAGGGGTGACAGAAAGGTTAAAGAGCTTGCTTGATAAGGCTCATAGCCGTTAACCCTTTGGAGAAATAAGGGTTTTTCTGGGGTTTGAGGCGTATCAAAGAAAGGGCAAGTTCCGAAAAAATATCCATCGACTCAACCCAAAAAGTACCATAAGTCCCTATCCAAAAATCACTATGTCTTTCAGCAGAACGATTAGATTCTTTGAGGCGACAAATATAAACACGGTGGGGTAAAATATTGAGTTGTTGACCCCGTATTGTATTTAAAGAATAGGCGATAGCAATTAATAAAACAAGAGCTAAAAAACGCGGTTCGCTAACTTTAGTTTTCTCGATATTATAACCTCCCGTTTTACAATCTTTGAACATTGCTTCAATGCCAAAACGAGATTCATATAAATTTAAAGTCTCATCCAAAGAGTCAAGATTAGTAAGAAGATACCAAGGAGCTTCGGCTGGTTTACTACGGTAGCGTCTTTTCCAGCGAGTGGCCAAATTAAAAGGGCCAAGTTTATGAGCAGATGTATGATAAATATCCGAAAAAAAATGCTGAGTCCCCGGTTGAATATCTAGAGCTTTTAGAGGTTGATAGTTTTCTTCACCTGATAATAGCAAAGATGTTCCCTTCTTTTGTCTCAGAATAAAGGCTATCCCCTTTTCGTCTAGCCACTTTCCTAGTTGAACACTGTGAAATTCTCGGTCGCCTATCACGACAACTGGGTAGGATTTCAAAAATTTTAATACCGGCTTGAGAAAGTTTTTTTGGTTCCCTAAATTACTGCTTCCTTGTTTATCTAACAATATCCAGTACACAGGTAACGCCCTTTTTCCACAAATAACACTAGCTACAAACAAATTTCTTCCTTTCCAATCTGTTCGGTCAATTACCAATAATAGATGTCCCAGATGCTTAAGTTTTTTCAGTTTTCTTCTTTGATGTCGATTTTTATTTTTTTCGCTAAACTCTTGCTTAATAATGTGTTTAATTAGCGGAAACCATAACAATTTTACACTTAATTGCGGTAACTTGAGAAACCTTTGTAAATTTCTTCTTCTGCTTTCAAAGGTAATTGGTTGGGGAAATAAGGCGGCCAATCTCTCCAATTGTACTGTTCTATGGCTTTGTAGGAGCAGTATAAGAATTTGTAGAGTCAGATATTGTGCTTGTGTCAAGCTGGCTTGTAAACAGGCCTGATAGAATGATGGTAACATATTGAAATTTTGGGTGGTTGTCTCAACCACTCTATTTCTTTTGGGTTCATTTGGCTAGAGTCTTTATCTTGATTACCTTTGAACC
>LFEF01033433.1_pt1 | contig 15182 bp, 16 predicted proteins | sample 619371 | NCBI WGS metagenome assembly LFEF01 (sample SAMN03014291, study PRJNA259931) | freshwater metagenome | biome: lake; feature: waterbloom | place: China: Taihu Lake | collected 2006-08 | depth 0 m m
TCTGCCGGTCCGCAACCGTTTATTTATTTTCAGTTTTAGAGGGTTTCAAATTTTCTCAAATGGTATAAAAATTACATGCAAAAAAATGTAACATTCATTTTTAATTATTAAAAAAGATTAATAAGATAGATCTAAAACTATCAATTGTTTAAGTTTGTCAATACGGTGCTTAAATGAATTAAGGTAATTGAAAAAATGCGATTTGTTTTATTTTTTATTCATATATTTGTCTACTTTTTTTCTTATTCTATCACTATAATTTATGGCTAAATTAACTAAAACTCCACTTGAAAAAAGACCTGAAGAAGATACCGTTCGTATTAAAGGTGGTATTTTAACAATTCAAGCAACAGTGATTAGCGGTAAAGAAGGGGAACATTTTGTGTCAATTATTCCTTCTTTAATGATTAGTGGATATGGTTCAACAGAGGAGGAAGCTATGGAATCACTTGATGAAAATATGGAAACCTTTTGTGAAGATTTCATGAAATTGAATCAAGATCAAAGAAAATCGGAATTAATTAAACTTGGATTTACGCAAGTTAGATATCATTCCAAAAATTTTTCAAAATTATATGTAGACGAAAATGGATTGTTGCAAGGTTTAGAAAATGTAACCATTAAAAAAAATAAGCAATACCAAGTTGCTTGCTAATTTTTTGTAAATGGGTAACAACAGGCCAGTAAAGACAAAGGATTGGGTTTCATTTTTAAAGGCACATAAATGCACTTATCTTCGCACAAAAGCTTCGCATGACCATTACAAATGTCTTGGATGTTTACGAACGATAACACATCGTGAAAAGGATAAAGAAATTCCGTCATTACATCTTAGAACTAATCTTTTTAGTATGGGATTAACAATTGAATACTTGTATAAGTGGATAGAAGAAAACTGTTAAGATTCCTTCCGATTTATTTGATATAAAATTTCAAATTACTAATAAATTTTGATTTTGTCTTACATGACAATTTGGACACTACAATTATATCAACTACTCCAAAAAGGGTTTGATGCCACTCCCTTAGTAGGGAAAGCCGTTGTGTTAGCATTTGTTTATTGGATTGTCTATGCCACGGCTTCTGCCGGTCCGCAACCGTTTATTTATTTTCAGTTTTAGTTTTTGGGAATTTTGGTCATGTTGAGGTAATCTTTATTTTTTACCCTAACAGCAATATGAACAGGTTTAACGTTAAGGTAAATCAGGAGTAAATATGAAGCATACTAGAGGATGATACGCTATAAACACGCTATAACCTCCTTATAACCTCGCTATAAAGTCGGTATAAATCATGTATTTTTTTGGGTGAAAGTTAATTTCTTTGTGTATTTTTACACTAGGATGAATAAGGAAGTAATGTATTTATATTCAAAGCACTAGGTATGGCCAAAGTTAAAAGAATTTTTGAAATTACAGGTACATTTGACGGATTTAATTTTTATACGTTAAATGGAAAGTCGGTTGTTCGTAAGTCGGGTGGGGGATTTAACGGTGAGGCGATAAAGACAAAAGCCAGCATGGAAAAGGTACGCCAAAACGGAACGGAATTTGGGCGTGTTTCCGGTTGGGTGAAACGGTTTAAAGTAGCGATAGCCCCTTTGTTGTTTTCTAATCGGTTTAGTTACTTGCCCAGCCGGTTGGTGAGTTTGTTTATGAAAATTAAAAATGCGGATACTACTTCTGAACGTGGTATGCGGGATTTTGTCAAAGGTTTGCCAACGAATACCGGAAGGCAGTTGATGACCGGTTTTTCTATTCCTATCTATTCGAAGCACTGGAAGCATTTGTATGCTCAAACAACGTTTGATTGGGCTACTTCCACCTTGCATTTACAAACCAAAAGCGGTCATCCTTTATTGCTTCCAAAAGGTGTAAATGCTTTTTCTATTCAAGTGGGTGTTTTGCAATGGGGTGATGAGGTGCTGGAGAGTGTGTTGACTCTTAGTGATTCTATCTTGATTACTGATATTGCTCATTTACCGAAAACCCTTGTTGTTCCTGTGACTTCGCCAATTGAGCAAGGTAGTTTAGCGATTGTTTCACTTAAGCATTATGAACATATTGGTGGTGCATATCGTCCGGTGGCTTCGAAAGAAGGGATGTATTTGGAGGTGATTGGGGTGTGTGATAGTTGATTGTAATTTCTTGATTGAAAAAGAGTAATGTATGAAAGTAAGTGTTTTGATGTATAGTTACTATTGTGTTTATCTTTTACTTTTTATTTTACAAATTAGCACAATTTTATTGTTAAGAGAACATAATATCTGCATGATAACATGCAAATGGTGAGACTTCTTTCTGACGGGACATACATTTCTTAACAACTTTTTTTTAAATTTTACATTTTTTTGTCAGGATTGAGAAGATGCTACGTCATATTTTTGATGCAACATCCACACAACCATTCTACCACCGCAATTTTACTCTTTGCCTATAGTGAAGAAAAGGAGAGTGCTATTAAGTGTATTGCTACTAAAGATGAGCGAAATCGCTTGCTTTGGCAAAAAATGAATAAGCGGGTTATTACCACAATTCAAAAAACAAAGCTTCCTTATTTTACTTTTAGTGAACAAAATCAAATTGGTACTACATTTGGTGAAAGACTCTCAAATGCCATACAGACTATCATTGATAAAGGATTTGAAAAAGTAATTGTTATTGGTAATGATTGTTTAACATTACAGGTAAAAAATCTCTGTGAGGCAGAACAGAAATTACAGTCCAATGATTTAGTTATCGGTCCAGATTTTAATGGTGGTATTTATTTACTTGGTGTTACAAAGTTATCATTTGATTTTACCAAATTAACTTCAATAATTTGGCAAACTGCCAATGTTTTTGATGATTTACAAAAGCTCTTTACAGAAAAGAAGATTGCTTTTTTACCCAAAATGAACGATTGTAATACTTCTATAGATTTTAGAGTAGCTGCCAATCGTTTATCATTTTTGGATGATTTAATTGGATTTATTTATTCCATACTTGAAAAAGCTATTTCAATACACCAATATGAAACTTTTTTTCCCTTTTTGTATTCTAGTGAAATAGAATGTAACAAGGGTTCTCCTTGTTTGATTTAGTCAAAATTCAACAAAATCAAATCATTTTTTAACCAATCAACATTTCCAATGAAACAATTTTTCATTTGGGCTTTACTTTGTTTTTCAACAGTAGTTTTTGCTCAACAAGATCTTACGGTAACTGTAATTGATATTGAAACCCAACAACCAATTTCAAATCTTACCCTCAAATTAACCAATACTTCAAGGAATTTAACTTTGGAGCAAATTAGCAATCAACAAGGAAAAGCTACTTTTAGAAATCTGTCAGCTCTAGACGGCTATCAAGTTTTTTTTGAAGAGGCATTTGATTATGCATCGGAAAGCTCAGACTTATTCAGTGTTCGTTCTAACCAAAGTCCATCTATAATTCTGGTTTTGCGTAAACTCTCTTCACAAACTTTAGAAGAAGTGGTTGTTTCCTCTAATACTACTTCCAAAATCAATCGACGTGATGCAGAGGTTTCTTCGGAATTGAAAGCTGCAGAAATTCAAGAAATTCCTGTAGAAGGAAGAGATATCACAAGGGTTTTATATCGCTTGCCTAACGTTACACAAGCAACAGGATTTTATCCGGAAGCACCCAATGTTAGTATTAATGGTGCAAATGGCTTATTTGCCTCTTATTTAATTGATGGATTGGATAATAACGAACGCTTTTTGGGAGGACAAAAGTTTGCTATTCCATCCGGATTTGTTAAAGATATAACAGTACTAACCAGTAATTTTTCTGCAGAATATGGATTAACGGGAAGCGGAGTAGTAGATATCACCCCTCGTTCAGGTTCCAATACTACCACAGGTGAAGCTTTTTTTATTACTCGCCCCGGACCAGTTATTGACGGTACCTCTGATTTTGCTCAAAGAGATTTATCCGGTAATCAAGTTAAAGATGGTTTTGCCCGTTATCAGGCCGGTGTTGGAGTTGGAGGTGCATTAGTAAAAGATAAAACGTTTTACTATTTTAATTTTGAACATACCACAGATGTAAAAGATAATTTGTTAACTGTGCCTGCTTTTGGCATTGCTGAAACCGTAAGAGGTACAAATACGTTTCATTATTTTTCTGCAAAAATTGATCAGAATTGGAATAAAAATTTCAGAAGTTCATTACGTGCTAATGTAGGATTGGTTGATATAGAACGACAAGGTGGTGGCTTAGAAGGAGGTGCTGCCTTTCCATCGTCTGCCAACACGCAAAAACGAAATAGTGTTTTGTTATCGTTTAAAAATGGTTATAATTTCGGTAAAATAAGTGGTGAAACGAATGTTCAATACAGTCGATTCAATTGGGATTATGCAAATCCGCTGAACGAGAATGGTCCACAAGTGGTTGTATTAGGAACAAACGATGAAACGTTGGCTATTTTGGGACATCCCGGTTACCTTTTTAATGCGATTGAAAATACTGTACAAGTTCAACAAAAATTTAAATATTATTTAGACAACCATACCTTTAAAGCAGGGTTAAATTTTATCAGAGGCGATCATCAATTATTTGGAGGGGGTAATCCTAATGGCAATTATACCGTAAAATTAACCCAATCACAAATTGATGGGATCAATGCAAGTGGCGTAGGTATCGGATTAAACATCAATGATTTACCTTCGGATGTTACAGTTGTAAATTATAATGTTGAATTACGACCTGCTTCTTTTGGAACCAATCAAGATATTTACTCTGCCTATATTGAGGATTTATGGTCGGTGAATGAAAAATTAAACATTACGTTGGGTTTACGATATGATTATGATAATTTATCTAAAGGTGGAAACACTAAGGGTGATTATAACAATTTAGCACCCCGTTTTAATTTTAATTATAAATTGAACAACAATAGTTGTATTCGCGGTGGTTATGGTATTGCATATGATAAAATTAATTATGCAGTTTATAGTGATGCCTTGCAACAAAATACCACATCGGCTGATTACAGAAGCCAACTACAAGCGTTTATCGATTTAGGTATTCTACCTGCCAATACCAATTTGGATGCCATTACTTTTAATGGCAATATATCGGCCAATGTTTCCGGAGTTACTTATCTAAACGGCCCTTCCGGTGCCAGTTTACAAGATCAAAGAGAGGGTGTTTTTTCAAATGAAAGAAGAATATTAAATCCGAACGGATATGATAATCCTTATTCGCATCAATTTGTGTTGGGCTATCAATTGCAAGCGGATGAAAATAAACTGTTTTATGTTGATTTAGTGCATAATCGAGGGGAAAATTTATTTCGATTAAGAAATTTAAATGCAGCAGCAGAATATTCTATTGACCCAAATAATGTTGTAATTAGAACACCCGAAGAAGCAGACGCAACAAGACCTATACCTATAGTAAACGGAACAGCAACAATCAACGGTCAAGTGGTTACCGGTGTAGCAAGAAATGTAGTAATGAGTGAAACAGAGGGAAGATCAGAATACTATGCACTAAGTTTAAACTATCAAAAGTCAAGAGGAAAAGACAATTATTCGTATCGATTGAATTATACACTATCTTCGTTAAAAAATAATACTGAAGACATCAATTTCAGAGCAATGGATGGTAATAATTATGGGAACGAATGGGGACCATCTATCAACGATAGAACCCATAACATTAATGGAATTTACAGTTATTATCCCTTTAATGGAACAACAATTACTATTGCAGGATTGTTGCAAAGTGGCCAACCGATTAATAGAATTCCATTAGGATTTGGCACAACCGATTTGAATGGTGATGGGTCTGGTTTTGGAGATGCTTATGTGGGTAACAGTGATCGTTTTCCGGGAGAAAGCCGAAACAATGATCGTTTGCCTTGGAGTACAACGTTTGATATTGGTTTACAACATCAATTTAAAATTTCTAAAAACGATAAAATTGAAATTAGGGCTGATGTATTTAATGTATTTAACGCAGAGAATTTAAGCGGTTACAGTAATAATGCCACGCAAAGTAATCAAATTCAAGGTGGTTCTGCGGCTAGTGGTTTGTTTGTTCAACGAAATGCTTCTCCGCCAAGACAATTTCAATTTGGTATTCGTTATTTGTTTTAATCGTGTTAATTGATTTAAACCTCATTGCTTTTTTTAGCAATGAGGTTTCTAAATAATATTTTATGTTTATACTCAATGCAAATGAGCCGGATAAATTGGTTCTGTACCTTAAAAAAAATGGTTGGCTTACGGCTGATGAAACGATTGTAAACATTTCTAAGCCCGGTGAGGGGAATATGAATTATGTTTTGCGAGTTGATACCGGTGAGCGAACTTTTATCGTCAAACAATCACGCGGGTATGTAGAAAAATATCCTCAAGTAGCTGCACCTGAAAAGCGAGTTGTAACTGAAAGTATTTTTTACAGAAAAATTTCGGTTGATGAGCTAACTCAATCCTATATGCCTTATTTATTAGGTGTTGATGAAGAGGCAAATTTACTTCTTTTAGAAGATTTAGGTACATCCTCTGATTTTACCAATTTGTATCAATTAAAAAATGCTATTTCTGAAGATGAGCTGATTCAATTGACTCTTTTTTTGAATGGATTACATTCTACGTTTCAAAAGGAAAGAATAGATGATGAGCTTTCTAATATCGAAATGCGTCAACTTAATCATGAACATATTTTTCATTATCCTTTTTTGGAAGAAAATGGATTTGATTTGAATAGGATTCAAGATGGTTTGCAAGAATTGGCTCTGCCATATAAAAAAGATATTCTATTAAAAGGACAAATTTCAATGTTAGGTTCGTTATATCTTTCTAACGGGAAGTATCTTTTACACGGTGATTATTATCCGGGTAGTTGGCTAAAAACTTCAAAAGGCATCAAAGTAATTGACCCTGAATTTTGTTATTATGGTTCGAGAGAATTTGATTTAGGGGTATTATTAGCCCATTTACATTTAACCAAACAAGATAAAAATTTACAGGATGTAGTAATAAAAAACTATGAAAAATACACCGATTTAAATTTGGAAATTTTAAATGGTTTTGCCGGAGTAGAAATCATGCGTCGATTAATTGGATTGGCTCAATTACCATTACAAATGGATTTAGGAACAAAAAAAGAATTATTGGCATTTGCCAGAACGTTAATTTTAAAGTAATACTGTATGAAAGTGATTATATTTTTTTTGCTATTTTTTACTGTAAATATAAAAGCACAAACAAAAGTTTGGTTTGACACCGATATTATGATTGGTATGCCAGATAAAGAAGCACGTGAAGTTGACGATGGCATCACCTTAATTATGGCATTAAAGCAACCTCAAATAGAGATAGTTGGTATTAGTAACATTACTTATGTGGATTATGGTTATGGTGTAATTGAAAAAATATTGAAATGGCATCATAAAGGAAATCCAATTCCGGTTTATAAAGGTTCACCGCATGCGAATGATTTAGGAACTGAAAATGATGCTACACGAGCAATGTATGAAGCATTAAAAAAAGAAAAATTGACTATTCTGGCACTTGGACCTATGACGAATGTAGCTACATTAATAAAAAATCATCCCGACATTATATCGCAAATTGAGCGTGTAGTGATTTGTGCGGCAAGAACGCCTGATTTGCCTTTTAATCCCGGAAATGGAAAGTTGAACGTTTTTGATTACAATTATGAGTTTGATACTACTTCTATGGATGTTTTGTTAAATTCTACCATTCCACTGGAGTTTGCCGGTTATGAACCGAGTTCCTATACCCATATTGGCAACATTGATTTAGCAAGTTTGGATTTGACAAACGAAGCAGATAAATGGTTATTTGATGTAGTACAACCTTGGATGGAATTGAATGAACGATTATTTGGTGTGCATGGTTTTATTCCTTTTGATTGCTCTACCTTAGGGTTGGTTACTCATCCTGAGTATTTTACTTATTATGAAAATATACCGATTAAAGTAACATATAAGAAGAATGATGCGTTAGAAATTCAACCTAATACACCTTATAAAAATTTCTTAGAAGTATCTTATGCATTTAAAACCAATAAAAAAGTTAAGTACGCTCGAAGAGCATTACAAGGTTTTGAAGAAAAGATTTTGGAGACCCTAAGTGTCAAATAGATTAATTTGAAAAATTAAAACTTGAAATTTGACTGTTTTATTGTATCATTCTTCTATGGTAATTAATCTGACCTAAATGATAACTCAAATGCGTGGTCAGGTAGAACAAAAAGTCTCCTGTTTTTATTTTCTCACCAAAAACATCAATGGGATAGTCTTTTTCTACTATTTCTTCTTCTAGTTGGTCTAACGTTAACGCCACCATTTCAATGGTTTCGTTGATACTTACTACTAAATCTTCAATCGGAATATCTTTTTGGTTAAATTCATTTTCTCTATGTCTGATATAGCCTGTATTTCCCAACGTAGCACCAATAAAATGATTGAGATTACCAATTAGGTGAAGGGTCAAGTTTCCCCCTGAATTGTTAATTTTTCCGTAGGTTAGCCATAGGTCGGAGTTTTTTGGATAACTTTCAACTTCAACTATAAGTTGCGATAAGTTTTTAATCAGTAATGATTTGATGATTGTTTTCATAAAAAAGGATTTAATCTAATGTAAAGTTCTGCTATTTTATTGTGTACTCCAATTTATTTTTACAGCATTAATTTACCTATACTACACAAAAGTTTGTCAATTCTTCTAAATAATTTATTTTATGTACATAATTTGCTTTAATTTGATAATCTAAAATTAACAAATATGTACAAACCATTAGTAGCACCTCTTGAAAATCCTGACGATGTAGAGCTTCAAAAGTTAATTACTTTTTATAATGAAACATTAGGATTTTGCCCTAATAGTGTTAAAACAATGTTTCGAAGACCTGCAATTGCCTATGCTTTTATCAATTTGAACAAGGCGGTTATGGAAAACAAAGGCAATGTAACCAGTGATTTAAAACGCTTTATTGGGTTTGTTTCAAGTCATCAAGCGGGTTGTAGTTATTGTCAAGCACATACTATAAGAGCAGCAGAGCGATATAATGCTACACCGGAAAAATTAGAAAATATTTGGGATTTTCAAACGCATTCGGCTTTCTCTGATGCTGAAAGAGTTGCTTTGGAGTTTGCTTTAAAAAGTTCCGCACTACCCAATCAAGTAGATGATGATATTGCTACTAAAATGCGTTTACATTGGACGGATGATGACATTGTTGAAATTTTAGGCGTAGTAGCTTTATTTGGTTTTTTAAACCGTTGGAATGATAGTATGGGAACACCCCTTGAAGAGGGAGCAAATGAAAGTGGTTTACTTTATTTGGAATCCAAAGGATGGACTGTTGGCAAGCATAAGTATTAAAGGGAATTTTATTTATATTAGCTAAAATATAATTCATTTGCTATGAAGCCTCTTTTTTCAAGTTCTAAAAAGAAAGTTTACTTTTTTTTGTTAATTAAAGCAATTATTTTATTGCTTTTTTTTTCTATTACTTATAGTAGAATTATTTTTTTTGAAGAGGGTTATATAGAAAAATCAACAGAAGCTTCTGCCGCAGATGACGGGATTGTTAGTGCATTCATTAGTATGAAAAACACTTTACTAATTCTTATACTTTTTACGATTATATTTACTGCTTTCGGTATTTATTTCTTACACCAAACGTTGTTTAAACCCATTCAGTATATTACGACTGCTTTGGAAAAAAGAAGTGTAAAATGTATCAAAACATTACGCACTATACCGGGCGAATTCAGTAAGATTGGGCATTTGTTACAGGAAGAAAATAATAACAATTATTTATTGGTTCAAGCTAAACTTAAAGCAGAAGAAAGTGTTCGAATAAAATCGACATTCTTAGAAAATCTAACCCATGAGATCAGAACTCCCATGAATGCCATTGTTGGATTTTCTGATTTAATGATGACTACGGAGCTTGATGAAAATTTAAAGAGAGAATACACCTCCATCATTCATAAAAGCGGCAAAAATTTAGTCTCAATTATTGACGATTTAATAGAAATTTCCCGAATCGATTCCAATCAAATCATTCCGAATTATTCTACTGTTAATTTAGATGCATGCCTACAGGAATTATTTGAAACCATCAAGGTAAGTTTTCCCCATAACAAAGCGATATCCTTTTATATTACTAAAGATGTCAACTCTACTCTAGACAGAGATATTAAAGTTGATGTTATAAAACTACGTCAGGTAATTAGTAATTTAATTACCAATGCAATAAAATATACCAATGAAGGGTATGTTACTTTTGGGTATACAATAGAAGAGCGAGAGGAGTGTGATTTTATAAAAATACAAGTCAAAGATACAGGAGTTGGAATTTCAGCGGAGTATTATAATACCATTTTTGAGCGATTTCAACGGATAGAAAATGACAAAGCGATTGAAGTAGGTGGATTAGGGTTAGGTTTAGCCATTTCAAAAGCATATGTTGAAATAATGGGTGGTTACATTACAGTTTCTTCAAATAATCCGAATGGTTCAATATTTACGGTTTTTATTCCGCTTAAATTTGATAAGGAGAATAGTGAAACTAAAGATAATTCTTCTGATCATTCAGCAACTGATAAATGTAGTAAATGTATTTTAGTTGCAGAAGATGATAATATTAACTTTATGCTAATAAAAAAAATGTTAGAACCTACCGGATGTTCTATTATTCGTGCAGAAAATGGAGAAATTGCCGTAAAAAAATGTCAAGAAAATGAGGATATTCATTTGGTTTTGATGGATATAAAAATGCCTGTTATGAATGGTTATGAAGCATTTGAAATCATCAAAAAGTTTAAACCAAATTTACCTGTGATTGCTCAAACGGCCTATTCTACAGCTGAAGATAAAGAACGTATAGACGACCTTGGTTTTACAAATTATATTTCAAAGCCAATTAATAAAGAAAAATTATTAGAGTTGGTAAAAAAGTATTTTTGACATACTATAAAATTTATTTTATTTCTTATAAACACAGTATTGGTTTTTTAATTCAAGCCGAATAGACAAAAAAATAAGTAAAGATGATTTTCAAAGGACCATTAAATGAATATTTGCTCATAAAAGAAATAAATAGTAATGGCTGTTATTTGCAAAATGAAACTTTTGAAAATTCATTAACTTTTTTATGGTTTGATAAAGAAAATAATTTTATTTCCGTTGATGGGGTAGAATACACATTTCATAAAAACCAAATTGTTTGTTTAACTGAGTTGCATAAGATCGACATTACTAAAGTTAATAATGCTAAAATGATTCGATTTAACAGGTCGTTTTATTGTATTATAGATCACGATAAAGATGTGGGTTGTAAAGGGATTTTGTTTTTTGGTGCTTCCCAATTGCCTATCATTGAAATTTCTGAAGATGAATTAGAAAAATTTCAAATTATATGGCGAATGCTGGAAATAGAGTTGAAGTCTAATGATCATTTGCAACTTGAAATGTTACAATCTATGATTAAGCGGTTTGTAATCTTGTGTACAAGAATTTATAAAAATCAAGAAAATTATAGCAACATTGAACATCACCGAGTTGATATTATTCGAGAATTTAATTTTTTGGTTGAAAGCCACTTTAAAACAAAACACACTGTTGCAGAATATGCCTATTTATTAAATAAATCACCGAAAACACTTTCTAATTTGTTTTCAAAACTATCCAGTAAAACACCCTTGCAATATATTCAAGACAGAAAAATGCTGGAAGCAAAACGACTTTTAAAATATACAGACAAAAGCATCAAAGAAATCGCTTTTGAAATAGGATTTGAAGATATACAAACGTTTAGTCGTTTTTTTAAGAATTATCAAGGTATTTCGCCTACCGATTTTAAAGCAAAATAGAGCGAGGGAAAAATTGCTACTATATCGGGCATAGTTACCTAACTACGCCCTTTTTTATTGCCACATCTTTGCATTGTTAAAGTAATAATCATAAAATTTTAAACAATGACAAAATTTTCAGTTCCCACCCGAGGAGAAGTTTCGGAAAATAATCAGGCTATATTTGATAATCTCAAAAACAGTTTAGGTTTCGTTCCTAACCTGTATGCTTACTATGCAAAAAATGAAACTGCATTGGGCGATTATTTGACTTTTCAAAACCGAAAGTCAACATTAAAATCAAAAGAAAGAGAAGTCATCAATTTGGTCACAAGTCAAATCAACGGATGTCGTTATTGCCAATCGGCTCATACTTTAATTGGTAAAATGAATGGCTTTGAAGACGAGCAGGTGCTTGAAATCCGTCAAGGTTTTGCTTCATTTGATACCAAAATAGATGCGTTAGCAAAATTCACAAAAGCGGTTGTTGAAGGGAAAGGGAACGTTAGTCAAGAGGCAAAAAACAATTTCTTTGCAGCCGGTTATAGCGAAGCAAATTTGATTGATGTGGTAATAGTTATTGGTGATAAAGTAATCAGTAACTACATTCACAATCTTGCCGGTTTTGAAATTGACTTTCCACTTGCACCGGAGCTTCCTTAATCTTTAACTATTCAAAAATTAATAACACTTAAAATTAAATCAAAATGAAAAAACAATTTTTAACTTTCGTATTAGTAGTCGTGGCTACCTTATTTTCTTCCAACATTTCTATTGCTCAATCAAGAGAGCAGAAAGTAACCGTGATTGACTTGTCTCAAACAACGAATGAATTCAATGTTAAGGGCTTACAATTAAAACCGGGTAAATATCAGTTTAAAGTAACCAATTTAGATGTCAACAAAGAGTTAGGTTTTGTCATTCAAAAGGCTTCAGACAAAAATATGGATGTAATGAAAACGGCTGTAGAAAACTCTTTTACGACTGCTTTAATCAAAAAAGGAGATACACAACTTACCGGCGTTGTTGAGTTAAAAGAGGGAGAATATGTTTACTCTTGTCCTTTAAATCCTACGCCGCATTATACTATTAATGTGAAGAAATAATTCCAATTTGTTTAAAAAAAACAGCATAATAAAAAGAGATTTTCTATAACAGAGAATCTCTTTTTGCGTTGATTGTTTTTTTGTAATTAACTACTAATTTAAAACATTGCATTAGTGTTAAACCCAAAAACAACACTGCAAAAATACTATTGAAATAAGCATAAATTTTGAAATCACTTTGTTGAATAAAAAAGTGTGAAGTGTGAGCAAATATTAACATTCCTGTATAAGTACCTACTAAAACACCGACTATAAAAATGGAGTTGTTGTGCTTGTTCGGATTTAATTTTTTTTTTCTGAATAAATAGATAAAGATACCTGCCCAATACGGCCATTGGATAAAATTCAAGACATTAAGGAACAAACCCAATAAAAAAGGATAACCGGATAACGGAAATTGCGAAAGTGAAGATGACGCTACATTGTAATTTGTAAAGAAATAATAGCTCAGTAAAGCAAAAAACAAAACGGTAAAAACGTCAATAAACAATAGTAAGTTTTTTTGTTTCATCAACCATTTGGCACCGATGCTCACTGATTTTAACATAAAAAATTGAATAAAAACAATACCGAAAGCAAATAATACATGACTAATGATTCCCTGTTCAAGTAAGATTTGTAGTCCAACCACATTAATATAACCCAAGGGTAAGGAACCTAAAAGACTAATGAAAAAGCCAAGTAATATTGGATTCGTTTTTGGGAAATAAGTATCCAATGATTTCATTTTGTGAGCACTTGAGTGAGTCGGTTTTTGTTTTTTCAGTAGCTTACATCTTTTTCACTACTATTTGAAATTGCTTTTTAATGAAGTAATGATTGCTGCTTTTTTTTCTTCGGATAAAACAATTGTATCTTGATTTGAGGTAGAAAGTGAATTTTCAATTATATCGTTTTGGTATTGATAATTATGACACGCTTTGCAAATCAATTTGTGGTATTCCAGTATCAATTGTTCTTTTTTAGAGCGTTCCGCCGGATTAATACTGATAATAGCAGATACTCTCTTACAAGAATACAATAGATAAGGTAAAAATTTTCTAAAGTGTATCATTTTGACTCCACGCATTTCTTTAATAACAACTTGGCTCTGTGAATAATCTGCCAATAATTGGACGTAGTGATGCCTAATTCCTGACAAATGACTTCCGTTTTTTGATTGGAAAAGTATTTATAACTGATGGCTAAATTCCATTTTTCAGGTAAATTGGAGATACATTCTTTTAATTTACTTTCTACTCGCTCTACGCTACTTTTATCATTTCCATTCCATATTTTTTCATCCAGTTCATTCAGCCAAAAATTTTCATTGTCAAACATCGTATTGGTCAAGGTGATTCCGTTTTTTTCAATGGAAGTGAATTTTGTGGAATAATTGGCTCGATGATGGTCAATAATTTTATTATTTAAAATAGCAATTAGCCAGGTCTTTGGCGAACTTCTATTCTCAAATTGATTGATTTTTTTTAACGCAATGATAAATGTTTCTTGAACCAAATCTTCCGCAATTTCTTTGGAATTTGTTTTATGGAAAGCCCAATTATAGAGTACATCACCATATAAATGAACCCATTTTTCCACTATTTTCACGTGATCATCCATTGCTGATAATTTTTCTAGGTGTGATTAATTCGTAAAAAAGAATAGTGAAAACCAGTCCATATTCAATCAAAAGTAAAATATAATTTTCTTTAAATGGTGTATTTGAATAGGCAAAATAACTCAAAATAACCAAGTACGACCAACTAATAGGAAATTTAAATCGTGTAAATAGTGACAAAAACACAACGTTAATGATGTACCAAGGATGCACGGTGGTTGATATAAAGAAGTAAATGGAGAGAGCAAAAAGTGCGTTTGAAAAAAGGTGTATCGCAGGTTTATTTTTTTTATATAAAGCAAAAAATAAAAAGACAAGTAAGGTAATAAAGGGTGTATACTTTCCCACAGTTTGAATGATATTATAGCCTTTCACATAAAAGCCAATTTCGCGAACAATATAGTATAAACTGGCATTAAACTCAAAATTGGTAAACCAAAGCCCGATTGTTTTGGAATAATTTGAAACTAATTCTGTGGAATAAAAAGGTAAAAAAGTTAACAATACGACACTCAACACAACACTATAAAAGTAGCTACTTTTTTTAAGACCAAGTTGGTGAAACAAAAAAGGGAGCAGTAATAAGGTGAGTAATTTTGTGGCTATGGAAAGAGCAATGAATAGTGCGGCAACGA
>LFEF01027062.1_pt1 | contig 15160 bp, 11 predicted proteins | sample 619371 | NCBI WGS metagenome assembly LFEF01 (sample SAMN03014291, study PRJNA259931) | freshwater metagenome | biome: lake; feature: waterbloom | place: China: Taihu Lake | collected 2006-08 | depth 0 m m
TAGCTATTCAATCCTTGCATAATCAAATCGGAACCGTTATTAAAGTTTCGGCTTTATATGAAACTCCGTCTTGGGGTTTTGAAAGTGATGCGTTTTATAATTGTGCATTAATTATGCAAACGGCTAAACCGGCTGAACAACTTTTAGATGAAATTTTGCAACTTGAATTGGAGTTAGGTAGAGAAAGAAACCAACAAGAAGGGTACGAGGCAAGAAAAATTGATATTGATGTAATTGCCTTTAATGAAGAAATTATTCAGACGGATAAACTCAAAGTTCCACATCCACAGATGCAAAACAGAAAGTTTGTATTGTTGCCCATGCGTGATTTGAATTTGGATTGGCGTCATCCTATTCTTCAAAAATATTTACCCGAATTGGTTGCCTTAGCAGAAGATAAAAGCCAATGTAAAGAAATTATGAAGTTGGAAACACCTCTCCATAAAATTAATTTACAACAGTATAATTATATTGCAATTGAAGGAAATATTGGTGCAGGAAAAACTACTTTATCTACAAAAATTGCAGAAGATTTTAATGCCAAGTTAGTGTTGGAACGTTTTGCCGACAATCCTTTTTTACCCAAATTTTATGAAGACCAAAGCCGATATGCATTTCCACTTGAAATGTCTTTTTTGGCTGATAGGTACCAACAATTGACTGACGATTTGGCACAATTTGATTTGTTTAAAGATTTTGTAGTTGCCGATTATCATATTTTTAAATCGTTAATTTTTGCAAAAGTTACTTTGGCAGAAGATGAATTTCGATTGTATAAAACGATGTTTGATATTATTCACAAAGAAATGCCCAAACCGGATTTGTATGTGTATTTGTATCAAAACACAGAGCAACTTTTAGAAAACATCAAAAAAAGAGGCAGAAGTTATGAGATGCAAATTCCGGCTGAATATCTAGAAAAAATCAATCAAGGCTATTTGGATTTTATCAAAACACAAACTCAACTAAATGTTTTAATTATTGATGTATCCGATAAAGATTTTGTGAATTTTCAGGAAGATTATATTTTTATTTTGAATGAAATTCAAGCTAAGTTAGACTAATTATCGCAACAACGAAAAATGTCCTTTTCTTGTAGGAGTTGTTTCATCAATTTTCAAAACATACCAATAATCATCAGCAGGAAGTTTTTCGCCATTCAACGTTCCGTCCCAAAACGTTTGGGCAGGTACAATATGATGAATGAATTTTCCATATCGATTGAATATGGTTAAAGATGAATTAGGAAAACGGTCAAGACCTTTCACAACAAAAATATCATTAAATCCATCACCATTTGGCGTGAAAAAGGGAGGGACCAAAATCACTACAAATGGTTGTTCCGTCAAAAAACCACAGTTAAAGTTTTTTTCTCTAACATAAGCGGTATATAATCCACCTTCACTCACCGTGAAAAAGTTGGAATCTTGAAAATTTATACCATCAATAGAATATTCAAAATCGCCATTTCCACTTATGATAATTTCTACTGTATTATTCTTAACAATCACATTTTCAATCACCGGAATATCATATTGAATTATGGTAAAATTTTTTGTAACCGAACAATTTCCGGCTGTAAGCGAAGTGATTTCAACAAAATAATTGGCGTTATCATTTACCTGAATACTCGGAGAACTTTCTCCGGTTGACCAAAGATAAGTAGCATTTGAAACCCCGGCATTTAAGGTAATAACACTTCCTTCGCAAAGAATTACGCTTTCATCTTCAACATTTGGTAAGTCAAAAACCTGCACCTGGACCGGAATTCGATTGCCCGATAAACATCCATTATTTACAGCATCAACATAAAAAGTAGTGTCTTCTGAAAGAATAGGTGTTGTAAAAGATGTTCCTGAACCAATACTAGTTCCACCAGTTGCGGTTGTATACCAGTTTATGGTGCCAGCTGTTGTAGTTGCCGATAATGTTGCAGTATTATTACCGCAAACCGTAACAGGACTTGTTGCAGTAACAATAGGAATTTGGTTAATAGTAGCTGTAACAGCAGTTCTTGTTCCGGTTGAGCAATCCGCATCAAAAGCATCTACAAAATAGGTGGTAGTTTGCGTTAGAAGGGGAGTAGTAAAAGTAGTACCCGTTGCGATAGGCGTGCCTCCGGTTGCAGATGAATACCATTTTACTATGCCTTCCGATGCGTTGGCAGATAATGTAAGCGATCCTTCACCACAATTACTTTGCCCAACTGTTGAAGTGATGCTTGGAATTGTAATAGTTGTACTGGTAGAAATTTGAAGAATAGGGTCTCCGGGCATTCCACCATATTCAACAATAAAACCTTTCGGCTGATAATCTCCACTTGCTTCACCGGTATTTGATAAATCATTCCAAGAACCTAAAATACCCACTCCCGGAGCGGTAATATGGGCATAGTCTTCATCACCTGCATTATTAGGTTCACCATTATTCCAGTTTGCATAATTGGGTGTAGTTCCGTTAATGCCTCCATTCCAAAAAATCATTCCGATTTCAGGTCCGGTCATCCATCTCCATATCCCTTCTGTTTGCTCATCACTACCACCAATCCAACCGGCACCTGCCGATTGTTCTCCTGAAAGTTGAGCTTCGTCAGGGGCAGTAATTGTCGCTAAATAGCCTTGTAAGCCATAATATGTTCGATTGGCAGCGGCTGTTCTGGCATTATTCCAAGTAATCCCAATTGCAGGTACATATTCATAATAATGACCGTTTGATGGTAGGTAATTGGCTTGTCCAACTGTAATAGAAAAAGTTCTTGTACCACTTGGATTTGTAGATGAATTAAAGAAAGTAACATCTTTTATAGCGGCAACCAAAGCCAAATAAGTTGGTTGGCCGGAAATTCCAGTTAAGGTAAGTTTTCCGGTTGCGGCATTCCAAGTTGAGTTGATTGTTGGATGATTACCCGTTAAGGTTAAAACATCTTGACCATTCACATAACCGGATGAAATTTGAATATAAATGGCATCAATTCCGGTGTCATCTGGGTCAACAATAGTCAAATCCGTTACAATTTTCATAGAAGATCCGGGACAATATATTTGGTCTCCAGTAGCACTCAAAATAGGAGCAACATTTAGTGCAAACGGTTTTTTGCTTTTTTTAGATGGTATTTCATTTTCATTTGAAAAACCAATAAATAAAAGCAATACAAATGTAAAAAAGGAGGAGTAGGTGCTAATAAAACCGTTCATTTTGTAAAAATAGGAAATAACGAACAGACGAAAGGTTGACTAAATGCTAATTTTCTCCTAAAACAATCAGTTTTTTAAAGAAATCCCAAACCACAATTCCGGTACTTACTGATATATTCAAGGAATGTTTGGTGCCCAATTGCGGAATTTCAATCACACCATCACATTTTTCGATTGCTTGTTGTGATACACCTTTTACCTCGTTGCCAAAAATTAAAGCGTATTTTTTGCCTTTTTCAACCTCAAAATCATTCAACATTACAGAATTCTCAACTTGTTCGATGGCAAAAACGGAAATGTTTTCTAATTTCAATTTGACAATAACATCCAAAACATTTTTTTGATATTCCCAAGCTACTGTATCTGTTGCTCCTAAAGCTGTTTTGTGAATTTCTTTATTGGGTGGAGTAGCCGTGATACCACATAAGTAGATTTTTTCAATCAAAAACGCATCAGAAGTTCTAAATACCGAACCAATATTGTGCAAACTTCTAATATCATCTAAAACTATGATAATTGGTGTTTTTTGAGCTTGTTTAAACTCTTCAATATTTTTACGTTCCAGTTCAGAATTGGCTAATTTTCTCATATTGCAAAAATAGGTAATGAATTTAGATTTTTACATTTGATATTGAAATTGATTTTTGCCATTGAAATTTGCCATTGAAATTTGCTTTTGCCATTGTCATTGAATTTTTATTTCTGTATTTTTGAATCCTAACCAAAATAAAAGCACCTTGTCAGCAAAAGTCAACGCCGTAAAAGAACCAAAGGAAACTCCTTTGATGAAACAATACAATCAAATCAAAGCAAAATACCCTGATGCTTGTTTGTTGTTTCGCGTAGGAGATTTTTATGAAACGTTTGGTGAAGATGCGGTTCGAGCTTCTCAAATTTTAGGCATAGTGTTGACAAAAAGGGGAGCCGGCTCTAATTCAGAAACTGCTCTTGCGGGTTTTCCTCATCATTCCCTGAATACCTATTTACCGAAATTGGTCAAAGCCGGGCTTCGGGTGGCAATTTGTGATCAGTTGGAAGACCCAAAAATGACCAAAACCATTGTGAAACGAGGTGTTACAGAATTAGTTACTCCCGGTGTTTCCATGAACGATGAGGTGTTACAAGCCAAATCAAATAACTTTTTAGCTTCGGTTTATTTTGGTAAAAAGCAAATTGGTGTTTCCTTTTTAGATGTTTCTACAGGCGAATTTTTAACTGCTCAAGGTAATGAAGAATACATTGATAAATTGTTGCAAAATTTTTGTCCGAGCGAAATTCTTGTGACTAAAAATCACAAACAACAATTCAAAACAGCTTTTGGTGAAGATTTTCATACCTTCTTTCTTGAAGATTGGGTGTATACTGAAGATTACGGAAATGAAGTATTAACCAAGCATTTTCAAACCAATTCACTAAAAGGTTTCGGTATTGAAGAATTGCAAGAAGGAATCGTAGCTTCGGGAGCGGTTTTATATTATTTGTCAGAAACGCAACATAATAAAATCCAACATATTACTTCCATTCAACGCATTGCTGAAGATGCGTTTGTGTGGATGGATCGTTTTACGATTCGAAATTTAGAATTATACCACAGCACTAATCCAAATGCGGTTACGTTGTTGGATGTGATAGATAAAACGCTTTCACCGATGGGTTCTCGTTTGTTGAAACGTTGGTTGGCATTGCCTTTGAAAGATGCAGCAAAGATTCAATCCCGTCACGAAGTGGTTACTTTTTTAAAAGAAAATTCAGAAGTTTTACAAAAGATTCAATACCAAATCAAACAAATTTCCGATTTGGAACGATTGATTTCTAAAGTAGCTACCGGAAAAGTTTCTCCTCGTGAAGTAATGAATCTTTGTCATTCTTTAGATGCTATTATTCCTATCAAAACCTTGGCTTTGGCAAGTACAAATGAATCACTAAAAGCGATTGGCGATAGTTTACATGCGTGTGATTTATTGCGTGAAAAAATCAAAACCACTTTGAATCAAGATGCTCCCGTTTCCATCAACAAAGGAAATGCTATCGCCAAAGGAATTCATCCCGAATTAGATGAATTAAGAGCAATTTCTACATCTGGTAAAGAATATTTAGAAGGAATTGAGACTAGAGAATCGGAACGAACCGGTATTTCATCCTTGAAAATTTCGTTTAATAATGTGTTTGGGTATTACATAGAAGTTAGAAATACACATAAAGATAAAGTTCCGGCTGCATGGATTAGAAAGCAGACCTTAGTGAATGCCGAACGATATATTACGGAAGAACTAAAAGAATATGAAACCAAAATTCTTGGGGCAGAAGACAAAATTCATCAATTAGAATCGCAATTATTTGAACAATTAGTGATTTGGATTGGTACCTACATCAAACCGGTTCAATTGAATGCCGCTTTGATTGCTCAACTGGATTGTTTGAACTCATTCACGCAATTAGCCATTGAAAATAATTATGTACGCCCAATTATAGATGATTCGTATGAATTAGAAATTACCAACGGTCGTCATCCTGTCATTGAAAAACAATTGCCGGTTGGTGTTCCCTATATTGCCAATGATGTTTTTTTGGATAGAGATTCGCAACAAATTATTATGATTACCGGTCCGAATATGTCCGGTAAATCGGCTATTTTGAGACAAACGGCGTTGATTGTACTGTTAGCTCAAATGGGAAGCTTTGTTCCGGCAGAATCAGTGCGAATGGGTGTCGTGGATAAAATATTTACAAGAGTTGGAGCAAGCGATAATATTTCGATGGGCGAATCGACTTTTATGGTGGAGATGAATGAAACCGCTTCCATTTTGAATAATATTTCTGAACGAAGTTTAGTTTTGTTGGATGAAATTGGTCGCGGAACCAGCACGTATGACGGAATTTCCATTGCATGGGCGATTGCCGAATATTTGCACGAACATCCTAACCGACCAAAAACCTTGTTTGCCACACATTATCACGAGTTGAATGAAATGGAAGTTACGTTTGAACGCATTCAAAATTTCAATGTTTCAGTTAAAGAATTGAAAGATACCGTTTTGTTTATTCGAAAATTAGTGAAAGGCGGCACCGAACATAGTTTTGGTATTCATGTAGCTAAAATGGCCGGAATGCCACAAACCGTGATTCAAAAAGCACAAAAGATTTTAAAAAAGTTGGAAAAGAATCATTCGAGTGAAGAATTATCAGGTATAAAATCTTCGAAGGATGAATTGCAACTTAGTTTTTTTAATTTGGATGATCCTTTGTTGGAAGAAATTAAGGAAGAAATTTTGAATATTGACATCAATACCTTCACTCCGGTAGAAGCGTTGATGAAATTGAATGAAATAAAGAGAATGTTGATGAAGAAATAGGAATTAGACTAATCTTTTATGTTGTCAATTATTGTAATTTGATTTTCATTGTATTCATAATTTGTAAATTTTATGAAGAACATATCATCTACGCCTAGTTCAACAATAAAACCCGGAAGACCAACAAATAGAAATGGACCATCTTGAATTGGTATTTCATCAGTGTACCATGCATAATATGTCAACGTATATCCATTACTTGTATAAATTGTAGTTGCCTTTCTACATAAAAAACCTTCAATGTTTTTTGTTTCATTGATTTGTGTCCAAATTAATTCTGGCAGATTTATTTTTTCGTAAACTTCTTTACCATCAGTAACGATATTTTTTTCATATAGTTTATTTTTAAAATCTTTAAAATACATAGATTTTGAAGGTGCAATAACTGTTTCTACTGTTTCATAGTGATAATCGTAAAGTTCATCATATTTTTTTATAGTATCGATTTGTGTTCCTCTTGGATTTGTTAAGACCATTTTAGATTTAGAATCACTATAAACATAATTATAAATGTCTTTTATTTTAGCCTTTTCTGTTAAACGACCATCACCTCCAATACCTTTAAATTTATGAATTATAAAATTTCCTGTAATTGTTTGGGCATTTATGCTTTGAATAAAGAGGTAAAATAGAATTATGAAGGTTTTTTTAAACATGAAAAGGTGTTTATAAGTGATAAAACAAATATAAATATTATAATTGTAAGTGTTCAAAATATTGGAATTTGTATGCTGTTAATTATCAGTAGGTTCACTGTTTTGAAAAATTTTTTTCCAAAAAACGCTTGTAAAAGTAAATATTTATAGTACATTTGCATCCGCATTGCTCACCAAGTAGTGTTGTTCTTTAAAAAAACCTGTACGCGAAAATAGCTCAGTTGGTAGAGCACGACCTTGCCAAGGTCGGGGTCGCGGGTTCGAGTCCCGTTTTTCGCTCTACTATCACATAATGCTCGAGTGGTGGAATTGGTAGACACGCTGGACTTAAAATCCAGTGAACAGTAATGTTCGTGCGGGTTCAAGTCCCGCCTTGAGTACAAAAGCTTCATTTGTTTTACAGATGAAGCTTTTTTTATTCACAAAATTTTAAGTTTACTTTATATTGTAAAACAATAAGAGTACAACAAGTTAAAAAAGATAAAAAAACATCGATAGTTTCCTTCACTTTAGAGCAAAAAAAAAATCCCGAACTAGTCGGGATGATTTTTTCTGTTAGCTTGTTACTAATTATTTAGTAGCAGGAGCCTCAGCAGCAGGAGCCTCAGTAGCAGCAGCTTCAGTAGCAGCAGCAGCAGAGTCAACAACTGGAGCAGCCTCTTCAACAACCTCAGGAGCAACTTCTTCAGTTACTACTTCTTCAGTTACTTCAGCTTCTTTTTCTTTACAAGATACTACTGTTAAAGCAGCAACAAATACTAAACTTAAAATTACTTTTTTCATCTTACTAAATTATAAAAGGTTAATTATTAATTCGGAGCAAAGATATAAATTTTTTGATTCAACAAAATATTTTTACTAAAAAAAATTAAAAAAAATAAAACCGCTGAATTTCAAACGTTTGAATTCTTTTTTTTATTCAAAATTAGTTGTAAATACCCCATTTTTAGAGGGTAATTTTATAATCTTATCTTTTCTTTTTCTTTTTTTGTTTAGGATGAACAATTTTCATCTCTTCAATGAGATGTTTTGCTCCTGCATATTTATCTACTACAAACAAAACATAACGAATATCAACCATAATATTTCTACAAATGGCTGGGTCATAATAAATATCGCTCATGGTACCTTCCCAAACGCGGTCAAAGTTTAATCCGATTAGGTTTCCATGTGCATCAATTGCCGGACTACCTGAATTACCTCCGGTTGTGTGATTGGTACCAATAAAATTAACCGGAAGTTTACCGTTTTCAGCATATGGACCAAAATCTTTGTTGTTGTAAAGTTCAATTAATTTTGGTGAAACATCAAACTCGTAATCGCCCGGAACATATTTTTCCATCACACCTTCTAAATAGGTTACCGGATAATAGTAAACGGCATCACTTGGGGCATAGCCTTTCACTTTTCCATACGTTACACGCAACGTAGAATTGGCATCTGGGAAAATTCTAGCTTCTTTCGGACTCAATTCCAAAATTCCTTTCATATATGTGCGTTGCAAAGCTGTATTTTTTAAATTGATTTCGTCATATTTTGGTAATACGTTTTTATTATAAGCTTCCGTTAGCATTTTTACAAAGGCAAAACCATTATCATTATTCAATTTTTCAAGAACCGTTTTGACATCTCCGGCAAGCAAATCTTTAAAACCATTGTAGCTTGTTAGTTTGGAATTTTTAAAAATTTCAGCAGTTTTTGCTTTTAAATCTTGATTCAATAAGCCTTCAGGTAAAAATTGTTTAGGTGATTTGGTGGCATACAATTCTATTAATTGTTCCATTACTTTTTCGTCAACCACAGCGTTGAAATCTTTGTATAAATCGGCAAAACCGGTGATGAAATTTTCTTTTCTATCCATGAATGCTTTTTCACCTCTTGTATTGTAAAGATTTTCCAACTGAACCAAACGATAACCAAAACTTAATAGTTCGGTGTTTCGCATGACAACTTCCATGAAATAATCGCGACTTAAGGCATACGGAGCAATTTCAGCATAATTTTTCTCAAATTCTGAAAGTAAATTGCCGTATTCAGTCTGTTTTCCGGCTTTCGCCACTTTATTCATGAAATCTTTCTCAAACTCTTTTTTGATTTGAACTGCATTTGATTTTTTTAACCCTTTGGTTTCACCAATCCATTTTTTCCAATAATTGGCTACTGAGGCATACTTTGCAGCATATTGAATTTTGATGGCTTTGTCTTTTCTCATGAATCCGTCTTGTACTTTCAAAGCCGCATCACGTACTTCAATTTTAGCTGGATTTAATTCATTTACAATTTGTTCTACCGCAACAGCCGGTAAATATTCTTGCGTTCTTCCCGGATAGCCGAAAACCATGGTAAAATCATTTTCTTTTACACCGTCAATAGAAACTGGGAAAAAGTGTTTTGGCGTATACGGAACATTCTCTTTTGAATAGCTTGCCGGACGATTATTTTTGTCGGCGTAAATTCTGAAAAGTGAAAAATCTCCCGTATGACGTGGCCAAACCCAGTTGTCAGTATCCGAACCAAATTTTCCTATAGAGGATGGTGGAGCACCTACCAAACGAACGTCTTTGAACGTCTCAACTACAAACCAAATGTATTGATTGCCGTCATAAAAAGCTCTGATTCGATTTTCTTGCCAACTTTCTTTCGGTAGCGAATTGGTTAAAGCCGAAATGTTATATTGAATTTTCTTTTGTTTATCGGCTTCGTTTGAAAGCGATTGGGTATTTTCCAGTACTTTTGCCGTAACATCTTCAATTTTTACAATAAAAGTAACCACTAAATCTTCATTTGGCAATTCGTCTTCAAGTCGCATAGCCCAAAAACCTTTTTCTAAATAATCATTTTCAACGGTAGAATGCGATTGAATTTGTCCGTAACCGCAATGATGATTGGTTAGTAACAAACCTTTTGGTGAAATAACTTCCGATGTGCAACCGTTGTTGAAATGCGGTACAGCATCCTTCATGCTCGATTTATTAACATCGTAAATATCTTTAGCCGACATTTTCATGCCGAGCGATTTCATTTCATTTTCGTTCATTCCTTCCAAAAGTGACGGAATCCACATACCGCCTTGTTGGGCAAATGCAGTAAAGGATAGAAATAGGATGAGTAAGCGTAAAAATTTCATAATAAGTTGTTTAGTAAGTTCTTATTTTACAATGTGTTTGAATAATTTTCGTTTGTGCTCTTCAAAATCGTTTGCAATATACAATTTTTGAGCAGCATGATTGTGTGGTTCTACCTCCAAATAAATGATTTTTAACGATAATTTATGAGCTTCTTGAAGAATAAAATGAAGCGTTTGTTTGCCAAAACCTTTTCCTTGAGCAGATTTTCTGATGTATAATTCGTCTAAAAAAGCAATCTTTCCTTGGTATTCAAAACTGAAAACGAAGGTGAAAATGACATAGCCAACAATTTCATCTTCATTTAAAATTAGCCAAGCTTTTCCGAGGTTTTCATTTTCAAGAAATTGATTAAAAAGTTTTTTGGTCGTTTCAATTTCAAAAGGATAATAGTCGATGGCATAAAATTCCTCCATCATTAGAAGGATTTTGTCAATATCTGAAAAGAATAAAGGTTTAAAGGTTAACATTTTCAATATGATTTAAAATAACCTCGGTAGCACCTTTATTCATTTGCACAAAAGTGCTGCAAATATGACCTTTTTCGTGACGGATATCTTCGTTAGAAATTAAAGTTGACAAAGTTTCATTTAATTCGTTTTGATTGGAAATGGAAACACAACCTTCCATATTAACCAAAGCGATTGCTTCTGCAAAATGAGCATAATTAGGACCGATTAAGATAGGAATGCCAAATGTAGCCGGTTCCAAAATGTTGTGTACACCGGGATTTCCGAAGCCACCACCCACGTAAGCGATATCTGCGTATGAATAAATTTTTGTTAAAAGTCCAATCGTGTTGATGATGAAAACATCATATGCTTTTAGAGATAGGTCGTGACCTGATCGTTCAGAATTAGAATAATCCGAAAATAAAATTGTTTTTTTCGTAATCGACTTTTGCAATTCCAAAATCTGTTCCGATTTGATGTTGTGTGGAGCAATAATGAATTTCAGTTTTTCAGTTGAATTATTGATGAAATTCACCAATACTTCTTCATCTTTTGGCCACGAACTGCCAATGACGATAGTTGTTGTGTTATCTTTGAATTCTTCAATAAAATCTAACAAATTATCTCTTTCCAAAATCGAAACTACGCGATCAAAACGAGTATCTCCGGAAATTTTTACATTTTGATATCCTAGCGATTGCAATAGTATTTTTGAGGATTCATTTTGCACAAAAAAGAAGTCAAAAGCAGTTAAACATTTTCGGTAAAAACTGCCATACCATTTGAAAAAGACCTGATTTTCTCTTAGAATTCCTGAAATTAAATAGGTTTTTATTTGCCTTTTTTTGAGTTCGTTGAGATAATTGGGCCAATATTCATATTTAATAAAAAACACCATTTGAGGATGAACTAAATCTAAAAATTGTTTGGCGTTGTGCTTTGTATCCAATGGCAGATAAATCGTTACATCGGCAATTGAATTGTTTTTTCTCACTTCAAAACCTGACGGTGAAAAAAATGTCACTATAATTTTATGGTTTGGGAATTTGATTTTGATTTTTTCCATTACTGGAATTCCTTGCTCAAATTCGCCAAGTGAAGCGGCATGAAACCAAATCGTTTTATCACTTGAAGCAATATTCTGTTTGATTTGCTCAAATACATTTTTTCTTCCTTCAACAAATAGCTTCATTTTTGCGTTAAAATTGGCAATGATTTTCAATAGAAACCCTACTAAATGAACCATTACATTATATAAAAAATACATAGAATATAAATTGTGTCGCTAAAATACATCACTTTACAGAATTTTCATTGTTATAACTCCTTAAATAATTACTTTTGTTCTATGATATAGGTTTTTGACCTTACTCTTTTAAAATTAAATTTAAATATAATGCGTAAACTCCAAATGGTTGACTTAAAAAGTCAATATGATAAAATTAAATCTACTGTTGATGCTTCCATTCAAGAAGTTTTAGATACAACAACTTATATTAATGGACCAAAAGTTCATGAATTTCAAAAAAATTTAGAAGAATATTTAGGTGTAAAGCACGTAATTCCCTGTGCGAATGGAACTGATGCATTACAAATAGCCATGATGGGACTTGGTTTGCAACCGGGTGATGAAGTGATTACTGCTGATTTCACGTTTGCCGCCACTGTTGAAGTGATTGCTTTATTGCAATTAACTCCCGTTTTAGTGGATGTGGATATAGTGAATATGAATATTTCAATTGATGCAATCAAAAAAGCAATTACACCAAAAACGAAAGCAATTGTTCCTGTTCATTTGTTCGGAAGAGCAGCTAATATGGAAGCCATTATGCAAATTGCTAACGAACATAATTTATTCGTCATTGAAGATAATGCCCAAGCTATTGGAGCGAATTGCCGCTTTTCGGATGGAACAAAAAAGAAAGCCGGGACAATTGGTCATGTAGGGGCAACTTCGTTTTTCCCTTCTAAAAATTTAGGTTGTTATGGCGATGGCGGAGCGATTTTTACGAATGATGATGCGTTAGCTCACACCATTCGAGGAATCGTAAATCACGGAATGTATGTGCGTTATCACCATGATGTTGTTGGGGTTAATTCTCGTTTGGATAGTATTCAAGCTGCGGTTTTAAATGCAAAATTACCGTTGTTAGATAGTTACAATACCGCTCGTCAAAATGCGGCAAGAAGCTATTCAAAAGCGTTTGAAGGGCATAAAAATATCATCGCACCAACCATTTGTGATATTTGTGATTGCCATGTTTTTCATCAATATACATTACGAATTATTGATGCGGATAGAAATGCCTTGATGGATCATTTACAAAGCAAAGGAATTCCTTGTGCGATTTATTACCCAATTCCTTTACATGCACAAAAAGCGTATGCGGATGTTCGCTATAAGGAAGAAGATTTTCCAGTTACGAATCAATTGGTAAAAGAAGTGATATCGTTGCCAATGCATACCGAATTAGATGACGAACAAATTAAATTTATAACTGATTCAGTTTTAGAATTTTTTAATTAATGCTATCAACCCATTACCTTTAACCTAGAACCTATTACCAAAAAAATGAAAGTACTTGTAACCGGAGGCCTTGGATTTATTGGCTCACATACTGTTGTTGAATTGCATAATGCAGGATTTGAACCATTGATTGTAGACAATTTATCCAATTCTTCTATTGAAGTTTTAGATAGAATTGCAGCAATTATTGGGTATAAACCTGCTTTTGAGCAAATGGATTTAAGAGAAAAATCAGCTGTAAACCAATTGTTTCAAAAACATACTGATATCAACGGGGTTATCCATTTTGCAGCTTCAAAAGCTGTAGGTGAAAGTGTTGAAAATCCTTTATTGTATTATGAAAATAACATTAATGCTTTAGTGTATATTTTACAAGAATTACAAAAAAAGCAATCAGCTAATTTTATTTTCAGTTCGTCATGCACGGTTTACGGTCAAGCCGAAAAAATGCCGATTACAGAAAATGCTTCTGTTCAGCCTGCCATGTCACCTTATGGGAATACGAAGCAAATTGGTGAAGAAATCATTACTGATGTAGCTAAAGTATCCAATATAAAATCTATTTTATTGCGGTATTTTAACCCTATTGGGGCTCATCCTTCTGCTGAAATTGGTGAATTACCAATTGGCGTTCCGCAAAATTTAGTGCCATTTATTACCCAAACAGGAATTGGATTACGAAAGGAATTATCGGTTTATGGGAATGATTATCCTACTCCTGACGGAACCGCTATTCGCGACTATATCCACGTTGTCGATTTGGCAAAAGCTCATGTAGTTGCGTTACAAAGATTAGTTGAAAATAAAAATCTGGATAAAGTAGAAACATTTAATCTTGGAACCGGAACCGGAAGTTCTGTTTTAGAGGTCATTACAGCCTTCGAAAAAGTTTCCGGAAAAAAATTACCTTATAAAATAGTAGGTAGGAGAGAAGGTGATATCACTTCGGCTTATGCCAATACCGATAAAGCAAATAATGTTTTAGGTTGGAAAGCACAATCCACCTTAGAGGAAAGTTTAGCAAGTGCTTGGAAGTGGGAACAAAAAATTAGAAGTTAAAAAGTAAGGCTGTCATTCGACAGCCTTTTTTTATTTCTTAATTTCTTCTTTAATGATTTGAATTTTCTCTTTTCCTTTTTCTAAAGCTTTCTCAGATTTGGTTTTTAATGAATCCACCATTTTATCCGTTTTTAATTGAACAGAATCTAATTTTTTCTCTGCTTCTGTTTTTAAAGAATCTGATTTTTCTTTCACATCCGTTTTTACGGCATCAATGGCTTGATTGATTTTATCTTCCGTTGTTTCTTTACAAGAAATAGAAAATATTCCCAATGCGATTAGTCCAAAAAATATTTTTTTCATAGTTATTATTGTTATAAAATTTATACATAAATTATCAAAAAAAGTGCCAAAATCTACTTATGCCGAAACCGTTTCTACTTCTTTATTTATTTTATTAACCAATCCAACCAATACTTTTCCCGGGCCAACTTCGGTAAAACTTGTTGCTCCGTCTGTTATCATTTGTTGAACAGATTGCGTCCATTTTACCGGAGCCGTTAATTGAATGATTAAGTTCTTTTTAATTTCTTCCGGATTGGAAACTGCATTAGCGGTAACATTTTGATATACCGGGCAAATGGGTGTAGAAAAAGTTGTTGCTTCGATTGCAGCAGCTAATTCTTCTCGGGCCGGTTCCATCATTGGAGAGTGGAAAGCTCCTCCAACAGGTAAAATCAATGCTCGTTTGGCCCCAGCTTCCTTCATTTTTTCGCAAGCCAATTCAACCGCTTTGTATTCTCCGGAAATTACTAACTGTCCGGGGCAATTGTAATTGGCAGCTACCACAACAC
>LFEF01026998.1_pt1 | contig 15086 bp, 14 predicted proteins | sample 619371 | NCBI WGS metagenome assembly LFEF01 (sample SAMN03014291, study PRJNA259931) | freshwater metagenome | biome: lake; feature: waterbloom | place: China: Taihu Lake | collected 2006-08 | depth 0 m m
TCCCAAAAATTGAGAGCTTTTCTTGTTACTGGGCAACTTTGTTTTTGATTACCAATCGGAAGCCTTCGCCGTGGATGTTCAAAATTTCAACATCTTCGTCAGATTTAAGGTATTTTCTCAATTTGGCAATATATACGTCCATACTTCTGGAGGTAAAATAGTTATCGTCTCTCCAGATTTTGGTTAAGGCCAATTCACGAGGCATCAAATCATTTTCATGGAGAGCCAACATTTTTAGTAATTCATTTTCTTTAGGCGATAATTTGATGGGTTCATCATTTTGATACGTTAAAAAACGTAATTTAGAATTCAAATGGAATTTACCAATTTGGAATTCGAATTTCAAATTATCGGTTTTGCTTTCTGATTGTTTGCGTTGCATGATAGCTTTAATTTTCATCAACAACACTTCAGAATCAAAAGGTTTGTTTAAATAATCATCTGCACCCACTTTGTATCCTTTTAATACATCTTCTTTCATGGTTTTGGCAGTTAAGAAAATAAGCGGAACTTCCTTATTTTTTTCACGAATTTCTTTGGCAAGCGTATAACCGTCTTTGTAAGGCATCATGACATCTAGAATACACAAATCATAAGTGTCCTTTTTAAATTTCTCAAAGCCTTCCATTCCATTTTTAGCTAAGACAACTTCAAAGTCGTTTAACATTAAATAGTCTTTTAATATCGCTCCAAAATTTGGATCATCTTCTACTAAAAGGATTTTTTTGTTTTCAGTTTCCATAGGTTAATCTATTAGTGGTATTTAATTTATTATAGGCAATTTGATAAAAAAGGTACTTCCTTTTCCCTTTTCACTTTCAACGGATATTTCGCCGTTATGTTCTTCAACAATTCTTTTTACATAAGCAAGGCCTAAACCATGCCCTTTTACATTATGAATATCACCGGTATGTTCGCGGTAAAATTTTTCAAATATTCTTTTTTGAGCATTTTTAGACATTCCAGCTCCTTGGTCTTTTATTTTTATGATTAAAAATTCTTTTACATTTTCAGTATAAACGTCAATTTTTGGAATTTCGGGTGAATACTTAATAGCATTATCCAAAATATTAACCATGACATTTGTAAAGTGTACATCGTTCAAAAGTACAGTAGTTCGCATGGCCTCAAAATGAGTTGTAATGGTGCCTCCTCTATCTTCAATTATCAAACTTACATGGTCAATGGCATCCTCAATTAATGCTAATGCATCTTGTGGTTCTTTATTGATTTCTAATTCTTTCTTTTCTAATTTAGAAATACGCAACACATTTTCAACCTGAGCATGCATTCGTTTGTTTTCATCTCTAATCATTTGAAGGTAACGGAAAACTTTATCTTTATCCTCTATTACTTTTGGATTTTTAATGGCATCTAAGGCTAAGTTGATTGTAGCAATAGGTGTTTTAAACTCATGCGTCATATTGTTAATAAAATCTGTTTTGATTTCTGAAATCTGTCTTTGTTTAAAAAACTGATTTAAGGCATTGACATAGGCAATAATGATGATGAGTGTAAACATTAACGAAATAGAAGCAATTCCGATTAAATCAGAAAAAATAAATTTCTTTTTTTCTGGAAAACTTACCAATAATTGATAGCGGCTAATTCCATCATTATCTGCAAAAACAGGTATACTATAGGTATCTTCCTTATTGAATTTAAAATTTTCAGACTTTACTTTAGTAGCGAGTCCGTTACTGTAAATTCCAAATTCGAATGGAGTTATTACACCATATTCATTCAGTTCTCTCTTTAGAAGTTCTTGCAATTTTTCTTTAGAAACTCTGCGTTGAATGGGATAAGTGGAGGCAATATCATTAAAGGATATATCGTAAAGCAGTTTATCTAAAATTTTTAAATCCCCTGATTTTTCGATCTTTACATCCGGATTTAAGGCATTTTGTGTATTATTTTTATCGATACCATTTAGATATACTTCTGTTTTCCTTTTAGATGAAAAGCTTTTGACTTTTAAACTGTCACTTTTTTTATCAAAGAACGTTGGGGAAATAGTAAAATCTTGTGAACTTATACTATTCGAATAAATAATAGTTTCGTTGGTTTGTGCATTTCTTTGGTAATATCCGAATTCTAAAAATTCAGAGTTTAATTTGTCACTTCCTGTACTATCTTTATATTCTTTTATTCGCTCTACAAAAGAGAGCACTTCTTGTTTTTGAAGCTGATCAGCAACGTTTCCCAAAACTTGTTTAACATGAAACTTAAATTGCTCCTGATTGTTTTCTAAAGATGAATTAAACCAATAGACTTGAACAAAAATAATTCCAATAAGCGAAATACTCATTAAAAAGATAAGTAGTCTAAACAACAATTTATTCATCGATACAAATTTAACATTTTAACATTTTGGGTGTTAATAGATTAACCTAACATTAACATCCATACATTTTATTGTATTTTATTCAATGCTTTAACAATTTCATCAACCTGATTTTCAGTAGATTCTATAGTACTATTTTGAATAACAAAATCACTATGCTTTATTTTAAAATCATCATCCAACTGATTTTTTATTCTATCTTTTATAGATTCTTCAGTGGTATTATCTCTGCTAATAATTCTAGAAATACGTTCAAAAAGTGGTGCTGTTACTGTAATAACAAGGTCACAATCTTTGTTTCCGCCGGTTTCAAATAAAATAGCTGTTTCTTTCATTACAAAAGGAAAATCTTGCTGTTTTTGAAGCCATCTTTTAAAATCTTTTTTAACTGCAGGATGTACAATTTGATTTAATGCATTCAATTTTTCTTTGTTATTGAAAACTTTTTCTGCTAAAAGAGAACGGTTAATTTTTCCGTTTATGACAATATCTTTTCCGAATTCACTTTCAATAGCTTGAATAATTTCTTTTGTATTCATCAATTTTTTAGCTTCTTCATCTGCAATATAAACCGGTATTCCTTTTGCGGCAAACATTCTAGCAACAGTTGTTTTACCACTCCCAATTCCTCCGGTTAAACCAATTATTTTTGACATGTTTTATTTTTTAAAAAATAATTCAGGTAATGCCGATTCAGGTTTTCTTCTCAAAATTTGTACCAAAATGAATGATTTCAAAAAACCAATCCCGTAACCATAAAACTGAATAAACGTTGCGATTAAGGATAAAGACGCAATTTTTAAACTTTTGTTACTCCACCAAGAACTTATAAAAAGGGAGATGAAATAAACTAAAAAAATTAAAATTGGTAAGTAAAACGAAAAAAACATTAACGCTACTATTGAACCTATACATCCTAACATAAAAATAGATGGAAAGAAAAAAGTTAGTTTAGCATGCTCCGGATACCAGGTGTTTAAAATTGGTCTCGCTTTCCCAAATTTATTAACTTGAGTAAGGAACTTTGACCAATCAATTCTTCTTTTATGATAAACAAAAGCATTGGCAATTAATTGAGTTTGAAATCCTAATTTCCACAAACGTATTGATAAATCAGGATCTTCCCCAGGATGAATATTTCCAAACCCATTTGAAGCTTCAAATGCTCTTTTTGAAATTCCCATATTAAAACTTCTGGGTTGAAACTTTCCTATTTTTTCAGATCCACCTCTAATTCCACCAGTTGTAAAAAAAGAAGTCATCACAAAGTTGATTGCTTTTTGAATGTCTGAAAAAGAATCTAAAGCCTTATCCGGTCCACCATAACAATCTGTATAATTTTCATTTAAAACTGAATTTACTATTGAAAGATAATATTTTGGAATAATACAATCTGAATCAAAAATGATAAAATAATCACCTTTTGCTTTTTGCATTCCATAATTTCTTGAATCACCAGGACCTGAATTTTCTTTAAATAAGTAACGAATGGTTAATTGAGCCATATACTGCTCTACTATAGAATCGCATTTTACATTTGAACCATCTTCAACTATAATTATTTCATAGGATTGATTATAATTTTGATGAACTAAACTTTCTAAAAGCTCATCTACTTCATCAGGACGATTATAGACCGGAATGATAATTGAAAAATACATCTTATTGTTTTAACAAATATACGGCATAAAAAAAGCCACACAAAATGTGTGGCTTTAAAATTTAAAAAGATAAAAACTATTGTTTTACAATTTTAATTGTTTTTTGAATATTGTCTTCTGTTGTAATTTTCACTAAATAAGTACCAACTGACAATGAAGATAAATCAACTTGGCTTTCATTAGCATTAATTATTTTAGAAAGCAATTGTTGACCTAATAAATTTGTCACATTTACATTTCTAATTGAAGTTGAATAAGCAATATTCAAAATATCTTTTACAGGGTTTGGATATGCTTTAAAACTATCTGCATCGAATGAGGGAGCACTCAATGATTCTCCACATAAAATTGTTCGAACACGGTTTACATCAGCTGTTTCACAATTGTCATTTAAGTGGATGTAAAAACGAATTACACCCGTAACATCTGATGTCCAAACAACTGGAGTTGTACCATAAACAATTGGAGTAGAACCATCTTCATTACCTATAGTAATAAAATCAGTAGCGACAGAACTATTAAATGAATAAGTTTGACCTGAAATAACATTCACATTAGAATATTCACCAGCCCATGCATTATCGACAATTTGATTTGGAGTAACACCATCACAAGTTTGAGGGGTGTAAGTTGCATCAGGAAATAATTCTCCATCTAAACAGAATCCAGGCGAATTTTGAATAGTAAAACTCCATACCGGACAACCTACAGCAGTACCACCATCATTAAATGGAACGATTTGCCAATAGTAAGTTGTTCCATAAACTAAACCAGTAATATCTACAGTTAAAGCATCTATAAATCCTAATAACACTAAATCATCTGGAGCTGTACCAAAATAAACATTATAACCATCAGGAATTCCACCAGTTGTAGGTTCTGTCCAAGTAAAAGTTGCACCTCCATCAATCAATTCAACATCTACTTGACCATCAGTAGGAGCAATTACATCTGAACAACCAGGTAGTTCATTTAATGTAATGAATTCAAATGGTCCTGTCCATAAACTAAAACCGTCTCCTTCACAATTTGCTCTTACGTAGAACGCATAAGCTGTACCAGGTACTAGATCTGTTACAACATAAGGATTAACAACATTTGTAGCTGTTGGAGCTGTTGGCTCTCCACTACCTACTTCTCCTATATAAATATCCCAAGAAGTTTCAGCACATCCTGCATTCCATGATAAAACTGCTGATGTTTGTGTAATTTCAGAAGCTGATAAATTTGAAGGTTGCGGACAAGCAACAGCGGCAGTAATTGTTACATCATAATCTTCTGTTTCACCCCAACCATAGGAAATACATGGATCAATTGAAGCACCTGTAGTGTTCCATACGTCTCTTACTCTCATTCTATGTGTTCCTAGTGGTGGATTACAAGCTAAAGTAATTGAGAAAGAAGCAGAGCCGTCAGCAGGAATTGAAGCAGTTGTAAAACCAACTCTCTCTGAAGCTTCAAACAATCCATTATCATTATAATCAATCCAAACTGCAACGTTTTGACCTCCAAATTCACCTACAGTAACATTTACTGTATAAGTATTACCTGCTTGTAATTCAGCAGTGTAATTTGGTTGACCAGTATAATATGTATAAGATGGACCTCCTGGTTCAGCACCAGAATTATTCGATAATGTAGTTCCGGTAATTTCGATATTTGAAATTAAATCTCCATCTACAGTTCCATTTGCATAAATTGGAGTGCAATAACATTGATTCCCCGGATTTAATCCTACCATTACCGGAGTAGTAGTTGTACTTGAAGCTGAAGGAACACAAGTTACAATACATTGATAGTATGTTACTGCATTTTGTGATGTAGTATAAGTAGCATTTGTTGCACCATTGATGTTAGTAAAATCTACACCATTAACTGAAGATTGCCACTGATATGTTATACCTCCAGCAGCAACATCATTTTGTAAGCTCAGATTGAATGAAATTCCGGCACAAACTGTAGAGACAGAAGAAACTGTATCACCAGGAGCTGGTGTTCCAGAACAATCTGAAGAAGCCGTAACTGCTAAAGTGTAATCTTCAACTTGACCATAACCCGTTCCTAAACATGGATTCAAATATTCAATTGTTCCAAAAATCTTTTTTACTCTCATTCTGGTATTACCACCTAAAGCTGTGATTGGAACAGCTAAGTCTTGAGTGGCTTGAATTGCATCTAAACCGGTAGAATTTAGAATAGTTTGTGTAATTTCATACGTTTCACCTGCATCAGCAAAATCATTATCTTGGTTCCAATCAACAAAAACTACAAAACGATTAGTAAAATTTCCGTCTGTATTCCCTTTTAAAGTAATGGTGTACGTTTGACCTGCAGTAACTGCTCCAGAAACTTGCGTATAATCTTCATGCGGAGTAGCTCCGGCAACAACATTACTGGAAGGATTATTAATCCCAGCAAAGTTAACAAGAGTAATTGGCTCAGTTGCAAACTGAAAAGCCAATGGCCCACAATATGGTGCGGGAAATTGAGCAAAAGCCAAATAACCGACCATCAAAAACAAATAAGTAATTTTTTTCATTTTTAGTTGTTTATTATTAATTCGATAAAGGTAAAAAAAATACCCATAATTGAAAAACTATGGGTATGCTTTTTTATGTTAAATATAATTACTCCTTAGTAAAATATTCCATAACATCTTGACTTACACCCATGTTTGAGAAACCACCATCATTGTATAAATTTTGTAATGTAACTCGTTTGGTCAAATCAGAAAACATGGCTACGGTGTAATTTGCACAATCTAAGGCAGTAGCATTTCCAAGTGGTGACATTTTATCAGCGTAGGTGATAAAACCATCAAATCCTTTTACACCTTGACCAGCTGTTGTTGGTGTAGGTGATTGAGAAATGGTATTCACTCTAACTTTTTTATCTTTCCCAAAGAAATAACCAAAACTTCTCGCGATGGATTCTAAATATGCCTTATTATCTGCCATATCATTATAATCAGGAAATACACGTTGAGCCGCCATGTAGGTTAATGCAACAATACTTCCCCATTCACTCATGGCATCTTTTTGATATAAAACTTGCATTACTTTGTGGAAAGAAACAGCTGAAACATCCCATCCTTTATGTGTAAAATCATAGTTTTGATTGGTATAATGATTTCCTTTTCTTACGTTTATTGACATTCCAATAGAATGTAGTACAAAATCTATTTTACCACCAAGTATTTCTGTTGCTTTATCTACTAAATTTTCTAAATCCTCAAGTGATGTGGCATCAGCCGGAATAATTTGTGAACCTGTTTTTTCAGCTAATGTTTTTATTGTTCCCATTCTCATGGCTATAGGAGCATTTGTCAACACAAACGTTCCTCCTTCTTCATGAACTCTTTCAGCTGTTTTCCATGCGATAGAATTTTCATCTAAAGCTCCAAAAATGATTCCTTTTTTACCTTTTAATAAATTATACATATGCTATATTTTTAATTGATAGACGGCTCAAATATAATCAAAAAATCAGTTCAATAATGCTTTTGCATGATTAATGGCTGATTCAGAAATACTTGAACCGGAAAGCATTTGAGCGATTTCAAATACCCGCTCTTCATTGCTTAATTTTTTTATTTCTGTTTTTGTATTCAATTCATTATCAGATTTATACACTTTATAATGCATATCTCCTTTTGCTGCAATTTGAGGTAAATGTGTAATGGCAAATAATTGCATTTTACCGCTCATTTCTTTCATAATTTCACCCATTTTATTAGCAATTTCTCCTGAAACACCTGTATCAATTTCATCAAAAATTAATGTAGGTAAATTTGTATAATTCGCTAAAATAGATTTAACTGCCAACATTATTCGAGACATTTCACCACCGGAAGCAACCTTTTTCAATAGGCCGAAATCAGAACCTTTATTGGTTGAAATGAGAAATTGGATGGTATCTTTTCCGTTTGAATAAAAAACATTAGTAGCCATAATTTTTAAATCAAATTGCACATTTGGCATACCTAATTGTACTAAAATTTTCACCAACAAATCATTCAATATTGGAATACTTTTTATCCTATTTTGATGAATTTTTGATGCTAATTCATTCAATTCCAAGGTACAAGTTTCAATTGTATTAATTAAACTATCTTTTTGATTCTCAAGAGAAGTAACAGAAACTACTTTATTCTGCAATTCATTTTGAATTTGTAATAGTTCTTCAACAGAAGTGACCTGATGCTTCTTTTGTAAACTATAAATTACTAGTAATTTTTGCTGGATATTTTCCAATTGAATAGGATCATAAACGACAGTTTCTGCCATTTGATTCATTTCGGCAACAATATCTTTCAGTTCAATGGCCAAACTATCTATTCTATTAAAAAGCTCGGAATATTCAATAGAAAAAGTACTAATCTTCTGAATAGCAGTTTTTACCTCTTTTAAATGAACTAATAAACCAAATTGATCTGATTCTGCTAACGAAATTGATTTTTGAAATTGTTCTTTAATTAACTCCGCATGGGTTAATTTTTCTAAATCAGTCTCTAGCTCAGCTTGCTCGTTTTCAATTAACTTAGCTTCAACTAATTCATTGTATAAAAAAGAATTGTAATCTTGCTCTTTTAATGCAGAAACTAACGAATTCTCTAGCTCTTCAAGTGATGTTTTTAATTTTCTATACTCCTTTAACTTAAGCGTATAATTATCAAGTAGGATTCGATTATCTGCAATGGCATCAATTATGGCAAACTGAAAATTTTCTTCGGCTAACTCACTGGTTTGATGTTGTGAATGAATATCAATTAACATTTCACCCAACAGCACTAATTCTGAAAGATTAACCGGACTATCATTGATAAATGCTCTTGATTTTCCCGATGGAAGAATTTCTCTTCTTATAATTGTTTGTTTTTCATAATCTAAATCATTTTCATCAAAAAATAGCTTTAATTGATATTTTGAAATCATAAAAACACCTTCAATTACACACTTTTCATTTTTGTTTTTAAAACTCGTTAAATCGGCTCTCTTTCCTAATAATAAACCCAGAGCACCCAGTAAAATTGACTTTCCGGCTCCTGTTTCACCGGTAATAATTGAAAATCCATCCGAAAACGAAATAGATAATTCTTCAATTAAAGCAAAATTTCTAATGGTTAAGTGCGTCAGCATTAACTAAAAAAGGTTTGGTTATGAATATTATTCTAATAAAAATTAGTTTTTAATTTGACTCCATTTACTGGAATTTGTTGGCGAAACTCGATTTAAGTTATCCGTTAAATCTACCAAATCAACACTTGGTCCACCACTGAAAACGGATAAAATCTCATCAGATTTAGCATCAAAAAAAACCCTAGTCAAATAGGCATTTGGTCTTATTTTATGAATTTTAAATAAAGTGGATAGAGCTTCTTTAATATTTTCTTTTCCTTTTTTCACATCATTAGCCATTACATCTAAACCATTTACATGGTATTCAAAAAAAGCTTGTCTAATCGGTTCAAATGTTGTTGACAACATATCATTTACTAAAAAATATCGATTTTGTAAACCGTCAGCTTGAGCCCATCCTTTAAAACCTGAACCTTGAGCAAGATTTACAACATTTTGTGCTAAATCTAAATAAGGTGTTCCACCTCCAATCTCAAATGAATCAGCATCGTAAGCTAAAATCATATAACTATAGAAGGCAATAGTTGCTATTAAATTAGAATCAAATGAATTTGGATTATAATTTAAACTTTCAAATTCTAAATATCTAAAAACAAAATCTTTGTCATTAATATTCAAAATAGGAGTGTTATATATAGAATTATAAACTGGTCTTGATGCTTGAACTTGTAATGTAGCCACAAACGTTGTGTTATTGACCTCAGAAACATTAATAAAAAAAGAACACTCTATCTGCTCGTTTTGTTCTACATTTTGAGTGGACCATTTTGTCTTGTTGATAAATTCATTCAAAGAAGTTTGTAAGGTTTTGAAAACCTGCATGTTGACGTTTGTAACTTGGTCTGTATTGACTGTTACCGAAGCGTTCAGTTCTTGTGCTCTCCCGGAAAATAGAGATGCAAAGAACAATATGATTAAATATTTACTCATGTTAAAACTGAATTTTATCCAAAATATCTTTTGCTACTTCTTCTTTTGATTTTAGTGGCATCGGATTGATTTGAAATGATTTATCAATAAATGTAATCTTATTGGTTGATTTTCCAAATCCTGCTCCTTCATCATTGAGTGAATTTAAAACAATCAAATCTAAGTTTTTTTTCTGAATTTTCAACTTAGCATGTTCAATTTCATTTTCTGTCTCCAACGCAAAACCAATTAAAAATTGATTTTCCTTTTGTTGCCCTAATGACGCCAAAATATCTTTTGTTTTTTCTAATTCAATAGAAAAGGTCTCATCCGATTTTTTAATTTTATGATTGGCCACTGATTTTGGACGATAATCAGCAACCGCAGCTGCTGCAATAGCCACATCAACATCTTTGTAATACCGATGACATTCTTCATACATTTCTTCGGCGGTAGTTATTTTAATCAATTGCACATTTGAATGTTGAATGTTCAAATGTGAAGGACCACTAATTAAAATTACTTCTGCTCCCCGATTTGCAGCCTCCAAAGCTAAATCATACCCCATCTTTCCCGAAGAATGATTACCTATAAAACGTACAGGGTCTATTGGTTCGTATGTTGGCCCGGCTGTAATTAGAATTTTTTTTCCTTTTAATGGCAATTGAGATGCCAAGTCATTTTCTAAAAAAGCAATAATATTCTCGGGTTCTGCCATTCTTCCCTCACCTGACAATCCGCTGGCGAGCTCTCCACTTTCAGCAGGAATCATAGTATTTCCAAATAATTGTAATTTGTGAAAATTATCAATAGAGGTTGGGTGTTTATACATATCCAAGTCCATTGCAGGAGCAAAATAAACAGGACATTTTGCAGAAAGATAAACCGCCATGAGTAAATTATCACAATTACCATTGGCCATTTTTGATAAAGTATTAGCAGTTGCCGGAGCAATAATCATCAAATCAGCCCAAAGAGCTAATTCAACATGATTATTCCATAGCTCATTTTCTTCTTCTGAATAAAAAGTAGAAAAAACTGGTTTTTTTGAAAGTGTGGATAATGTAAGGGGGGTTACAAAATCTTTAGAGGCAGGTGTCATGACCACTTGGACATCAGCACCTGCCTTAATGAAAAGTCTAACCAAATTTGCAGTTTTATAAGCGGCTATTCCACCGGTAACTCCCAGCAGTATTTTTTTACCATTTAAAACTGACATAGGTTTTATTTTGTAGTATCTCTGTGATAAATTTTACCTTCTAACCATTCTTGTACGGCAAGTGCGTGTGGTTTTGGTAATTTTTCATAGAATTTAGAAACTTCAATTTGCTCTTTGTTTTCAAATATCTCTTCTAAACTATCGTTATAAGTTGCAAACTCATCTAACTTCTCGATTAATTCTTTTTTAATCTCAGAGTTAATTTGGTTTGCTCTCTTTGCAATAATCGTAATTGCTTCATACACATTACCGGTATTTTCCTCTACAAGTCTTTTGTCATAGGTAATTGTATTTACCGGTGCTGTTGTTTTCTTTAAATCCATGCTCTCTTCTATTTAGAATATTGTTGTAAATTTTCATTAATTTTAGACATCAAATCGTCGGCTTTTTCAGTATATTCTTTTGTGTTGCTCATTCTAGAAAATTTTTCATATGCTTCTTTTGCATTAAGTAAACGTTCTTTTACTTTTTCAGGAACACTATTTATAGCCAATTGATATGCTGAATCAATTTTATAATACAAAGCAGCATCTCTAAAAGGTGTTCCAGGATAATCTGCCACGAAATTATCTAAGGCAATTAAGGCCGATTTGTAATCGTAAATAGTATAATATTGTTTTGCAATTTCAAAAGACTTTTTCTCTAACTTTTCTCTTAATTCTTTTACAATTCCATTTGCTTCAGAGAGATAAGCTGATTCAGAGTAGTTGTCAATAAAAATTTGCATCTTATCAATAGCTTTTTGTGTATCAACTTGATCCAATGAGTAAAGTGGTGATAATTTTGAATAACATAATGCCCCTAAATAAGCACATTCTTCAAGTTTTTCACTTTTTGGGTAAGAACTGGAAAAACTTTCAAACTGATAACCAGCCAAATAAAATTGATTAGTTTTAAAATAACTTTGAGCAAACATATAAAACATTTTCTCAGCTTGTGGTTTACCTCTATATGAAGGTGCCATTTGTTCAAATAAACGAATAGCTTTACTGTATTTTCCGCTATTATACTTTTCTTCCGCGGCTGTGTATTTAACCCCCATATCCTCACTCTTAAGTGCTTTTTGATAAGGACTACAAGATATAAATAGTAAAAAAAGTAAAGATAACGTATAAAACTTATTCATTTGATGAATTTTAGTAATTGATTTTTGTGCTATATGTGCATAAAAAATCGAAATGCAAATTTAGTTATTAATTACAGACTACAAAACATTTTTTTTATCATCTGAATTACGAGTAAAAAAACAAAAAGATGCTTAATTACAAGCATCTTTTATGTTTAGATTAACATTATTTTGCAGTTGGTGCAACGGGACTTACAAAATTTTTCATTTCATTGTCAAATAAATACAAACCTCCTTTATCATCACCAATCAAATTTATTTTATCAAGTATATATCTTGCATTGGCTTCCTCTTCAATTTGTTCAGCTACATACCATTGTAAAAAATTGTGCGTAGCAAAATCTCTTTCGTCTAATGTAATCCCAACTAAATCATTAATGCTGTTTGATACTTTAATTTCATGTTCGAGTAATTGTTTGAACAATGCTTTGTAATTAGACAAATCTAATTTTGGTTCTAAAGTAGAACAAACTTTTGCTTCTCCTCCTCTTTGGTTTACATACTTGATTAATTTCAACATGTGCATTCTTTCCTCATCAGATTGATTATACATAAAAGTTGAAATTCCTTCAAAACCTTGAACCTCCGCCCAAGAAGCCATGGCTAAATATACTTGAGACGAATCGCCTTCCATTTTAATTTGAGCATTTAATGCTTCTAATACTTTTTTCGATAACATATTCTTTTATTAATTTAGTTATTTAATTTTTTTTACAAATTGATATATTCTATTTGCTAAATCTTCATTTACATTTACTAATGGTAACCGAACCACATTTTCACACAAACCTAATGCTTTAAACACTTCTTTGATTCCGGCCGGATTGCCTTGTTCAAAAATCATATCAATTGCATCTGCTAGTTGATAATGTAATGTATATGCTTCATCTGCCTTTCTGTTCAAACCTAAGCGGACCATATCAGAAAATTGCTTTGGAAAACCTTCGCCAATTACCGAAATAACACCTGCACCACCGGCTAAAACCATTGGCAAAGTTACCATATCATCTCCGGAAATTACAAGAAAATCTTTTGGTTTATGTTGAATCAATTTCATCGCTTGAACAATATCACCTGCTGCTTCTTTAATGGCTACTATATTTTTAAAATCATTCGCTAAACGAATTACAGTAGATGGCAACATATTACTGGATGTTCTACCGGGAACATTATATAAAATAATCGGTAAAGGCGATGCTTCTGAAATTGCCTTAAAATGCTGATAAATTCCTTCTTGAGATGGCTTATTATAATAAGGTGATACCGAAAGTACGGCAACAAAATCATTTAAATTTCTAGTTTTTAATTCTTCAACCACTTGAAGCGTGTTGTTCCCTCCTACTCCTAAAACTAAAGGAAGACGATTTTTATTTGCATCAATTACGGTTTGAATGACCAATTCTTTTTCCGCAGAAGTTAAGGTCACACTCTCAGCCGTTGTTCCTAAAACTACCAAATAGTCTATTCCATTATCAATTTGAAAATTCACTATTCTGGTTAACGCTTCAGTATCAACAGAAAAATCTTTTTTGAACGGCGTTATAAGAGCCACACCCGTTCCAATTAATGATTGCATATTATATTTTGTTAAGTATTTTTAAATATTTAAATAATTCTTCTGTAAAAAGTTGATAATTTTCCACTTTTGTGTCAATCATAAAGTGATTTAATCTTTTATCAACCGAGGAAAAACCTACTTTAAAATTTGCTTTTGAGCTATGAGTTACAATAACCAATGGAGTTTTTTTCAAATCATAATAGTTAATAAGTAAATCAAATGGTTGAGCTTTAAAGTACACTACGTCCTCTTTTTCAATATTTCCCATCCAAGAAACATCTTTTTTACTAAAGTGCGGATAATTAACTTCTTCCTTTTTTTTATATGCTTTTTTATACGCTAAAACACTAATGTTTTCCGGTAAAAAACCATACTCAATTAATAATTTTATAAAATCATGTTTATGTTCAAAATAGGTTTCATCAATCAAAACACCAACTGTTTGAATTCGATTAGGCGAAATGTCGGTTGTAACATTTAATGCCTTTTTTTTAACGATTCTTTTTGCGGATAAATTCTTGAAAAACTTTAAAAACATTGTATCTTTACTTAAAATACAAATTTATTGAATTAAAGTTATTATTTAATGCGAATTCTCAAAAACAAAATCAATTTTATAAAACATTTAACCGTTTTTACATTTTTGTTTCTTTTATTGTTGGGTTGCAAAACTTCTTACCATAATTATAAAATAGAAGGAAAACAAATTCCGATTGTAAATCTTCAAGAAGACCATTCCATTTTAGATGCATTTATTGCTCCATATCGCTCTCACATCAACAAAGATTTGGACAGTATTTTAGCCTATTGCCCGGAAACGTTAGATAAAAGCAAAGGTGAATGGCAAACCAATATTGGTAACTTCATGGCCGATGTTTGTATGAAAGAAAGCAATATTATTTTTGAAAAACGATACGGAAAATCAATTGATATTTGTTTGCTTAATCATGGCGGAATTCGTGCTGTCATTCCAAAAGGAAATGTCACAAGTCGAACAGCTTTTGAAGTAATGCCTTTTGAAAACAATATGGTTGTTTTAGCTTTAAAAGGAAAAACCATACGTGAAATAGTTAATTATTTATTGGTAGAAAAAAAACCACATCCTCTTAGTGGCATGGAAATAATATTGGA
>LFEF01008133.1_pt1 | contig 14914 bp, 13 predicted proteins | sample 619371 | NCBI WGS metagenome assembly LFEF01 (sample SAMN03014291, study PRJNA259931) | freshwater metagenome | biome: lake; feature: waterbloom | place: China: Taihu Lake | collected 2006-08 | depth 0 m m
TGGGTTTTAGGCAAAAGGCAAGAGGCAAAAGTCAAAAGGGAAGAAAAATATGTGTACCTCACTAGCTTATAGCGGTGTGCAGTCGTATTAGGTACAGTGTCACAAGCTATAAACCATGCTAGGCAAAGCTTGGTCTGTATCTCACTCAAGCGCTTACCGCTATAGAGTTAAATTGCTATAAATTATTTTATTCATAGATAAAAAGCTATAAAAGTCATCGGCAAAAACAGCGACATCTTTGTCTGGATTGCCCTGTATTATCTGTTCAAGAAGCCCCAATTAAGCCTAACTGTTAATAGGGTGAATTAGATTCCATAGGTGTCAACCACTGGGAGATAGTTTCTAGTTTTTGACGGATTTGATCGAGATGATCCTGCACGGGTTGCAGGAAAGTTTCGTACTGTTGTACCTGAGTTTTTAAGCGCAATAATGCCAGATTAGCATCGTGCCATTGTCGCTCCTGTTCCTCAAATTCACGAGTTTTTTGCTCTAAATCCGACCATTGACCGTCAATACTATCTCTGGTTTTTTGTAAATCCTCTTGTAGTCGCTTGATTTCTGCTGCTAAGCGTTGACTTTCTTCGAGATTATTTTGATAATCATCAGCCAACAGAATTAACACTGGTTCAAAACTACATTTTTGGGCATCTTCTGGGGATAAAATTCCCTGTCTCCGTTGCATAATTTTCAGGTGTTGAGAGCGAATAGCTTGCCTTTCCCGAAGATTACGTCTTTGTCCAACTAAAGTTTCCGTCAGCATTCCTTTTCTTTCCTGTTCCTCGGCTAATTCTTCCGCGAAATTGGCTCGCTCAGATTCATCTATTCTGGCCATTCTTGCTTCTAATTCTTCCACGGTTTGGGATTGGAGAGTTAATTCTTCCTCTTGGTCGTTGACAAAAATTTCCAAGCGATCGAGGTCTGTTTGTAAATTGTTAACTAAGCTCTCCAATTCTTCTAAAGGCATTTTTTCAAGAGCTTCTAGATCGATTTTACCATCAAAATCTAGGTCTTGCCCTTGGGCGAGACGAAGAAGCATTTGTCGGTTAGAATCAGTGGTTTGTAGGGTGAGGTTAAGGTGTTCGAATAATTCCTGTTTTTGACTCAGAATAGTTTCTTGTATTTGCAATTGTACTTTAGCTGTTTCCAAAGCACTGCGACTCATCTGTAATTCCCTAGAGCTTTGTTCGAGATGATTGAGCATTTGTTCGTTGGCGACCTGACGATCTTCTATCGCTTTTTTCTGCTCCTCTAAACTCTGCCAACAACTATTTAAAATTGTCTGTTGTCCCTGCACGGATTCAAGAGTGGAATGGAGAATTGGTGAGGGAGAATTGCCCTGGTCGTGATTATTAGCTAAACGTTCCGCTAGGGAGCGAATAAATTGTTCTTGTTCTGGGGAAAGATTGGGGGAGGAGTTGAAATTTATTTGTCCTTCTTCCAGGTTTCGCTGTTGCTCCTTTAATTGTTGTTTTAGCGTTTCCAGTTCTTGTCTTTGGTGATCTAAATACTGGAATTCTGCCTCTATTTGCTCAATTTGCTCAATTCTTGCCTCCATTTCCATTTTCTGGCGGTTGAGAATCTCGCTTTGATAGGTGAGGGATTGTTTCCACTGCTCGATTTTCTCTTGATCTTCCTTGCTGCGCTCCATCAAACGGGAAATCTTTTGCAGTTGCCGCACCATCTCCGCTCCCGCTAATTCTGGGTTTCCTTGCAGTTGACGATTATTGCTCAAATTCACCAAGAGAAGCGCGCCTTCACCCCTGGAGTTAGTTTCATCGTAGGTTAGGGTATCGTTCCCCGGTATGGCACTCCACGTCTGATCGTTATGCTGACAAGCCAATAGTTTCAATTCGATTTTGTAACCGCCGATAAAACCTTTAGTCTGTTTTTTTACTTCTGCAAGGTATAGCACGAGTAGTAGTCCTCTATCATAAAAGTTTTTGTAATTGGTTTTAGAGAGACTTGGCGCTCAAGACTAGGAGCAGCCCCTCCATGGTTTTAGTCTACCCATCTGATCCCTAAAAATTTTTAGTTTCTGTCATTTGAGATAGTTTCTCTTTTTGATACATACATTTGTTCTCAATTTTCCCTTTTACCCAGAAGAAATTTTTTGAAGATTTTTCAGGGCAAACTTACTGTCCTAGTCTCAAAAAAATCGCCAGTCAAGCTCATCAATCGGCTCGTGTTTTCTGCCTCTTTTCTCCTCTGGCTGAAGTTTGAATCAGCTGACCACCCATCTAAATGATCGGTTAAGACACCATGAAAGCCAGAAGCAAGGCGAAGAAGCTAGGAATTTTGTCCTGAAAATTGCCCAGTACAGTTTGAATGCAGTCAAGCTTACTGAAAAATATGTTATGGCGCTTTTCACGTTACTGAGGTATCGACAAGTTTTGCTAACAAAGGGTTTAAGCCCCTTGCCTATGCCTCATTCTGATGAAAACTGCTATAGTGCTTTTCACGTTACTGAGGTATCGACAAGTTTTGCTAACAAAGGGTTTAAGCCCCTTGCCCATGCCTCATTCTGATGAAAACTGCTATACAATTAGCTTATCATATCCATTGTTAGTGACAAGAGGAGGGAATAAGTTCTCCTGGACTAAAAGAAATAGCGTCTGGTGGGGGAGATTCCGAGAAATTATGCAAGGAAGCTTAAATGAGATTGACACTCGCAGTATCTTACCATTGATTGAATTAGGACAAAGAACAGGAGAACTATTAATTGAAGCCTCCGCCCTTGCCTGTGCAGGGAGAGGATGGTTCTTGTTTTTTGTCAACGGTCAAATTGCCAACGGGAGCGAGTCCGGCACTCTTCCCCTCACCCGTTGGCAAGATTATTTATATCCCGACAGAATCAAAGTTAGAGAAGAACTAGGGGACGATAACCGGAGAGAAATCATCAATATCCCTGAATACGCCTATCTATGGCAATTAATAGCCAAGAATAGCTTAACTCCCCAGCGAGGTCGAGAAATTTTGACGGCGATGATTCTCGAAACCCTTTTCGATTTGTTTAGTTTACCAAAAGGTGACTTTAGCTTTAGTTGGGGGACGGCGATCGCTCTTCCTCTCCTAACCCGAGAAATCAGCCCCTTAATTCCCCAAATTGCCAGACAAAGGCAACAGTGGCCACAATTTTATCCCCAGAGCCAACACCTCAACCAGTTGATCACTCTCAGCCAGCCGGAAGAATTAGAATTGGTTTTGCCGGGCCGAAAGTAATCTCAGTCAATGGGCTAAACGCCGCCTCACCCTAGGGCAACTATCGCGCTATTTAAAGCGAGAACCGATAACAATTGCCCGCAATCTTTATCCCTACGCCCAAAGGGGCTGGTTGCGTCTGGTGGATAACCTGAGAACTTCTGGGGGAGATAGCCAGGGAAAACTAATCCCCTCACCTCGGATTCTGTTCATCGATGACGATCCCAGCATTCGTGAAAAAGTCGGGATTATTTGCGAAAATTATAACTATTCCTGTAGTATTTTGGGTGATAACCTAGAATATCTCGGTCAAGCTGTAGCGCTCAAACCCGCTCTCATTCTCTGCGCTATCGCCCTGCCCAAACTAGACGGTTATCAACTCTGTCATCTCTGGCGACAAACCAAAACTTTGCGGCATACCCCGATCATTCTGTTAACCAGTCAAGAGGGTCTGCTGGCAAGGGTAAAAGCCAAAATGGTCGGGGCAACCGATTATTTAAGCAAACCTTTCAGCGAAAATGAATTATTACTGCTGCTGGAAAAATACGTTCAGGGGGATAGGGGGGTGGGGAGTGGGGAGACGGGAGAAAAAGCTGACGGAGTAGCGGCTGACGGCTTCAAGATAACTGATAGCTGAAAAAAATTCCTTTGGCTAGTCGTTTTTGACAGTGGAATTGGGAAATATAATATAGAGATGAAGCCCGAAAGGGTCAATCAAGTCCTTGTTTAGAGGGAAAGCCCGTCATAAATTTCAGATTGTTTTGGAGGCAAAAATGGGAGCAATTTCGGAGCATCCGGTCAACGGGAACTATTATCGGGCATATTTAACGCGATGTGCCACTAAAAACGACAGAATCAGGGTTCCAGAGGATACTTTATCTCTGCTAATTTCTGAAAGCCTTGTAAATCAAGACTAAAAATATAGTTGCACATCGCGTTATTTATCTATTGTTGTCCTTGCGATCCTAGCTAGGTAGGGAGTTATGAGTGAAATATTGCTGGTAGAAGACAGCCAAACGCAACGGGAATGGATCTGTGATCTACTCCGCAAGAGCGGCATTAAGGTCACGAGCGCCAAAGATGGGGTAGAAGCACTCGAACATATTCAGAGGGTTAATCCCGATTTAGTCGTCCTCGATATCGTCATGCCCCAGATGAATGGTTATGAGGTGTGTCGTCGTCTCAAGTCGGATCCAAAAACCCAAAATGTCCCGGTGGTCATCTGTTCCTCGAAAGGAGAAGTTTTTGATCGCTATTGGGGCATGAAAATCGGAGCCGATGCCTACATTGTCAAGCCCTTTGAGCCAATTGAGTTCATTGGTACTATTAAACAACTGCTGCGCCGATAAAATTGCCTTCGCCGCGGACAGTCTAGCTATGGTATAGGTCAAGACAGCTAAAAACGCCGCCCGAACCATATAGTTGCAAGAGAACAAAAGCAATGCTTAACAACGCTGATTTTTTTGCCGGTAACGCTCCTCCTCCCGTCGGTGAACTGCACTTGCGATTCTATCTACCCTCTCAGGACGAGTTTGCCCTTAGTGCCGTGGGCATTCGCGAGGTGATGCAGCAACCAATTGATCGCATTACCACCATGCCCAATGCTTCACCCTTGCTCCTCGGCGTGATCAATCTCCGGGGTCAAGTGATCTGGGTGGCGGATCTAGGACAATTTTTGGGGGATAACAAGCGCTTAAACACCGAACGAGCCGAAATTACCGTAATTGCGATCGAAGAACAGGAAACGATACTCGGTTTAGCGGTGGAACGTTTGGGAGATATGGAATGGCTTGACCTAAATAAACTAGGTAGTGCCGCCAGCATTCCCGATCAGATCGCCCCCTATGTGCGGGGAGAGTGGATTCTGGGCGAAGAATCCCCAAAAACCTTAAGACTACTCGATCATCTGGCCCTACTCCGTTCTGCCCGTTGGGCGGCTTAAAATCTCAAAAAAGTAGCAGCAGATGATGATGATGATTTATAGCCATTCTTTCGGGAAATTACTAACTACTTCACCACTTTAACTTTACTAGGGGAGAGGCAAATGCCGTCAGGGACAGAATACGCAAAACTCTATGGACAGGCTAACAGCGCCTATTGCCAGGGCAACCTTGAGGATGCCGCCGTGATTATCAAAGACATGATCGCCAAGTATCCCGAGGATGCTAATGTCATCCTTTTACAGGGTCACATTCATCTAGGACTACAACAATACAGCTTGGCCAGGGAACGTTACGAAAAGGTGCTGCAATTGGCTAAAAATTTCCCCACTCGCTCCGATCTGGTGGATTATGCTCGACGGGGTCTTGATCGGATTCGGCAATTGCCTTTTGAAGACGAGGATGAAGATTTTATGATCGCTGCTACGGAAGCCATTGCCTACAGCGAGGCCGACTTCGATCCGGGTCAAGGTTTGAGCAATTCTCGGTCTGGGGAGTCGCAAGCGGCTGACCCCGATTGGCAAAATGAAGGCATGGATGGGGATAGTGATCTTTTCAATGAGGGGGATATCGGCGGGCCGACGGTGGCAGAGTTATCCTCTACCGACACTATAGGGGAAAGCACCTTTGTCATTGACCCGGAACCGACCCACCGACAAGCGGCAAAAACTGGCCGTAATCAGCGCAGAGTCACTCAAAAAAAATACGAGGAGGAGGACACCAGAGATTTTAGGGAACCAAAACGCAATGATGAGGATTTAGACGGTTTTTCCCGAATGGGTGCGACGGGTATGACCCACGGTCTAGGAGATTCAGACCTATTTACCCGTTCGGGAGAGGAAGCTTTAAGTGGTGGTTTGGCCACCGAACCCAGTGAACCCCTTAATGCCAGTTCTGGTGTGGGAGAGCCTAGTTTTAATCCTTCCCGTCCAAACATACCCGACGATAAGAGAGATGGTCATCTCCCCGCCGCTTCCGAGCGCTTGCTCAAGCCAGTGGTGGAAGTCAATCCGGGCAAATTAGCCTTTTTCGTCAATGCTTCTTTAGGCAAAAAGCAACTAATTTTAGCGGCTTTAGCGGGCATTACCCCGGTGGTGTTAATTTTTGCTGTTAGTATCACCTCTTGGCTATCTTCTCTATTTGCTGCCAAACCGGCCCCAAATCGTCAGGAAAAAACCGAAAAAGTTGCCCCGAAACCAGCCCCAGCCAGCCTTTCCCCCTTTAGTCAACTTATCCTTACCAAGATGTTAGTAACGGGTGTGGGAACCTTTGCCGTGACTTGGCTAGGCCTACAGTTGCTAATTAGTCAGATTAAGCGCAGTCTCAACGATCTGCAAAGCCAATTCGATCATCTCTCGGAAGGTAATTTTAACAGTAAAGCGACGATCTACTCGGAAGATGAATTCGGTCAACTGGCCAATCGTTTTAATCAGGTAGCCCGGGTAGTGGTTACTACCACCAGGGCAGCCCAACGCCGCGCCGCCGAAACGGAACGGGAACGGGAAGACCTACAACGGCAAGTGATTCGACTTCTCGATGATGTGGAAGGAGCCGCTAGGGGGGATCTGACAGTGGAAGCCGAGGTAAGCGCCGATGTTTTAGGTGCGGTGGCTGATGCTTTTAATTCGACTATCCAAAACTTGCGCGAAATTGTCCGACAGGTGAAAAAAGCGGCCAAACAGGTGAATCAGGGTACAACCGATAGTGAATCTTTCGCCCGCAATCAGTCCAGCGAAGCCCTGCGGATGGCGGAGGAATTGGCCGCAACCCTTGATTTGGTACAGATGATGACCGACTCAATTCAAAGGGTGGCAGAAAACGCCAGAGAAGCCCAAGATATCGCCCGCAAATCCTCGATTGCTGCCCTGCAGGGGGGTGATTGCGTGGAAAGAACCGGGGCGGGAATTAGGCAAATCCGCGAGACAGTATTGGAAACGGAGCGAAAAGTGAAGCGTTTGGCGGTAGCGGCGCAGGAAATATCGAAAATTGTGGCGGTAATCTCTCAGATTGCCTCGCGGACTAATGTATTGGCTGTTAATGCCTCGATTCAAGAGACGCGAGCAGGAGAGACGGGCCGGGGTTTTGCGATTGTGGCCGATGAGGTGCGTCAGTTAGCCGATAGATCCGCTAAATCTCTTAAGGAAATTGAACAGATAGTTTTGCAAATTCAAGAGGAAACGGCAAAGGTAGTGGAGGCGATGGCGGAGGGGATTCTACAGGTTAAGGATGTCACCGAGCGATCGGAACAGGCGAAGAAGTCCCTAGAAGAGATTATCCAAGTTTCTAACCGTATTGATATGCTGGTGCGCTCAATTACCGCCGATACGGTCAAACAACGGGATAATTCCCTCCATGTCGCCCAAGTTATGCAGTCGGTGGAGTTAACCGCTCAGGAAACTTCCCAAAAATCCCAACGGGTGGCGGGTTCTCTGCAAAAATTGGTTAGTATCTCGCAAGAGCTGCTTTCTTCGGTAGAACGGTTTAGGGTAGACTCGGAGGATAATCAATAATCGGTGAGCGGTAATCAGTGGGTTATTGATTAACTGCTATCCCTTAGAGTGAGTAAAGTTATGCCTAAACTTAGTCTCTGCATGATTGTCAAAAATGAAGCCGAAAATCTCCGGCGCTGTTTGGATAGCGTGAAAGAGGTGGTGGCTGAGATGATCGTTATGGATACAGGTTCGACCGATGATACGATCGCTATTGCTAAAAGTTACGGTGCCATAGTTCCTAGCTACGATTGGCAGGGTAATTTTTCCGATGCCAGAAATGAGGCTTTAAAATATGTTACTGGCGATTGGATTTTAGTCCTTGATGCTGATGAGGAATTAAATCCGGCTATCGTACCGAAAATGCGTCGAGCAATCGAAAAAGAGGAAAATTTAGTCATTAATTTAATCCGCCATGAAATCGGAGCCGTACAATCACCTTATTCTCTAATTTCCAGGCTATTTCGCCGACATCCTCAAGTCACTTTTACCCGTCCCTATCACTCAATTATTGATGATAATGTGGCCATCTTATTAAAAAAAGAGCCTAATTGGAAAATAGTTGAACTGCCAGAAATTGCTATCTTTCACTACGGTTACACCGTCGATAAAATAGCCAGCTTAGATAAGTTTGCACGGGCAAGAAAAGCGATGGAGGGCTTTTATAAACAACATCCCCACGATCCCTATGTGTGTAGTAAATTGGGAGGGTTATATCTGAAGATTGGCAGGGATAAAGAGGGTTTTAAGCTGCTTAAACATGGTTTAAAATGCCATGGCTCTAATCCGCATATTTTATACGAGTTATATTATCATCTCGCTAATTATTATTATTCAGTGGATGAATTTAAGAAATCAGCCGATCATTTTATCAAAGCAATCGAGCAGCCAATTTTAGATCAATTAAAACTGGGTGCTTATAATAATTTCGGTGGGCTATTATACGAAGCAGAAAACTACGAAACTGCCTTATCTATCTTTGAGAAAACCGTAGAAATTGATCCTAGGTATGCCGATGGTTACTATAATTTAGGACTGGTTCTCAAGCAACTGCACCGGCTACCAGAATCGATTAAAGCTTATAAAAAAGCTCTCAAGTTAAACCCCGATAATCCCGCTATTTACCAAAATCTAGGGGTTGCTTATATAGTTTTCGGTAGTTATAATGAGGCGATCGAGATTTGGCAAAAAGGCCTACAATTATTGAAAGATCAGGGTAATGTCTCTCGCGCTGAAATGCTGCAAGAAACCCTAAAAGCTCTGGGAGCAAGTTGATTGAAGGATGAACAATCCCTATTGAATCATCTTCTTAATCAAGGAGGGTTAATGATGAAATAGCATCGAAAACTTAAAGATAAGGGAGATTCAGTTAACTAAATTTATATTTATCTATTTTTATGCTGTTATACTACCTTCAGGACAACTACCGATTCAGCCTCTAGGAAGGAAAACAATAACTAGGCTAATCTGATCAATCACCATGAAAGTAATTTAATTTGTGAGAATTTATCATAAGTTGGCCAAAATTTATCTGGCCATTGCTTGATCAGCTGGTCAAAAAGGCTTCATAATTCAAGTTCCGCTTTGACAAAATCGGCAGTTTTATAGAGAGAAAACCCCACTTTAGCGGCTATCATCTGCATAGCGCGATTATCCCTTAAAATTTCCCCTTCAATTCCCTCTAATCCTTCCTTTTTGCCAATAGTGACTAAACGCTGTAGTAATTCTGTACCAATACCTTGACCTTGATAGTCATCCCTAACTAATAGGTCAAATTCCGCCACATTAACGCCATGCAGTTTATTTAAGCGTCCTATAGCGATAATTTCTGGCTCTTCCGTCTGATCTTTATTAATCTCTACCACTAAAGTCATTACTCGATCGTAGTCAATAAAACAAATGCGCGTAAGACGATCATAAGCGGTTTGGCGATCGAGATTGACAAGATGAAAATAACGATAATAAATGGTTTCTTCCGAGAGATAATGGTGAAATTGTCGCACTAAAGGCTCATCTGCTGCCCGAATCGGACGAATTAGCACCTTTAAGCCTCTTTTCGTCGTCCAAAGCCCTATATAATGTTCGGGATAGGGACGAATCGCCGGATGAGATAACTTTTCTGGGGGAGTAGTTGGATGATGAAGAAGGATAGAGGCGGAAAGAGCGATTAATTGCTCTGAATCGGCAAAAAAGGGATTAATATCGATAGTTTTAATGCGAGGTTGTTCACTAACCAGGTGGCTAAATCTAACGATTATTTGCTCCAAATTCGCCAAATTAAGCGATTTAATCCCATTTAGTCCCTGAAAAGCCCGATAAATCTTGGTTTTTTCTAAAAGTCGGCGCGCGAGATTAGTATTTAAAGGAGGTAGAGCGGTGGCGTAATCTTGAAAAATATCGACTAAACGGCCACCAGTACCAAAAATTATCACCGGTCCGCACTGATCATCGTAATTAGAGCCGATAATTAACTCATATCCTCGATCGATTTCTAACATCGGTTGAATAATCACCCCGAGAAAATGCTCCCCACCCACTTGTGCGCTAACATTAGCTTCGATCGCCTGATACGCTTGCACCACTGCCATGGGGGAAAAAAGCGGCAATTGTACCCCACCCACCGCGCTTTTATGGATAATCGTCCTCGAATACAGTTTCATCACCACAGGATAACCGAGAGATTCAGCGAGATTAACTGCTTCTGCGGCACTTTGGGCGATTTTAGTGACAATAACAGGGATTCCATAGGCTTTCAGTATATCCAAAGACTCTGGCTCACTGAGAATTGTTCTATCCCCTGCTTGCTCGATAATCTGGCTCACTAAAACTCGATCGGAGCCATTTTCCTGAGAATTGGCTAAAATTGGCGTTTGATAAAGACCGCGCAGATTCTCCTCATATTTCCAGAGCAAATTAAACACCCGGGCTGCCGAATCGGGATAGCGATAGGTGGGGATACCCTGCTGATTTAATAACGCTACTCCCTCTGCAATGCCCTCTCCCCCCATCAAACTTGCTAAAATGGGTTTTTTGCTATTTTGAGCGATTGAGGCGATGCTACGGGCAATTTCTCGCAGATCGGTGTTAAAGCGGGGCGAGAGAATCATCAACACCGCGTCGGTATGTGCATCCGCTAAAGCGATCTCTAGGGCGCGAGCGTAGCTATCGGGATCGCTGCCGCGACGCAGATCGATGGGATTTTGGGGGACGATATCTGCGGGAACAAGAGGCGCTAGTTGCGCGATCGTTGCGGGGGTAAGGGTTGCCAGTTGTCCATCTTCCGCCAGTAAAGCCGAGGCCGCTAAAAGAGCGGGAGCCACACCATTGCTGATGATTGTCAAGCGTTTTCCCCGGGGAAATCGGGGAATTTTCGCTAAAACTTGCGTGATATTCAAGAGATCGGCCAGTCTTTGTACTTCCACAATGCCACAGCGAGCAAAGGCAGCGGAGAGAGTTAGCTGATCGCTGGTCAATTTGCCCGCATGGGAAAGAGCGGTGGGGTCAAAGTCGGTACTGTGGCGACTAATGGCGATAATTGGTTTATTTAGGGCAACTTCTCGGGCCGAGGACAGAAAAGAGCGGGCATTATTCAGGGATTCCAGGTAGATAACGATGCTTTTGGTTTGGGGATCGTCTCCCAAATAATAGAGTAATTCGCCCCAATCCACATCTAAAAGAACTCCGAGAGAGATAAAGTGACTAAAACCGACATTTTCGCTTAAACTCCAATCAAGCACGGCAGCAGCGATCGCACCACTTTGACTAATCAGGGCAATTGAACCGGGTTTCGGCAGGATGGGGGAAAAGGTGGCGTTAAGATTTTGTCTTATATTGCAGATTCCTGAGCTATGGGGACCGATGATGCGTAATTTTTGACCAGCGATCGCTTTAATTTCCCTGAGTAAATTTTCCCCCATCTGGCCGGTTTCCCGAAAACCCGTGGAGAGAATCAGGGCGCATTTAACCTGTTTTTCGACAGATTGGGCGATAATAGCGGGAATTTCGGGAGCGGGGGCGGTGATAATTACCAGATCGATCGCCGCCTGGATATCCTCTAAACTGCTATAGCTGGGAAGATCGAGCCAGTTTTCGGGGTGAGGATTAACTAGATAAAGACGGTGCTGACCGGGATTATGATAGAGATTATTTAAAAGAGTGCGATCGAGTTGGGGATTTTGGCGATTAAATCCCACCACAGCGATGGTTTTTGGCTCAAAAAAGGCTCTTATGGTTTGATGTTCGCCACCACGAGGCTCTAAGATGGGATTTAACATAAGTAAGCTAGGAGGCATTTAAACTGGTTATTGCTAAATGAGCTAAAAAAGCGCTGTTGACCACTTTCGAGATGGAATTCTTGGATGGGTAATTGGTGGTCTCGCAAGGCGAGTGCCTTCGGCAACACAGTGCAGACACATTTCAACGTTTATGGCAAGCTATCTCATTTTGGCAATGTTATTTTTGGGTAAGTGATGGAAATCCAGTGTATCCAATATTTATCCCTGACGGGGATCAGATTGTTAGCAAAACTTATAAGTAGTCGTGCAAAATTAATTTCCTAGTGAAGATAGGCAAGAGGCAAGAGGCAAGGGGCAAGAGGTGGTTAGATATGTGTAATTAATTTTGCTTAGGTACTTATGACAAGGGTAGAGGGAGAAAATACAAGATTACGTCATTACTTAGCGCGTCTTCATCGTAAGACTCTCTGCTATTCAAAATATGTCAAAATGTTAGAAAATTCCCTTAAGCTTCTAATTCATTACCTTAAGTTTAAGGATGTTCCAGTGTTCCAGTTCCCTAAACTTTTGCTTAATTCATCTTTACATCTGACAACGCCAAGTAATTTGAGTTCCCATCTGATTCGGATCATCGGCTCTTCGTTACTTGTGATGCTTCGATAGGGGGCATAAATCGACTAAATTCTTATCTGGCAAGAGATTTAATTGATTAGCTCGCTCTGGATCAAAAACAATTGACAAAAATCGCCAAATATCTTTCTCTATAAGGGTTTCATATCTTAGACTTGTTGCTCCCATAAGAAAAAGCCGAATGAATTGTTTTGTGAGAAGTTCAGCTGGCTTCTCCTTTTAATTAATGCTTATGCTGCCGCACCCATAAAAATTCCATAATCCACAAGCCGTTAAGATTAATTGAGCATCAAAATTAGCTACACGATTCCTATAAATATCGGAAACTGCACGGTATCTTTTCACCCCAGAAAAAGCATTTTCACCCACAACTCTTTCTTTGGCTAGTTCTCGATTTTCTTGTTTTTGTTCTGCTGTTAACTCTCCTCCCTTCGGTTTTTTGTGGGGCAAACGGATATTTACATACTGTTTTTGCACTCCCTGAAATCCTGAATCAACCAAGACTGGGATTTGAGCAGGGATGCCGCCAATTAAGTCTTCTTGTTCTTGTATCTTTTTATCATGGGTTTTTCCGCGCTTTCCTAGGGGTTAACAGCAAAATCCTCTTGTCTTCTGCACTAGCTGCTAGGTTTTTTCGGGTGCATCGCTTTTTCTTTCCTGAGTAGTTCTCTTTCTGTTTTTCCGCGTCTTTGGGACGAGCTATCGGTATGAAGGTCCGAGGGACTATCACTTCTTTCACCTCTGGAAAATGTTGGATAAATTCCTCGAGCCTCTCGATTTTTCTAAGGGGCAGTACCTTTTTTTCTCCTAAAACCTTTTCTAAAATTGGTTGTAGGCGATGTACCCATCTATTCGCTTGTGAGCGGTCAAAATCGAACCATACTGCCGCCAAGTCAAAGGTTGGATAGCACTTGAAGTAAAACAGGATATAGAATAATTTCTCTTTGATGCTTTGCAATCTAGCTTTCCTGCCAGCTCCGATTTTTCTTTTTCTTGCCTTTTCCCTGTTGTCTGCTTCCGCCAAATACACCTGTTCAAATTTCTCTGGCAAGGTCTCAAACGCTCTTCTATTGAGTCCTGTGGTCGCTCTCAAGAGTCTGTCTTGATGCAATATTCGGCCGATGTTCAGCATTCGAGGGGATATCCAGTCATTGTTTCTTCCCCATTATGCCACTATTACGCAACAAGTCTATTGTGTACGGATTTTTCGGAGAGCATAGTAATCTGACACTTTCCAGTCAACAGGAAAGTTTTCGCTGCTAAAACTCCACGTCTTTTGATTTTTTAATAGATCAGAAAAATGAGCAAGTTGGTCTTGCAAGTCTGTAAAAGAGCCGATATTTGTGCTTAAGGATTGTCCTTTCCATTGCCGAACTCCTTGTGCTGCGCTAAAAGGAATCGGATAAGCCTTAACTTTTCCTTGACCAGGATATGCATACTCCAAAGTCTTTTCCGCTTTATTTGGAGTAAATACGATTAAATCATCCTCAGAAGAAAATTGATAGGCAAAACAAGTCCATTTCTCACCATTTGAATTCCCAATTATTTGACCGATCAGTATTCCTATATAATATTGAGAGTATGGAGGTTCTGGAGAGTCTGGTGGCTCCGATTCCCAGAAAAACACACAAAAGATACTAATTTGTCCAGAAGGGAATAAAATGGGCATACACTTCGTTGATACTGCAAAAGCAGAGTAATTTTTGCTCAATGGGTCGAAGTCAATTTTCTCCAAAAAAGCAAAAAAATGTCGTGAGGGTCATCTAACAAAGTAATACTCAGAGTCCAATCATTATCATAAACAAAGCCAAGACCCAATTCGCAATCTCGAAGAAAACCTACCTCGACCCATTTCTTATAAATAGCTCTTGCGTTATCACTAAGGCGAGCAATCGCATTCTTCAATTCTTTCATGGAGAATGTTGTGCTTTCTGCCAGTTTAGCCATCTGTGATGAGAATGAATCAGCAATACTTAAAAAATCGAGATCGCCAACCTTCAAACCTACATCATGGGCGTAGTAATATATTTTACGCAAAGCATCAAAGTCTTGAATAACAGTGCGAAATCGTAGCAAATCCTCAGATTCCTGTGTAGAATCAATGCTATTCAATGAAGCTATTGATAACCAGGGAAATAAATCACTCCAGTTTGCTATCCAAACACCCAGTGGCGTATATTGACCATCGTTCGTATTAGATGTGGTTTCAGCTAATGCCAGAAAATTGGAGCTAATTGCTTCTATCAGTGGCTCATCCACACTATTTTCACGAATATTACTTGGTCCTATAGACGGAAAAGGTGTACTAAGGTGATTTCTGCTCAAGAAGATACCTGATAGATTAAAATAGGGGAAATGGCGAGTAGGAAAGAAAAAAATGGTGTCTATGCCAGAAGATACAGCCTTAACCCCCTCTCAAATC